>Ga0207874_1003001_pt1 | contig 14782 bp, 12 predicted proteins | sample HigsolmetaAR201D_FD_184833 | JGI IMG/M metagenome (GOLD analysis project Ga0207874, IMG submission 184833) | Ionic liquid and high solid enriched microbial communities from the Joint BioEnergy Institute, USA - AR20-1-D (SPAdes) (version 2) ...
GCAAGCCATGGCCTTTGTGTAATGTATTGCCGTGCCGAGCACGAACGCACGCACGTGCGTGCCCATACCAACAATGTCCTCGGCGCGCATCCATGAGCGAGCGGAGAATCATCTGGGGCAATCCGTGCCTGCAGTGTGGCGCTTGCTGCGCCACCTATCGAGTGTCGTTTTACTGGGCGGAAGCCGAGCAGCGTGGGCTGCCGGATTCGCTCATCGAACAAGTCAGTCCTTGGCACGCCTGCATGGCGGGTACCGGACAACCCGAGCCGCGCTGTCGCGCCCTCACCGGCAGTATCGGCTCGTCCGTCTCCTGCCTTGTCTATGCACAGCGCCCAGAACCTTGCCGCGAGCTGCAACCCGGCGAAGACAAGTGCATTCGAGCGCGTTTCAAACACGGCTTGGGGCCGTTGGACGACGAAACGCCGCGGGCCGCGTGAGCGCGGCTCTTCTTGATTAATCGATTACGTGCGCGCGCCGGAAATCGTGCGCGCCCTTCCGCTGGCATAACCCGCAACCCCCTGCAGTAAGCCGCAGACGGTCCAGCAGCCGAGCGGCAGCGCCCAGCCGCCTGAAATATCGTGCGCCAGACCAAAGAGCACCGGACCGAACGCCGCAAGCAGATAACCCATCGATTGCGACATGAGCGACAGCGACGCGGCTTGGTGGTGATCGGTCGAGCGTAAACCGATGAATGCCAGCGCCAGCGGAAACGAGACGCCGGATCCAATACCCGTGAGCCCAAGCCAAGCGATCGTCCATTGCGGATACACGAGCAGCCCGAAGACACCCGCGGTGATCGCAAGGGCCGCACACACAGCCAACACGCTTTGATCGCGTCGCAGCGATAACAAACGCGGCAACGCCGCTCCGGCCACCATGGAAATAATCTGAAAGACCGTGATCAGCACGCCGGCCGCTGCCGCGTCGTAACCGGCATCCTGCATCACCGTCGGCAACCACGCGATCGCCACATAAAAAGTAAGTGATTGCAGGCCCATGTACGCAGTGACCTGCCATGCAAGCGGCGAGCACCAGACGGATCGCGTTGTCGACGTTGCGACCGGTACGGCAGGCGCTTGCGACTGAAGCGACACACGCACCCAGAGCACCGCCGCGATCGCCGCCGGCACTGCCCAGACCGCAAGGGAGCTGCGCCATCCGCCTGGCAGCAGTCTTTCGAGCGGCACCGCCAAGCCCGATGCGACCGCGGCGCTCAACGCCAAGATCAGCGCATAAACCGTCGTGAGCGAACCGACCTGCTCGGCATAGTCGCGTTTGATCAAGCTGGGCGCGAGAACATTGCCGATCGCAATGCCCGCGCCGAGCACGAGCGTTCCCGCATACAGCGCGACGATGGATCCGCTCGAGCGCAGGACGATGCCTGCAAAGAGCAGCACCATCGCGACGGCGAGCGTTCGTTCGAGTCCGAAACGACGGCCGAAATGCGCGAGCGGCGCGAACGCCGCGAATGCGAGCAACGGCAGACTGCTCAAGGCGCCGAGCGCCGCGCTGGATAAGCCGGTTGCATCGTGAATGCTGCCGATGAGCGGGCCCACGACCGTGAGCGCCGGCCGCAGATTGAAGGCCAACAGCAAGAAGGACAGCAGCAGGAAATGTTTCGCTCGCATAGAGGTCGATAGCCTAACGATGTCTGCGTGCGACCGGCTCAGTCTTCTGCGAGCCGCGATATCGCACGCCGCGAAGGCGCGCAGCGTCGCAGCCTTGCAAACGCATGACGACCGCAGCCGACCGATTCGCCACCTCCTCCCACAGGTCACGACTCTTCAGCACAACCTGCGGCAATCGGGGACGCACGGCGCCGGAAAGCACCAACACTAGCCCGTGAACACTTCCCGCTTGGACGTGAACAATTGATACAATAGGATCGACCGCACTAAGATTGCTCAGGAGCGGTCATGAGCGCGCAATTGGCGCAAACCGCTGGTCGACCGGCGGTTGCGGTGCAGCCCGCACAGATGACATTCCGCTGTGTCGACGGCGTCACGTTGGTCGGGCATCGCTGGTCGCCTCCGAGGGCATCGGCCGTCGTGATCGTCAATTCGGCGACCGGCGTGCTCGCGCGCTATTACCACCGCTATGCGAGCTTCCTCGCCGAGCACGACTTGGAAGCGATCACCTATGACTACCGCGGCATCGGCGAGTCGCGCCCCGGCAATCTTCGAGGTCTCGACTTTCGCTGGAGCGACTGGGGCACGAAGGACTTCGCGGCGGTACTTGTGAGCGCGGAGCGGATCGCAGCCGGACGACCGACGCTGGTCGTCGGCCACAGCATCGGCGGCTTCCTGCCAGGGTTCGCGCCTGGATTCGAACGCTGCGCGGCATTTCTCAGCGTCGGCGGGCAGTTTGCCTATTACCGCGATTACGCGCGCGGCAGCCGCGCCAAGAACCTGCTCAAGTGGCACGTCGCGATGCCCGTGCTCACGGCGCTGCTCGGCTACTTTCCGGGACGCCGGCTCGGCTGGCTCGAGGATCTTCCCGCCGGCGTTGCATTCGAGTGGGCGTTTCGCCGCGCCCGTATCGAACAGAGCTTTCCCAAAGAACGGCGAGCGGAAATCGTGGCGCGCTTCGCCGCATTTCGCGGTCCGCTGCTTGACGTCGCTGCGACCGACGATCCGTTTGCGACACCGGAAGCGATCGCACGCGCGCTGGCGTACTACGCGAACGCCGATAGACACGTGATGCTGCTGGCGCCGAGCGATCTCGGCGTGACCCGCATCGGCCATTTCGACTTGTTTCACTCGAAACATCGCGACGGGTTCTGGCGGACGACGCTCGATTGGCTCACCGCACGCATTCGCGACCACCTGCCGCACGGAGAACGGTCGTATGGCTACGGACGCTGACAGCCCTTTGGCCATCGTCAAGGGTTATCGCCCTGGCTCGCTCGGCCGCTGCACCGAGATGCACGCGCTCTACTACTCGCGGCACGCCGGCTTCGGCTCGTTCTTCGAAGGCCAAGTCGCCTCCGGCATGGCCGAATTCCTCCAAAGAGCCCATCGACATTACAACGGCATTTGGTCGCTCATGCATGGCGAGCGTATCGTCGGCACCATCGCGATCGACGGCGAAGATCTCAAACGAGACGCCGCGCATCTGCGTTGGTTCATCGTCGACGAGGCGTATCGCGGTCAAGGCGCCGGCAAGCGCTTGCTGACGGACGCACTGGCGTTCTGCGATCGCATCGGGTTTCCGGAAGTCGAGCTCTGGACGTTTCGCGGACTCGACGCAGCTCGCCATCTTTACGAGCAAGCGGGATTCGAGCTCGCCGAGGAATGTCTCGGCAGCCGCTGGGGCGTGAGCCTGCTTGAGCAACGGTTCCTTCGCCGTTCGAACGGGCTGCAGCTCAGCGAATCGGATGGATTCGTGTCGCCGGAAGGACTGATATAGGAACGACCGTGGATACGACGATGCAAGCCCCGCTCATCGCCAGCGACGCACCGCCGCGCGTGACTCGTTCGAATTACCCCGAGCCGTTCGCGAGCCGCTTTGACGGACGCACCAAGCGCCCGCTCGGCGAGCTCTTCGGCCTGAAGAACTTCGGCATCAACCTCACGACGCTCGCGCCCGGCGCCATCTCGGCACTTCAGCATCAACACAGCAAACAAGATGAATTCGTCTACGTGCTTGAAGGCGAGCTCGTGCTCGTGAGCGGCAGCGACGAATGGACATTGAGCACAGGCTGGTGTGTCGGCTTTCCCGCAGGAGGCCGCAGTCATCATCTCGAGAATCGCTCGAGCCAGCCGGCCACGTATCTCGAAATCGGCGATCGCACTCCCGGCGATCATGTCACCTACCCCTTCGATGATCTCGTCGCCGTTCTGGAGGGGCGCACGTGGCAATTCCGGCACAAGAACGGCGAGCGGTACTAGCCATGAAACTCGTTGGCGCGCTTTCCTCTCCTTATACGCGGCGTGTCGCGATCGCCATGACCGAGCTCGGGCTGCCCTTCGAGCACGAGGCCCTGTCCGTATTCGCCGAGCTGTCGAAGTTCAAGGCGTACAACCCCATCGTGCGCGCGCCGAGCTTGGTCCTCGACGACGGCACGTTGTTGTTGGAATCGAATGTCATCATCGATTACCTGGAGCGCATCGCGGAGGGGCGGAGTCTTTGGCCGAAGGACGAACCCGCACGTCGTCAATGTGCGGCACTCGTCGGCCTGGCCCAAACGGCTTGCGACAAGACGGTCCAGCTCATTTACGAGCGTGAGCTACGCCCTGCGGAGAATCATTTCGCGCCGTGGATCGAGCGCATCAGAGCGCAACTCACCACCGCATGCGAGCTGCTCGAACAGCAGGTTGAACCTACAGCGCTGTGGCTGACGCAAGACCGGCCCACGCTGGCGGGCGTCACGCTCGGCGTAGTAGCCACCTTCATGCAGCGCCGCGCGGGTGATGTCTTTGCGCAAGATCGATTCCCAACGCTCTATGCCTTCCGCGATGAAGCAGAGGCGTTGCCCGCCTTTCGCCAGTGGGCGCACCCCCCGGCGCATGCCACCTTTGGAAAGATTGCGCTATGGCCGTAATGACGACCGGTTTCATCGGCACCGGCCTCATGGGACAACCCATGGCCGTTCACCTCGCGCGTTCGGAATGGCCGTTGAAGGTGTGGAATCGCACACCGGAGAAGCTCGAGCCCGTGATCGCCGCCGGCGCGCTGCCGGTGCGCAACGTAGAGAAAATCTTCGCCACGTGCGATGCGATCATTCTGATGCTCGCGTCGTCGACGGCATTGGATGCGGTGCTCGACCGTCACGGCGCGCACTTTCGCGAACGCGTCTGCGGCAAAGTCATCATCAATACCGCCACCGTGCACCCGGATTACTCCGCAGCGCTTGCAGCGGACATTCGCGCGGCGGGTGGACGCTTCGTGGAGGCGCCGGTTTCCGGCTCACGCCAGCAGGCGCAGGAACGCCAGCTCGTCGCGATGTTGGCGGGCGATCCTGAGGACGTCGCCATTGCACGCGTGTTGTTGAGCTACATGTGCAAGGAGTGTTTCGACTGCGGGCTCATACCAGGCGCGCTCAAGATGAAGCTCGCGGTGAACCTGTTCATGATCGTGATGGTCACCGGTCTCGTCGAAGCCTTCCATTTCGCGGAGCGCGCAGGCATCGATGCGTCCTTGTTCTGCCAGGTGCTTGCGGCGAGCCCGATGGCGAGCCACGTTTCACGCGTGAAAGCACAGAAGCTCGCTACGAAAGACTGGGCCCCGCAAGCAGCGCTCGCGGATGTGCTCAAGAACATCGAGCTCGTGGGCGACGTAACGGCCGACGCGCAGGCGCCCGCGCCGCTGCTACGGACCTGCCGAGAGCTTTACGCCGCCGCGACGAGGTTGAACCTGGGCGCGCTCGATATGGTGGCCGTCGGCGAGGCGCTGGAGTCGTCGCAGCACACGACGCAGGCTGCAGGCTCTAGACTGTAGACTGTCGCAAGAGAAGAGCGCGCTACGCGCACTCCTACTACCCGCAAGTCGCGAGCCGCGAATCACGCGTGCGCAAGCGCGCGCGCATGCATGATACAGTTTGAGAAATTGTATTACGCTTGACCGTGGCCAAAGCTCAGAAACCCAAGATTCAGATCGCCGATGCGCCCGGCGCGCTGCACGAGCGCCTTGCGGATGCCGTCGAGCGATGGATCCGGGCAGAGCAATTCCGGCCGGGCGAGCGCCTGCCGACACATCGCGAGATCGCCCGGCAAGCCGGCGTATCGATCGGCACGGTCACGAAAGCGCTCGAGCTGCTGAGCAATCGCGGCATCCTGCGCGGAGAAATCGGCCGCGGCACCTTCGTCAACGACACTCGCCCGGTTGCGAGCTCGAGCGGCATCATCGACTTGGCCATCAACGGTCCGCCGCACGTGCTCTCGGAAGACACGCTGCGCGCCGCGGCCGAACGAGCCGTGCGCAACGCGCTCTCTCTTCCGCACGGCGGTTACGCAAGCCAACGCGGCACGGCACAGCAACGTCGCGTGTTCGCCGACTGGCTGCGGCGCACGCGTATCGATCTACCGGTCGACGATTTGATCCTGACCGTCGGCGTGCAGCACGGCGTACACCTCGCCTTTCAGGATCTTCGGACCGTCTCTAACGTCGTCGCGACCGAGAGCTCGACCTTCCCGGGCGCGATCGCCACCGCGCGATCGCTAGGCATGCAGATGGTGCCCGTGCGGCACGACGATGAAGGAATGCTTCCACGCGATCTCGATCGCGGGTTACGCGAGACGAACGCGAAGATCGTCTACCTCACGCCGGTCGGTCACAACCCGCTTGGCTTCGAGATCGGTAAGGAACGCCGGCGCGAATTGCTGGCAGTCATCGGGAAGCACGACGCCTGGATCGTCGAGGACGACATCTACTTCGTGTACTCGGCGAAGAACGCACCGACGTTCAAGGAGCTTGCGCCCGAACGAACCTACTACCTCAACGGCATCTCGAAATGCTTGACGCCGCTCATTCGCGTCGGCGTCATTGCCCCGCCTCAGTCACGGCGCGCGGAGATTGCCAGCGCGTTGCGTGCCCAAGTCTGGGGTCCTGCGCCGTACGGCGTCGAGATGGCCTGCGCCCTGCTCGAGCTCGGTGCGGATGCGAGCGCGGCGACGACGCTGCGTTCGGAAGCAAGAGCGCGCATTCAGTTGGCCAAACACGCGCTCGGACTCAGATCCGTTCCGATGCCGGACGGCGCACCGCACCTGTGGCTGCCCATGAAGCCCGCGCATGCGGAGAAATTGGCGAGGCTCGCCGCCGAACGCGGCGTGCGCTTGACGCCGCCCGATGCCTCTTTCGTCGGCGGCGACTTCGGCGGCGGCGTCCGGCTCTCCGTCATGGCGCCGCTCACGCGCGACGAGCTCGATAGAGCGCTGCGTACCGTTGCAGCGCTGCTCAACGAGCCTGAGGAAATGGTCGTGTGAGCGTCCCGGGCCGCGCGCTTGTCGTTGCCTACGGACCGATTACACGCGAGCGCATCATCATTGCGCGCAAATGGGCCCAGTACTACGGCGGCTTGAACGCCTATCGAGATACCTCGATGTACTTCTTCAGCGCGTCGAAATTCCGTCTGCCCAAAGCAGAAGCCAGATGCCGTGATGCGGCGTTTCAAGAGCAGTTCGCCTTTCGAAGCGAACACCACGAGCTGAGCGGGATTCGCGAGCTTGATCTGCGAAAGGAACTGGACGCCTGGCAGAAGCCTGAATGACTTGACGATAGCGATGCAACGCCCGTTTCTACGTGCGTCCGAAGAATGGAGACATCAGATGCACAGAAGGGATCAGATTGGCCCTATCCGGGCAGAGCTTGCTAAAGAATCGTTTCGGAATCGAGGTGGCCGCAAGAAGACATGCACCATCTGCCGCTTCACATTTATCGCAACGGACAACGTGGGGATGATTCTTAAACAACACGGCGCCGAACCCACGAAGGACCGGCGCCGTGACATCCACGCCCGTGATCGACCGATGCGTCAGAACCTGACGTTGAAACCGAGCGAGGCGGAGTGATTGGCTTGATCGCCCGAGAACAGGCCGTCGTAACGCGCGCGAATCGTGGTGACGTTGGACACGCTCCACGCGATACCGGCGCCGACGCGGACGCGATCCGCATCGAAGTCCGGGCCGCGGATCTCGAACGTGCCGCCGGTGAACTGATTTTGGACGTCCGGCATGATGTCGGCCAGCGCGTGCTCCCATACGACACGGCCTTCGAGCGTCACGTGGCGCTGCTCGGTCGACACGGAATGCGTCAATGCGAGACCGAGTCCCGGATCGACGCGCGTCCACTCATCCGAACGCGTGCGCAGGCTGAACGCTCCGGCGCCCTTTTCCTCGAACGAGCCATGCGTCGACCAGCTCGCGTCGAGCGTGACGAGCGGTGCGAGCTTGGTGGCAGGCGACAGCTCGAACGCATAAGCCGCTTCCGCCGAGAGGCCCACCGAATGTGTCCAGTACTCGGCTCGCGCGGTCTCGTTCACGGTACCGAAGATGATGCCGCGCTCGGTCGACGTGCGGTTGGCGCCATAGGACAGCGACGCCGCGAGCGCCACCGGCCCGTCGACGCGCGCTGCGTACGCGCCAAGATAGAAGCCATCGCCCTCCAGCTCCGAGCGGCGATCGTCGATGTCGCCGCGGCTGCGGATGTACCCGAAACCGACGCCGCCGATCGCGCGCCCCGAAGCCACGTCGAACGCGCTCTCGTAGCCGCCCGCGATACCCGCGTTCCACCAATCGACGCGTGCAGCGTTGCCGTCTGCATCGAGTCGGCCGTACGCGCCGAGCGGCGCTGCCCATGCGCCGCGTGCGCCGGCGCTCGCTTGCGTGCCGGACGCAGTGGCCGCCACATCGGCGCCGACGTTGCCCGCGCCGATGCCTGCCACGCTCTGATAGCGCAGCGTGCGATTGAACAGCGCCAAGGTCTGATCGACGACATGCTGATTGGAGGCGTACACCTCGCCTGACATCGCATCGAATGCTGCATCCACTTCAGCTTCGCTGACCAGCAGCACCGCGTCGTAGGCAGCATGACCGGCGCCGAGCGCCTGCACCGCATTCGCGGTGGAGCACTGATTGAATGTTGCGTGCGGCAGACAGAAGCGCGCCACGCGCTCGCTCGTCAGGTAATAGTTCTGTCCGTCGGTGTGACCGATGAAATTGAGCAGCGCGAAATCATCGGTGATCGTCGGATCGGCATCGACCGTCAATGCATCCTGCGCGCTCGTGCGGATCACGGTGTAGACCGTGCCCGGCGTGTAGCTGCTGCCGTTGTCGGTGCCGTTCTCCGGCCTCACATGAATCGTGACGCCGCTTTCGATCGTGCCGGTATCGGCCACGATGAGATCGTTGTTGACGCCGGCGACATTGCCGCCGTCGTCGAGCTCGACGACATACGTCGAGCCGCTCGCGAGCGTCAGATGACCTGCGACCGCAGTCGCGGCGGTCGCATATCCCACGGCAGGCGCGCCGGAGGTCGATCCACCGCGCGGAAGTCCCATGTACGGCGGCGTAATCTCTGGCGCAGTCACGACGAGCGTGCCGATCGACGCGCCGGGCTCGATCCGGCCGCCGACATACAAGCTTCCGATCTCGCCGCTACCGGAGAGCGTCGTGCCCGACGAGGTTACGACGAAGCCTGCTACTTTGCCGTCGAGACGCAGTCCGCCCTCGGCCAGCGCCAGTTCGCCCGTGAAGTCCGAGCCATCGCCGGTGTAGCGCAATACCCCGGCGCCGCGCTTCGTGAGCGCACCCGCACCAAAGAGCGTCCCTGAAAGCGTGACGTTGCCGCCTTCGAGTCGCAGCGTACCGCCGTTCGTGTCCACGGCGATGCTGCGCGCGCTCGTCATCGCCGAAGCGAACGCAAGCGTGCCGCCGTCCAGCACGATGCCGCCGGCTGCCGCACCGAGCGCTGCATCCGATGCAACCCGCAGCGTGCCGGCGTTGATGCTCGTGCCGCCGCTATAGCTATTGTTGCCCGTCAGCACCAACGTGCCGAAATCGCGCTTGGTCAGGCGGCCAGTGCCGGTGAGCGACGCATCGATCGTGGCGAGCATGCTTTCACCTGCAGCCGTACCGTCGCCGACACGAACCGTCGTGGCCGCATCGAGGCGAATTGCATCGCCCTCGATCGAATAGCCGTCGACCGCGAACTGCATACCTCCATGCAGCGCAATCGGACCGTCACTGGCGTCGACCGTCACGACGCCCGGCTCACCGGCGAAGATCAACATCGTCGTCGAATCGAACACACCGTTCGCGCCGCCGTCGGCCGTCGTCCAGTTGGTTGCGGTGGCGGTCCACGTTCCGGTGCCGCCGTCCACCGCACCGTTCGCCGTCGTGTTCGAGCCATCCCACATGAAGCCCAACGTCGGCGTCTCCGGCTCCGGCGACACAGCCGACGGGCCAACCAGCAAGTTGACCTGGTTGAGCACGGAAGTCTGTACGGTGAGATTGGATGCATCGTAGCCCGCAGGCGCCGACCCGATGTCCAACCCGTTGTCTGTCAGCGTGCCGCCATAGTCGATGAGTCGATAGAGGCCCTCGCCGAAGCCGCCGACGTCTATGATGTTGAGCGTGCCGTCGAGCGTGAGATTGCCTGCCACTTCGATGAGGTCGCTGTCCACGCCGGCGGTTCCGGTGGGGCTACCGAGCTCGAACTCGAGCACGGAGGAAGCATTGAGGAGCAGATCGCCGCCGATGGTCATGATGCCTGGCGAATGACCGGGCGCGATCGTGCCGCCCGTCGCAGTAACCGTGCCGCCGATTTCGCCACCAGACAAGCGACCGCCTTCGACTTGGATATTTCCGCCGAGCCGCTGTTGAATGCTCAGCTCGCCGCCCAACAGGAACGTCGTGCCGGTGAATCCGCTGTTTGTGCCCGACAGGATCGTGTTGCCGGCAACGTGGCGAATCGTGCCCCTGCCGGAAATGTCTGCCGCGAACTGGAGCGTCGGTGCAGCGTGGTTGATGACGAACGTTCCATCACCGGCGCCGAACGTAATCGAGGCAGCGCCGAGCGTTCCGAGCCCGGCCGGCTCGCCTTCGGCCGCACCGAGGTTCAACACGCCCACCGAGCCGGAATCGCGCGCGATGGTCACCGGTCCCGTGCCGCCGGAGGCGACACCGTTCGTGCCGACGCGCACGACACCCTGATCCGTGATGGTCAATGTGCCGCGTCCTTCACGGCCCACGATCAAGGCTTGGTCGACGATCCACATGCTTTCCTCGCCCTTGACGGTGGCGGTACCGACGGCGGGATCGCTCGCGATGATCGGCTGAACGCCGACGAGGGCGCGTCTACTCTGTACGACGCCGCCGTCTTCGATGATTAGATCGCCCCAGTTGCCGACATCGAGATAGTCGGTGACGACCCAATACGAGTCGCTGCCGGTCACGACCGCTTGTCCGGCACCCTCGTTCAGCAGAGTAGTGCCGATTGAACCTCGTGCGCTCTCGACTCGGCCGCCGTCGGCGATGCGCAGCTCAGCGGGAATGCTGTAAGCGACGTGCAGCGTGTCATCGAAGCTCAGCAACGATCCGCTGCCGGAAATCTCCAGGCGCCCGATCCCCGTACCCGCGCTGCCGACTCTGACCGACTTGGTCAGCGTCGAGGGCGCCATGGTGACGATGCCGCCATCGACGATCTGCAACGTGCCCTTGCCGCCGATGCTGAGCACGTCTTGCAGCGTCCAGGTCGCACCTTCGGAGATCGTCACGGCTCCCGTGCCGAATTCGCCGATGGATCCGCGAGTGCTGATGAGCTCGGCGCCCTGCGTGATGGTGGCGGTGCCCTGGGCATTCTGGGTGTATGCGACGCGGAACTCTGTGTCCATCTCGAGTTGAGAGCCCGCGCCGCTCACCAGCAAGGAACCGACCCCTGTGTGGCCGACGGAAACGGTTCCCGTGGTACGCACGACGCCGCCATCTTCTATCGTGAGACGGCCCTCGCCGCCCGTTGCCCCTGTGCCGCCGACGCTGATATCGCTCGCATCCCAACGCGAGCCGGCACCCGTGACAGTGACGATGCCCAGAGACCCGTTGTCGTAACCCAAATTCCCCGAGTACGACGTGACGTAACCGCCGTCGGAAATCGTCATCGTTCCGGTACCGCGGTAACCGACGAAGATGCCCGGCCGTTGAGTGACGCTACCCGTGCCCGACAAAGTCACAGCAGAGCCCGCACCCTTGACCTCGAGCGTGCCCTCCGAGCCAGCGTTCTGCCCGATCGTGACGGTGCCCGTGTTGAAAGGCGGATTAACCTCGCCGCCGTTCTGGACGACGATCGTGCATTCGCCGTCTTGACCGATGACCAGAGCGTTCGACAGGTTCCACGGACTGGCTTGAGTGCCGCCGCCGCTGCCGTCCACGACGATGGTATTGCCGGCATCGCAAACCTCGGCGGCCGCTGGCATCGCGAAGGCGAGCGATACGACGGTCGTGCCAGTGAACCAGGCTGGCCTTCGCCATGAACACGACGCCGCATCGACGTCAGACATCCGTGCAGCATTGCGAACGATGCGGGCGATGGCCGCGGACAGCAGGCGGCTCGAACGAATCTTGGACATTAGGTCTCCCTCGGTCCGAACTGATCACGCTTCGGTGAAGCGACCTAGTATCGGTACGGGTCGAGGGAGACTCTTGGACTGAGCGCCGGGACTAGGAGGAACTGACGTGCTCGCCGCAGGCGGCCGAGTGACGCATCTCGCTCGGCGTCACGCCGAAGCGACGACGGAAGGTGCGATTGAAATAGGAGAGATCGCTGAAACCGCTTTCGAATGCGATCCCGCTGATGCCTCTGTGAGCGCGTGTCGCAGAGCAGAGGAGCCGGCGCGCATGATCCAGCCGTGCGTTGAGCACGAACTCGGTAAAGCTCGTCCCCGCGCTCGCGAACAAGTCGCGGACATAACGTGGCGAAATGCCATGGCGTCGCGCCAACCATTCGAGCGACAGCTCCGCCCGGGCGAGATTGGCTTCGATGTCGGACTTGAGGGCCGACCACCGCACTTGCCGCAAGGTGCCGCGGCTCGCGTGTTCTTCAGCATCGCGGCTCGCCCCGGCGGCCAATGCCACGAGATCGACGATGTGTCTGGCGCAGGATGTCGTCGTCGCGGGACGCAGCGCCTCGAACTCATCAGCGACCAGCGTCCGTGCGTAATGCGTCAGCAGCGACAACTCAGGACAAGGCGACAGCTTGTCCATCGCGAGCACCCGAGCAGGATTGCGCAACAAGAGCTGCAGGCGCGAACGGGGAATCGCGATATCCAGGAACGTGGAAGTCGTCCCGAAGCGATGCTCCGTTGAAATACCGCTGGTGCCGAGATAGGCATCTCCCGCCGTGAGCAACGTCGGAGCACCGCCGTTGCGCGAGCGAACGATCGCGCCGCTCATGACGACGCATAGAACGAGATCATCCTTACCGTCGACCAGATGTCTATCGGTCCGCCGCGACACGCACGGCGAGCAGCGCGCACTCACCACGGTCACCTCGTCGAGCTTGCGCACGGCGGCATCGACAACGAGCGGCGCATCGTTCGCGGGCTCGATATCGACCTGCTCCACGACGGAATAGACATCGCGAAAGAAGGCGATTCGCTCTCGCTCAGGGATGTCGGACGAGGAAAACCGCTGCAGGCTCATATTCTTTTTCTCGACACCCCGCTGCTCCATGCATCCGCCCTATGCGGTATTTTCGGCGCGCCACGGGCTTCGAATGGAGCCCATTATCGCCGGCTCGCGCACGCGGCGCACGAGAAATGTACCAAAGAGCATGAGCGGAACGGCTACCAGCAGGCCCATTTTTTGGTGGGCGCTGACGGCCGTGAGCGCGCCCACGATCACGGGACCCACGAATCCGGCCACCTGACTCGCCAGCGTATAGACACCGAAGAGCTCCGTCAGGCGTTCGGGCGGCGCGATCCGCGCAAAAAGAGTGCGGCTCGATGCCATGATCGCCCCTGCTGCCCCGGCGAATCCGGCCACGGCCGCCAGATAGACCCATTCAGCCGCCGTGCCGAACACTTGCGCATCCTTCGGACGCGGGACCGTAACAAAGAGCAGCACTCGATCTCGTTCACACGCCAGCATGACGAGGAAAGTCAGCGCGCCCACGAGCAGCGCCGCCATCAGCGTGGAGCGGGCGCCGTATCGTCTGTCTATGAGCCCACCCACGGCGCCGCCGAGGACGATGAAGGGCGTCGCCCAAAGCCCGTAAAGAACCAGCTCACGCGTTCCCCAACCGAACGTTGTGGCGGCAACGATGCCGCCGAATAGATAGACAATGTTGACGCCGCTATGAAACACGAGCCGAGCGGCGAGGAACGTCGACACGTCACCAAGCCTGCGCATCTCGATCAAGGTCGTGCGCACGCGCCGTATTCCTTCGCCGATCGCTCGGCTCCAGCGCAGCTCGCGTGGTGCTCGATCGGGAACCAACAGCAATAACGGCAGCATGAACACGACGAGCCACAGGCCTGCGACCGGCCCTACGATGCGCTCGATCGTACCCCCTCCTGTCACGTCCAGCGCGATTGCGCGCTCGATGGCGAACCAGATGAGCACGAGCGAGAGCATGCCTGCGAGCTGACCGAGCGCGATACCGAAGCCGGATAGCACCCCGATGCGCCGCTCGGATGCAATCGAGGGAAGCATCGCGTTGGCGAAGACGAAGAGCAGTTCGATGCTCACTGTCGCCACGATCACCGCAGTTAGGATGACGAGCGGTGTGATGCCCAGCTCGGCCCACCACAGCGCCATGCATCCGCATCCCGCCGTGATGGTGCAACCGAGAATCCAGGGCTTGCGTCGTCCGCCCGCATCGGCGATCGCACCCAATAGCGGCCCGAGCATCACGAGCGCGAATCCGGCAATGGAGTGCGTGTAGCTCCACAGCGCTTGGCCACGCACGGGATCGGCGACGACATGGCTGACGAAGTACGGACCGAACAGAAAGACGACGATGAGCGAGTAGTACGGCTGACACGCCCACTCGTGAATCGTCCATGCAGCCTGCGCCAGCGACGAACTCGGCTCCGCCGGTATGCCCTTGCGTTCCTTGATACGCGCCTCCTCCCCAATGCAGGTCGCGCTCCCACTGCGGCAACCGCTAGGAGTGCCCCGCACAGTTGCTAGATTTTTTCTTTACGACTCCCGGTTAGTTGAGTGAGCTGATCTTGTATTTTTCCGACAGTTGGCTGTTGTGAGCCCAGCATCTTACTGAATCGATGCCAGGCGCAGCCACCCGGGTCTCCGGGATAGATTGGTAATCGCCAAACCACCAACTATCCGGA
>Ga0207874_1003006_pt1 | contig 14768 bp, 9 predicted proteins | sample HigsolmetaAR201D_FD_184833 | JGI IMG/M metagenome (GOLD analysis project Ga0207874, IMG submission 184833) | Ionic liquid and high solid enriched microbial communities from the Joint BioEnergy Institute, USA - AR20-1-D (SPAdes) (version 2) ...
CGTGGCGCGGCATTTGGGGAAGCTGCTGCATCCCAGGAACGGCCCACGCTTCGAGTCGCGAAGCAACATCGGGCTGCCGCACTTCTCGCATTTGATATCGGTCGGAATCGGCGGCGGCTTGGGCGCTACGGGGTTGCCCTGCTTGTCGAGGCTGATAATCACCGAGCACTTTGGATTGCCGTTTTCGTCCTTTTCGCTGTATCCGGAGCAGCCGAGGAACTCGCCGAACCGGCCGCGGCGCTTGATCATCGGCCGGCCGCACTCGGGGCAAAGATGCTCCGAGACCTCGCGCATCTTCGGCTTGCCCTGTTCGTCCACAGGCTGCGTATGGCTGCACTCGCGGTTCTCGCAAGCCAGGAAGAACCCGTTCTTGCTGATGCGATACAGCATCCGGCTGCCGCATTTTTCGCAGGTGTACTTCGACGGCGCCCCGCCGGCATGGTCGAGCTTGTCGAGCGCGCTTTCGACCTCCTCATGGAACGGCCCGTAGAAGTCGCGCAGCAGCTTGATCCAGTCCATGTGCTGTTCCTCGATCTGGTCGAGCTTCAGCTCCATGTCGGCTGTGAAGCTGACGTCCATGATCTCGGGGAACGCCTGGATGAGCTTGTCGGTCACGACCGAGCCGAGCAGCGTCGCGTAGAAGCGGCGGTCGATCTGCGTGACATACTGCCGATCCTGGATCGTCTGGATGATGCTGGCGTAGGTGCTCGGCCGGCCGATGCCCAGACGCTCCAGCTCCTTGACCAGGCTGGCCTCGGTGAACCGCGGCGGCGGCTGGGTGAAGTGCTGGGTTGGATCGAGATCGATCGCGTTGAGCTTCTGGCCTTCGTCCAGATCGGGCAGCAACTGATCCTCGCTGGCGACACCGGCGACGCGCATGAACCCGTCGAAGACGAGCTTGCGGCCGGTGGCGCGGAACGTCGCGTCGATGTTGTTGTTGCCGTGGACCGTAATGGTGACAGCCGTCTGGTCGAACTGCGCCGGCGGCATCTGGCAGGCGACAAATCGGTTCCAGATGAGCTGGTAGAGCTTGAACTCATCCGCCGCCAGCTTGTTGCGCGCCTGCTCGGGGGTGAAGGCGACATCCGTGGGGCGGATGGCTTCGTGGGCTTCCTGCGCGCTCTTGTTGCTGGAAGCATAGAAGTTGGGCTTTTCCGGCAGGTACTGGTTGCCGAAGGTCTGCTCGATGTACGAGCGCACCATCTGCAGCGACTCGCCGGAGAGATTCGTCGAGTCGGTACGCATGTAGGTGATGTAGCCCGACTCGTACAGGGTCTGGGCGATGCGCATCGTCCGGGCCGCGGCAAAGCCGAGGCGGCTGCTGGCGGCCTGCTGCAGCGTGCTGGTGATGAACGGCGCCGGCGGCCGGCTGCTGGTGCGCTTCTTCTCGATCTTCTGGACCGAGGAGGGCGGATAGACAGCCGTGTGGCCCTTGATGCGCACGACATTGCGCGCCGGGCCCTTGCCTTCGGGGTCTTCGGTGACGATCTCGCGATCAACGACGAAGCCCAGGGCTTCGACGATCTTGCGCGCCTGATCCTTGTTGGCAGCCTGGAACTTCTCGCTGCCGATTTCCGTCAGCTCGGCTGTGAAGGCGTCATGCGCGGCCAGCCACTTGTCCTTTTCGACCTTGGTGCGCTCGCCGTTGCCGGTATTGTTGAGGAAGTCGTTCCACTGCTCAGTCAGCTTGGCGCAGTAGGACTGATCGAGGTTGGTCGTGAAGACGCCGGCGATCTTCCAGTATTCCTCGGGGATGAAGGCTTCGATTTCACGTTCGCGCTCGACGATCAGGCGGACGGCCACGCTCTGCACACGGCCGGCGCTCAGGCCCCGGGCGACCTTCCGCCACAGCAGCGGGCTGATCTCATAGCCGACGATGCGGTCGAGGATGCGCCGCGCCTGCTGGGCATTGACGCGATCGATGTTGATCTGGTGCGGGTTCTGGAAGGCCTTCTGGATCTCGGACTTGGTGATGGCGTTAAAGATGACGCGGCTGGCCTTTTCGTCGGGGACGTTCAGCGCCTCCTTGAGGTGCCAGGCGATGGCTTCTCCTTCGCGGTCCAAGTCGGTCGCGAGGTAGACGCGATCGGATTCCTTCGCCAGCTTGCGGAGCTCGCTGATGACCTTATTCCGGGACGGCAGGACCTCATACTCGGGCTCGAACGTCTTGAGGTTGACGCCCATGCCCTTGGAGGGCAGGTCGCGCACATGGCCCATGGAGGCCTTCACGACGTAGCCGTCGCCGAGGTACTTGTTGATCGTCTTCGCCTTGGCGGGCGATTCGACGATCACGAGGTTTTTTCCGTTCTTCTTGGCCATGCGATGCTTAAGTTGTGCGTCACTGGTGGTATCGGGCCGCCAGCGGCAAATCTGTTGATCAAAGCTGCCTGACACCCCAGCGACGTCCCGGTGCGAGGGCGGGTCATTTGAGCGCTCCGGCAACCGTCTGTCAAGCCAATCCCGAGGGACCGGCCTACATACACGATACGCCCTGACTGGTACAAGGTTCTGCCGACTCGGGCAGCGAGTGGCCGTTTTAGCGTGTCATAAATGTATGTCTTATCGCGGGATATGGCGAATGTGCCGCTGGAAACGCAGGAGGCCCGGCGGGCAGATCCCAGCCGCCAGGCCCGGCTGGGCGGATCCGTTTTGACACCCCATTGCGGCGGGGATAGCTTGGTCATGGCGATTCCCACCGCGGCTCGCCGCCTATGGCTGAGTCTGGAGCACCGCATATCGAAACCTTGCCAGGGCCGCGATCGGGCCGCCTGTGGGCGATCGGCCTGCTGGTGGCCATCCTGCTGTCAGCCGTGCTCATGCGGCTGCCATTGATCGATCAGCCGTTCCACCGGAACCCCGAGGCCATGGCCAGCTACTACGGCCTGATGGCCCGGAACTACGTCCGCCATGGCCTGCTGGACGGCTGGCTGCTGCCGGTCCAAAGCGTCGGGCGGAGCGACATCGACCCGCCGCGGCTGTACCCCAACCATCCGCCGCTGGTGCCGCTGACGGTCGCAGCGGTATATGCGATTTTCGGAGAGGGGCAGTGGCAGACGCGGCTGGCCCCATCGGTTTTCTGGCTGGGGTGTATCGCAGCGATTTACGTGATGGTTCTGCGGACTTCGATGATATCGGATCCGCAGGAGCCGGGGCGGGCGGACTTTCGAGCGGTTTTTCGGGCCGCGATAGCGGCTTTGCTGTTCGGGTTTGTGCCGATCTCGGGCCGCTACGGTGGCCAGCCGGATGTCATCAATGCGCAACTGGTCCTGTTCTGCCTGCTGACAGTGGCAGCCTATCAGCGGTTCTTCGATCGGCCGAACCTGCGGCGGCTGGCGGTGATGGCGCTGGCGTTTCTGCCGGCGGCGCTGACCGACTGGCCGGCGTTTTTCCTGGTGCCGGTGCTGGCGGGACATTTCGTCCTTCGCCATCGCCTGCGGCACTGGCAACTGATCCTCACCTTCTGCCTCTACAGCGCAGCCGTGTTCGGCCTGCTGTATGTGCACATCGCCCTGGTCACAGGCGACTGGCGGCTGATCTTCGATCAGTTCCTGCGTCGCTCGGCCCGGATGGAGGACGACCATCATCGGGCCTTTTCGTGGGGAAGCTGGGTGGTCGAGGCGGGAGGCAATGGGCTTTGGGCGCATACGTGGATGGTGGTTGCGCTGGCGGGCCTGTGGGTGGTGTGTGTGGGGCTGGACTGGCGCCGCTGCTCGCGGCTGATCTCGCTGACGCGGCTGTTGCTGGCGTTTGCGGTGGTGCATGTGCTGGTCGGCCGGCAGGGCGTGCTGGTGCATGACTGGTGGTGGTGGCCGGTGACGCCGGGGCTATGCGTGGCTGCCGCACTGGGACTGGATCTGCTGGTGCAGGTGGTCGCGGGGTTGTGGGCGAGAGGCAGGGCGATCGGGTCGATCCTGGCGATCGGCGCGGTCGGGGCGTTTGCGATCTGGCAAGCCCGCACAGCCGTGCGATGGTATGCCGATCCGCACACTATCTACGGTGACAATCCAGCTTACACCGTCGTCGAACTGGGCCAGGCGATCCACGCCGCGGCTGAGCCGAATGAGGCGGTGATGCTCGCGGAGGACGATCCCCAGCCGTACACGTGGTACTACGCGGATCGGCCGCTGAAACTGGGCATCTGGACGGTGGCGGATCTGGAGGCGCGGCGGGACGAACCGTGGGCTGATCTGCCCTTCGGCTACCGTCAGCAATGGACACCGCCAGCCAGGGCGATCGTGATCCCGCGCGTATGGCTGGCGCAAGTCGCGGAGCTGGATGCGCATCTGTCTGCGCACTATCAGCCGATCGCACTCCCGCCGCCGCTGGCGCAGAAATTTATCGCCTATCGCCTGGATGCGCCCTGAGCTTGCGTCATGCGCAGCGGCGTAGACGATAGCGGCTCGATGATCCTGTGCGTGGGCACAACTCCGACCGTCCAGCAGACGATGACGTTCAGCCGGATCACGGTTGACGCGGTCAACCGCGCCAGCCGCACGATCCGCGCTGCCTCCGGCAAGTCGATCAACGTCGCGCGCGTCGCGCGCACGCTGGGGGCGGACGTGCTGGCCAGCGGGTTTCTCGGCGGCGATACCGGCGCCTTCATCCGCAAGGACCTCGATACCGCGGACATCCGCCATGACTTTGTCGAGATAACCCAGCCGACACGCACGTGCGTCACCGTGATCAACCAAGCCGACGGCAGCGCAACCGAGCTGGTCGAGGAATCGGTTGGCGTCGATCCGGACGCCTACGAGCAACTGCTGGCGCGCATCGCGGGCCATCTGAGCAGGGCGAGCGTGCTCGTGCTCAGCGGGGCGCTGCCGCAGGGGGCGCCGGACGATTTCTATGGCCGATGCGTCGCGGCTGCGCGCAAGGCAAGCGTGCCCAGCATTGTTGACGGGCGGGGACCGGCACTGCTGGCGGCGTTGCCGCAGCACCCGACCTGGGCCAAACCGAATGCCGAGGAGCTGGCGCTGACGTTGGGCGTCACGATCGACGACCAGGCCGGCCTGATCGACGCCGCCCGGCGTCTGCAGGGCCTGGGGGCCGAGAATGTGCTGATCACGCGGGGGCCGGAAGCGGCCCTGCTGCTGGATCGCGAGGGCCTGGCCTGGGTCCATCCGCCGCGGATCCGGGCGGTCAGCCCGATCGGCTCGGGCGATGCCGTGGCCGCGGGGCTGGCCGTGGGGATCAGCCGGGGCTGGACGGTGGAGCGGTCCGTCTGCCTGGGGATGGCCGCCGGGGCGGCCAATGCACTCAGACCGGTCGCCGGTCTGGTCGATACTCACGAAGTTGAGCGGCTCACCGAACAGGTGCGTTGGGAACGACCGGGCCAGGCCGCCTGTTGATATTGCAAACTTCCGCGCACAACAGAGTGGACGTTCGCCCATCGCGCCCTGAAGACGTAAGATAGCCATATGCCGAAGCGTTTTTTGCGCAAATGGATGCCCAGCAAGGAGCGGATTCGCGAGAATCGGTTTCTGCGCATCTTCGGCTCGCTGCTGTACCAGCAGAATTTGTGGCATCTGAACCGCGACTCCGTGGCGCGGGCCTTTGCGATTGGCGTGTTCTGGGCCTCGATCCCCATGCCGTTCCAGATGGTCCCGGCGGCGGGGTGCGCGATTTTCTTCCGTGCCAATATCGCCTTGTCGGTGGCGCTGGTCTGGCTGACCAACCCGATCACCATGCCGCCGGTCTTCTATGCCGAGTACCTGCTGGGCACGTGGCTGCTGGGGACTCACGTTCAGTTCGAGAACTTCTCCCTCTCCTGGGAGTGGATCAAGCAGAACATCGAGGCGGTGTGGAAGCCGCTGTACCTGGGCGCCATCGTGACGGGCGTGGTGTGCTCGGCGTTGTCGTACATGTCTATCTATGCGATCTGGCGATGGCACATCGTCCGCAAGCTCAAGGCGCGGCGGCTGGTGCGGATTCACCATCAACGGCTGCGCGCCTCGCGCCGATTGCGCCCCGGCCACGCGAGTTAATGCCTGAGCCTCTCCGGCGCGCCTACCATTGCAGCGATGGCTGACGATCAGCCGATTACGCGTGTCCTGGTGACAGGAGCCGGCGGTTTCGTCGGCCGGGCGGTCGTGCGCGAGCTCGTGCGACGCGGCTACGGCGTCAATGCCGTGGTGCATCGCCGGCCGGTCGAGATTGAGGGCGATGTCCGCTCGATCCAGGCGAGCCTGTTCGATGTCCCGGCCCTGGCAGAGCCCATGCGCGACGCGCAGGCCGTGATCCACCTGGTGGGGATCATCGCCGAAGATCCGAAGCGGGGGCAGACGTTTCAGCGGATTCATGTGGAGACGACACGCTGCGTCCTGGCGGCTGCGGAGCAGGCGGGCGTGCGGCGGTACGTCCACATGTCCGCCAACGGCGTGCGCGCCGGCGCCGTCAGTGCCTATCACCGCACGAAGTGGGAAGCCGAGGAACTCGTTCGCGCCAGCCGGCTGAAATGGACGATCTTTCAGCCGTCGCTCATCCACGGCGCTGGTGGCGAGTTCACGCAGATGCTCGAAGACTGGGCGCGCAGGCGTCGTGCGCCGTACCTGTTCATGCCCTATTTCGGCGGCGGTTTGCTGGGCCGCGGCGGGGCGGGGATGCTCCAGACGATCCACGTGGATGACGTGGCTCGCGCGTTTGTCGATGCCCTTGGCAACGACCGGAGCATCGGGCAGACCTACCCGCTCGGCGGCGAGCAGACGGTTTCCTGGCCGCAGATGTATCGCATCGCAGCCGAGGCGTTTGTCGGACGCCGACGGCTGGTCCTGCCGATTCCGGTCTGGTATGCAACGCTGCTGACACGTATCCTGCCGACGCGGCTGCTGCCGTTCAACCGCGATCAGGTGATCATGAGCCAGGAAGACAACTCGGTCGATCTCGAGCCGTTTGTGCGCGATTTCGGCTGGCGGCCGGAGGCGTTTGAGCGGAAACTGGGGGGATTGGGAGATTGAGAGACGGAGAGACGGAGAGACGGAGAGACGAAGAGACGAAGAGACGAAGAGACGAAGTGGGGCGGCGTACCTGACTGGCAACTGGTAACTGGCAACTGACAACTGACTACTGGCAACTGCAAACTGACAACTCACTACTGACCACGACCACCGCCTCCACCTCCCACAAGCCGGACCTGCATGATCCATTACTGTGAACAATGCGGAGATATCCTTCACCCCATGGCGCTGCAGTGTCCGCGGTGCGGGCTGTTGGTGCATCGTGCGCGGCTGGCGGAGATCTCGGCGCGGGCGGTGCAGGCGGAGTATATGAACCCGCCGCTGGCGGCGGCGCTGTGGCGCGAGGCGATGGATCTGCTGCCGCCGGATTCACCGCAGTATGCGCAACTGGCTGAGCGCATCCGTTGGCTGGGCTTCGATCCGGCGCAGTTTCGACGGATCAGCCGCCAGCCGCTGAACGTCCCGCTCGAGGGCGCGCCGGTTGACGCCTTTCAGCCGCCGCGCGACTCCTGGCGCAAAGCCATCCTCAAGACCGGCGGCTCGCTGCTGCTCAACATCCCGTTCTACGGCCTGCTGATGTATCAGATGCCGCTGCTCGAAGGGATCGGCTGGGGCGGAGCCATGGCGATGGGGCTGGGGTTTCTGCTGCTGATCCTCGTGCATGAGTTCGGGCACGTGCTGGCGATGCGGTACTACGGCTTGAGCGCCAGCCCGCCGGTGTTCATCCCGTTCGTCGGTGCGCTGATCAACCTGCGTCAGCAGCCGCCCAACGCCAAGGTGGAAGCCGTCGTCGGCATCGGCGGGCCGGCATTGGGGACAGTCGGCGCGATCGTCTGCTTTGTGGCGGCCCTGGCGTTGCAGTCGCCGCATCTGCTGGTGCTGTCGCTGTTCGGCTTTGTGATCAACCTGTTCAACATGATCCCCGTGCCGCCGATGGACGGCGGGCGGATCATGGCGGCTGTGAGCCCGTGGGTGTGGATCCTGGGTGTGGTGGTGCTCTTTACCGGCGTGGCGATGGGGCAACTGCCGATGTTCCTGCCAATCCTGATCCTCTTCCTGGCGATGCCGAGGATCATCGACACGCTCGGCCGCGGCCGGCGGCGATCGGCATACTACCAGATCAGCCGCCGCGCCAGTTGGACGATCGGCATTGCGTATACGCTGCTGACGGCGCTACTGATTGCCCTGTTCATCGTGGCGCAGTCGTTCCTGATCGGCTGAGGGCGCAAAAGGGCCTTCAGGGGGAAACTCCAAGCTCCAATGGCCAAGCTCCAAGGAAGTCTCAAGGACCAAAGGGGAACGTTTCAAAAGGGCGGCGCGCGGAAAGGCCCGCCAAGGCGAACCCTACCCTTGGGTAGACTGTTCGCCCGGGCGGACCATGGGGTTCATCACCCTTTGAGATCTTTGTGGTCTTTGCGCAAAGCGCCACTCGCCTTCGCGCAACCTTCGCGGTCGCCGTCAGGCGACAGCGCGCTGCAGAGCCGCGATGGCGGCCTTGATGTCCTGGATGCGGTTCGGGCCGGCTTCGCGCTCGATCACGAGGGGGCCGGTGTAGCCGACCGATGCCAGCGCCTGCAGGAACTTCTTCGGATCGACCTGGCCGGTGCCGAAGGGAACCTCGGCTCCCCACTTCACGCCCGGCTGATCCGACACCGTCGCGTCCTTCACATGCACATGGCGGATATGGCGGCCGAGGGTGCTGATCGCCTCGATCGGATCGCCTGATCCGTACAGCAGCATGTTGGCTGGGTCGAAGTTGGCCGCCGCATTGCGCGAGGGCATGTCGTTGAGGAACTGCAGCAGTTCGCTGGCGCGCTCCTGGCCGGTCTCCATCAGCAGGAGGATGCCATGCTGCTGGCATTCCCGCGCGATCTCGTCGACCCGCTGCAGGACCATGGAGTAGCGCGGATCATCCGAACGCGGGATGAAGCCGACGTGCGTCGACATGGCCTTGAGGCCCAGCTCAGCCGCGAGCTTGATCGCGCGGAAGGCGATCTCGCGCCGCTGGGGCCACAGGTCATCCGGCAGCACGCCGCCGCTCTGACGGATCGAGGCGATGGTCGAATAGTCTTCTCCGGGGAAACCGATCATGCCGGCGGTGAGCTGGAGATTGCTCTCCCGCAGCGCCTTGAGCTGCTCGGCGCGGGCGGATTCGTCCAGGTCGAGCAGGGGGTTCAGCGCGAGCTGAACATGGGACAATCCCACCTCAGCACACGCGTTCACGAGCGAGGGGATGTCGGACGTACGAAGCGACCAGCTACAGACGCCAATGGTGTGTGGACCGATGTTCATGATGCGGGGAAGTTTAACCGCCTCGGGGGCGATTGTCACCGCTCCGCGGCGCCACTGCCCGCCAGTGTGTGGGATGTTTCAGCCGGGGCGGAGGCAGGGGGCGATTGCGGCGGCTTGACCTCCGAAACGCGGTATCGCAGATACCGGCTTTTCATCCAGCGCACCGCCAGCAGGTCGACAAACGCCCGCCAGGCCCGGTTGCGGAAGCCGTACTTGGCTGTCCCGGCGAAACGGGGCGAGTGTTTCACCGGCACCTCGAGGCAGGTGTAGCCGCGCATCTTGACCAGCGTCGGGAAGAAGCGATGCGCGCCGTTGAACAGCGGCAGGTCCTGCACGCAGTGGCGGCGGTAGAGCTTCAGGCTGCTGGCGGAGTCGTTGACCGTCTCCTGGCTGATCCAGTTGCGGATCCGGTTGGCCTGACGGGACTGCCAGCGGCGGAAGGCCGTGTCCTGCCGGTCCTTGCGCCAGCCGGTGATCATGTCGTAGCCTTCGAGCATGGGCAGAAGGCGGGGGATTTCCTCGGGATCGTTCTGCAGATCGGCGTCGATGGTGGCGATGATCTCGCCGCGGGCGGCGCGAAAGCCGGCTTCGAAAGCCGCGCTCTGCCCGGCGTTCTTCTCCATGCGCAGCACGCGCAGCCACGGCAGGCGCGTCATTGCCTCACTCAGCAGGTGCGGTGTCTGATCCGTGCTGCCGTCGTCGACGATGATCACTTCAAAGGGCTTGCCGATCGTCTGCAGCGCATCGCCGACCCGCTGGAGGAGCGTGGGGATATTTTCCTGCTCGTTGTAGGCGGGGATGATCAGCGACAGGTACGGATCACTCATGGCGGTATTGCACCTGGCATGGACGCACGACGTGCCACAGGCCGAGCCTGTGGTCGCAAATCCCAGACGGCCGCGCATCACGGTCTAGCGTTAGATACGACGGTATGGGGCGGACGTTGAAAGCAGCCCCCCGATCAGATGCGTCATTGCATCGCAGCCGCGGTGCGCAGCTTCTGGAGGGCGCCCTGTTCGATCTGGCGGATGCGCCGGCGGCTGACGCCCAGGCGCTCGCTGAGCTCGTCGTAGCTGGCGCTGTCCCGCTCGCCGACGCCCCAGTGGGCCATCAGCACATCGCGTTCGCGCGGATCGAGCAGCGCCATGAGCTTGCCCAGCTCGTCGCGGGCGAGGACGCGCTGCGTGGGGCTGGCTGGGTCGGGCACGGAAGCGAGGATCTGATCGTCAGCCGTCCGCAGGCGGCCGCGATCGAGCATCTGCGGCACGCTGCGGGCAAAGCCCTTCATCAGGGCCAGTGTGGCATACGTGCTGAAGCGATTGCCGCGCGAGATGTCGAAGCTGTCGACCGCGCGCATGAGCGTGACATTGCCCTCGCTGATCAGCTCCATGAGGCTGATGCCGCGGCGCAGGTGCTTGCGGGCCACGCTGACGACCAGGCGCAGGTTGGCCTGCACGATCTGGTTCTTGGTTTCGTGGATCTCCTCGAGCATGCGCTCAAGGCGCACCAGATCGCGATGGCGGGCGAACTGCGGATCGAGTTTGCGCCGGGCTGCGACGAAGCGATAGCGGCGGTAGTTGAACTTGAGGAACAGCCCGCGCTCCTGCGAGGGCGACAGCAGGGGCGTGCGATACAGCTCGGCCAGGTATGGCGGCAGATCGCGCGGGATGCGCAACTGCTCAGCCGGCGGTTCCTCCGGCAGGGCATCCTGCTGACAGATGGCCTCGATGACGGCTTCGGCGTCGTCCTCGTGGAACAGCGGGTCGTCGATGAAGCGCATCTTGACGCTGGCGAGCTTCTGGGCGCGCTGCTCAATGAGCGTGCGGTAGATGGCGGCTCGGCTGCGGCAGAAGCGGCGCGCGAGCACCGTCAGACTGGCGCCTTCCTGATAGCTGTTGAGGATGGCGGCCTTTTCCTGGTCGCTCATCGGCCCAGCCGCCTGCGGGAAGATCGCCTGATCCGGATGCTCTTCGTCGTGCTTGCGGATCGTGTGGAGGATCGTGACCGGCGAACGGTTGAGCTTGCGGCCGATGCGGCGGGCGATTTCGTTCTGGCAGCAGCGGCATTGCGTCGCCAGGCGGCGGGCTCGGCGGAGGATCTCCAGCCGCTCGGCTTCGCTGACTTGGGAGAAGTTGCCGCTGCGCTGCACCTGGTCCTGATGCAGGGCGAAGAATCGCTCGACGCTGCGGACGAGGAAGCCGACCCGCCGCTTGCCGTCGGGGAAGATAAACCGTCGAGCCGGCAGGCCCTTGCGCCGCCACCGCTGGATCGTCTTGCTGGTGACGTTGAAGCGTTCGCAGACATCGTCGATCTGCAGGACCGGCTCAGACAGGTCGGTCGTCGCCAGATCCAGCGAATCGCTGACCTGCTCGATCAGCAGACCGAGGTCATGCTGAAGGGCGATGCCGGTGAGCAGGTCGTCACCGGTTGTCCGCGGGCGGTAGCCGGTGATTCGGAAGGTGATGAAGTCCAGTGGATAGGCCTTGGCGGGGTCGATCTGGAACAGCAGTTCCTCGGCAGCCTCGAGCTGCGCCGCACGCGTCTCATGCGGTGTGAAGCGCATCTGGCTGGCCAGTTCGGCGATGCTGTCGATCCGAAACTTCGCCATGGTTTCTTAATTATCCCTTTACAGATACTTACGGTCAATCATTTCTTTGGTGCGCGCCGGGGGGCCAGAGGGGGGCACCAACGGACGAGATGACGCAGATTTGCTAATGGAGTGACGGATTCACGAAATTTCCGGCTCGGCTCGACTATGCGCGGCGGTCGGGATGTTGTAAAACTACACTGGAAACTATGCAGAAGAAGAGCGGCCAACGGCGCATGCTCAAGTATGCTCGCGTTGCAAGAACAGTCGCGCGACGGATCGAGCAGGGCGATTATCGCATGCGCGAATTCCCTTCTGTGGCCCAGTTGGCCCGAGAGCTGGGCATCAACCCCCGTACAGTCACGAAGGCTGTGGATGAGCTCGTTGAGCAGGGGGTTCTGTATCGCGACGTGACCGGGCGGATCGATATCCGACGGGACACGCAAAACAGCAGCCTCCACATTGCCCTGCTTCAGCCGGCATTCTGGGCCCCGACCTATACGCTGGCCCAGCGGAACATCGCCCGCAGCGTCAACCAGCGCGGCTGGCAGATGAAGGTCGTCACCTACACACACTGGCACGACCCGACCATCCCCAGTGTGCTGGGCGGGTTTGACGGGGTGCTGTTCCTGCCGATCGCGGAGGACGTTCCGCGCGACGTGATCCGCCTGATCAAGGCTGCCAAGGCTCCGGTCGTCATGATCGATCAGGACCTGTCCGAAGAGGGGATCCCGTCGCTGCACTTCTATGAGACGGCATCCCTGCCGTCGCTGCTGGATCCGCTGATCAAGCACGGTCATCGGCGGATCGCCTGTCTGAACGCCCAGCCGCATGACTCGGTCATCCGGGCGCGCATCCAGCGATGGCAGCTTTGGCTGCGCATGCACCACGCGGAGGGACGGCTGCTCGACGACCCGGTCAAGCCATTTGAGTCGTCGCTGGAGCGAGGCTATCGCATCGTCGATGAGCTGCTGAAGAACAACGACCTGCCGGAGACGGCAATCTTCTGCACAAACGGCGCAGCCGCGGTCGGCGTCATGCGGGCATTGGCCGATCATGGCCTCACCCCCGGCAAGGAAGTCTCCGTCTGCGCCGCGGACGATCATGGCGGTGAAGCGCCGTTCCTCTGCCCGCGCCTGACCAGCATGGCCGAGCCGGATTGGGATCCGTATCTGCAAGTCTGCCTGGACTGGTTTGCCAACGGCGGCGGCGAATGGGTCGGTCCGTTGAGCGTCCATCCCACCAGCACACCTGTCTACCTTGGCGAGTCGGTTGGTCCGGCACCGTCGCGGTCTGTTGCTTAAGCCGGTCGTCTGGACAACACTTCCGCTGCGCGCGAGTATATTGTGCAGAGCGCACACTGCGTTTCTTCTTGCGTTACGCGCGCATCGTGTATTTTATGGAGTGGCGACCCGCCACATCTGGCGAAGGTATCTTGGAAATGAGGTGACCAATGCGCTGTATAACGGCGATCGGCTGTCTCCTGTTGATGGTGTTCCAATGCGTCGCTGGGGCGCAGCAGGTCTTGCCGCTGCTGAACGACGATGAGTCGTTCTCGGCGTGGAGGCCGTACAACGGCCAGGAGTTTCCCGGCGCGAAGGTGTCGCTACATCCCGATGGTAAGGTGCGGCACAACAATTTGCCATCGCTGCGGATCGAAGGGGATTTCACCGAAGGTGGCAACTATGTCGAGGCGTCGACGGCGATCGGCATGGATGTCAGCATGGTGTCGTTCTGGCTGCGGTTTCCCGGGTCGGACGGGCTGTCGATCCGCCTGATCGATGGTACGGATCAGTGCCATCAGATCCGCTTCCACATTGAAAAGAGTGACGACTGGCAGCGCATCGTCCTGCCGGTGGCGGACTTCTTCGCCCGTCGCGGCCAGCCTGATGCGGTGCAGGGCATCGCGAAGTATGAGTACTGGGGCGGAGCCAATGACGGCAAATGGCACAGCCCCGCCAAGTCGCTGCACATCCTGCTTTCCAAGGACGGCCAGCCGTCCAAGCGGACGCTTTGGATCTGTGACGTGCAGGCGGTGACCCAGCCGACCGCCAGCGCCGCCGCGGCCTACACCGAAAGCTTCGATGCCGCAGCCGCTTCGCCCGAGGGCTGGTCGGTGACGGGCGATGTCGTCGTCGACCAGGAAGCCTCCTTCAAGGGCGGCCGTTCGCTGCGGCTGACCAAGACCGAGCAGACGCTCAATGACAGCGTCGTCGCGATCGGCCCGGCGTTTGATGTCTCCGCCGGTCAGTGGCAGATTCAGGCGGCGACGCGCAGCGATCTGGTTTCGCCCGACAACAGCTACAGCGGCAGCGTCACGCTTGAGCTGCTCAATGCGTCGGGCGGCGCTATCCGCCAGGTTGAAATCGTCAACCAGTTCAAGGTCAACAACTGGACGCCGGTCTCCAAGGCCGTCGACATCCCGGCTGAGGCGGCGCGTGCGCGTTTCCGCGTGCAGATCAACAAGCAGACGCCCGGGCGATTCTGGGTGGATGAGCTGTCGGCGACGCCGTCAGCCGTCGCGAAGGACGATCGCATCAAGCGCATCATGTTCGGCACGGCGCGGCTGGGCAACCTGCTGTATCCCGAGGACAGCCGCAAGATCGAGCTGATCGCCTGGGCGGATCAGCCGCTGGCCGAGGCCCAGCAGACGATGCGCGTCGTCGTCACCGACTTCTGGGGCGCCGAGCAGGGCGAGCCGATGCAAGCCCAGCTTCGCTCCAGCGGCCGACACAACCAGATGTTTGTCTACAAGGGCGAGGTCGACCTGGCCCACCTGCCGCTGGAGATCGGCCGATATTACGAGATCCACGGCAGCATCGAGCGGGAAGGCGCCGAGCCGTTCAGCAATTACACGTCGCTGGCGATCCTCCCCGAGGCGCCTGCCAACAGCTTCGATACGTTGGAGATTCCCTTCACCAGCCGCAACTGGGACA
>Ga0207874_1003007_pt1 | contig 14761 bp, 16 predicted proteins | sample HigsolmetaAR201D_FD_184833 | JGI IMG/M metagenome (GOLD analysis project Ga0207874, IMG submission 184833) | Ionic liquid and high solid enriched microbial communities from the Joint BioEnergy Institute, USA - AR20-1-D (SPAdes) (version 2) ...
CTGTACGACGGTACGACGGCGGGAGCGATGCCGCGAACATTGCTCCCGCCAATCTGGCCTCGCCAGTGCCATTGCCAAGGGAAGCCAAAGCCCGACTTCCCCAAAACAAAAATCATCGTAAGTGTCTGTCGAGGCGCCTCATGGCCCGTTCAAGGGCTGTCGGGTTCGCCTGCCTATATTCGTTCTCGTGGACGTCGACACTATGTCCCGCGAGCCGCGCCCTGATATTGGGGTCCGGTTCCACTTCGCTGAACTCAGTTACCCACGTCCGCCTCAAAACCTGAAAGTTGACGCCCTCTAATCCGATAGCGCGTAATGCTTTGGAAATCCGCCGCCTGTACACATTGGAGTAGCTAAGTGGCGTGTTTCCTGCCTCGGACGGGAACAGCCAGGCTTCCTTCCGTTTATCAATTAGAAACTCCATGTACTCGGCGAGCAAGTCCCGCGTGGCTGCGGTCGGCGGTACGATCCGGCGAGAGCGCTTCGACTTGGGCGAATCGATCTTGCCGCGATAGACACGCCGTTCGATGTGAATCCCGTCGGCTTGGATATCCCCAACTTGAAGCCCCGTAATCTCTCCCGGGCGCATGCCCTCGCAAACAGCCAGGCGGAAGATCAGTCTTTCCCGGATCGGCAGCACCATTTGTGCCCGCTGGATATCAGCAACAGCGATGATCCGCTTGCTCGGCGTTGCCGCACATTTCGGCATGACGAGACCTTCGGCGGGATTTACGAGGATTAGTCCATCAGCCAGAGCCATCTTAAAGATCGCCGCGAGTTGCCATCGGATGTGACCGACCAGCGACGAGGACAGGCCCGCCGTTGCCTTGCTGTCGAGGTGCGCCTGTAGTTCCCGGCGGGTTATGGAAGCCAGAACGCGATTCCCAAACGGCGCAAGAATATGCGTTTCAATGATTTGTTCCGTCGTTGCTCGCGTGGATTCCTTCCACCGTCGATTCTGGACGATCAGATAGTCATCCTCCACGAAACGGCGCAGCGTAACCGCGGAATGCGTCGCGCTCGACGCGCCCTTCCCCTCTCGTAAGGGCTCTAGTATCTTATCCAGAGCGGCTCGCGCTTCCGCACGGGTTAGGTCGGCATACCTCCCCAGAATGCGCGTCCGTCCGGTCCCGTTCTCGCGCCATTGGGCGCGCCAAACCTTCACGCCCTTACGGTTCCTGACAACTTTTAGCGAGCCTCGTTGCATCGCTGCTCCAACTCGAGAATCCACTGCTCAACGGCTTCCGCGCGGAAGAGTTGCCGTCGGCCCATGCGAATGTGCGGAGGAGGAGGCAAACCCTTTACCCGCCCGTTGATAATCTTACTGAAGAAGGACGGCTTTATTCGGAGCCGTTGAATGACCTCTTCTCTTGTAAGTAATCGCATGCTGCGTTTCGAACAATGCCGTCGTGACGTGGGAGGAACACGCGGAGACGGCACCGGCAGGCCTATGGCCAAAAACCTGCCCCAAACTGCGTTACGCTGGCCCGGTTTGCATCGTCGGCATCAAAACAACCTCGACTGTGGTTGTGCCGTTGCCGGCTGCTGCCCGCGCGGCGCCAACCAGCGGCTTTGAGCCAGTACCTGCGGTAACGGTCAGCTTGCCTTGTCCCGCATCCCAGTACAGCTTGTCGCCTTGGCTGATTACGTCCGTGGTGACCTTCGGCAGAGTGAAAACGCCCGAACGCTGAATTTCAACGTCTTCGCCTTGCGCGGCATCGAACGCCGCAACTCCGACGAGCGATCCCACCACAACCAATTGGCCGCTAGTCACAGCCGCGGGCGCAGTGACTGTGATCGTATTTCCTTCCTGAACGAAATTCTTCATTACAAACCTCTCGAACTCAGAATCGTAAGAACCTTGCCCCGCGGAGAAATCACCTTCGCAATCTCCGCGTCGATCCGCGCCAGCGCCTCGAGCTTTTGTTGATCGCTGGTGTATGAGATGGACTTGTCCTGTTGCTGAAGAGCGCTGAGACCCATCGATTGAAGGATCTGGTCGCGCTTCTGATGGAGCTGTTCGAGCGTCATCGGCTTATGCTCCCGGATTCTTCCATGCGCCGCGGTGATCGATCGCGCCGGCGCCAAGGTGCCACACGACGCGCAGTTCGATGCCCAGCGTTCGGAACGCCTGCTGGGTCTCCACGCGCGGCCCCTCGTAGCCGCTCAGCTCCGCGTACTCGAACACAGGAGCCTCAGCCGGATCTGCGAACAGGTACCACGCCTGTGTCTGCCCCTTCGCATCGAACCGCCCATCAATGATCGGCGTCAGGTTCCGCGCTGCAGTCTGAGCCTCCGCCGGCTGTTGCGGATAGAGTGTGGCAAGCAGTTTGTCGATGGTGCTTTCGAGCGCAACCGGCGCTACGATGAACCGCGGCTGGACATTAAGGACGTTGCCGGACAGGTCCTTCTGAAGCCGGATTGCGTTCTTGCCGTCCTGAATGGTGCTATCACTCGGCCCTTCGCCGGCTGTCGCCAGGTTGCCGTGATCGGCGTGAAATACGCCCTTGTTGTCAGCCAGCTTCGGGTTCGCAAGAATCGTGTCGACCAGGAATCCCCCAAACCAGCTCCGCGCGCCGCGGGACATCTTACCGGACAGGTCCGCCAGCGCTCCCATGTCATCGTTGACCATCGCCTGGAAGCTGAGCGCGAAGCCTCGGGCATAAGATCCGATCTTGTAGGAAGCCAGTTCTTTATCAGAGATTGTCCCGAAACGGATCTCGCCGTTCTCGCCAATCTTCTCGAGCCCCGGCCCGTCGCTGATTTCCAAAACGTGGCGCGCGCGGAAGTCGCTAACAGTTGCGCGGCGGAACACTTGAGTCACTGGAGTCGACGAAACTCGGAATGCGAGCAGTTCCTTGTTGAAGACCTCGGCAAGCACGGCCGAGAAGTCCGATGTCGTATGAGCCGCGCGCGTGATGACGTCCGCCGCCGATCCCAGTGTCGAGCCGCCCCGAAACTCGAGGCATCGGCGAGCGATATCGGCGATGCTGCAATATGCGAACTCGCGCCCGGCTTGCGGTGTATGCAAGGGATTGAACCGCGCGCGCAGACCATCAGCCAGGCGCTCGACAAGATTGTCGTTCGCGTCGCGCGTGACATAAGCAACGGGCGCCCGGTTCTGGATCGATGGAACGTTCCTCGAGAGCTCGGCCAGCGCCTCGCTTCGAGCCTGTTCGATTGTGGTGATGTCACTGCGCCCGACGAGCCCTTCCGCGAATGCGGGCGGAAGTCCCAAGAGCGCTGTCATCTGCCGAATTTGCTCATGAAGGTTCACAGTAGGTTCGCTCCTCGTTCTCGCGCCAGGATCCGCACCCAGCGCGGTAAAGCTGATTTCCTTGGGCGTCCATGCGACCGCAGTCTTGATGCGCATGCCATCCGCCCGTTTCGAGATCTCCCAGCGCTGCACCGTATAGCCGACACTCACGCGGGAAATAATGCCCGTCTGCACATCCCGCGCGATGGCTTCATGGCGCTCGCTAAACCGCACCGTGGCGATACCCCGGCCGCCATCAACGGCCGCTGAATCCACGACGCCCAGGATTGCCCGCACCCCACTAAAACGGTCGTGGTTGTCGAGCACCGGCCCTCCGATCAGTTCGGTAAGGTTGACGGCGGCCGGATCCAGCGAGAGCCGCTCCAGATACGGCCCCTCGAAGTCCGCGCGCTGCACATCGGCGCCAGTGCTGAAGATCACCTGCACGGTGCGCTTGTCAGCGTCATAGGTTGACGGCTCAAACTGCGCCGCCCTGATAAACAAGTCACTCATTAGTAAGTAGCTCCCGTAACTGAACCAGGAATCCGTCGCGGTGATCTGTGACGAAGAACGCGAGCGGCCGCCCGGTGAACTCCCCTTTCGCCACGTCGCGAATCGGTACAACCCGTGACACACGATCGAGCCAGCGGATTACCGCGTTCTGAGTTAGGCCGTACGCTTCGGCCACTTCGCGCACGTACCGAACAGGGATTTGTTGTCCGGTGATCGCCTCGATTTGCTCCTTGAGGTTCACGCACGTTCGTTCTTCTGTGCCTGCGCTTGACCCTGCAGGGTCCTTTGCCGCGCATCGGAATCGTAGATGTTGCCGAGCCGGTCGGCTCGGGCATTGTCCGTCGCAATCTCCTCGTCGATTTGCTCGGCGTCCCACCCGTCGCGTGCGACAATCTCCGAGCGCGAGATGAAGCCAGCCCGTACGCGCGCAATATCGCTTTGCACTTCCTGCCGCGGGTCCAGCGCTTGAATCACCGGTCCGATCCAGCGCACCGGATAATCCTGGACCGTTCCAGGCAGAAGCCCGAGCCCGATCGCCAGGCGCAACCAAACCTGAAGTACCGGCCGCAGGAACTGCGCCACCATCACGTTGTACTGGAGAGCCTCGAGCCGCCTTCGGTAGGCGAGAATCGAATGCCGCCCCGAGGCGAATGTCACGCCCGAAAGATCATTCGCAAGAAGTTCATACGGCATGCCCACCGCCGACGCGATCAACCGGAGTTGAGCCTTAACGAACGGGTCGAACCAGACGCCCTGATCCGGCGGATCTGTGAACCGCACATCTTGTCCGCCATCGAGAAACACAAAGGTGCCGGGCTCCAGCGTCGCAGTAAAGGAGCCGTTTGCCCCCGGCTGCGCATTCAGCGGGTTTGTCCCGTCGGGCGAAATTGCAAACCCGCAAAACAAAGCGCTGATCTGCTGCTTTGTCAGAGCGGCCTCGAGAAATGTATGCAGTTGGCGCAGAGAGAGCATTGCAGGCGCCAGAAGGCTCACGCCGCGCTCCACCCCCGGCTGAGGTGAGCGGAACACATGCAGCGCGCCGAGAGGCTGTTCTGGACCCATCTGTGGCACCAGAATCGACTGCACATCGACCGACATAGCCGGATGCTTGCGATAGAGCCAGAAGCCCTCTCTGCGCCCGTCTTCACCATAGCGAATTCCGTTCAAGTCCCGATCGGAAACCCGGCTTGCATCGAGGTATTCGCAGCCGAGGAGTTGGAGCTGCATCGGCACCCGCAACCCCCCGGCCGGCACGCTACGGATGAGGAACTCGCCATCCAGGATGAATGTCTGCACCGCCAAGGCCTGGAGCGAGCACAAATCTCGGCCCGCGAAGTCCGCCTGGTCCTCCCATTCGGCCCACAGTTCGCGCGCCTGGTTCTTGTACGGCCCGCTAAACTGCGGTCGGATCCCGGTTCCTCCAATCGCGTCATCCTGGAACCGCTGCACGATCGCCCGCACGATGGGATTATTGCGGTCGAGGTCTCGAGCGCGATCGCGCAGCACCGGACTCGAAAGGTTCGTCGCGAACGCGCTGCTCGGCGCGAGCCAGTCCTTCAGCCGCGGCGCCGTACTCGCGGCGTCGTGCCACTGCCGGTGACGTAGGGAGGCTTCACCCGCCCGGCGCCTGCTAAAGGGCCACAATCTCGGCATCGCTGCGCTTCTCAATGTCGGCTAGCTTTTCTCGGACTTCGCGGGCAATTGCGGTCTGATTGATTAAGATGGCGCAATCGTGACCCTTAAACACTTCGGCCAAACTGTCTGTGCTTTCACCATGTCTCGAGGCACGAGAAATTAGGTCGCTCATGCGCTTTTTGCGCTCATCTGGGTCAGCGACGTCTTCGAGATCCGCTACCTTCTTAGGCAGAAACGACGCGAGGAAACTGCAGCGTTCAGGCGGGCGCTCTGTACTCCTGCCCTCCGGAACAACATAGCGGCGACCCAGTACTTCTACCTCTGATGCATTCCACCGCAGAGCTTCCGTTCCGTTGATTTGCTGAACGATTGCCGAAGCTCGCTCAGGAGTGACGCCCAATAGTGTCAGACGCCGCATCACCGTGAGGCGGCAAATATCATCGAACGTATACACCCGCCACTTTTCTTGCTCAGCTCGAGTGCGGAGTAACCCGATGAGCTCCACGATTTCTGGGTCTGGTGTGAGTCCTAGCTTTTTTGCGGCCTTGAGGATTATGTCTTCGTATGTCTCGACCTCGGGAATGTAGTAACTACGAAGGTGCCACTTCCTGAGGGTTGTTGCCTTTAGACCGGTGACTTCGCACACGGTAGCTGCTCGATACAGCTTTAGTTGTGGCCTTTTCATTAATCCAAGAATAGGGACAGTCGTATCGATATGTCAAGATCGGGACATTAGTAGCGGTTTAGTCGGGACGCGTCGAGAATTGCCCAGACGCGCCCTGCCTGCGCAAGAGTCAGCTACCGTACAGATACCGCGAGCGGTTTACTCGGTAAGGCATCACCGACGCCGTCGGCCGGCTGGCATCGCTCATCAGCTCGATTCGCTCGCACTCCTGATCCACGTGGATGCCATGCGTACGCAACGCTGCAAGAGCGCAGAGAGCGTACACGGCACAGTCCCAGGCCTCGGCCGCCCGCCCTTGCTTGCGCACCCAGTTCCGCTCCGGCCGCCCTCGCTTGTACTTTGTCTCCAGATACTCCGAGCACATCTGCTCGAAGAACTCGAGGCCGCATGTTGCCGGGAAATGGATCCGCCCCGGCCCTTCCGTCAGCGTCAGCCGCTGCGCCAGGATCTGTTTCGCGCTATCGACGCCTACAAGCCAGACGTTACCTTTCGCGGCCCGGCTCTGCCGTTTGGGCCAAATCGGATGGGCGCCCGCCCGGCCCTTGATCGCGAACACGCGCCGCCCGCGCCGCGCCTCGGCAAAGTTGCACACCGCTTGCGTGAAATGCCCGCCTGAATCGATGCACGCCGCATGAACCGGCATCGCGCCTACAACCGGATGGGTCCACGTTTCTAGCAGCAGCTTATCCAGCTCCGCCCACAGATGCGGCGTGGAAGGGTCACCCGGCAGCACGCGATGTGTCATCAGCCAGGATTCCTCGCCCCGGCCCCAGGCGTAGATCGAGACCTCCAGCCGGTTATCCTGCACATCGACGCCCGCGGTTAGAATCGCCGCGGCTTCCGGCACCGATGGCCCGATCGGCTCGACACGGGCGAGCAATTCGCGCTCCGATACAGACGTTTGCCCTGCATCGTCCCACAGTTCGGCCAGACTCGTGTTGATAAACGCCCGGAGCCGTTCAGGCGACGTCTGCGCCTTGAGCCAATCGACGGCCAGTTCGCCCCAGGAACGGAACGGGCTCACAAGCTCTGACAGGTGGAAGCCGGCAATTCTTGCCCCCGGATTCCGCGGCGTCCATTGCCCGCGCGCCACCATCCACGCCTTATGATGGTGCTCCACCACGCGCTCGCATCCAACGCACCGGTAGAAGGCCTGTTCGGGTTCACCTTCCGGCCATTCGATACGCCTCCAGGTCAGCACCTGGTACAGCCCGCAGTGTGGACAGGGGACCTCATACTCCCGCTGGTCGCTCTCTGCAAAGACGTCCGCAATCTCGGACTCACCCTTGATTGTCGGGCTCGAGGTCCACAGAATCTTCCGGCTCGCCCGAAACGTGCGCGTGCGCGCAATCGCTAGCGATGTCGGTGAACCTTCGGCCCCGGCGGAAGGCTTGAACCGGTCCACCTCATCCAGGATGAGATAGCGGATCGGACGCCCGGCTAAGCCCGCCGGACTGCCGGCGGAAACGATCGTGAGGTGGCCGCCATGAAACCGCCGATGAAAGATCGTGCTACCAGAATCTCGCGACTTCGGGTCCGCAACCTTGCCTTGCAGGATCGGAGTATCCCGCACCATCGGCGCGATCCGGTCTTTGCTGAAGGCCTCGGCAAGGGTCAGATCCGGCTGAACAATCAGACTCGGCCCCGGATCTTCGGCGATGATGTAAGCGAGGAAGATCAGCGTAAGAGAGCTTTTGCTCATCTGGCTCGCCCACATCAGGCAGACCTGTTCGTAGGGTGAATGCGGCGCCATCGCCTCGAGCGGCTCGATCTGATAGGGGAAGCACTTCCACCGGCCCGTCTGCGCCGAAGCTTCGCTCGACAGGTAGAAGTGGTTTTCAGCCCACTGTGCGAGAGAAACCCGTTCAGGCGGTTCGAGCGCGTCCGCTGCAGCCAGGATTGCCGTCGGGAGCGAGTCTTCGAATCTCATCAGCAAGAGCCCTCAAAATAGAGTCAACCTCGGCCGCCAGGATCCGGCGTGCTTCGCGCGGATCGGAGACTGCCGCCACCGGGATTGCGCAGTTATCGGGAATGCGCAGCACGGCAGCCTTCACCGATGAGAGGATCTGCGCCCACGTGTGCGCGACGCGCTCGGCCGCAATCAGCCGCCCGGCTTTTTCCGCAGCCTCCATTTCACGCAGTTCGGCGAGTGCAAGTTCCTTTCGCCGGCGAGCTTCATTCTGAGATACGCGCGCTCGCTGGTCGGCTTTACTCAGTGTTGGCATCTTCTACTTACCCCGAATTCTGAACCCTGCGACTAGAACATCGGCGCGACGACACAACCCGCCCTTAAACGCGCGGAAAGAATTGTTAGACGGCCGACACTGACCCGCCCCCCTCGAGAGGGTCACGTAGGTCCACGTCAGGTCCACGCCTCGCGTTCCGCTAAGTCCTTTCTAATCAACGTTAGGTCCACGTGGTCCACGTTTTTTTCTGTACATACGTGCATGTGTGTGCGCGCGCCTTCGAGGTCAGCCCGAGGTCGTGCGAATGTTCCACGTGTTCCACGTCTTTGTTCCACGTCTCGTTTTGGCCGCTGCCGCCGTCGACAGTATTTAGAATCAATTGGTTATAGATTGTCTGTATAAGTTTTTCTAATGTTCCACGTCTACCTCTCAAAAAACCTGCTGCGCATATATATGCACGCCGCCCAAAAGCGACCAGCGGGTGCTCCGCATATATATGCACGCTGCGCCAGAGGATTGTTGAGCAAAAAACGTGGAACACGTGGAACCCGTTGATTCCAAAGGAGTAAAACGTGGAACAGACGTGGAACAGACGTGGAACACGTGGAACAGACGTGGAACATGACAAGTCGCCGGCCATGTTCGTACCTCATTTCGCGCCACGCCGAAACCTCCACTCCAAGGCCGCCCCGGCCCGCGCGCGATACCGCTGCCAGCCCATGTTGCGAAGGCAGCGTCCCACCCGGTTCTTGTCCGCTTGAGTCCAGTGAGCGACGGGTTTGCAAAGGCAGTGCGTGAGTATGTCACTAACCGTGGTTGATTCGCGACTGGAACTGAAGGTGCCTACCGGATGCCCGTGCTCATCCAGCCGTTCCCTGGGATCCTCAAGCCAGGCAGCAATGAGCTCTTCCCATGGGTCGCCCTCGTAGCGAGCGCTCTGTTCTTCTTCAGCGAGCTGGTTTAGCTCCACTGACTCGAGCCACCACTTCGCGCCGTTTCTGTAGCGATGAACAGCCTCGGCCCAGAGCTGATCGCGGTCGCGCGCAAGCTCCTCGAGCCGGATATAACTGCCGCAGGCAACGGGCCAGAACCGCCGGCCGCCGGTCTCATCACGCAGATAGGTGGAATGATTCACGGTGCCGGCAAACACACACTGCCGCGGCGATTCGATGACGTGCTTGCCGTAAGGGGGACGAAATCTATCAGTGTTTCGGCTAAGGAACGCCTTGATCCGGCTTACCTCTGACCGATTGACCGCGTCCAACTCCGCAATTTCAATGATCCAGACACCGCGCGTCTGCATCGCCGCGTCCTTCGAGCCCAAATCGGCTATCTCGTCAGCGAACCACGGCCCAGCCAGCGTACGTAGCGCCGTGGATTTCCCGAGCCCTTGTGGGCCTTCGAGGATCAGACAGTGATCCGCCTTGGCGCCCGGCTGGTAGATCCGGGCCACGGCCGAAATCAGCCACCGCGAGCCCACCGCCCGGCTGTACTCGGTATCCTCGGCGCCGAGGTACGAGCTCAGCCAGTTGTCAATGCGCTTGATACCGTCCCACTGCAAGCCCTCTAAGTACTGGCGAACTGGATGGAATCGGCGCTCTTTGGCTACGACCTGTACAGCCTGACCTGCCACATCGACGGAGACACAGATGCGCTGATGCTGAAGCCAGTTCGCGGTCATCCTGTCTTCGTGATCCGTCCAGTCTCCCGGCTTCGCGCCACTCCACGGCGCTGGTTTCAGCATCACGGTCCCCAACGAAAACTCATTGAAGGCCAGGACCCCCTCCCATTCGGGCGCCTCTCGCAAGGCAGTGATTGCATTCGCGAGAATGGGTTTCGCCACGCCCTCTTTACTCAAGATCAACCGATCGTACCAATCCGCCGATTTAGCGGGTCGTGTAGCGTTCTGTCGCTTGATACCGCCCGAGAATATTGGAGCCGCTTCGATCGCCGCCGCTATCGCTTCCTGCGTCGCTCCAGACTCGATCCAGTCCGAAACATCTTTCCCTACGGGCACCCGCACGATGCGAATCTCTTTCGCGATACCTAACAACGACTTCGCCACCTTCTCGGCGTGTTCCGCACCTGGCTTGTCATTGTCGGGAAAGATGAATACCTCTTTGCCGGCGAGCTGCTTGGCATGCTCCTCGCGCCACTTCTTCGCACCTCCGGCGTTGCAGGTGGCTGTGAAGCCCATAGCCTCGAGCGCGAGGACATCCTTCTCGCCTTCGCAGACGCAAACAGCCTGGTTGGCAATGACGCGCGGTAGGCGGAACAAGACTTGCCGGACGTCGTCAAACCACTGTCCGCCCTCGCCCTCACGCACACGGTAGTAATGCCCGTTTGGCCGCTGTCGATAGTAGCCCTTAGTCGTGCCCCAGACGTAAAACTCCCCGGTTGCGCCCCCTATGGAGGCGACGATCGGCCGACGCTGCTGAAATGACTTTGGCTCGAAACGGACAACCTCGAAAAGGACCTTCCCGTCTTCGTCGACGTACTCGTACGTCGCGACGATGCGCCCGCCCCTTCCCTTGCCGTTTCGGCTGGAGCCATTACCATTACCGTGGCCGTTTGGTTCCCAGAGCCCTCTCTGGCGCAGTTCCGCGATGACTTCCGACTGAGAGCAGCCGGCGTGACAATGCAGGAGCACTTTACCATCTCGCTCGTGGATTGAAAGACTCGGGTTCCGGTCATCGTGAGCCGGACACTTCGCCATAAATCCACCGTTGGCTGGCCGCCCCCCGAGCGCCTCGGCGATGTGCTGCGCGGTCATCACTGTGCCTCCAGTTCCTCTTGGGGGAGCGAGAGATCGACATAACCGGGATTGATGAACAACTCGGCACGGCGCGATTCGAGCAAGTATTCAATCAGGTCCTCGAGCTCCGATCGCGAAACGCCGAGGCTGCGGCAGAGGTCGCTAATTCCGATTTGATCGATCGTAAGAGAGCACTTCCACTCAAGCAGCCAGCGCAATGCCGCGGCACGCGAGAAAAATAGGCGCTTGCGGTTCTGCTTTTTTCGCTGTTGGGGTAAACTAGATTTCGGATTTACCATCTAGCCTCATGGAGCCCCGTGTGTTTCGGGGCTATTTTTTTTCGAGGCCAGATTGTTAGTTTGTCCGTACGACCGTACGACACCAGGGCTAGGTCAAAAGCCTAAACTATGGAAACTCTGTAGATTTATATGAAGCGGAGAAATCCGCCGGAACTAACTAAGTCCCGTGGGATCAATCGCTGGATGATTTCCCAAGCTGGACGTCGCGGGTTCGAATCCCGTCTCCCGCTCCATAAGAATCATAGAGTTTCGGCAAGTTTCGACCGTCCCCTCTGTACGACGGCTTCCGCGAACATCGCTCCGATGAGCGCGCCAAGCGAGTCGCTTTGCTGCGGATGGTGCCCTTTGTGGAGAGGAACTACACCCTGGTGGAACTTGGGCCGCGCGGTACTGGCAAGAGCCACATCTACCTGCAAATATCACCCTACTCCCACCTGATCTCGGGTGGCAAGGCGACCGTGGCGAAGATGTTCGTCAACATGTCGCGGCCAGCGCGGTCTGGTGTGCCAGTATGACGTGGTCTGCTTCGACGAGGTCGGTTCAGATCGCCGAACTCGCCATCGACAAGCAGGCCCAGACTCTCCTGATGCCTGTAACCGCTCGTCGGCAGTTGAACGACTTACCACACAACCTCTGGACCCGAATCAGCATTGATTTCTATAAGGATGCCGCGGACGCGGTGTTCAAGGCGCTGGTGGAGTAGGGAGCAAGCATGTCCACTTGGAACGGCGCACGCTGGTGGAAGTTTGATTTCCATACGCACACTCCTGCATCGAAAGACTATGGCAAGGGCCCCGATCAGGCGCAGCTCGGCTTGCGGACACCCCGCGAATGGCTGCTCGACTTCATGCGGGCAGGCATCGATTGCGTGGCGGTCACCGACCACAATTCGGGAGCCTGGGGCTTGGCTCGATCGGCGCTGACTTCCTGAATGACAAGGCGAAGGCGAAGATTCAGGACGTCATCTCGAAGGGGCCAATCAAGAAGGCCATCGATTCGACCTGCGACCGCTTCGCTTCGAGGTTTGACCGGTTGAAGGAGATATTGGAGCAGTGGGCAGCACTGACGCCTTTGCTGCCCAACTGGATGAGATAAAGAATGGGCAGAGCTCCGATCCGAAGATTGAGCATGTGGAACAGTTCATTCGCCAGACTGGGTTCGGCCTGGGAATTACAGGGACGGATGCAGCTCGAGAACTGCTATTGCACTTCTACAGTCAGATCTACGTTGAACTCTGCAGGAGCGTCCATGGCCTGGGGGTCGTCGGCGCACGGCTGGCGGACGTGGGCCAGAGGCAGGAGCAGAGCGACTCCAAGATGGACCAGCTACTAGGCCTTGTGAAGGAGAAGGAACCGTTTCGGCTGACGGACCGCCAATCATTCGTTCACCGTTCGCTGGAAGATCTAAACCCCGAGTTAAGCAAGCTGTACGAGAGTGCGCTTCGGGTCCTCCAGGACGGGTCAAATCCGCGGCGCCACGCGCTCGCGGCGCACGCGCTGCGCGAACTGATGCGACGGGTGCCGAAGAGCCTGAATTTGCCAACTCTTGCGGACGCTGGGAGGCTTGGTGATCGCGTCAGCGCACTTGAGTTGATCTGGAAGGCCACAAAGGGAAGTACCTGCCGAAAAGGTGATTCCTGGGCAGGTGAAATTGACCGTCCTCTTTCGAAACTGCTGCATGAGCTGGAGGCGTTCTTCGAGTGGTGGAGGGAGAGCATGCCCAACCGTCGCGAACTAGCAGGGAAGTTCTTCCGCGGCACGGACCCGGCTGGTCTGAACCTACCCCCAGTGCTGCAAGAGCGGCGGGCAGCCCGGTGGCTGGAACTGAACGGCTACTTTGTCGCCACCGCCCACGGCGGGAGGTGGGATGATCGAAAGTTCACGAGCGCTTTGTGTGAACTGGAGCAGGTTCTCCTAGAGTGCCTGTACCGCCGGCCCTCGGAGGATTTCTCCGCAATTGATGCTCTTCTGGCAGAGGAGAACCGAAATGATTAAGCCCGAGACCATCGCCAAGGCGCTGCGCGAAATCGAAAAGGGCTATGCGCAGTATCAGTACTTCTTTGACAACCTGTTGAAGCTCGATGATAATGTCCCCTCAATAGCTCGATAGAAATGTCCCCTGAAACTGGACTGAGGAGGTCCGGTTGGGAAGGACATGGATGAGCGAAGAAGAGATACGTCGTGCCGGCGTGCTGAAGCGAGTCAGACAGGGAGAGCTGAAGCAGACCGAAGCAGCGGGGATGCTGGGGCTGAGCCACCGGCAGGTGAAGCGGGATGTACCAGCGATACCTGGCCGAAGGAGCCAAGGGGCTGGTGCACCGAAGCGCGGGCAGAGCATCGAATCGCGCTCGTCCCGCCCGTGAGCGCAGGCAGATTCTGTCGCTGGTGCGAAAACACTCCAGCGGCGGACCGGGTGAGCGATTCGGTCCCACACTCGCAGCCGAGCATCTGCAAGAGGACCACGGAATCACCATCGATTCGGAGACTCTACGGCGCTGGATGCTGTCCGAAGGCCTCTGGACCCGGGAGCGGAAACGCAAGCCGTACCGGCAGAGGAGGATCCGGCGATCGCACTTCGGCGAACTGGTGCAGATGGACGGCAGCTTGGAGAACTGGCTGGAAGACCGTGGTCCGCGAGGATGTCTGATCCACATGGTGGATGATGCGACCAGCACCAGCCTGGCGACATTCGCAGCCGAGGAGACCACGTGGGGAGTAGCCGGCACGCTGCGCGCGTGGGTGGAGAAGTACGGTATTCCGCGCGCACTTTATGTGGACTGGAAAACCGTCTATCACCACCAGCCGACTCCCAGGCAAAAGCAGGAAGGAATCGTGCCGGTCTCGCAGTTCGGGCGGATGTGCCAGAAGTTGGGGATCGAGCTGATCGGCGCGAATTCCCCGCAGGCGAAAGGGCGAGTGGAACGGGGCCATGGCACTCATCAGGACCGGCTGATCAAGAAAATGCGGTTGCAGAAACTGGACAGCTATGAGGCTGCCAATCGGTCCTGACAGAGCGTTACCTGGAGCAGCACAATGCGCGATATGCAGTGCCTGCACGAGAGGCTGCGGACTATCATCTGCCGGTTCCGCCGCGGCTGGATCTGGACCAGGTGTTCTGTCTGGAAGAAGAGCGAAAGGTTTCGCAGGATTGGGTGGTGCAATATGGAAGCCGCTGGTTGCAGCTCGAGCAGGAGCAAAAGGTGCGCGTGACTGCTGGCGGCACGGTCACAGTGCGCGAGCATCGGGACGGCTCGATCCGCTTATGGGTGCATCGAGTGAAACTGCGCTGGCACGAACTGGCGGAACGACCGGGAAAAGCCAAGGCGCAGCCGTTGCCCAAACGCCGCATCGTGCGGCGACCAGCAGCGAATCATCCGTGGCGAAGAGGATTGCGGGGCGGCGGACAGGAAGCATACGGAAAGTCTGTGGAAAG
>Ga0207874_1003013_pt1 | contig 14750 bp, 14 predicted proteins | sample HigsolmetaAR201D_FD_184833 | JGI IMG/M metagenome (GOLD analysis project Ga0207874, IMG submission 184833) | Ionic liquid and high solid enriched microbial communities from the Joint BioEnergy Institute, USA - AR20-1-D (SPAdes) (version 2) ...
AACGCGTGCACCTCGCGGCCCTCGTGGACGGCGACCTGGCAGACGATGTGGGCGGCGGCGCCGAAGCCGTAGAGGCCGATCCGCCGCGCGTCCCCCGCCATGCGCAGCGCCCGGTGGCCGATCAGGCCGGCGCACAGCAGCGGCGCGACCTGCTCGTCCGGGTACGCGTCGGCCGGCGGCAGCGGGAAGCAGTAGCGCGCGTCGGCGACGGCGAGCTCGGCGAAGCCGCCGTCGACGTCGCAGCCGGTGAAGCGCGCCCGCGCGCAGAGGTTCTCGCGCCCGCTGGCGCAGTAGGCGCAGCCGCCGCAGGTCCAGCCCAGCCACGGCACGCCGACGCGCGCGCCGCGCTCGGGCCCGGTCAGCACCTCGCCGACGATCTGGTGGCCGAGCACGAGCGGCAGGCGGCCCGGCCGCAGCTCGCCGTCGCGCAGGTGCAGGTCGGTCCGGCAGACGCCGCAGGCGGTCACGCGCAGCAGCAGCTGGCCGTCGCCGGGGACCGGGTCGGGCAGCTCGGCGGCGACGAGCGGGCGGCCGGGCTGCTCGAGCACCATCGCCTCCATCGCGCCGCCTCCCCTCCGGTCAGGCCTTGAGCTTCTTGCCGGTCGCGAACAGCCAGCTGCTCCAGGCGACCATCGCCGCTGCGAGCGCGGCGGTGACGAGCAGCGACAGCGTGACGCTCGCGTCGCTGATGCCGAGGAAGCCGTAGCGGACCGCGTTGATGACGTAGAAGAGCGGGTTGACGTGCGACACCTCGTACCACGGCGAGGGGAGCGAGTCGATCGCGTAGAAGGTCCCGCCGAGGAACGACAGCGGCAGGATCACGATGTTCTGCACGAAGCTCGTGTGGTCCCACGACTGGGCGTAGATGCCGACGATCACGCCCAGCGACGAGAACAGCACGAGCGCGAGCGCGACGGCGAGCGCGAGCACGAGCGGGTCGTGGACCGGCACCGACGTGAGCGGGAGCGTGAGCGCCAGCAGCCCCGCGCCGGTGATGAGCGCCCGCACCGCGCCGCCGAGCGAGAGGCCGAGGTTGATCTCCCACGCCCGCATCGGCGAGGCGAGCACGTCGTTGAGGTAGCGGTCGAAGCGGGCCTGGAAGACCGACGAGGCGTTGTTCGCGTACGCCGCCTGGACCATCGTCATCGTCACGAGGCCGGGGACGATGAAGACGTCGTAGTCGACGCCCGCGATGCCGCGGATGCGGTCGCCGAGCGACAGGCCGAAGACGAGGATGAACAGGAACGACGAGACGACCGGCGCCGCGATCGTCTGCTGCCACAGCTTGAGCACGCGGTGGACCTCGCGCGCGGTGAGCGCGAGCAGGCCGCGGTGACGGGCGACGAGCCCCTGCGCGCGCGCGGCGGTCGCGCTCATCGCGCCGCCTCCCGGTCGCGCCCGCCCGCCGCGCTGGCGCCGTCGGCGCCCGCGGCGGGCCCGCCCGGCGCCCCGGCCGGCCCGCCGGCCGGCTGCGCCATCGCGCGCACGTAGACGTCGGCGAGCGAGTCGGCGCCGTAGGCGGCCCGCAGGCCGTCGGCCGAGTCGCGCGCGATCAGCTGGCCGCCGCGGATCAGCGCGATCTCGTTGCACAGCTCCTCGGCCTCCTCGAGGTAGTGCGTCGTGAGGAAGATCGTCGTGCCCTGCCCGTGGAGGCGGCGGATGTACTGCCACAGGTCGAGCCGCAGCTCGAAGTCGACGCCGGCGGTCGGCTCGTCGAGGATCAGCAGCGGCGGCTCGTGCATGAGCGCGCGGGCGATCAGCAGCCGGCGGCGCATGCCGCCCGACAGCTTCGGCGCGCGCACGTGCGCCTTGGCGGAGAGGTCGAAGACCTCCATCATCTCGCGCGCGCGGCGGCGGGCGTGGGCGCGCGACATGCCGTAGTAGCCGCCGTGGTAGAGGAGCGTCTCCTCGACGTCGAGGAAGCGGTCGAGGTTGATGTCCTGCTCGGCGAGGCCGATCAGCCTCCGCGCCGCGGGCTGGCGGTGGTCGATCCCGAACAGGCGGATCTCGCCGCGCGTGACGCGGATGAGGTTGCAGACGGCGCTGATGAGCGTCGTCTTGCCGGCGCCGTTGGGCCCGAGCAGGCCGAAGAACTCGCCCGCCGGGACCGTCAGGTCGAACTCCTGCAGCGCGAGGAAGCCGTCGTCGTAGCGCTTGGTCAGGCCGCGCAGCTCGAGCGCCGGCGGCGAGGTCGTTGCGCTGTCCATCATCTTCGAGGCTAGTACACCGCCGCGAGCGCCGCGGGCGCCGCCGGCGGCGGGGACGCGGGGCGGCGGGCGCGTCGCCGCGGCCCGACCGGCGCGAGCGCGCGGTCGCCAGGCGCGTTGCCGCCATTGGGCGTGCGCCGTCGCGGCGGTACGCTGCGGGGGTGTTCCCGGTCAACGTGCCGAACGTCCTGACGCTGCTGCGGATCCTGCTGGTCCCCGTGCTCGTCGTCGCGCTGCTGGGCGAGTCGCCCAACGGGGACCTGCTCGCCGCCGTCGTCTTCGCGGTCGCGTCGCTGACCGACCTGCTCGACGGCTACCTCGCCCGCTCGCGCAACGCGATCACGACGTTCGGCAAGCTGATGGACCCGATCGCCGACAAGCTGCTGATCGTCGCGGCGCTGATGGCGCTCATCTCGCTCGGGCGGCTCGCCGCCTGGGTGGCGATGGTGATCGTCGCGCGCGAGTTCGCCGTCACCGCGCTGCGGATGGCGGCGACCTCGCAGGGGGTCGTGATCGCGGCGAGCGCCTTCGGCAAGGCGAAGACGTGCCTGCAGATCGCGATGGTGATGGCGCTCATCGTCGTCGGCAACGAGCTGTGGGTCGAGCTGCTCGTCTACCTGACCGTCGTGGTCACGGTCGCCTCCGGCGCCGACTACTTCTTCGGGCTGCGGCGGACGCTCGGCGAGCGCGAGCGGCGGCGGGCCGAGCGGGCGGCGGCGAAGGCGCGGGCCGTCGAGGAGGGGCCGCTCGCGCCGGGGCTGACGGCCGAGGGGCCGCAGCCGGACTGACGGACGGTCGGCGGCGGGAGCGGCGGGTCGAGCGGGCCGGCGCCGCATGCACGCGCGCGCGGCGCGGCGAGGCGCGCGGGGCGGCGGGTCAGGCGTCCGCGCCGTCGAGCCAGGCGCGCCGGGAGAGGTGGCGCGGCGACGGCACGCCCGTCTCCAGCTCGCGGCGGATCTCGCCGAGCAGGCCGAACCGCTCCGCGACGACGTTGTGCTGGTGGATCGTCTCGAGGTTCTCCTGGCGGGCGGAGACGAACGTCGCGTCCGACAGGTCGCCGAACCGCTCGACGACGCCGCGGATCATCTCGCGCACGCAGTCCTCGACGAAGCGGGGGCGGCGGTGGGCCTTCTCGACGACCGACCCCTCGTCGCTGCGCTTCATCAGCTCGTAGATCTCCGACGACATCGAGCCCTCGACGATGTCGAGCAGCGTGCGCGCCTCGACCTCGACGTCGCAGTCCTCGGCGAAGCCGAGGTGGAGCGTGCCGAGGCCGCGCTGGTTGTGGGTCGCGACCGGGACGTGCTCGAAGATGCGCGCGACCTCGTCCTCGCTGAAGCCGTCCCCGAGCAGCCGCTCGCGCGCGGCGCCCTGGACGAGCTGCTGGGCGCACGGGCAGGCCGTCATCCCCTGCGCGGCGACGCCGACGAGCCGGCGGGTGCCCCGCTCCGACGCGGCCGCCGAGCCGTAGAGCGTGTAGATCTCCTGCGTCTGGATCCCCGAGATCGGCGCCGGCTTGTGCTCGGGGTAGCGGGCCTCGATCGTGACCTCGGCGCGGCGCGCGCCCTGCCGGTCGCGGACCCGCTCGGCGATGTGCTGGGCGAGCGTCTCGGCCTTGAACGTCGCCTCGTTGAGGATCACCTCGCCGATCGCCTCGTTGACGACCTCCTCGAAGCGCGACATGTGCGCGCCCTTCTGGCGCGGGCCGAGGTCGACGAAGCACTGGAGCCTGGCGGAGAAGAGCTGCTCGGCGCCGTCCTGCCTGATGCGGATGACCTTCTCGACGCCGGTGACGCCGACCCGCGAGAGGCTGACGCGCAGCGTCGGCAGCTGCGCCTGGACGTCCGGCGCGGTGAAGGTGCTCGGGGCGGCGTCCGACATCAGGACCGACAGGGTAGCGAGGTGGGCGGCCGGCGACCCTGAAGCTCGACTCGAGGGGCTTGGGCATGGGCCGGACCTGTGCTATGACTCCCGGCCTGGCTGGAAGCCGCCTCCACGCTCGTGGGCGGGAGAGCACGATGGCTCAGCCCCTCGCGGCCGACGTCGCGGACGTAGCGTTCAGTTACGAGGTGCAAGGTGAGGAGAGGGGGATCCGCCCTGCGCGGATTCGAATCGCGTCTCGAAGAGGAACGGCACACGTGAGGGAGAAGGCTGGAGTCCTGTTGGGGGACGACGCTCCGATCCACGAGCTGGAGGAGCTGCGTTCGCTGATCGCCGAGGGCCAGGAGCGCGGGTACCTGACCTACGAGGAGATCGCCGCCTGCCTGGAGGAGGTGGAGGTCTCCAAGGAGCAGGTGCAGGAGCTGCACGCGCACCTGGAGGAGCTCGGGATCGACGTGGTCGAGGCCGACGGGCGGCCGGCGGTGTCCGGCGCGCCCGCCGAGGGGGAGCGGCCCGACCGCCACGGCGAGGGCGCGGCGGGCAGGCGGCCGGAGATCGACCTGACGGTCGAGCCGAGCCTCGACTCGCTCCGCCTCTACCTGCGCTCGATCGGCAGGGTGAGCCTGCTGACCGCCGAGCAGGAGGTGCAGCTCGCGCAGCGGATCGAGCGCGGGGACATGAGGGCCAAGCAGCAGATGATCGAGGCCAACCTGCGCCTCGTCGTCTCGATCGCGAAGGGCTACCTGGGTCGGGGCCTCACGTTCCTCGACCTGATCCAGGAGGGCTCGCTCGGGCTGATCCGCGCGGTCGAGAAGTTCGACTACCGCCGCGGCTTCAAGTTCTCGACCTACGCGACCTGGTGGATCCGCCAGGCGGTCACGCGCGCGATCGCCGACAAGGGCCGGACGATCCGCATCCCGGTCCACATGGTCGAGAAGCTCAACAAGGTCGTCCATGTCGAGCGCCAGCTCGTCCAGACGCTCGGGCGCGAGCCGACGGCGGAGGAGATCGCGGCCGAGCTCGACTGCACCGTCAGGGAGGTGAGGGACATCCTGCGGATGGCCCAGCAGCCGGTCTCGCTCGAGAAGCCGATCGGCGAGGAGGAGGAGTCCGAGCTGGGCGACTTCGTCGAGGACCAGACGGCCGAGTCGCCCTTCGAGCTGGCTTCCGAGAACCTCCGGCGCGACAACGTCCGCAGGGCGCTCGCCGCGCTCCCGCAGCGCGAGCGCGAGGTGATCGAGATGCGCTTCGGCCTCGGCGGCGGCCGGCCGCGCACGCTCGAGGAGGTCGGCCGCGCGTTCAACGTCACGCGCGAGCGGATCCGCCAGATCGAGAACCACACGCTCAAGAAGCTCGAGGCGCTGCCGGAGGCCCAGCGCCTGCGCGACGCCTGCTGAGCGGGGCCGGGGCGGCCGCCGTCCGGCGCGCGGGCGGCGGCCCCCGGCGCGGGGCGCGCGGCCGGCCGCCCGCCCGGGGGGCGCCGCTCGGCGCGCGCGCCGAGCGCCCGCTACACTTGCCAGCGCCTTTCGCGCTCCTGCGGGCGTGCGTTCTGCCCGGGGGGATGTCCGAGCGGTCAAAGGAGACGGGCTGTAAACCCGTTGGCTCTGCCTACGCAGGTTCGAATCCTGCTCCCCCCACTCGCCCCGGCCGCCGCGCTCGTCGCGGCGGCCGTTCGCGTCTCCGGGCGCGGCGGCGACGGCGACGGCGGCCATCCGGGGCAGCGCCTGCCGCGCGCGGGCCGTCCGGCCGCCGGTGGTATCGTCGGCCGGCGCGCCGGCGCCCGGCCGCGAACACGTCCACGCTCCGCGGGAGGGGCGACGTCATGAAGCAGCTCGCCCACATCAGGATCGACCACTCCGACTACGACCCGCGGCTCTGGCGCCTGCTGGAGGAGAGCGGCCTCGAGCACGACGACTTCGAGGGGCTCGACTACTTCAGCCTGCTGCCGTTCTTCGTGCTCGCCGGTGCCTCGGTCCGCTCCCACGTCCGCGCGCACGGCGACCACACCCACTTCGAGGGCGTCACGATCGAGATCCCCGAGGAGCTCGAGGCCGCCTTCTTCGACGTCCTCCCCGAGCTGCTGGCGCAGCTCACCGAGGAGGACGAGCACCACCGCTGACGCCCGACCCCGGGCGCCGGCGCCCGCGCGGGCGGGCCGGGCGGGCGGCCGCGGAGCAGCCGCCCCGGCGGCGGCGCGGCGGCGCAGCGGCCGGGGCGGGGCGCGCCGGCGGCCGCCGGCGGGCGACGAGCCGGGCGGTCGTGCCGGCGACGACGAGCGTCCAGCCGGTGAGCGCGAGCGCGACGGTCAGCAGCAGCACGCCCCGGTGATCGGCAGACCGCGCGCGCGGGTTGAGCGCCGGGCGGCGTCGTCCCGCGGCCGCGAGCGAGCGGGAACGGCGCCGCGCGGCGGCGTGCCAGGACGTGGCCGCGAGAGAAGCGGAACGCGTTCCGCTTCTCGTGCTACCGTAAGCGGAGTCCATTCCGGTTATCGCGAGGAGGCCTGATGCCCACGACCGCTCCGACGCCGCTCGCTGGCGCGTACACGATCGATCCCGTCCACTCGTCGTTCGGCTTCGCCGTCACGTACATGGGGATCTCGACCTACCGCGGCACGTTCGACGACGTGACCGCCTCGCTGACCGTCGGCGACGACGGCGCCGTGCTGGAGGGCACCGCCGAGGTCGCCTCGATCTCGATCCGCGAGCCGGAGCAGTTCCGCGCGCACGTGCTCGGCGACGAGTTCTTCGCGGCCGATCGCTTCCCGCAGATCCGCTTCCGCTCGACCGACGTCGAGCTCGCCCCCGACGGCAGCGCGACCGTCGTCGGCGACCTCACGATCCGCGACGTGACGAAGCGGGTCACCGCGACCGGCGCCTGGAGCCCGGAGGCCGAGCTGTTCGGCTTCCGCAAGGCCCACCTCAGGCTCGCGACGACGGTCGACCGCACCGACTTCGGCATCACCTGGAACGCGCCGATGCCCAACGGCAGGGTCGCGCTCGCGAACGAGGTCGAGATCACGATCGAGCTGACGCTGCTGGCCGAGGGCGGGGAGGGGTAGCGGTGCGGCTGCTCGGCATCGCCGGCAGCGTGCGGACGGGCTCCCACAACCGCCGGCTGCTGCGCGCGGCCGCGGCGGCGCTGCCCGACGGCGCCGCGCTCGAGCTCGTCGACGGCCTCGCCGACCTGCCCCACTACAGCGAGGACCTCGACCGCGAGCCGGCGCCCGCGGCGGTGCGCGAGCTGCGCGCCGCCGTCGCCGCCGCCGACGGGCTGCTGATCGCCACGCCCGAGTACAACGCGAGCATCCCCGGGGTGCTCAAGAACGCGCTCGACTGGCTCTCGCGTCCGTACGAGCGCCACGTGCTGCGCGGCAAGCCGGTCGCCGTCGTCGGCGCGAGCACGGGGCTGTTCGGCGCCGTGTGGGCGCAGGCGGAGGTGCGCAGGGTGCTCGCCCACGTCGGCGCCCGCGTCGTCGACCGGGAGCTGCCGGTCGGGCAGGCCGACGCGGCCTTCGCCGCCGACGGCGGCCTCGCCGACCCGGAGCGGGCGTCGGCGCTGCGCGCGCTCGTCGCGGCGCTCGTCGAGGAGGTGCGCGCGCCGGTGGCCGAGCCGGCATGATGGGGGCATGGAGCGTGCTCCCCGAGCCGAGCTGCCGCTGGCCGGGGCGAAGGCGACCGAGCGCGCCGACGCCGCGACGAACCGGCGCAAGATCCTGGCGGCCGCGCAGCGGCTGTTCGCCGAGTGCGGCGCGGCGAACGTCTCGATGCAGGACGTCGCCCGGGAGGCCGGCGTGGGCATGGGGACGATGTACCGCCGCTTCGCCGACCGCAGGGGTTTGACCCACGCGCTGCTGGACCACGACCACCGCGAGCTGCAGGAGCAGCTGCTGCGCGGCGCGCCCCCGCTCGGCCCGGGGGCGTCGCCGCGGGCACGGCTGCACGCGTTCGGCCGCCGCTACCTCGAGCTGCTCGAGCGCCACGCGGAGACGCTCGCGGCCGCGGGCGCCAACCCGGCGACGGGCGGCCCCGCCGACGCCTACCGCCTCCACCTCGCGATGCTGCTGCGCGCGGCGGCGGCGCCGGGGGTGGACGTCGACTACGCCGTCGGCATCCTGCTCGCCGCCGTCCACCCGGAGCTCCACCTCTACCACCGGCACGTGCTCGGCTGGTCGCTGGCGCGCGTCCAGGACGGCTGGTGCCAGCTCGTCGACGGCTGGCTGGCGGTCCGGCCGGCCGCGGAGGCGACCGCGCCGGCCGTCGACCGCTAGCCTTGTGCGCCGATGTCGCCCTTCTGGCTGTGGACGCAGGTGCTGATCGTGGTGTTCGTGCTCGCGGGCATCGTGATCGCCGCGATCCGCCTGCTCTGACCGCGCCGCACCGGAGCCCGAACCGGCTCGGACGCGCCAGGCCGCGGCTATGATCGCCGACGCGCTCGCGCGCACGGCAACGTCCAAGCGAGAGAGGGAGTGACGGTGTTCGGCTCGATCGTCGTGGGGACCGATGGCTCGGATACGGCGCAGGAGGCCGTGCGGCAGGCGATCGAGCTGGCGCGGCTGGCCGGCGCGGCGCTCGAGGTCGTGAGCGCCTACGAGCCCGTCTCCGCGCAGCGGCTGCGCGACGAGGCGACCGAGGCGCCGCGCGACCTCCAGTGGTCGATCAACCCGCGCGAGGACGTCGACGCGACGCTCAGCGAGGTCGCCGAGCAGGCCCGCGCCGCCGGCGTGAGGACCGTCCGCACGTTCGCGCGCCAGGGCGACCCCGCCGACGCGATCCTCGACGTCGCCGAGGAGCAGGGCAGCGACCTCATCGTCGTCGGCAACAAGGGCATGACGGGCGCGAAGCGGTTCCTCCTCGGCTCGGTCCCGAACAAGGTCTCCCACCACGCGCCCTGCTCGGTGCTCATCATCCGCACGACGTAGCGGCAAGCGCCGTCGTCCGCGGCGCGAGCGGGCGGCGCGCCCCGGGCCGCGGGGCCGGGTGCGCGGACGACGCATCGATGCCCCCTCACATCGACCCCCGTGCGTCGTCCGCACGCCGTGGCGTCCGGCGGCGCTTCCCCCTCGGACACGCGGCTGTACCCAAACTACGCAGCGGCGCGCGGCGGCGTCAACCGGGACCGCCCGGCGATGTTCCGAAGCGGACATCCGCGGTGGAGCGACGGGCCGCGGCGGGCGTGCCGTCGCGGCGGCGGCGCCGCCTCGCGCGCCGGCGCGGGCCCCGGTCGACGGCTCAGCGGCGCGGGTTCGCGGGCGCGTTGGCGGTCATGCACTGCGGCGTCTGCACCGCCGGGGAGGTCGCCGCGCCGGCGTCGACGAGGCCGTAGCCGTAGACGCGGTTGGGCCCCGGGATGCCGAGCGTCTTCGCCGTCGCCTTCAGCCGGCACTCGACCTGCGTCGGCGTCGGCTTGCGGCCGAGCACGCGGCTGGCGATCACGAGCGCCGCCGTCGCCGAGACGTGCGGCGCCGCCATCGACGTGCCCTCGTACCCGCCCGGCATGCCGAACCGCCGCACCGAGTCGAGGTAGGTCATCTGGATGATGTCGCGGCCGCGGTGGTCGGCCGTGCAGTTCGGGTCCTGCGTCAGCGACGCGTTGTCGCCGCCGCCGGGCGCGACGATGTCGAGCCCGGCGCCGTCGTTGGAGAAGGCGGCCAGGCAGCCGGTGTCGGTCGTCGCGCCGACGGAGATGACGACGTCCGCCTTGGCCGGGTAGGCGACCCGCGCCTCGCCCTCGTTGCCGGCGCTGCCGACGACGACGGCGCCGCGCTTGCGCGCGAAGCGGAGCGCGGCGACGATGTCGGGGATCTCCTGCGCGCGCACGCTCGAGGAGAACTCGAGGCTCAGGTTGATGACCTTCGCGCCGTGGCGGGCGGCGTAGCGGATTCCCTTCGCGATCGTCGCGGCGTCGCCGTAGCCCTGCGCGTCGAGCACGCGGACGGGCATGATCGTCGCGCCGTAGGCGAGGCCGGCGACGCCGATGCGGTTGTTCGTCGTCTCGGCGATCGTGGCGGCGACGTGCGTGCCGTGGCCGTTGCGGTCGAGCGCGTACCTGCGCCCGTCGACGAAGTCGTACGGCGCGACGAACTTCGTGCCGGCGAAGTCGGGCGACCTGCGGAAGCGGCCCCAGTTGCGGTAGGCGACGCCGGTGTCGAGCACGGCGACGCGCACGCCGCGGCCGCCCGCCGCGATCGCGGCGACGTTCGTCCACGCCTGCAGCGCCTCGACGCCGGCCGGCTCGAAGAAGTTCCACTGCAGCGCGGCGAGCCCGCCGGCGAAGCCCTTGATGCCGACGTCGTTGGGCAGCGGCACGAGCTGCTGGCTGGCGCGCGCCTCGTCGGCGCCGGCCACGCGCGTGATCGCGCTCGCGCGCGCGATCGGGTTCGGCGCCGCGAAGGCGACGCCCGGCTGGCGCCGGAGCCGTGCGATCGTCGCCCGCTCGCGGCCGGGCGCCACCTTCAGCACGCGCGTGCGCACGCCCGGCCGCTCGGCGCTCGGACGCGCCCCGACGGCGCGCGCGGCCGCCGCCTGCGCGCGCTCGTCGCTGCCGGGCGCGTAGCCGACGATCACCTCGCCGGGCACGTAGGCGGGCGCGCCGCCGTTGCTCGCCGCGGCGCGGGCGGCGCCGGCGGCGACGGCCGCCGCCAGCAGCGCGACCGCCAGCGCGAGCGCGGCGCGATGCAGCGCGCGGGCGGCGCGGGGGCAAGGCGCCGGGGCGGCGGCGGGCGGGCGTATGACGGGGGGACGGCTCATGGGGCGCAAGGAGGGCAGCCGCTGCAAGCCTGCCGCACGCTCCTTAAGACATCATCGGCAGCGGAAAGTTTCCCCGAGAGCCCCGGATCCGTGCGCGCCGGCCGGCGCGCCGGCCGGGCGCCCCGCCGCCGCATGACCGCCCGCTTCTTCCCCCGCGACGAGTACTTCATGCGCCTCGCGCTGCGCGAGGCGGAGCGGGCGCTCGAGCACGACGACGTCCCGGTCGGCGCCGTCGTCGTCCACGACGGCGAGGTGATCGGCGCCGGCCACAACGAGCGCGAGCTGCGCGAGGACCCGACCGCCCACGCCGAGGTGCTCGCGCTGCGCGCCGCCGCCCGCCATCTCGGCAGCTGGCGGGTGCTCGACTCGGTCCTGTACGTGACGCTCGAGCCGTGCCCGATGTGCGCCGGCGCGATCGTGCTCTCGCGCATCCCGCGGGTCGTGTTCGGCACCTGGGACCCGAAGGCGGGGGCGGCCGGGAGCGTCATGAACACGCTCGACCACCCGCAGCTCAACCACCGCCCCGAGGTCGCCGGCGGCCTGCTGGCGGAGGAGTGCGCCGCCCAGCTGCGGGCGTTCTTCGCGCGGCGCCGCTGAGGCGGCGCGCCGCCCGGCCGCGGGTGCGCGGCGGGCGGCGGCGCCCGGGCCATGCGCGCGCGGGCACGGGTGCGCGGCGGGCGGCGCCGGGGAGGGCCGGTCGCGCGACGCGGCGCGGCGCCGATTGGCTACCCTCTGAGCTCCATCCCCGGAGGGGTGGCAGAGCGGTTGAATGCGGCGGTCTCGAAAACCGTTATGGGCCGTTTCGGTCCATCGAGGGTTCGAATCCCTCCCCCTCCGCTCAGCGCGCCGGCCCCGGCCGGCACCGCCGTCGGCGCGGACCGCTGACCGCGCGGCGGCGTCGACGCGCGGACGCGCCCGGCGGGCGCCGCGGCGCGGGCGCGGCGCGGGCATCGACCCGCCGCCGACGTCGGCGCGCGTCCGGCGCCCCGTTGCACGACCCGCGCGCATTTGCAGCAGCGCACCACGGCGTCTATAATCCAGAGCAACGGCGTCTGCCAGCGCCATCCGGGGGATCGGAGGGATGGCGCACGTTCGCTGCACCAGTACTTCAAGTGGATAGAAGGGCGGCCTTAAAAGCCGACAGTTGCGGGTTCGAGTCCCGTCTGGTGCACTCAACAACGCATCGTTGAACTGTTAACGATTCACGCCAGCGCGAGGGGGGCGGCTGCGTGCACGGCAACCTGCTTGAACGGCTTGACGCGCGCCTGCGCGCCGTCGACGCGCGCGCGTTCGCGGTCGCGCCGATCCTGGCGCCCGGCGCGGCCTGGGACGCGACCGTCGTCGTGCGCGACGACGCGTTCGCCGACGTCGGCCGCGACGCGATCGCCGACGACCGCGACGTCTCGGCCGTCGCCCCGTCCGGGCCGCGGATCGTGCTGCGCTACATGGACGACGCGATCGCCCAGCTCGGGGCGGCGCTGGAGGAGGGCGCCTTCGCCGGCATGGCGACCGACGACCTGCTCGCCGACTGGCCGCCGTGCATCGTCGACTTCTGCGACCCGAACGCCGGCAAGGCGCTCCACGTCGGCCACCTGCGCAACATCGCGATCGGCCACGCGCTCGCGGCCGCGCTGGCGGCGGGCGGCGCCGCCGTCGAGCGCTGGAGCCAGATCGCCGACGCCGGCCGCCACATGGGCGAGGCGATGGCCGGCTGGCTGCTGTTCGGCGACGGCCGGCCGCCCGACGCGGCCGGCGAGAAGGCCGACCACGTGCTCGGCCGCCTCTACGCCCGCTACGTGCGCGAGGTCGCCCCGCCGCTCGACGCCGTCCGCCAGGAGGACGCCGCCGTCGCGCACGACCTCGTCGCCGGCGACGACCTCGCCCAGCAGCTGATGGCCCGCTGGCTGGCCGGCGAGCCGGAGGCGGTCGACCTGTGGCGCAGGGTCCGCGACTGGGCCGTCGCCGGCCAGGACGAGACGCTCGCGCGGCTCGGCGTGCGCTTCGACCGCGCCATCTACGATTCCGAGCGGGTGCCGGAGATCCCGGCGCTCGTGGCCGAGGGGCTCGACGCCGGCCTGCTGCGGCGCAGGGACTGCGGCGCGCTCGTCTACGACACCGGCGACGAGAGCTACCCGGAGCTGCCGCTCACCCGGCCCGACGGCTTCCCGACCCAGAACCTCCGCGTCGTCGCGATCTGGCTGGCGCTCATGCGCGAGCTGCCCGGCCGGCGCCTCATCCACTTCTCCGGCGACGAGTGGCGCGCCCACCGCACCCACGTCGAGCGGCTCGTGCGGGCCCTGCGGCCGGGCGCGACGCCGTACCCGACCGACTACCTCCTGCACGGGATGGTCGTCGGCGACGACGGCCCGATGAGCTCCAGCCGGGGCGAGCCGCTGCTGATCGACGCGCTCTTCGAGCAGCTGCTCGCGGCGCCGGAGGTGCAGGCGGCCGCCGCCGAGGGACGCGAGGGCGCGACCGCCGAGGACCTCGTCGCGATGACGCTGCTCGGCTGCTGCCTGGACCGACCGACCGCCAAGCGGCTCGTGATCGCGCCGCGGCGGCTGCTCGACGCGCGCGTCAACGGCGGCTGGCGGCTCGCGCGCGCGTGGGCGCGCGCCTGGCGGAGCGCCGCCGACGGCCCGCCCGACCCCGACCCGCGCGACCCCGGCTACCGCTACCTCGTGATGCAGTCGCAGCTGCACCGCGGCCAGCTGCGCGCGGTCGCGGCCAAGCTCGACACGTACATACTCATGCGCTACCTGGCGATCCTCGCGGACTGGTACCTCGGCACGCCGCAGAGCCCCCGCGTCGATCGCCTGATGCGCCAGATCCTCGGCAAGGGGCTGTCCGCGCTGGGCCTGCTGCGCACCGCGGCGATGCGCCAGCCGATCGCAATCTGAGGGGAGACGATGGCGACCGCACCAGAGCTGCTGCTCAACGACCCGGACGCGTTCGGGCCGCGCTTCATCAGGATGGCCGGCGGGCTCGGCCGCTACGACACGACGCTGCAGGACGCCGCCGACGCGATCCGCCTGCTCGGGCTGCGGCCCGGCGCGCGGGTGCTCGACGCCGCGTGCGGCTTCGGCCGCTTCGGCGCCGCGCTCCACGCCCACGGCTGCGACGTCGTCGGCGTCGACGTCTCGCCGTCGGCGATCGCGGAGGCGCGGCGCCGCTGCCCGGGGCCGAGGTACGTCGTCGGCGACCTCAGCCTGCCGCTCGAGCTCGGCACGTTCGACGCGATCGTCAACGTCTTCTCCAGCTTCGGCTACGGCGCGACGCTCGCCGACGACCTGCGGATCCTCGACCGCTGGTACGCCGACCTGCGCCCCGGCGGCCAGCTGCTGATGGAGATCTCCGACGCCGAGCGGGCCCGCCACCGGCTCGGGACCAGCGGCGAGACGATCCACCGCTCGCGCGGCGGCGTCGACGAGCAGGTCCGCATGGACTGGGAGACGAGCCTGCTCCACTGCCGCTACGAGCGCGACGGCGAGGTGCTCGAGATAGTGATGCGGATCTTCTCCCAGGAGGAGCTCGAGCGCTACCTGCACGACGCCGGCTTCCGCGACATCCGCACCTACGGCGGCTTCGACGGGCGGCCGCGCACGCCCGACGACCGCCTCGTCCTCGTGGCGCGCGCATGACCGGCGTCTTCGTCATCGTCGACGCGTACTCGACCGGCGCCGCGATCGGCCGCCGGCTGCGCGAGCGCGGGGTCGCGCTCGTGCACGTCCGCAGCGTCGCGCACCCGCCGGCGTTCTTCGCGCGCGCCTTTCGCGCGCAGGACTACCTCGCCGACCTCTGCCACGACGGCGACCTGGAGGCGACCGTCGCCGCGCTCGCGCGCTGGGACGTGGCGGCCGTCATCCCCGGCGCCGAGATCGGCGTCGAGCTCGCCGACGCGCTCGCCGAGCGGCTC
>Ga0207874_1003025_pt1 | contig 14704 bp, 10 predicted proteins | sample HigsolmetaAR201D_FD_184833 | JGI IMG/M metagenome (GOLD analysis project Ga0207874, IMG submission 184833) | Ionic liquid and high solid enriched microbial communities from the Joint BioEnergy Institute, USA - AR20-1-D (SPAdes) (version 2) ...
ATCGCTCACGCCGCCTGGCGAAATGCTACGAACGCACCACGGAGAGCGAACAGGCGTTCATTCTTGTGACTATGATTCACCTTATGGCTCGGCGACTAAGCAACTCCTAGCTTTTTGGACACGCTCTGAGCACCAGTTCGTCGGTACATTCCGATTCGGGAATTTGCAGTTCGTTAGCCAGAAGACTCCGAACTTTGAACCAAACTTGGTTCTGAGAACTCATGACGTGGCCCCAAGCGAGTTCTACGGGGAACCTTTCCTTCTCCTATGAAAGCGGCGAAGGATGCTGCTGGGCCGCCCCCTGGCGACCGCATTCACGTCTGGCGGGCAATTACTATGGGAACCGCGAAACGTGCAGCGGCACAAGCCCCTTCGATTCACGGGGAAAATTTACCGGATTCCCTTGAGCTGCACCACCAGGGCATCGCGAAAAGTTCGGGCAGCTCGAAGGGCTTCTCGGGATCTTGAAAAAAACTATCGCGAATCTGTCAAAACCGAAGTCCCGGTGCGTTTCTATTTAAGGGAACCCATTGGTGGGCCGGCCTTGGTTGCGCCCACAACGAATTCGAGGAGCCTGCGCGCCGTGTATCTCTGCTACGACATTAAGGGAATCCAGCGGTTCATCTTCAGCGTTCCGAAGCTGAAGTGTGTCGTCGGTGCCAGTGGGCTAATCGTGAACTTCGATACAACTACCGCCACCGCCGCCGAGCGGTATGGAATTACTCGGATCTATTCCGGAGGCGGTCGCGGCGCATTTGAGTGTCCCGGCCGCACCGAAGCCGAATCCGCAGCCCAATTCTTGATCAACGAAGCCCATCAGGTTGGCCTCGATATCCGCATTGGAATCGATGAATCACTTTCGCACGCGGCCCACCACGCCGATCAGTTACACCCTTATTGTCCGGTTGATCTTAATGGTGTGCCCTGTGCCGTTTCGGGGCTTTGGCCGGTCGCGAACGGATCAGTTCACCCCCTAATCCAGAAACGGTATGCCGAAGCAAAGGAAGACAGACTCGGGAAAAATCTGCTGGAAGAACTGCACACAAATGACCTATTGCCAAAGGGCTTACACGAGGTCGATGAACTGCGTTTTTTCAGGACAATCAGCGCAGAAAAGGACGACGATCCCCAATTGATCGACGAGGCCGATGCCAGTGATCACGCGTTGGGAAACCGCAATCGTTGGGCCGTCGTTGCCATGGATGGCAATGACATGGGGCGACAATTTCTGGCGTTCACGCGACGGCAACGTGAGCAGCATTTCTCCGAGTCGCAAATGCGTCTTTGGCTGTGCAAGATGAGCCAACGGCTTAGCCAATGTACGCGGGCTGCGTTCGTCAAGGCATTGGCCAGCGCCATTAGCGTATGGTGGGATCAGCTGAAAGAAGGCGACTCAGTTAGCCCCAACGATTGCATTTATACGAACCACCAGGGCAAGCGTGTGCTTGTCCTTCCTTTTCGCCCCCTCATTCTTGGCGGGGACGATGTGACTCTGCTATGCCATCCAGGGCTAGCGATGCATTTTGTTCGAACGATGTGTCGTGAGTTCGCGACCGAGAGCCAACGGGCAGCCGAACAGTCGCCGATTAAGCCGCTTTGGCCGGCCACTGGCGACTGTCTTTCGATCAGCGCAGGCATCCTTTTCACAAAAGTCTCTGTTCCGCTACATATGGCTATTCCCTACGCGGAAAGTCTGCTTGCCAGTGCCAAGGGCAGGTTCCGCAATACAGCCAATGATGGCCAACCGACGCCTGCGGCAGTGGATTGGGACGCTGTAACCGACACGCTTATCGATACTCCTGCAGCACGGCGGAACCGTGAGCTGCGCTTTGTCGACCCAGATCTCGATATCGAGATACGTCTGACCCGACGACCATATCTCATCGAGGAGGGGAGCAATGCCCCGCCCCTAGCAAGCCTTTTCGACCAGATGGCGATGCTGAAATCAGAAGGCGTACCACGCACGGTAAGGGCAAGCCTGTTGCCTGCGTTGCGGAAGCCTTGGAGCGAACGCATCGCCTTCGTGGCATCGCTGGCGAAACGCTACCCACGACTCAAAGAGCTGTTATGGGAAGGCGGTGATAAGCTCGGCGATGGTTGGCACGCTGAAGACGACAAAAAGATCCGCACAACCGGGTTGCCTGATGCTCTCTCGTTACTGGAGGAAGAGGATCGCTTAAACCGCCCGTCGGACGATTGAACCATCCCGCGCACCCATTCTTACGGTTTGACGACCGTCTTCGGCCTTTCTGCCAACTGAAGCAGCTGCGGCCGCATTAGCTGATTCACACAGCGGTGTGTGACATAAGCAATCCGCTCAAGGGGTTGTAACATGCCCGTATTGTCATTTTGGATCACCCTTACTACCGACGCCGAGTTGGGCACAGGATTGGGTGGAGATATCGTAAACGCCCTGGTTCCTCGCAACCATCAGGGACAGTTGATGCTGCCTGGCTCGCACATCAAAGGGCTAATGCGGCAAACGCTCCGTGACTTGGCTGCCTCTCTAGGGTGGAATGAGGATATCGAGCTGGCGATATTCGGTCAGCCTGACGCGATAACGCCTGGCCTGGAGTCTGCCATTCAATTGACCGATGCGGTTGCTGATGTCTCGGCAGAGCAAACGGTCAAGCTTGTCACCAGAACAGCGGTCGGTGCCAACGGAGTCGCCTCGGATGGATCGTTGCGCACCACAGAATCCATCTCCGCGGGTACACGGTTTCGAGGCCAGTTACGCACCAACGCACCGGTCGGGGGTGTGATCGATTTGGGGTGGCGGCTGGCCCTATCCGCCATCGCGGCTGTAGGCGGCAATCGAACGCGCGGTTCTGGTATATGCGTAGTCGAGATCGAAGGCGAAAGCCGCACCCCTGGAGAGTTGCTGGTAGCCATTGATCACGCCTATCGAAGTAACGGCCTTTCGCCAATGCCACAGGGTGCCGTATCGGCGGCACATACCTCAGGCAAGTCCTATAGCTTGTCCTCGAAAACAGTCGTGCTGCGTCTGGAACTGCACGCCGAGACTCCGATCTGCTGCCCGGAGATCCCCGACAAGACCAACGTCATCACGTCCGGATTCAGTATCCCCGCAAGCACGGTTCAAGGGCTCATCCTTACACGACTCAACCAACGTGACGAAGCACTCGCCACGGCGCTATACAGTTCTCAACAGTTTCGAGCGTGGCCAATGCATCCCTGTTGGCTGCCTCACCGCGAAGAATCAGTCTCTCGCGGCAGCCTGCCAGTACCAATTCGCGTGAGCTTGACGCATCGGGTCGCCAAGTTCTCGGCACCTGACGGCTACCAACCAGCCCATTTCGCCGATGATGCCCTGGATCCGGAGCCATACGATTGGACAAAAGTTCCTGGCGGTGCTCCGCTTAAGGCTTCCGATGGCGTACTGCTGCTGATGCCTGATGGAACGGTCCAACTGTGGAAAGCCTCGACCATGCCCCATGTGCTGTCGGCGCATGGTGTCCATAGTGACCCAGAAGCTGGAGGTGGACGCAACCTTTTCACAGTCGACGCAATGGCGCCATTGATTTGGCGAGGCCTGATCGTGCTGCCGGCCGATGCTGCCGAAGCACTGCTTCATGATCTTGGCGACAATCCGCTCGTGTCGGTCGGAAAAGGTCGAAGTGTTCGCGGTAGCGGCCGGCTGTACGCCACACAAGTTGACGGTGTTCCCGCCGAATGGCAAACCCGAACGGACCACACCGTCCTGGTCGCCCAATCACCTCTGCTGCTGCCCGAGCGTTCTAATGGTAAATCGGCCGAAGCGGAACTACTGGAACTAGCCAAGCAATGGGCCAATCGAAACCAACTTCCCACACCTAAGACCGCCTGGGCGAACGTGGGCATCCGCTTTGGTTGGAATCGACATCGCAACGGACTCCAGAAGGCCTGCCGGGTTGCGTTGCCTGGGTCTGTGATTGTGTTCGACACCAAACTCGATTCGGAGCAATTGGCTGCCACCTTACTGAAGGATTCGCCAGGACTTGATGGGCGCGAACGAGGTTATGGTGCTGTCAGCATCCACCCAGGCAAGGCTGTTGCACTTTTCGAGCCGCTTCCAAGCGTGCCCGAAGCACCCAAACCATTAGAGTTTGCAGAGGCGGTCCGCGCTGTGCTGAAGATCGCGAGAAAGCGGCCACTGCCGACTCCTAGCCAGATTCGTGCTGTTCAGCAGCGACTACTGCCGCCTGGAAGTCGCGAGGCTGCAATGGATTACTTCCAACATCAACTGAAACGAACGCCTCGTATTTGGTTTGCATGGGAAGCGATTCGGAACGACATGATGGATTTGTTAACGAGCTATTCTCCTCCCATTGCATGTAAAGCCTTGGAGGTTCTGGCTGATCTTGCCATCGCGGAGCAGCCGGAAGGAGTCAAAGTATGAGCCGTCGCATTCATCGCTTACACCTGCCGATTGAATTTCCGGCAGGGATCGCCCTCGGCGAGGGCAGAGACTACAACCACCTCACCATCGCCCGCGATGGTCAAGGTCGGCCCGTTCTGCGTGGAACCTCGTTGGCGGGGGCCTTGCGGCATGCTTACGAACGCCATCTTGGGCGGACCGCAACCAGCACTACTCAAGCGGAAAAGTTCTTTGGAGTTGCTCTCCCCGATGTTGCCGACGGCATTGGCCAGGAAAGTCGCCTAATTGTGGGCGATTTTGTACTGAATACTTCCGAGGCTGACATCGTTCGGCGGACACACCACTTACGCAATCGCCACTCCGGCAGTGTCCTGCCAGGCGGGTTGTTTTCGCTAGAAGCCTGCCCGCCCCGCACCAAAGCCAACGTGACCCTGTGGTTACGTGATGACGACGATTCGCCGGACCAGTCGCTACAGTTTCTCCGCACGCTGGTCGGCATCGTTCAAGGTGGGCTGACGCTAGGCGGAAATGCAGCCCGTGGTCTCGGTTTGGTTCGGCTACGCCCCGAAGGCGCGTCCTATCACACTTACCACTTGGATCGCGTTCAAGATGCAGCTGCTTGGCTCGATGATTATCGGCAGTGGCGAATGGATCCGCAGCGAACGTTTTCAGGAGAGGTCTGCCGGCCGGCTGAATCAATCGACCAGGTTTTACATGTGCAGCTGCAATTTACCATTCCTCGAGGCCAAGACCTGTTGATCGCCGACGGGCAGGGGCTCGATTACGAGATGGAGCCGCAGTATGTCAAGGCGAGCGACGGGCGCACGTATTGGCGGTTGCCTGTTGCGTCGTTACGAGGCCTTTTCCGAAGTTGGTTCTCGCGGTTGGCGGCCCGGGAGGGGTGGCGTGTCGCCGATAGCGTTCGCCGTCAGAAGAAGCTGCGGTCTGGAGAGGAATTGCCAAAGCACGAGCAGCTTAACGGCGACAACCTTGGCTGGTGTTTTCTACCGACCTCCGACCGAAAACACGAAATTGCCAAGACCGACTGCCCCATCGCAAGCTTGTTCGGCAGTTTGTTCCAGGCAGGACGGATTCACATCGCTGACGCGTACGCCCCTTGCTCGCGGATGAAACCGTCATCCCAGTGTTCCGAAGAACAAATGCGGACGCATGTCGCTGTCGACCGCCTCACGGGCGGGGCCGCAGAAAGCATGCTGTTCGATAACACGGTCTTATGTTCGGCTGACCATCTCGCGTTTCCTGTCGAGCTCTGGATTCACGATCCCCAGGAACATGAGGTCGATTGGCTTTGGCGGACCGTTCGGGCATTAGATGTCGGCGTTCTGCGGGTTGGTTCCAGCAAGAGCAGCGGCCGATTGTGCCTGGCCGCGCCGCCACGCGCCGAAGGGCCGTTTGCGGAGCGGTTGCGGATGCTTGAGCCATTCGCGCTCAAGCGCGGTGCCTAATCCGCTTTATCAGCACCCGCCGCCGCCATCGTAACGAATGGTAAGGTATTTCACTTCGAAGCAGCGTTCTCGAACAATGAACCAAGAAACCGGCAAACTGAAGGTCCTGAAAGGTGGGAAGAGCTTCGCAGTTATTTTGCCCACTAAGAAAGGCGGTGAGGCACAATATAGCATTCCCGCAGCCGCGGTATGCTTTAATCCTCAGGATGCTCAAGATGGAATCGAGGTGACTGTAGAGCGGGATAACCAGAACCGCATCACCAGGGTTACCATTCCCGGCAAGCCAGAGGTTTCGCCAGCGACGCATTCGCAGAATCCAGGGTCCCGCAATGAACGTGTCAAAGCTGGCCCTCGCAACCAGCAAGGACAATGGCGAGCCCATCGCGCAGCGAACTCGCAAACCGGAGCATTGAAAACCAAAGCGAAAGCCTCCCCCAAGATACTCGGCAGTCCGTTCCACAATCCGTACACCTTCATCCCGTTCTCGACCCAACCACCGCAGCGCAGGCCTCCCACGCCTTTGAGCATTGATGAGTTGCCTGAAGAGCGTCATCGCCTGACGGGCGTACTGGAACTTGAGGTCACCACGGTCACGCCGCTGCTGAGCTGCGATCCCAAGCCACAGGCCCCCGATGCCGACCATAAGACGTACACCGCGCTCGCGATTGGTAAGGATCTGATCGTACCTGCTACCGGTATTCGCGGCGCGCTGCGCACGCTGCTAACCATCCTTACCGGTGGTACCTTGGGGTACGTCAACCGACACGCCTACCTGTGTCAAGGTCGCGACCTTAGTCTTGATCTTCCGGGTCAGAATCAAAAGGAAAAACCACAGCAACATGCCGTGCTGGCCAAAGTCATCCAGCCGGGGTCTGATCTTCGCCCGGGACGCGTGCAACTGGGGACTACGAAGCTCGTTAAATTAGCAGAGCTAGAGTCCGTTCACGGCAGGTCGTTCACGCCTGAAGAGCGAACCAATTCATTGACGGCCCACTCCAGCAAGCGGACGACCTATTGGGTTGGCCTCGACGCCCAAGATCGCCCTGTCAAGGTGACAACGCAGTGGTCGGAAGCAACACCTTGGCAGTTACGTCTGTCCGGTCGACCGATCCAGTCCGAGCGAAAACGGGAAGCCGTCTTTAAGCCTGACAACCGCGAGATCGAGCTGCCGCCGGCACTCTGGGCGGAGTACAGCAGCCGTTACGCCCATGGTGATCGGCCCGTGCTGGAAAAGGGAGATCTCATCTGGTTGGAACTGGCCGACCCGACCCTCGACGAGAAAGATATCGTATCCGGCGACCAAATTCGCAGCATCCAATGGGCCAGACTGGGTCGGCGTGGTCAGAGAATGGTCGACGCCGTGCCGAATTATGTCTTGCCAGATAACATGCGAAACGACGGCTTGGTGGACGAAGTTACCGACCTTTTCGGACAAGCCCCGATCGATCGTCGCACTCCGGCACCTTCGTTTGCGGCACGAGTGCGTCCGGAGAATCTCGTATTCTACGATGCCCTTCCGAAGGTTCAGCGGACCACGCTAGCACCGCTTGCACCTCCGCACCCAGGCTGCCGTGCGTTTTACCGCGACAACGCCGATCCGGATTCCATTTCCGATGCGGATCCGCTCCGCGGCTACAAGGTCTACCGAACTACGAGCGAAACTGGCCCAGACGCCCCTTGGCGTTATGAAGTACAAGGGGTGTACGAGAACAATGGCCGGCTACGCCCACCCGCGCAAAAGGTCAACAAGACCTGCGACCTACTCCCTGAAGGCAACACGGGCAGGCTTCGCATCGCGTTTCGAGCACTCACTAAGCGCGAACTGGCGCTGCTGCTGCAAGCCTGTCACGTTCCCTGGCGACTGGGAGGAGGTAAGCCTTTGGGACTTGGTGCGTGCACGGTCCGCGTCGTTGGCGTGATCGATGAACTGGGTGAGCCGCTGGCTGTGCCTGGCTGGTCGATTACAAAATCGAGTGACGGCACGTTGCAAGTCGATGGCTGGCAGAACGAAGTCACCGATCTGCAACAACGCGTTGAATTTTGGAACATCAGTCAGGAACCAGTCGCCAAGCTGAGGTATCCCCGGGCGGCCGAAGAAAACAATAAGTCGATCAGTCGAGGTGGCCATGCTTGGTTCCAGCGCCACGCACGACCGCCGATGACTAAGGATAAAAGTACCAACAAAATCAATCCTGGCTTGCAGCCGCTCCATATCGACGGCGAACTGCTTAAGGCAGCCCAGGCTCAAGGCGAAATCCTCGATCCCATTCAGCCCATGGTCGCTGGTCAGGTTCTGCCGCCATTTCCGCCGAAAGAGCCCGGGGGCGACGTGCTTTACGGTTACGACGGCTTCAGCAGTGCAGCATCGAAGTACCAGGCGAAAAATCCCAGCCGGACGGTTTACACCAAGATTGAGCCGTTTGACGAAGCCAAATACGCCACCGGGAATCGTAAAGGCGAAGGAAATCAGGGCAAGAATCGCGATTTCCGGAATCAACAAAAGAAAAATCGCGGCAATGCCCCGGACTAGGTAAGTCCCTGCGTCCCGGGTTTCTTCGCCGGTTCTGAATACGTACTTCGACCGTTTCGCGACCCGCTTCTATTGACCGTTGCGCCGCCAATGACCGCAGGCGACCAACGGGAGCCTGAATTTGCACGCATTTCGGGTCGCTGCAGCGGACATTTTGAGCGCAGCCATCAATAAGCACTCAACTGAACGGATGGCAAAATGGCATGCACATTCATCTGCTCCGTGGGCACTAGTGCCGCTAAAGGAATTGGCGTACCCCCCGCAGGCCTCAAAACTTGGGTTGCCGACCACGGCGGCCCAAAAAAGGCGGCCGAGGAGATGTACAGCACATTTGCTGACGTGAAGCCGGAAGGCGACGCACTCAGTAAGACCCTGTCGGCAGAAATCCATTCGCTGGTCCGCATGGGCGTGACCAAGGACGACAACGTGATCCTGTTGGCCTCTGAAACCGATGACGGATACGCGTGTGCCCTTGCTGTTGAACACTACCTGCACCATCACTTCGATGGAATTCACGTTGAGACGGTGCGTGTCGAAGGGCTGCAGGTCGTCGACGCGGACCGTTTCCGTCGGATCGGCGTCGTCAACTACGTCAATCAGTGCTTGCAAACCGTAAACGAGTACGGAGCGCGGCAGGTCGTGCTCAATCCCACCGGGGGCTACAAGGCCTTGGTTCCCTACACGGTGCTCATCGGCATGCTCAAACAGGTGCCGTGCAAGTACATCTTCGAACAATCAACATCCCTGCTCACTCTGCCGGCCTTACCGATTAACATTGACCGCGCTCCCTTCGAGCGATACCGACCGTTATTCGAACAGATCGAGCGCGAATCTTCGATTTCGCGGCAGCAATGGCAAGCGGCCATCGCTCGTGACGATCACCCCTTGCTCGCTCCGCTGTTTGAAGAAGAAGGCGACCAAGTGACCCTCTCGGGCGTGGGCTTGCTGTTTTGGGATGAGATCCGTACCCGCACCCATTTGGTGCCGTTCCTTTCGCAGCAAGCGTGGCGAGATTGCCTCGACAATCTCTGTAAAGTGGCAGAGTGTGATCCGTTTCGCTACCTGGAACGAGTCGCCTCGGATCCCGCTGCCCTGGATAAGGCGGAGCACATCAACCCCAACAATGGTCTGCGCTGGCTCAAGCCCGGTAATACGCGAGACCGCTACTTGGTCTCCATCGAGGGCTGGAAGCTACTGGTGTGGCGAGCGATCCGCGAAGACGAGGTTGGTAGCGACTATCCCAGCAGGGTTAGGGTCAATCCCGAAAGGGACCGCCGCCGGTATGGACCATTCACGCGCATGGAATTCGATCAGCCCCTTCGGTGACATATGTTGCTGATCAACTTCTCCCATCCGCTCAACGAGCGTCAACTGCAATGGATCGCCGAACGGATCGGCCAAGATGTTGAACGGGTCCTTGAGGTCCCGACTCAAGTTGATGTTAGCGCACCGGTCGCCGACCAGGTCCGTACTTTAGTCGACGCCGTCGGCCTGTCGCCCCGAGAGTGGCAAACCACGCCGCTGCTGATTGTCCCACCGGGATTAAGCCCCGTAGCCTGCGTCCTGTTGGCGGAACTGCACGGTCGGTGCGGCTATTTCCCGCCGCTCGTTCGCATTGCCCCCAACGCGAGCACCGTCCCGCCGGTCTTTGAAGTGGCTGAAATTGTGAACCTGCAACAGGTTCGCGAGCAAGCCCGGGCACGGCGTTGATCGATTCCGGGGGGGCCGCAGTGCAAAGCCTCGCTTTGCGTTAACCCGCTCATGCGGTGGGCGGTACGAGCTGCGCGCGGAGGGTGGCCGCCAGGGCCGAAACTCCAGGTATCATTACCCAGGTGGTCTGCCGATCGAGTTGATGAATGCACCAGCCATCGGCAGCATCCGGGCGGTAAAGCCCTCTTGGAATGCGTTCGGGCTGGGATTCATCCTGACACGGAATCACCTCGGCCAGGATGCGGTCCTGCAACCCAAGTTGTGCCAACGCTGTTCGCCAGCCCTCGAGGGCCGCCTCGTTTTTCCAAAGAATCACGAATCCATCGGCCAGCTTGAACAAGGCCTGCCGATCGTCGGGAATCCGCACCGCGGGGCCATCGTCTGGATGCTTGGGATGGATACCGCCGGGCATGTCCAGCAGGACCAAATCCAGCGACGATCGCCGCAGGTTCTCCACGGCGGCCACCAGGTTAACCACATCTTCCGGTCGCCAGGGGCCGCGCTGGTCCTTATAGCGCTTGCGCAGCTCGGCGCCCGTCGCCGAATCCATACCCCAGGGCGCCGTGGGCGCGTGCGCATCGCAATCGAGCCGATAGACTTGAACGTCGTCGCGATGCCATTGCCGATAGAGCTTCCACGACAGCACCGATTTGCCGCTGTTGGGGTCACCGACGAGCGCCAGAACCGGCGCCGGTCGCTGGCGCGGCTGGTCCGGAATCGTTGTACCTGGCTTGAGCTGCCCGCGTGAATCGGGACGTACAACAACCGCCGCGGCCTGGGCGGGCTGATACAGAGCCAATGCTTCGGTGGTCTCGTCGGCCAAGGCCAGCAGCAGTCGGGCGGAGAGCCACTGGGGCAGTTGGCCCGAAAGCACGTACACAGCGCATCCCTCGCCCACGCGCGGAAGCGGGCGAGGCCATATCAGTTCGGCCAGGCAACTCGGAGCAAACTCTTCGCCACGATTGCTTAACTCAAGCGTGTGCAGTTCCAAGTTGCCTTGAACCTGGGGAGGTCGCCAGCGCAATTGCGGCGTCGCTGTACTCCGTGGGCCTGCGGCAGGCGTCGTTTCGGGTGTAACGCCGTCGTAGGGTTCGCAAGGGATCACCTGCCCCAAAGGCGGCGCCGAGGGCGTGTGCCGCATGACGACCACGGCCCCAGACAAACGCGGATCGTAGATCCCCACCCAGGCGAAGGCGTGGGCCAGATGCACCAGGTGGCCGTAGAGCCACAACGGGCCGCGGCCGCTGAAGACCACCCCTTCATGGCGTCGTCCCAGTAGCGCCTCGGGCAGTTGTATCTCGGCCAGGCTGGCCGGCTCCAGGATTTCGCCATTCAAGCGAAAGGCGCTACGGCAAAGGGGCAGGGCTGGTCATACCGGCGCAGCACGTCCCAGCAGAATGGCATGGCAGGAATCTGAGCCATCGAGCCGACATGTCTCCGCGATTCGGGGCACCTTGCTTTCCAGCGGCCCCCATCATGACACCAAACGCTTTAGCGTACCACCAGCTGACACGTCGACCGGCAAGAAACGTTCGCCAGAGCACGCCCGGAGGCGGTCAACCGTCTTGGGATACCCATGGGCCTGCCATCACTTCAACGGCCAGCTGGGTGCTGCTTGGCGGGCAGTCTGGACCATTTCGATGGCCTCTGAACGGCCGGGGGTGTTGCGCCGGGCCGGCCCTGGAAGCGGTGATGCTCGAAGACCTCGCTGGTTTCAATGGCCTCTAAACGGCCGGGGGTGTTGCGCCGCCAAGAAGTAACGTCTCCCTCGGCCCGGGTAGCCTGGCTTCGTTTCAATGGCCTCTAAACGGCCGGGGGTGTTGCGCCGGGGTTAGACTGTCCCCTCAATGCATACGAAAAGGGGACCAGTTTCAATGGCCTCTAAACGGCCGGGGGTGTTGCGCCCGGCGCGGTAGTAACGCTGAGGGCGCTCTACCAGTTCGCGTTTCAATGGCCTCTAAACGGCCGGGGGTGTTGCGCCCTGTGGGAACGGCTCGAGCGGCTGTGGCGCAAGGAGTAGAAAGTTTCAATGGCCTCTAAACGGCCGGGGGTGTTGCGCCTCGTCGGTATCGACGGGCAACCCCTTGGTCGGAGGCATCAGTTTCAATGGCCTCTAAACGGCCGGGGGTGTTGCGCCCCCCACCCGCATAACATACGCACCTGTTTGGCTTTAGCAAGCCCGTTTGCCTGAACCTCGCCGACTGGACTGTTCTTCGGCTTCGTATCCACCCTATACGACTCCGCCCTCTTTGCGCAACTCATTGCTAGTGTGCAACTTACTGTTTTGCCTAGACCTACCCCCGTTCGAGCCGTTTTTTCAGTCCAGGCAGATATTCTCCCAGTTCGCGCAACTGCCCCACAAAGTCGCGAACCGTACGGTCCAAGACCACTTGCAAGTCGCGCTGATACCAATGCCGCTCCCACTGGGCAAGGACTTCATCCAGCTTGGCCGCCGTGAGTTTCACGCCTCCCGATTCGTCGGGCTCAAAATCGCGGTCAGGGTTCAGGTAGCGCAACTGGTTGCAGGTGTGGATCACCCACCGGTCAACGGCCAGGACGCGCAGCGGTTCCATCAGGTCGCATACCAGGCTGAGGCGTCCGGAACGAAAAGCGTGCAGCGTGCCCAGGGAGGATTCCAGTCCCAGGGCTTCAACCAGCACGGCCGTGCGTTGGTACAGGCAGGTATAGCCGAGGCTCAGCAGAGCATTGACCGGATCGGCCGGTGGTCGGCGGCTGCGCTTGGTAAACCGCCAGGGTTTGCGGATCAGGTTGGCGAAGGTTTCAAACCAGATTTGAGCGGCAGAACCTTCCAGCCCGCGCAGCGCATCCAGCGAGCAGCTACTGCTGCAACGGTCGTGAAGTTCTTGGAGTTGCGCCAACGTATCGCCGCAATCCAGGCGCCCTTGCCGCTGATAATGGCGCACAGCCGCTATCTGACTGTGAACCTTTTGTTGGACGATGCGCGCGGCGAGCCGTTGCTGGGTCTGCGGGTCGGAGAGGGTGCGGTGCTGCAATACGCGAAGCAGCGAGCGAGAACGGGCGGTCGTTTCCAGCCGGGCATAAAGCTTTTGCCCGTTGGCTGTAACCAAGGCCACCGCCACGCCATGCTCGGAGAGCAGACGCCAGGCGGCAGGCGACACTTCGACGGCGCCATACGCCAGCAAGGTTTCGAGCGCATCGATGTTGAGGGCCGCTTGTGGACCAGAATCGGTGAAGATGCACAATCGCCCGTGCTCGACATGCAGGCGGCCAGGCCCAACGACGTGAGCGACGGGAGCCGCGACCGCGGGAACGGGAGTGGATGCTGGCCGTGCACGCCTGAGGATACGCAGTAGTTGTTTCATGCCAGGCGATCCTCGAACAAGAACATCTGCCGGGGCGAGATCACCACAAACCTGGCCTGCCCTGGCAGAGCACGTCCAGCGTCCCAGCGGTGCATCTGCTGACTGGTCTGGATGGGCCAGGCTTGTATGCAATCTTCGTGCGGATCGATCAGACGCAGCAGCTCAAGCTGAATGCCTCGGAGTTGTTCCGGCTCGCCCTCGAACAAGAAGACCGACTTCTGCACACGCTCGGCCGATCGCTCCAGGCAGTGAGCCACTTCGCGGAGCCGCTTGGGGTCGGCAATGTCGTAAGCGATCAGAAATAACATAGCTCAGTTCCGCTGGGCAGCGGCGACAAGCCGGCGGACTTCCGGATTCAGTCGACAGAGGTTCTCGAGCAGTTCTTCGATGCTGTCGGCCAGGGCCAGGGCCACACCGTCCAGTTGATGCCAGGGGGCCGGCAACCGTGCGGCCGTTTCCGGCGGCAGCGGGAGTTGCACAAGTCCGGCGTCGTACATGATCTGCCGAGCCCGAAACGGAATTGACGCATGGATCCAGCCCGCCAGCGGCCGGTCGTCCACCGTCGTTAGCTCGTCGCGATCCTGAGGGTCCACCGGCAACTGTTCAAGATCCTGTCCGGCAGACACGCAGGCCGTGCTGTAGTTCAAGCGGCTGGACCATTCCAGCAGCACACCCAGGGGCGGCAAGTCGAGGTGGCGAACATACTGGTAAACCAGCGGGTCGAACAGGGCCAGGCGGCGTTCGCCGCTTTCCATCTGGCCCATCGCCGCACGGCTGAGAATTGCCGCTAGATGCAGGCCGTCTTTGGCCTCTGCTTGGAAGATGCCCAGCATTCGCCCTCGAATGATATTCACGCTCACGGATTTACTAGGCCCTCACAGCTCTAGGGAACGTAAGCGGTACCTATCAGAAATAACGTCCGGGCCTGCCGTTTCTTGCATGCGGAGTCCGGTCGCCAGGTGGGGCGTTGCGGGGAAAGCCGCCGTCAACGAGTTGCGGCGGCCATAGCTAGAACGATTGCTGACCGGCCATCTGTCAGCGGCTGGTATTTCGTATCAGCGGCGTTTACTCGGCCCAATCTTTAAGCGCCGAGCGAATGGCCTCTCGCCGGAGCTCGCTGCGCTTGGCAGCCGCCGCCACGCACGTTTTCTTAGAGGCTGTCCAAAAAGCGGTCTTGGATGAATGCCGGTTGAGTGGTTAAACTGCGTGGTATGGAAAGGATGCCATACCCAACCGACCTCACGGACGAACAGTGGCGACGCATCGAGCCTTGGGT
>Ga0207874_1003030_pt1 | contig 14664 bp, 11 predicted proteins | sample HigsolmetaAR201D_FD_184833 | JGI IMG/M metagenome (GOLD analysis project Ga0207874, IMG submission 184833) | Ionic liquid and high solid enriched microbial communities from the Joint BioEnergy Institute, USA - AR20-1-D (SPAdes) (version 2) ...
CGATGTCGCACGAAACGATCGACCCGTGGCTTCGGAGGATCGTTCTGCACCTCGAGGGAAGCCTGCCGCCGGACGAGGTGGAGGAGCTGGATCGTTGGCGGTCGTCCTCGGCGGAGAATGATCGGTTGTATCGCGAATACGAGGCGATCTGGCGGGAAGCCACTGGAGCGGATGGACTCGGTTACGTGAACTGGGATGCGGTTGCGTCTGCCCGGCCTACGGCCGCCGATCTCGTGATGGGGCGGTCGCGACAAACGGCCAAGGCGGGTGCGGTCGGACGGAGGCCGGGCGCGCGTCGCCGGCGGTTCGCCGTGGCTGCTGCGATCGCGGCCGCAGTCCTACTCGGTTTCATGGGGGCCCGGGTGCTCCTGGACGATACACCGGTCTATGCCCAGGAACTCATCACGGGCCCACAGGAGATGGTGACCGGCAGCCTGGGCGACGGAACGGTCATGCGCCTGGCCCCCGAAAGCCGTGTGCGCTTCAAGGACCAGGGTGGCGGGCGCGACGTCTGGCTGTACGGGCGCGCCTTCTTTGCGGTGGCGCATCGCGAAGGTAAGCGATTCGTCGTCAACACGGATCTCGGCCGGATCGTCGTGCTCGGGACTCGATTCGAAGTCGAGTCACGCGGCGAGAACCTCCGGTTGACCGTGTTGGAAGGCACGGTCGAGCTGGTCTACGACGGCGGCCGCATCAAGGTCACTGCCGGCCGGGTCGCGTTCCTGTCGCGCGGCGCGGCCCCGACGGTCGTCGAGGTGGCCGATGTGCCGTCCCTCTTCCAGTGGATGGGATCCTTCCTGGCCTTCCAGAACACGCCATTTCGGCAGGTCGTTGCCGAGATCGAGGCGATGTACGGCATAACCATCGAGGTCCACGACTCGGTCCTGCTCGACCGGGTGGTGACCGGCTGGTTCTCCGAGCAGGAGGCCATGGAGGTGCTTGGCGTCGTGTGTCGCGTGATCAGCGCGCAATGCACGTTCGATGGCACGACCGCAACCGTGCGCGCGGTCGTGCCATAGATCGGAACACCGATCCGTTCCGTCTGACCGTGCTTCAATGGTCGATCAGGAGGAGGTTTGATGTCACGCGCCTGGTTGTCTGTGCTGATGGTGGTGCTGCTGAGCACCGGCGCGGGGGGGCAGACAGTGCTGACCCAACGTGCGGCGGACCGTAGAGTAAACGAGCGACTCGACCTTCTCCAGGTACCGGCCAACCTGGTCATCGACGGAGCAACCCTGGCCGACGCCCTCGTAGCCCTGACCCGGTCGTCCGGGGTTCCGCTCGCCTTCAGCGCGAGCCTCCTTTCCGAAGAGGTGGGCGTGCGTTGCGACTGCCAGCGTGTTACGGTCGCGGAAGCGCTGGACTCCATCCTCCGCGGCAGACCGTTCCGCTGGGCGCTTCAGGGGAGACAGGTCGTGATCGAGCGCCGCTCGTCCACGTTGCCCCAGGATTACCGCCTCGTCTTGTCGGCGCCGGTCAGCGAGCCTCGGCCGACTCCCTTCGGGTCGGACTACCCGAGCGAGATCCCGGAAATGACTCTGTCCCGTGTCGACTTGCGAGGGACCATCGTCGGGACCGTCGCCGACTACCATACCCAACGGCCGCTGGCCGCGGTACAGGTCTTCATCGAGGGGACCTCGTTGGGCGCGATGACCAATGCCCAGGGCCGGTTCACGATCGAGAACGTTCCGGCCGGTTCGGTGACCATCGTCGCGCAGCGCATCGGCTACAGCCAGGCTCGCGAGACGGTCACGGTAGTGTCCGGCTCGACCGCTTCGGTCGAGATCTTCCTCACCGAGCAGGCTCTCAACCTCGAGGAACTGGTCGTCACGGGCCTGGCTTCCAGCATCAAGCGCCGAAACCTGGCGAACGCGGTGGCGACGGTCTCGGGCGACCAGCTCACGGGCACGAGTCGCCCCGAGACGGTCGACGGCGCGCTCAGGGGCAAGCTCCCGGGGGTGAACATCCGCGCGATCGGCGGCGCCCCCGGTGGCGGCGTCAACATGCAGTTCCGAGGCGTGTCGACACTCGGCGCCGGCTCGTCGCAGCCGCTGTTCATCATCGACGGCGTCTATGTCGACAACAGCTCGATCGGCACCGGCCGCACGGCGATGCTCGTGGGCACCGGAACCGGCACGAATACGCGCAACGACAACGCGTCCAACCGTATTGCAGATCTCAATCCGGAGGACATCGAGTCCATCGAGGTCCTGAAGGGACCCTCTGCGGCCGCGATCTATGGTGCGCGCGCAAACGCCGGCGTCGTGATCATTACGACGAAGCGGGGCAGTGCCGGAGGTACGCGGGTACGGTTCAAGCAGGACCTCGGATTCGCGTCGGCCCTCCGGTTTCTCGGCTTCGATGATTGGAGCGAAGAGAAGATCGACCTGATCTTCCCGGATCCGGCTCGGAACGCGCTCGAGAAGCAACGGTTCGCCGAGGGAAAGCGCTTCGATTGGGAACGGGAGATCTACGGTGAGCTGGGTTTCCTCCGGAACTCGCAACTGGACATCTCCGGCGGTGATTCCCGCACGCGCTTCTTCGTGAGCGGCGGAATCCAGGAGGAAGACGGCATCATCAAGAACACCGGCTTCAGCCGACGCTCGGTGCGGGCCAACATCGATCACAACCTCACGGAACGCATCCAGATCGGATCGAGCTCCAACTACATCGAATTCGAGTCGGATCGGGGTTTCACGGACAACGGATCCGCGGCCAGCATCGGCTACAACCTGTTCAATACTCCGAACTACTACGACCTACGGCCGGACGCCAGCGGCAATTATCCGGACAATCCGTACTACCGGGAGAACCCGTTCTCGATTCGGGATCACGCCGAGAACCACCACACGGTCCGGCGCGTCATTCAGGGGGTGAGCCTGAACGCGAACCTGATGGAGCGGGAGCAGTCGAGTCTCTCGCTCTCGGTCCGCGGCGGGATCGATTTCCTGAACAGCCAATCGATCGTCTACCTGCCCGAGTACCTCCAGGACCAGCGGACGCGCGCGAATCCCGGGGATGTCGTGCACGGGCGGCAGGAGAACCGTAACACCAACTGGCAGGCATTCCTCCAGTACAGCCGCTGGACGGACCGGTTGACGCTGAGCACCCAGCTCGGGCTCACCGGGCAATCCCAGTCCGTGCGGAACCTGTTCGTCCGGGGCCAGGGTCTGGCGCCGAACCAAAAGAACATGAACCAGGCCCAGGTCCAGCAAATCTTCACGCACTTCAACCAGGATGTCCGCGACCTGGGCGTTGCCGGGCAGCAGGAGGTGAACTGGCAGGACAAGGTCATTGCCACGGCGGGTCTGCGTCTCGACCGGTCCACGTTGAACATGCGACAGGACCACTACTACGCGTTCCCCAAGGCGTCCCTGGCGATCAACGTGGCCAACTTCGAGTTCTGGCGCTGGCCGGTCTTCGAGCAGGTAAAGCTGCGGACGGCGTACGGCCAGACCGGCGGACTCCCTCTGTATGGCCAGACCTTCGAGGTGCTCGCGGGGACCAACATTGACGGGCGGCTCGGGTCCGTGATCTCGGGCCGGGGCGTGGATCCCGACCTGAAGCCGGAGCGGGCGAGCGAAATCGAGGTCGGACTGGACGTGGCATTGTGGGAGGGGCGCGCCGGCTTCGAGGTCACCTACTACAGGAAGAACGTCCAGGATCTGATCCTGGACCTCACCCCGGCGGCCTCGACCGGCATCAACGCGATCGCCACGAACGCGGCGGATCTGAGGAATGACGGCATCGAGCTGTCGGTGACCGCGTCACCCGTACGCACCTCCCGCCTCGCCTGGACTACCCAGGCCATGTTCTGGAGGAACCGGAGCAAGATCACGCGTCTCGCCGTCCCGTCGTTCACGTTCGGCGGCTTCGGTTTGTCGCTCGGGACGTATCTGATCAAGGAAGGCCTGTCGCCCACGACGGTCGTGGGTACCCCGGCCGAGCCCGAGCCCACGATCTACGGCGACGCACAGCCGGACTGGGATCTGTCCTGGAGCAATACGTTCACGATCTTCAGGAATCTGGACTTCACCGCGCTCATCCACTATCAGCGCGGGGGCACGATCATCAATCTCTCGCAGTTCCTCATGGACGGTGGCGGGACCACGCCGGATTGGAGCCGGGACGACGACGGCGATGGCATCCCGAATGGCCAGGATCGCGGACCGGCAGTCGCAGGGCGGTTCATCGAGGACGGCTCATACCTCAAACTCCGCGAGGCCGGGCTCTACTACACCGTACCGAGGACGATCGCGAACCAGTGGTTCCGCTCGTCCAGCGTGCGCCTCGGACTCTCCGGCCAGAACCTGTTCCTGATCTCGGATTACCGGAGCTACGATCCGGAGGTGTCCGTGGCCGGCGTCCAGCCGATCGATTCCACCGTGGAGATCGCGCCGTACCCGTCGTCGCGACGCCTGCTCTTCCACGTCATCGTGGAGTTCTGACATGCGGTGGGAATCCAATTCGTCCCGTTCGACCGGGACCGATCGTGGGCGGAGCGATATGACGAACAAGACGAAAGCACGGCACTGGGTGGCGCTGGTTTTCTCTCTCGTTGTGACCAGCGCATGTGACCCCCTCGGAATCCTGGAGTTCGAAGAGCTCGGGGATCCGAACAACCCGACGGTCAGCGGCGTGCTCAGGAACGCCACCCGGGCTGAACTCCAGAACCTCGTCTCCGGTCTGGAGTCGCGCCAGCGCGGTACCTTCACCGCCGCGATCCAGGCATTCGGCTCGTTCGGTCGGGAGCTTTGGTACCTGCATACGGACCTGCGTTCCACCACGGACCTACTCGGCCAGAACGGCCTGCAGCCCTATCCGGATCTGTGGGGAACCCCCGGCACCTACTCGACGCCGTACGGGGCGATCAAGCAGGCAAATCTCCTGATCGAGGCCGTGGACAACACCTCGGCCGTGAACGCGACGGAGGCGGCCGGCTACAAAGGCTTCGCCCGCACGATCGCCGGCCTCCAGTACCTGACGCCATTGAATGCGCAGTACGAGAACGGGATCCGCATCGACGTGGCGGATCCTCTGAATCCGGGCCCGTTCCTGGATTACCAGACCGCCCTCCAGCGTATCCGGGAGATCCTGGACGAAGGCGAACGCGACCTGCGGAACGCGGGCGATCGGCTAGCCTTCGGCCTGACCTCGGGTTTCGACGGATTCGACACGCCCGAGGGGCTCAGGAAGTTCAACCGGGCGATCGCGGCGCGTGCGGCGGTCTACGCCCGTGACTGGCCCGGCGCTCTCGAGGCGCTCGCGGGTTCCTTCTTCGACCTGTACGGCGACCTGGACGTGGGCCCGCGTGCGGTGTTCGGCAACCCGCCGGACATTTTCAACCCGCTGTACTATTCCTTGAACACGAGCGCGGTGCCGTTGATCGGCGTGCATCCGAGCGTGATCGAGGATGCGCTCCCGGGAGACCGTCGTATCGAGGTCAAGTTCGCGCAACGCACAACGCCGCTCAACACGCCGCGCGTCGGCGCGCCGATCACGCACCAGCCGCGGATCTGGGCCTCCCCGACCGCACCGATCCCGATCATCCGCAACGAGGAGTTGATCCTGATCTACGCCGAGGCCAACGCGCACCTCGGGAACATCGGGGCCGCCGTGGAGGCCATCAACGTGATCCGACGTGCGTGGGCCCTACCGGACTATGACGGCCCCACCAACCTGGATGCGCTCATCGACGAGATCCTGTTCCAGCGGCGGTACTCGTTGTGGGGCGAGGCGCATCGCTGGATCGACCTACGGCGGTACGGCCGACTCGACGAGATCCCGGTGCATCTCGACAACGGCACGGTCTTCGTCCAGCTGGCCCGTCCAGGAAGCGAGACGAGCTGGGAAGATTTGCAGGGCCGCTAACGAAGACCATAACCCGGAAGTGTCTCATGACGACGTCGCGTTCCAACAGAGACAAAGAGCTCGGGATGGGCCCGGGGATCACCCGTAAAGACTTCTTCAACGCCACGCTCCTCGGGGTGGGTGGCATGCTGCTCCACTCGGCTGCCCCGGCCGAGTTACTCGCCCGTTTGGCCTCCAGCGCGGGCAGTAGCCCACGTGGCGGCGCGCATCAGGAAGACCCTTGGACCGGCTACGGGGGCGTTGGTGACTACGCCCGATCCAATGGGAACACCCGAGCGGTGCTCGAAGCAGCCCACAGGATCAGGGATGGCGCGTATGACCGGTTGACCGATGAAGTGACCGATACCGGCGAGGTCTTCGACCTCATCGTCGTCGGTGGCGGGTTGAGCGGATTGAGCGCGGCGTATTACTTCCGAAAGGCCGTGGGGGAACGTTCGCGCTGTCTGATCCTCGAGAACCATCCCATCTTCGGTGGCGAGGCCAAGCGAAACGAATTCATCGTCAACGGCGTCCGGCTGATCGGACCGCAAGGTTCGAATGGATTCGGCATTCCCCGCGAGGGTTCGGGCACGCTGTCGGACCAGCTCTTCACCGACCTCAACATTCCGCGCGAGTTCCAGTTCCAGGAGTGGGACCCGGATCTCGAGCCGATCCGGTTCCCGCTGGACAACTACGCGAACATGGACGGCATCCTCGAGTCGCAGATCGACGTTGGCTACTTCTTTGCGGAGAACGGTCGGAAGTGGTGGGCTCGCAACATATGGGCGTCGAACCTGGAAAACACGCCGTTCCTGCCGGAAGTGCGGCGTGACCTCCTGAAGTGGCGCTACACGGCGGGCGAGGGGACCGAGAGCTTTCGGCGCATGCTCGATACCATGACCTACAAGGACTACATAGAGAAGGTCATGGGATTGAGGCCGGAGGTAACGAAGTTCGTCGAGCCGGTCGTGGGGCTCATCAACGGAATCAGTCCCGACGCGGTTTCGGCGCATGCCGCGAGCCAGATCGGCATGCCGGGAGTGGGGCGGGTCCGGACGCCCGATTCCCCTCTGCCCATATCGGCCCCGGGCGGCAACTCGGAGTACGCGCGGTATTTCGTCAAGGGACTCATCCCCGACGCGATCGAGGGAGGCGGCGACTTCGACAGTGTGCTGAACGGCCGCGTGAACTTCGCGGCCCTCGATCGGCCCGGCTCGCCCACACGGATCCGTCTCGGTTCGACCGTGATCCGAGTGGAACACGCGTCACGTTCGGACGATGGCGTGGTCGTCATCTATGAACAGGGCGGCAAGCTGTACCGGATCCGTGGCCGCAATGCGATCATGGCGACCGGTGGTTGGATCAATCGGCGAGTCATTGCCGATCTACCGAAGGAGATCGCGGATGCGTATGCGGAGTTCATACACGCACCCGCGTTGGTGATCAACGTCGCCGTGACGAACTGGCGGTTCCTCTACAAGCTCGGCGTCTCGTCCTGCCGATGGTTCCATGGTGATTTCGGCTTCGCCTGCAACATTCGGAGGTCGATGGTGACGGCGCGCTACCGCCCCCGCCTCCACCCCGATGAACCGACCATCCTGACGTTCTACATGGGCGCGTACACGCCAGGGCTCTCGGCGCGGGACCAGACCATGGTCGGCAGGGCGAAGATCCTTTCGACCCCGTTCGCCGACTACGAGCGTCGCTGTCGGGAACATCTGCTCGAGCTGTTCGAGGACACCGGCTTCGACCCGCGGCGGGACATTGCCGGGATCATCGTGAATCGGTGGGGCCACGCACGGGTGGTGCAGCCACCGGGGTGGTACTTCGGTCAGCCCGGCAGGCCCAGCCCCAGAGAGGTCGTCGAGCGTGGTTTCGGCAAGATCGTGATCGCCCACTCGGAGCTCAACGGGCACCAGAACGTGACCGGCGCAATGTCTCGGGGACACCAGGCCGTCCAGCAGATTCTGGCCAGGGCCTGACAGGTTGCGCGACAGGCTTTCGATCCAACATCGCAACGGGAATCCATATGCGTGTTCTCACCCCTCTGCTCGCGATCATGCTGCTCGCCGCGCCCGTCCACGGCCAGGTCCGCAGCGGCAAGGTCCTCACGTACGACGGCGTCAAGCTGGTCATGGCCGCCGCCGAACAGGAGGCCGCGCGCCTCGGCGTCCGCGTCACCATAGCGATCGTCGACCCGGGCGGACACATCCTGATGGTCCATCGTCTCGACGGAGCCCACCCGGGCGGCGTCGGCATCGCGCTCGGGAAGGCGAAGACCGCCGCAAATTTCCGACAGCCGACGAAGCGGATCGAGGACTCGATCCTGGCGGGCAAGACCACCTACATGACGATCGAAGGTCTCGTCCCCCTCCAGGGTGGCCTGCCGATCCGCGTCGATGGGGAGGTGCTCGGCGCGATCGGCGTGAGTGGCGCGACATCCCAGCAGGATGAAGACATCGCCGCTGCGGGGGTGCAGGCGCTCGTGCAGGCGGTGGGAACGGGTTCGTAGGTCATCGGCCCGACGGCCCGAACTCCGGCGTTCGGCCCCATCCGGGCCGATTGTAACACGCCGTGACATACAGGCGCGCGCCCCCGGCGATAGGGGCGCGCGTTCTTGTTCGATGGTTCCGTGCCTCGGGCGGCTCAGGCGCACAAGCCAGTTTCGGCGAGCCCAAGCATGGGATCGGCGCTGCGGCCGGTCGGATCCGGAGTCTGACGCTGATCTCGACGACGCGGCGACAGCACCCTCTGCCACCGCGCCTTGCCGGGGGGTGCAGAGAAATGCAGAGTTGACCAAGAATATGGGGTCGCTGCCCGGAGGAACTGTATGGAATCCGGCCGTGTGGGATGGCCGGCGACCCCGAGAGGAAGGAGGGCCATTAGGCGATAGGCCAGCGGGCGATAGGCATTCGCTCCGAGCCCCCGGGCGGAGTCCTTCGAGTGACCTTCATTCGCGAGTTCGCCTCCATGCCTGCCGGTCATCTCTGCGCCACAGAATCGCGCTCAACGCCGGTCAGCCCCGGCCCGCCTCGATCCTGGACGTCCGTAGCCGCGTTGCCCCGCCGACAGGTCGCCATCGCCGTCCTGCTCATCGGCACCGCATGCGGCCGTGATGTCGCCGATCTCGACACGGGCTGGAAGCCTCCGCAAGTCCACGTGCTCGGCTACGTGCAGGGCTATGCGTCGGCCCGCGTACCATGGAGTGACGTGGCGCTCAGAGGGTACCGCGACTGCGACAGCGGCGAGCCGGTCGCCGGGAACAACGGCACGTCCGGCGTCACGGGCAGTTTCGTGCTCGGGGTCTACGGCGGTGAGCGAGAGATGGTGATCTGCTTGAAGGTCATCGCGGACCCGCCGCGTATGACGAGAACGCCCTCGTCGGGATCGGTGGTCTCGAAGTAGCGGGCGGATAGGTCGGAGAGTTTGGGGGTGACGGGCTCGCCCTCGTCCGGGCCGGTCAGCTCCAGACACGCCGCCGTGCCCAGACAGGCGGGGAGGCATGCCCAGAGCCGGCGTGTCGTGAGCGGCCGGACGAACCCCGACTTCCGAGAAGCATCCAGATCGAACGGCATGCGGCCCTCCGTCCCAGATGACCGGCCGCGCTGACGCCCCTGTGATCCATGCCGCGCGGCCCGCACGACACCTCGCGAGATCGGGTACCCGTTTTCGTCTCCTGAGCTCGACGCTCGCGGCGCCGCGTGTCCCTGCCGGCTGCCCGGTCCACACGGTCAGTCGGCAGGCGTGTGCTTCACTCCCTCCTCGTTTAGACGTCCGTGTGGCGCGGGAGCCAACAGCGGTAGGGGTTCCGGCGGGACTTTGCCACGGGTATGGCGCGACCTTGCCTCGATCCTGCGGTTCGAGCAGGCGCAGACATGGACGAACACAAGGAGGAGGGGTGCGTCGTTGGAGAATTCACGGGTGGCAGCGAGCGGTGCCGCCGCGGGATAGTGCCAGACGCGCACCTCGGCGGTGGCGGGCCGGGGTTCTGCTCGGCATCCCGACCAGCTCGCGGTCGTGGTGACGCCGCTGGCCATGCCGTGCAGATGGCGAGTCGCCGGAGGGGGCGATCATCAGGCGGCGAATTCGCTCATTCTCCTCCGTAGAGGCGGTCGAGGTCGATCAACTCGATGTCGGAGCGTCGTTCGGTCTGACGCACCACGTCCGTTGCGAAGTCGGTTCCGAAGAAGAGGAGTTTCGCTCCGGCAGCTCGCTTTCCGAGCGCCGACCGCATGGCCTCGAGGCGCGCGAGATGGTGCATTGTGAGTGGCTGCCCCGCTTTCGCTTCGCCCAGTGCGAGGATCGTCCGTTCGGAGGGGACGTCCGCATCGTCCGCGGCGACGACGACGTCGATTTCTCGCTCGGTGCCATCGACCATTGTCAGCCTGGTGGGGCCGACGTGATCTGGGGTCCCCCCCAGGGTCGCCGGGTCGGCGAAGTGCGTTGTCCAGTAACGCGCAATCCCCTCGAAACATGGACCGACCACCTGCGCATCGAACGAGGGGAGTATGTGCTGCCAGATCTGGCCGGTGTTCGCCCCGTGACGCGACAACCGGGCGCGGTGCCTCCGGATGATGGCGTAGTGGAACCGGATGAGCGGGTCTGCCGGGTGATAGCTGGGGCGATTGTCGCGGATCGGATCCTGGATGCGCTCGACCAGTTCTGCCTCGACCAGGGTGTCGAGGATCGGTGCGAGCGACGGCCCCGGAATCTTTGCGTAGCTCGTCAGACGCCGGTGTGAATGAAACCCCGTGGCCACGCCCGCGAGCACCGCGTGGTAGAGATTGAGCTTTCGGGCCCTGGCCGTATTGGGGTCCTCTGCCAACAGGAGCTCGACTTCGTTGAACAATGGCGCGGCCGGTGACAGTACGCGTTGGCAGACCCAGCGGTCGAAGTCGTCCGGTCCGTCAGGCAGATCCCCGCTCGACATCTCGCGCGCATAGGCTGCAACGCCGCCGATCACGGCGTACGTGCGGACCGCCAGCCGTCTGTCATCGATTCCATGGAGCTGCGCGGCTATTCTGAAGTCGAAAGGCGAGATGCGAAGATCGAGGCCGGCATGGCCCCGGAGTGGTGCGGTCCCGCTCAGGATCTTGCTCATGACGGAGATCGCCGAGCCGCAGAGGATGAGCCGCGTTCGACTGGAGGTACGGACCCGGCTCCGTGGCGCGAGCGTCCGCTGGATGATCGAATCGAGCTCCGGTGTGTGCTCGAGCAGGTAGGGGAACTCATCGAGCACCACCACGGTCTCGCGTTCTCTCCCCAGGGCGAGCAGGCCGGTCACCGCCGCGTCCCAGTCCTCGAAGGCCAGCGGCCCCGCTGCGCCCTGATACTCGCCGACTAATTCGCCCAGCTCTCGCAGCGCCTCTGCGCTCGACCCGCGGACGGCTGTGTAGTACAGCCCGCCGGTCTGTTCCACGAGGGATTGCAGGAGGAAGGACTTGCCGACACGGCGGCGTCCCCAGACGATGCCCAGGGTTGCCCCCGCGAATCCGCTGGTGGCGAATTCTGCGAGGCGTTGCCACTCGATGCGGCGACCGACCATGTCATGAGGGTGGGGGAGGGGCATGCGGTTCATTTGTTCATGTTCACTTTATTAAACTATACATGAACAAGTGTCGAGCAAGACGTGAACTGGCTCGCAATGGGCACGAGCGCCTCGAGGAGCCCGGCGCACTCCCACCCGATGGGAATCGATCGGACCGGAACGGTGAACGGCAGCCGACCTTACAGGATCTCCTTCACCCGCTCGGGCGGCCGGGCGAGGACGGCGCGGTCCCCCCGAACGACGATGGGCCGCTGCACGAGCTCGGGGTGTGCGGCCATGGCGTCGAGCAGTTCGTCATCCGTGAGGTCCGCACGCCCGAGGCCGAGCTCGCGGTAGGCTGGCTCGCCCTTGCGCAGGAGCTCGCGGGGGGAGATCCCCATCATCCGGATCAGCCGCGCCAGCTCGTCGCGCGGGATCGGGGTCAGCAGGTAGTTGACCGCCTCGTACTCGACCCCGGCCTCGCGGAGCAGCTTCGTGAGCTTCCGGCAGGTCGTGCACGTGGGCTTCTCGTAGACAATGATACGGTCGACGTTCGCCATGGTGCGCTCTCGTGACGGGTTCCGCCACAAGATACCCGAACGGGGCGTGGCCGGAAACCGGCGCCCGCAGGACCGCCTGCCACACCGGGCACGGCCTCTCGACGAGGTGCGCCGGAGGGATCCCGGCGTTGCGCTCCAGCTCACGGTGTGGCCAGGTTTCGTGCCTAGCGACCCCCGGAAGCGCGGACGCCCAGCGAACGGGAGCTCAACTCGTCGGCCGGGCCCGGCGCCCGAAGTCGAACCCCACGGCCGCCCCGAAGCTGACCTCGCCTTCCTCCCGGCCGAAGAGCACGGCCATGTCCTCCCACGTACCCGGCGGCGGGAAGCGGCCCGGTATGGTCACGAACGTCGGCAGGGTCAGCACGTTGTCCAGCACGAGCCCCGCCCCGATGATCCACAGCGTGTAGCTGTTCGTGACCTTCCAGCGGATGACTTCCGTGCTCCGGTGGACCCGGCGGACCGTCAACCGGGCCACCCGGCCGCCCGCGCCGGCCACGAGCGTGACCCGTCGGGTTCGCAGGGGGACCGCGGCGAAGCCGAAGCCAGCCGCGCCCTCCGTATATGTGTAATCATCGGGGTTCAACAGAAAGTCGTTGGGGCCGAAGGAGGCGGTGAACGCCGCAACAGGACACAGGTAGAACGTGCCCGTTTCCTCGGTCAGGTCCACCCCTGCCTCGAGCCCGATATCGTACGCGGTCGCGCCGAGCTCGGCATCGTGAGTCCGGCCGAAACCGAGCGTGGCGTGAGGCTTTCCGCCGACGGTCACGGATGAGTGAATGGCTGTGGCGTACGTGTAGGACGCGGCCCTCATGGCACCACCTTCTATGCCTCGATCCGCCCGCCGCCCGGCTGGCGGTACGTCACGGTGACCGTGTCGCCGGGCTGGATCTGTACGGTACGATTGCGTGCGGGGTTATTGTCGACGGGCTGGACCTGCGTTCTTCAGTGACCCGTCGATTCAGGGCCGTGGAGATCCAAGGCTCGGGGTGGCCCCGTTGCGCGACTGAAGCAGGTGCACGTGTCTCCTTTACCGACGCCTACCGACGCCTCCCCGTGCCCGGAGCGCCGCCCTGGATCTCACGGTACCACGGCCGGTAGCGCTGCCTGTACGCCGTGTCGACGGGAAGCTGGCTGAGCGCGGCCCTGAGGTCGTCCGGGAGGCCCGATTTCGAGACCTGCTCGGCCAGCGCCGGGCGCCAACGGACCGGCCTGCCGGGGTGGCGCCGTCGCACGTGGTTCGCGTACAGATGGGCGCCGAGCAGGGAAGGGCAGTATTCGCACTTCACGAACACGGGGCCGGTCGGTCGTCCCTCTCGCTGTTCCTTCTTCTTCGCGGATCCTCGGCGAGTTCGTTTCGCAGGCCGTAGCGCTTCTCGCGCGGCAAGGGTCGACGAAGCGACGTGCTCGTGCGCCTTCCTGATGTGATTCTCGAGTCGTTTCACGCTGCTCCCGTAATGGGGGCACGAGAGCCAGGCACCATCGGGCATGCGGCACCTCCGACGAGCCGGGAGTCCGCCTGACTGCAAGGTGCGGAAACGGATCGCGTCGGTGGTAGGATAGCACTGCGGTCTGACAGGCCTCAGCGTCACCTCACGCAGCGGATCGCCGCCGTCGAGGAAGAGGCGGCCGTTCGGCCGGAGGGCGCGCGCGATCTTCTCGAGAGCCTGCTGTTCGAGGCGGGGATGCCGCCCGTCGAGCATGCCGACCCGCACCGCGGATGCGAGGCCGAACGGCTCTTCCCCCGGCTCGAGCTCGAATTCCTCGATGGCGACCTGGCGCAGACTCAGCCGGCCCGCCTGGATCTCCGCTGTGCACGTTCGGCGGGCCAGCGCTATCGCCCGGGGCGACCGATCGATGGCGAGGATGTGGCCGCCCTCGAGCCGTCGGGCGACCTCGCGTGCGGCCGCCCCGGGGCCGCAGCCGATTTCGAGCACCCGCATGCCGGGCTGGAGGGGCAGGGCGTCCACGATCCGGGCGAGTCTGGGGGACAACGTTGCCATGGCCGACCTGCCTCCGGGATCGCGGTTGCGGCGAGCTCACCACCCGGACGTGCACGGCCGCAGGACAACGCCTTCACGGCCGGGTCGGTCCGGATGCGCGTCGATCGGACCCCGCGGATTTGCGGACGCGACGGAACCTGCTGCTGCCGCCGGGTCGGAATCGACGACGTCGCCTCGAAGATTCGAGGGGATGGCCGTGGCGGCGAGGCCCCCTGATTCCGGGGCGAGGGCTGGCCAGCGCGAGGGGCCTGGCGGCCGGCCCGAACGATTTCGCCGGTACATCGATCCCCGCGCGAGCGCCTCCGGCCTGAACGGGCGTCGGCGGCACCGGGATCGACCGGTCGGGTGCGCTCTCACGGGACGGCGCCCACTGCCGTCGGACGAGCTGCCCGGCAAGGATGTTGTAGGTCTTCGGGAGCGAGCTTCGGCGGAAGGGGGAGGGCATGGCGCAGCCGGATCGGCTGGTGGACGAGCGCGCGCCGGCGCAGTACCCGGTCGGGGGACGGCTCCCCGTCATCGAGCACGTGCCGGTCGGGCTCCACCCGTCCGAGCTATGGGGGGCGCGTCGTCTGGCCGCGCGGATCCGGGCAGGGTCGCCAAGGATCGATGCGACGTCGATGTTCGGCGAGCGCGTGCGATCCGGGTTCGGCGCGGGTCCGTCCCTCTTCGTGCACGACATGTCGCCGGTCCAGCTCGCGGGGCGGTGGACGCCGAGCCCGCTCGAGTA
>Ga0207874_1003031_pt1 | contig 14664 bp, 11 predicted proteins | sample HigsolmetaAR201D_FD_184833 | JGI IMG/M metagenome (GOLD analysis project Ga0207874, IMG submission 184833) | Ionic liquid and high solid enriched microbial communities from the Joint BioEnergy Institute, USA - AR20-1-D (SPAdes) (version 2) ...
CTACATTCTGCTCTACTCGAATCCATGAGGGTGGTTACGAGCACATCCGACCCCTTCGATCCTTCGCCTCGATGGTCTGTAAACAACCGAGTGGCTTGCCGCCGACAGAACGGCACCAGCCCTGGAATAGGACCCGTTGAGGACGACCTGTAATCGCTCTGAAATCTCTGAGACCATTTTTAGGTGAAATCGCCGATATGTCCACCGCATTTTCTGGTTTAGTCTGGAAGTGGCCCCGTCCTGTCCAAAGAGTACCAAGTTCTCCCGACGAAGGACTCATGCAGTGGCCCCTCCTCAGACGCCAGACCGGGAGCGGTTGAGCCAGATCGAGGCCGACATCCGTGCGCTGTCTTCGGTTCTTGCCCAACTCGCGTACCTCGCCCAGCTCCGCGACCCCAATACGGGCGTCTATTCATACCCTGGTATTACAGACCATACGCGAACGCAAGAAGCCCATCGGGTTTTGGAGCGCCTGCACACCCAGTCTTTTCGCCGGTGGCTGAAGCTGAATCTCGAAGGGCAGAAGGCCGACTTCGACTTGTATCTCTCCGGCCTTCCATGCAGCAGGGCGACGGTTGTGAGAACTTGGATCCAAATCGAGTCGTACCGCTGCTTCGTCCCAGCCTCTGCGAGTCCGCCCGAACGAGAGCTGTTCGTCAGCGACATGGAGACGTTGCTGCACCTCGAGGAGGCCGCTGCGAATAGGGACTCCTCTCAACTGCGGCGCGCAAAGAGGCAAACAGTCGATCGCTACGTCCTGACACTAGAAGGGGTTGCGAATTGGCTCCGGGTAGCCCCTCGGACACTGCGCCACTGGGCGGAGACGGGGGAGGTCCCGGCGGTCAGGGTAGGCAAGCTGTGGCGGTTTCGCCGGAAGGACATCGAGGAGTGGCTTCGCGGACAGGCTGAGAGCAAAAATACCCGCCGTTTCCGGCATTGACGGCATTTGCGGCATACGATTCGGCCCACCTTGTGGTATGCAAATGTAGGTAGTGGGACGGACTGCTACCGCAGCTGGCGGTGGCGTATCCAAAGTGCCGTACTGGCTGCCATCGGTTTGATGACTGGACGGTCGGCGCCGAGGGCTGAATCGCTACCAAGAAAGGAGACTCTCGTGAAATTTCCATTGGTTGTCGCGTCCGTTTTGGTTTGCGCTGGCCTTACACCGGCTTTCGCCCACAGTTGGTATCCCTTGGGGTGGAGTGGGCCCATCAGCGGTGGTGGGACGACGTCCGACCACCCAGAGAACTTGTGCCAGAACTTTTCATCCTATGCTTGCATAGTGGCTGGCACCCAGACCTTTGGTGTTCCCTTGAAGGAATGGCGGGTCGATGTATGGAACTCCGGTGGCCTCAACACTACGTACTACACGAACAACACCAACACTCCTGGCTGGATCGTCGTCATCGGCGTCACCGGGTTGACTTGGTCGATACAGCCCATTCCTGGCAGTTACGGCGGCGTAATCTGTCAGATGTTCAATCCGGGATCGGCTAGTGGGATTGCCTCTGTTAGTTGGGGCGCATCTCGGTACTATTACCAAGCTGTGTTCAACGGAAGCTACGGCGGCTCGTTGTGCTATGCACCGTGATCCATCGTGACCTACCGGGCCGCTTGTTCAATTGAGGAACTCGCGGCCCAGTTCGGCTGTTGGAGGAGGACGACGAAGATGCGCACACTTCTGATGAAACCCACTATCTGGTTATTTGCGGCGTCATTGATTCTTCCGTGCCTTGCTCTCGGTTCCTCATCAGGGCCGTGCTCCATTACCGGTCGGGCAATTGACTCGCGTACTGGCCAACCCCTTCCTCGGGTCGAAATCGAACTCGCAACACTAGGGTCACAGGCGCGGACTAAAGGACAGGTTGATAGGCCAGAAAGCCGCTCGACGCCCGCTAACGAAGGACAACGATATGGGACTGCGTCCGACGAAAAGGGCGAGTTTTGTTTTAGCTCCGTCCGTGCAGGCCAGTATGTGCTCCTTGGGCGAAAAACGGGGTACCTACCCTCTCCATACAAGGCCGTCAGCCCATCTCAGTTGTCAGCGATCATCGTTTTAAAGGATGGGGAGGCCGCGCATGTCATTCTCAAAATGATTCCACAAAGCGTTATTTCGGGTAGGGTGGTTGATGAGGCCGGGGATCCCATTGACAGTGGCAATGTCCAGGTATTGTCAGCAGTGTGGCTCAATGGAGCTCCCAACTATTCTGTCGTCAAGGGTGTGCCCGTCAATGATTTGGGAGAATTTCGGATTGCTGGTCTTGGCATGGGCACCTATCTTATCAAGTTTCAGCCGAAAGAGACTGCCATTAACCCAGACTTGGGCGGTGCCACTCGTCCTGTTCACCCCACTCTGCCAGTCCCAACTTATTATCCGAACGCACGCTCAGTCGCTGCCGCCACGGCCGTGACCGTTGGATCGGGAGAGACGGTACCTGGGATAAGCATTGTGGTGCAGCGTGCACCAAGGTTCAATGTGGAGGGTGTTCTTCGGACGGCAGAACTACAGCCAGAGTTCGCCTCCGTGAGCCTGGTGCCTTCTGGCGAGAATCTTCCGGCACTTGTCGTAGGCAGCGGAGTGCTGGGTCCTGGAGGAACGTTTCGATTCCCCGGCGTACCCGCAGGCGAGTACGAGCTGCACTTCCTTGCTGGACTTGGACACGGCGTTAGCGCAGGACGTCGTGCTATTCGAGTCGCCGACAGAGATGTCGTGGGTCTAGAGATCGATGCTCTGCCTCCGGTGACGATCACAGGGCGCGTAACTGTCGAGAACGGGGATCTGGGCGTTCTTCCGCCAGCCAAAATCAGCCTCAGATCAGCGGACCTGGTGATCGGTCCGAGTTACGGCGCGACCATCGATGACTACGACGAGGACTTTCAGTTGAAGGATTGTAGTCCTGGGCAGTACACTGTTGAAGTGGTGGCGCCCGATGGGTACTACGTGAAGCGGATGAGGTACGGAACCGTCGAAGTGACGGATTCTCGGATCAGCGTCAGCGGCCAAGGTGCAAAGCTCGAAATAGTGCTTCGGCGCGGCGCGGCGGGTCTTCGAGGCCGTCGGGCTGAACGAATAGGACAAGACAAGAACGCCAGTGGGGGAGAACGCGGTACGCTTGGTGCCTACTATCTGGTTGTCCCCGTGGACCGGGAGATCCCGGAGGCAGACTTGCGATTTGGTTATTTTGCAGAGGACGACACCTTCGACACCCGGGGGCTTAGGCCTGGGCGCTATCGAGTCTTCGCATTGGTTTCGCCTGATCCCGGTCTTTTCTGGAGGCTCACAACGCTGGCGGCGGCAGGTGGTGTGGGCGTGCAGGTCACCCTCGGTGAAGATGTATTCAACTACGTTGAGGTGCCTTTATTATCCAACACGGAGGCTGATTCCGTGTTCGGTTACAGAAGATAGAGAATTGCGTAAAGCACAAACTCCCTCGCAGAAAGGCGGAATCGCCGGGCAATGCCGCTTAACAGACTCGCCACGAGTGCCATGAGGATTGTGGTCCTCCTGTTTGCGTCTGCTCTTTACGGGCAGCGCATTTCTGTGGGAATAGTTTCCGGAGGCTATGCGAATTCTGATTTCGTATCCACTATCCACCTTATTCCTGGTGTCAATCCGGATATTACGATATCCGAAAAGGGCGGATATTTTGTCGGCCCCACGGTTGAAGTACATTTGACGCGGAGGCTTTCGGTTGTAACTGATGCGCTTTACAAGCCACTTCATTACAAACGGTCGGCGACTTTTTTCCCGGATGGCTCCATAGGATATGCTCCAGCGACAGTAGTCACTTGGCAATTCCCGGTGTTAATGAAATATCGGTTCACGTCAGGTAAGCTGCGGCCGTTTTTGGAGGGAGGGCCATCGTTCCGCTCTGCGGGCAATCTGAATCAGACAAACCCGTCCAACCATGGCGTGAGTGCCGGAGTCGGCATCGAAGGCCGATGGCGAGCGCTCTCGCTCGCACCGAGCATCCGCTATACTAGGTGGGCCAAGGATCGCTATCCGTGGTCGCACGATGTTCAAACCCGTTCGGACCAGGTGGAGTTCCAATTCCGCGTCCTTTGGAGCAGGATGCGGAAGTAGGTGATGGGTGATGGAGCGATCTGCCTCAAGCTGCGGGGCCGAGGGCGATCTGGTGGTAGAGACGTTCGCCGCTGATCGGTGATCGCCCCCGCCTGCTGAACTTGCGTTTCGGGCTCGAAACTGAGCCGCCGAGCGCGGCGGGCGCGTCGCCGATCACGCAGCAGGCCCACCAATCCCGGGCACTGCACACACCTCCGGCGCCGGGATTCCCATCCGGATCGCGATGTCCAGCCTCAACCCGCCCAGTCAGGCCGCGTCGCGGTAGTAGTAATTCAGCAACCCGCCCAGGCGCTGACGGCGCTGGATGGCACCCCTCGCGCCCAGGTGGCCCACCTCCGGACAGATAATCCGGTTTTCGAGGCCCTGGTGATTGCGCTCGGAGTGATAGTGCTCCACAAAGTTCTGCACGGCCGTCCGCAGGGACGCCTCCCCGAAGAAGATCAGCCGGTCCAGGCAGGATTCCTTGATGGTCCGCACAAACCTCTCGGCATGGGGATTCAAATTCGGCGAGCGGGGTGGCAGCTTGACCGATTTCACGCCCGCGGCCTCCAACGTCTGCAGGAACTCCGCGGCGAACAGCGGATCCCTGTCGTGGATGAGGTACTTCTTCCCGGCGAGCACCCCATCCACGGCATCGGTGAGATTCCGCGCCACCTGGTTCATCCAGATGAGGATTCCGCTGAAGGCGAACGCTGATTCCGAAGGGAACGCGAACGGCATTCCGGGCCGAAGGCGAATGGTTTTCGGAGCGTAGCGACGCTGGCACTTCGATTGTGCAGGAAGTGTTCGGCTTCGTCAAGAAAAACCTGTCCGGAGCGCAGCGGAGGAAGGGTGCCGCTAGCGGAGAAAGGGGTGCGGGGAAAGGGGCGGCAGCCCTTGTCCCCGCCCCAGCACTCCAGAGACCCGGCGAGCGTCAGCTCGACGGCTGCGGTCCGCGCTTCTTACGCATGGAATCGCCGCGCATCTCCAGGCGATGGGCGTTGTGCACCAGACGGTCCAGGATGCCATCGGCGGCGGTGGGATCGCCGATCTGCTCGTGCCAGCGCGCCACCGGCAGCTGCGAAGTCAGGATCGTGGAGCGCGTCTGGTAGCGATCCTCGCAGATCTCCCAGAAGTCGCGGCGCTCGGTTTCGGCCAGGGGATCGAGCTCAATCACAACCACAGACCCGCGTCCAAGTCTCATGCCCGATCCTCCACCCATCCCGAGCCGGGCACCCACTCGACGGCCTTGCCGGCGCTGCTGTCCAAAAGTGTTTCCGCATCTTCATCGGGCAGCCCGCGAGACCATTCCTCGAGACCCAGTTCGGCAAACTCGTGGCTTTCGGGGTGGGGGTTTTCCAGCGATCGTCGAAGCTCATCGCGGCGGCGGCGGTCAAGTTCGCGACGCACGGCCTCCGCGATGAACCGGCTGCGATTCTTCTCTCGCCGGTCGATGTCCCGCACTAAGTCGTTAGGAAGCGTAATCGTCACACGTCCGATGTTGGCCATTTCATACTCTCAGTATGATCTTACCTCGGAATGCCAGTACACGGGAGGGGGAGGAGAAGCGCCACTACTCCGGGCGTTGAGCGTAAATGTCGTTCACCGAGGACCGTTAGGCCGCTGCTCGTTGATGTCCGATCGCATTTTACATAGACTAACTGGAATCAATAAGTTGCAGACTAGCTCTCTTCGCTGAAACACCCTTTGTTTGACTTGGGGAGCCAATTCTTCTCCCCGCAACGACTCCCACCCAACCGTTAACGCCTCTCTCCGCCCGTAACGCGCGCAACTGGCCGTGTTTTCGCCACTTCCGCGTCTCTCCGTTTCGAGTCGAGTCCCGCCTGAAGCGCCAGCCGTGCGCCTTGGCGACCTTTGCGGGAGGCCCGTTCTCCCCGTCTCTGACCCCAGACCAGGAATTGGTTAACACCATCGCGAGGGTTGTCCAACCTCAGGCCGGACGTTCCGAAACCAAACCCGTCGCCAAGCGGCGCGATTCCGACTTCCGCCGGTCTCCGACTTGAGACTCGCAGGCGCAATGGTCATCCCGCAGAGCGCAGGGAACAATACCCTTGCCCGAGAAACCCCGGTCGACCGAACACAGCGTCGTGGCCTGACCGAGAAGCTCTCGCCAGGTCTCCGATGGGCGCGAGGTTCCGGCCCCGCATCCATCTCCTGATGAATCCACGGGGTCATCGGGGGAAGCCTAACTCAGACCTAACCCGCAGGCTGGTCGCGTAGCAAGACGACAGTCATCCGGACCCAGGACTTGGGCCACTTCCGCTGACTTCCGCTGCTACTGTTGGTTCCCGCACGTTGCCGCGAGCTAAATCACCGATCGCGAAATACTCCGCAGCAATTTGGACGCGCCTCCGCACCTCGTTCGGGTTGCCGTCAGCGTCTCCGGCAACAGCAGAATCACACGACGGCCGATCATGACTAGCAATAGACACCTCGGTCCTGCTCCGGGGGCGACTCCGGCGTTGCCTCTGGGCTGCGGTGGAAGAAACCTTCCGGGGCTGTCCGGCGGTGACTAACCCACCGAAAAGCAAGCGAAGACCGACTTTCCTGGGCCGTCCTGGCAAAAAAAGCAGTGATTTGCGGCAACAACGGCATTAACGGCAAGTACGGCATTGGAATCACGGGATTTCATGGTAAGGAATTGATATCAGAACCAAGGAGCGGAGCTCGAAATCTGCCGCTTCCTTACGTCAGCTTACTGTAGTTCTGTACTTCAGCACACCGTTGCGCGAAAGGAGATCAGTTTCATGAAACTACAATCCAATTTAGCGTTGATCGTTATTCTGGCCGTGCCAGCATCGTGGGCCCAAGTCCATCGGGAATCCGCGAACGGCGACGAGGTTCAGGCTCGCCGCGGAACGCTTCAGGCTGGTGGGAGCACTGAAAGGAAAGTACCACAAATCCCACTCCTGGGTAGCGCCATTCGAACCATCAGGGGTGTATACCAACCCGAAAAGGTGCAGGACGGTGAAAAGTTGCCGGCCGTTTGTGTCTTCACTTTCTCACTGCGCCGCGACGAAACAGCGTTGCAGGCAAATGCCAGGTCGGCGGTGCGCGTCAACCCTGACGGTAGCTGCGAAGCGGACTTTGAGGTCGGCCAGCCGCCGAGGGAACTGATCGATTGGGCAGCCTCACTCAGGGAACGGCCCCTGGAATCCCAGACGGTACGGACGGAGTCTAAAGAGCAGGATTCGGAACAGGCGATTGAAGCCTCGAACTCTGAGCGATTGCTGGATTATGGGCCTCCCGGTTTTACGCAATCGGCTGGCTATCAGACGTCGTGGTTTGTGGATCCCGTCGGAATCGTCGTGAATTCCGTTTACACGCAGACGACCTGGTAGTGGTACGCTCCTGACACCTGTGTTGTTCCCCAGTCTGGACAGTATCAACGTACTTGGTTTTCACCGAGTGGATGGTCTCTTGGCTATGAGAATTGGATCAATGGAGCTACTTGCAGCTACACAGCCAGTTATGCGACGAATATTTTCGTCAACAACGGATTTCCGCTTTGTTTCGGCGGAACGGTTTATGCCTACTACTGGCCCGCCGCCGTATGGGGTGGGTGGGACGGCACGCTCACTGGCCAATTTGCCTGGAGCTTGACGGGACCATCCTGCATCAATTTGCTGACCCCACAGTTTCAACTGGTGAGAACGCTGTAGAATGAATAGGGGCGCGGGGCCTGGACCGGTCCCTGCACCGAGCCATGAAGCTTCGCATCCCAGGGGAGATGATCTGGAGTCAAAGGGTACTCGTGGCGGTGGTCGCGAGTACCCTTGTTTCTGCGGCGCTAGCGCTGTTTCCGGTTTACGCCGGAAATTCAGGCAGAACACTCATTCAGGTCAACGGACCAGGCGCGTTGATCGTACTCGTGCCAATTCTATTGAGCGCCCTGGCTTGGGTTTCAGACCGGCTTAGGATCCTTGCCGGCGTGCTCATGCTGGGATGGGCGCTCGTGGGAGCGTTCACAGTCGGCCTATTCTATCTTCCTGTGGCGATTTGGCTGCTTTGGCCTTCGAGGCGGCATACTCTATCGCGCGACTGCAGTACGTCGCCTCCGAGGTAGGAGCGGCAGGCGCCACGTCGACAAGTTGCACCTCCTGTCCCCAGGAGGCAGCCGGCAGAGCTGCACTACTGCCGGCAGTCTCGTCCAGGTCCGATCGGCATTTAGATCATCGTGCGTCTATTCGCGGGCAATGGCGATGACTGAACGACTGAAGACGCCCACAGTGGGATGCCCGCCCCCAATGAAGGTCGCTGACTGGCGGTAGGCCAACGGCAAAAACTTTTAGGCCCCCGACGAATGATGTGAAATTCCGTATCGCCGCTTCTCCTCTCTGACCGCCATCTCGGCAGGCGAGGCCGCAGCCCCGCCCCTCAAGGACCGGCGGTTCAGATTCAACCAAGCCGATGGCACTCCCCTTGATCTCACCGCTGACACCGGACACCAGACTCATTCGCGTCGGCAGTATGGACAGCCGACTGCCTCGCAAAAGCAATGCCTGCTCAGCGAATCCCGTGCGCCGCGGCACCGTTTGCCGGAGGCCGTTTTCTCCCCGTCTCCAGGCTCAACCAGGAGTTGGTTAACAGCATCGCGGGGGTTGTCTGACCCCAGGCCGGACGTTCCGAAACCGGGCCGCGAATATAGTTAACGAACGCGGTATCACACCGCGCCAATCGCGCCAAGTCTCTCCACCAGACGCCGGTTCGACCGCGCAGCGGAGATCGTCGTGGGTGGTCTTCTGAAGGAGACCGCTCATGCGCGATCATGATGCCGCGCTCAATCGGGCCATCCGCGAGGTCGCCGCCATCCTGGGCGACGCACTCGTGCGCCTGGTCTTCCCCACTCCTCCCGTCGGGCAAGTTGACTTCCCGGAGACAGAGAGCCCTCATGTGACTGCTGGTTAACGACCATGAAGACTGAGAACGAGATCCGACAGGAGATCGAGGCGCTCCGCAGCCTGACCACGGCGCAGCTCAAGCAGAAGTACCGCGAGGTGTTCGGCGAGGAGTCCCGATCCAATCACAAGCAGTTCCTGTTTCGCCGCATCGCCTGGCGCATCCAGGCCAACGCGTGGGGCGGCCTTTCTGAGCGTGCCCGCCGCCGCGCGCTCGAGATTGCGAACGACGCCGATCTCCGCATCCGGGCGCCCAAGAACTTCCTGCGGGAACCGGACGACGATGGCCGGACCGCGGAAGCGCGCTTGAAGCCGTCGCTCGATCCCCGGTTGCCGCTGCCGGGGACGCCGCTCATCCGCCGATTCCAGGGGGAGGACATCATTGTCCACGTCCGCCCGGATGGCGGGTTCGAGTGCAACGGCCGGATTTACACGTCGCTGAGCCGCGCGGTCACAGAGGCGACAGGCACGCGCTGGAACGGGTTCGCCTTCTACAACCTTGGCCATCGCCCGGGAGTGAAGCATGGCGAACGGCGCTAGCGGAAACGCAGCGCCGAAAACGGTCCGCTGCGCCATCTACACACGGAAATCAACCGACGAGGGTCTGAACCAGGATTTCAACTCCCTCGACGCGCAGAGGGACGCCGGCGAGGCCTACATCCGCAGCCAGGCCAGCGAGGGCTGGACACTCTTGCCGGACCAATACGACGACGGCGGCTATACCGGCGCCAACATGGACCGCCCGGCGCTGCGCCGCCTGCTGGCGGACGTCCAGGCCAGGAAGGTCGATTGCGTCGTGGTCTACAAGGTGGACCGGCTCAGCCGCTCTATCCGCGACTTCGCCAAGATCATGGAGATCCTGGAAAAGCACGGCGCGACCTTCGTGTCGGTCACGCAGCAGTTCAACACGACCACCTCCCTCGGCCGCCTCACCCTGAACATCCTGCTCTCGTTCGCGCAATTCGAAAGGGAGATCATCTCCGAGCGCACCCGCGACAAGCAGATCCTGGCGCGCAAGCGCGGCAAATGGACCGGCGGCCATGTGCCGCCGGGCTACGACCTCGTGGACGGGTGCCTGGTCGTCAATGAGGAAGAGGCCGCTCGCGTGCGCCAGATCTTCGAGTGGTACCTGGAAGGCCACACCGTCCATGGCATCGTGACGAAATGCGAGGGCCTGGGTTGGCGCAACAAGCAGTGGGCCACCAAGGAGGGCAAGACCTTCGGCGGCCATCCCCTGCGGAAGTGCCACATCTATACGATGCTGGCGAATCCGCTGTACGCCGCGCGTATCCGCGCCGCTGACGAGATCGTCACCGCCGCCCACCCCAGGATCGTGGACGACAACACGTTCGACCTGGTCCAACAGAAGCTGAAGGAGAACACGCGGAATCCTGGTGGCGAGCACCGGCCCAGACTTGAAGCTCTGCTGCGAGGCCTACTGTATTGCTCGTGCTGTGGGTCGGCTATGTCGCCGAGCTACTCGTCGAGCAAGAACCGGCGGTACCGATACTACGTGTGCCTCCGCACGATGCAGCGGAACGGTGGCGGGTGTACAACGCGCGCTGTGTCCGCGCCGGTGATCGAGGACGCGGTCATTGAGAGCGTGCGGCGGTTCGCCACTCAGCCCGAGGTCATTGAAGCGATAGCCCGGGCAGCGCGCCAGCGGTTGACCGAGGAACTGGGCCGGCATCGCGAGGAGCTGAAGGCCCTCAATGTCCGCGTCCGCAACGCCAAGTCGCAACTCGTGCGGGCGAAAAGCCTGGACCCCGGCCGGGAGGCCGCGCTCCGCGCCGTCGTTTCGTCGGGAGAGGCCAAAGCGGTGCAATTGCGCAGCATTGTGGCGCGCGGCGAACGGCTGCGGTTCGATGATCAGACGGTGCGCCAGCGCACGGCGACATTTGACGAGGTCTGGAAGACCATGACGATCCGGCAGCAGGCGGCGCTGCTGCGCCAGATGATCGAGCGAGTCGGCTACGACGCCCGCGGTGAAAAGGTGAAGGTCACCTACAACTCGAACGGCATCGAGGAGCCAAACCTTTTCCGCGCAACGATTCCAGCCGACCGATTGGTGAAGCCCGGTAAGGAGCGAATGGTCTTGCAGGGGACTTTTGTCGATGCCCAGAGCGCACAATCGCTCGTTCAGATGGTCTATCAGCTTCCTGACCGTTTCCGCTTCCAGGCAACCGGCCCGCTCAACAGGGTTGTGGTATTTGATGGCGAGACACCACGATCCACTCGCGCCCAGGTCGACAGTGCCGAGGAAGACCTTCTGGAGAGCTTCCTTGCCGATTCGCCTGATGGCTTCTTTGATGACCTGCGCTCAGGGGCCGCATTGCGCCTGCTGGGGCGGCGATTCCGGCCCAGTCCTTCGATCGTTCCAGACTACAAGGGGCCGCTCTTCGACATCTACGAACTGGCAGCCGTGCTCCGCATTCGCCGCGACCGCCGCAGCCGGGTGAAGCGATTCTATTTCGACTCCGCGTCTGCCCTTCTCCATCGCGTTCGCTACGAGGATGTCTCTCGAGGGCCCAAGGTATCCATTGAGACTCGCTTCTCCCAGTGGCGCGATTTCGCGGGGAATCCCCTTCCGGGACAAGTAGAGCGATGGGGGAACGGAAAGCTCGTCTTTACTTTTCGCCTCGCCTCGGCGAACCTCCTCCCTCGCGGCGACGAAAGTATTTTCCGCACCCCGTAACCGAGCCGAGACAAGAAATCATGACGAAACTGATCTCCCTCTGCACCTTCTTTGCCTTACTGGCCTCCGCACAGACCGCTCCCCTGGAGACCAAGCCGCAGCGGGGCTTCCTGCCGAGCGCGGTCTACTCGCTCTCCGAGTTGGATTCCGTAAACACGGTGAACGGGAATCTCAGCCTTCGTATTCCGCTGGCATCTCTGCCGCCCGGCCGCGCGGGCCACAGCTTCGACGTGGAACTGCTCTACCACTCCCAGATTTACGACATCAGCATCGGAAGGCGGATGTCGCCCAGCAGCAACGAGGTCCTCACCCAGGAGTTGACCAACGGCAAGACGGGCGGCTGGCACTATAACTTCTCTAATATCGGTGTCGATTTTGAGATCCGGCAAACCCTCAGCGGCGGGTGGAGTTGCACTACCGACGGGCTGCCGGCAATGCGCCTCTACAGGCTACGCATCGGCTTGGCGGACGGAAGCCAGCACATCCTCCATCTGCGAGGCTACGGCGATGAACTCGGCGACGGCTACAACGGCGACGGTTACTATGCCATCGGGCCCGATGGCCGCCGCACCATCTGCGCCACGTTCTCCTCCCACTACCCGGCCGACCTCACCGGCAGGCTCACCTACTACACCAGCGATGGGACGTTCCTCAAACTTGAGATCGACGCCGACGGCTCTTCACCCTGGTGGCAAAAACAATGGACCCTGTATTTCCCCGACGGCCGGCGCATCACTGGCTACAGCGACCGGGCCGACGCGATCTACGATGCAAATGGCAACCGCATTGACATTCAGCAGCTCTGCCGTGATCCGGAGTGCAACTCGCCGTACACACAGATTAGCGATGCCTTCGGGCGGGCAGTCACCATCGACTACAACGCCAGCGATCCCAACAACTCATCCCAGGACGTCGTCACAGCCGCCGGATTCTCGGGCAGCGCAACCTGGACCGTTCAGTGGACCAGCATTCTGATTGGCGGCAGTTCCGTGATCGGTGGGGACGATCGTACATACGAATGCGGTCCCGAAAGCACCTACTGCCCGCTCGCGATTGGCCACCGGGTTGTCTCACGAATTGACGTTCCTTCCACGCCAGCGTTGTTCTACCAATTCGACTACAGCACGAACGCGGACGCCGGCTACGGCGAACTGGATTACATGAAGACGCCCTACGGGGCCGAAATCACCTACCGCTACTTTCAGGAGAATCTCTTCAAGACGCTGGCCACGCTGCTCAAGAATCCCGTGAAGTCCAAGACGGTGACCCACGATGGCCAGACCGATCCCGCCTGGCAATACCAATTCAACCAGGGCCAAAGTACGATCACGAACCCGGATGGCGGCGTTGTGACGACGTACTTCTATGATCCCGATATCCTGTCCGATTGGCGCCGCGGATTGGTCTACAAGGTCGTCCAGCCGGAAGGCGACGTGCTGGAACGCGTCTGGGAGCAAAACAAGACTTGGGGTTTGCGGAGCACCTCCCTGGCTGATCCCAACAATCCGTTCGTGAAGAAAGAACTCTCATCGGTGGCCAGCAATGGCGCCCCCGTGAAGACCGCCATCACCGAGTTCGATCAGGACAAGAATGGGAATCTGCTGGAGCGGCGGGAATACGACTGGGTGCCTTACGGAACCACGTCCGGCTCCGTGGTGCGGCGGCGGACGACACAAACCTATTACGTGACGTTGCCCGCCAGCAGCACGCTCTCCGATGACGCCAACGCCTATTGGCGGCCGCACAACACTTCGTTTTGGCCGGATCCTCTGTCGGGCCGCCGCCTCAACGCGGTGCTGCGCCGCGAAATCAAGGAAGGCAGTACCGTGCAGGCGGCCAGTGAGTTCGAATACGACGACGCCTACCGGAAAGGGAACTTGACCAAAGACAAACAGTGGGATTCCACTAAGTCAGCGGTGCTGCCAGGGCCGGGCCAGTTCAGCACGGCCAACGCCGTCATCCTCACTCGCTCCTACGACAGCTTCGGAAATCTGACCGAGGTCTTCGAGCCCGAAGTCCGGACCACGTTGACCTACGGCTCCGTTTGCGGTACACAGAGCTTATATCCGACGCAGATCCAGCAGGCGCCGGGACTCGCCGAGCAGCGAACAACCACGTATTCCTGGCATTGCGGAACTGGGCTGCTGGCTTCCCAGGCAGACGTGGAGAACGGTTTCACCGTCACTTATCTGTATGACCGCTTGGGGCGGCGAACCGAAGCGAACGAAGGGAATCTGCGCGCCAGCACGACGGCCTACGATGACGGAAGCCGGAAAGTTACCGCCAAGGCCGATTTGCGCGCCTTCCGAGCGGGCGAACTCCAGACCGTGACTCACTACGACCAACTGGGCCGAGTGCGCCTGGTGCGGCGCTCCGACGGCGCGCCGTTGAGCGACACCAGCGAAACGGATGGCATCAAGGTGCAGACGCTTCGCCGGGTGGCATCCGGCGGCAATATCGAGATCGTCTCCAACCCTTACCGCACCGGAGCCGAGAGCACCATGGGATGGACCTGCTCGCAGCAAGACCGCAACGGGCGGGTGCGATGGGTGGGGAGTTTCGCAGGGCCCGTAGCTCCCAATTCCTGTCTGGATGCAGCCAATCGCACTGGTCTGGCCGAGACCCGCTATCAGGGGGACGTGACGGTTTCGATCGACCCGGCAAACAAACAGCGCGATGTCGCGCGCGACGCGCTCGGCCGCCTGGTCGCGGTCACCGAGTACACGGGCGGCGCGCCTGCGACCTACCTGACCACCTACGCCTACAACGCGCTGGACAACCTGATGGTGGTGCAGCAAGGCAGCCAGAGCCGCAGCTTCGTCTACAGTTCCCTGGGCCGGTTGATCTCGGCCTACAACCCCGAAAGCGGCGGCGTCTCCTACACGTACTTCGACCATGGCGGGCTGTACACCCGAACCGACGCGCGCTCGGTGACGACCACGCACAGCTACGACGGACTGCACCGCCTGCGGACGAAGAGTTACACT
>Ga0207874_1003033_pt1 | contig 14659 bp, 13 predicted proteins | sample HigsolmetaAR201D_FD_184833 | JGI IMG/M metagenome (GOLD analysis project Ga0207874, IMG submission 184833) | Ionic liquid and high solid enriched microbial communities from the Joint BioEnergy Institute, USA - AR20-1-D (SPAdes) (version 2) ...
CGGTTTTGACAACCTGTCGACCGGCCGCCTGGAGTTTTTGGCCGAAGCTTTCCGCAATCCGAATTTCTGCCTGATCGAAGGCGATCTTCTGGATCTTCCCGCACTCACGGCGGCCGTCTCCGGCGCCGACATTGTGTTTCACCTTGCAGCGAATGCGGACGTCCGCTTCGGCACGAAGCATCCCGGCCGCGACCTTGAGCAGAACACGTGCGGAACCTGGAGTGTGCTGGAAGCGATGCGATCGACCGGGGTCCGCCGCATTGTGTTTGCTTCCACAGGCTCCGTTTATGGCGAGCCGCAGATTTTTCCCACGCCCGAAGACGCGCCCTTTCCTGTTCAGACATCCCTATACGGAGCGTCGAAGGTCGCAGCCGAGGGATTGATATCGGCGTACTGCGAGGGCTTCGGCATGGAAGCCATCATCTTTCGCTTCGTCTCCATCCTCGGCGAGCGGTACACGCACGGCCACGTCTTCGACTTCTACAAACAGTTGCGGGAGCATCCGGACTGGCTGCGCATTCTGGGAAATGGGCGGCAGCGCAAGTCGTACCTGTACGTGCAGGACTGCGTTTCAGCAATCCTCCTTGCGGTTGAGAAGGTACGGGAAAAGACAAATATTTTTAATCTGGGGACCGATGATTTCTGCGAAGTAAACCAATCGGTGGAATGGATCTGTTCGCACTTAGGTGTCTCCCCTAGGCTTGAGTATTCCGGCGGCGAACGAGGCTGGGTTGGCGATAGTCCGTTCATATTGCTCGATTGCAGCCGGATCCGCTCCCTGGGCTGGAAACCCCAACTGTCCATTCGAGAGGGAATCGAACGGACTGTCGATTATTTACGGATGAATCCGTGGGCGCTCACTCGTGAGTAAGTCATGGGAATAAAGCTGTGAAATGATATTCTGAAACTCATATGAAGAAGGCACTGATCGCCGGGGTTACGGGCCAGGACGGCTCGTACCTCGCTGAGTTACTGCTCCAGAAAGGCTATGAAGTCCATGGTATCAAAAGGCGTTCGAGCACTTTTAATACGGCCCGCGTTGACGGCATATATGCGGACTTTCATGAGCATGGTAACCGCTTCTATCTGCACTATGGCGATTTGAGCGACGCCAGCAGTCTCTGGAATCTTCTGTACGAAATCCGGCCCGATGAAGTTTATAATCTCGCGGCGCAGAGCCATGTGCGAGTCAGCTTTGATGTGCCGGACTACACCTGCGACATCACCGCGATGGGCGCCCTGAGATTCCTCGAAGCGATTCGCCGGACCGGGGTCCGTGCCCGTTACTATCAGGCCTCGTCGAGCGAGATGTACGGCTCCACTCCGCCGCCCCAGGATGAACTCACCCGCTTTCATCCACGGAGCCCCTATGCCTGCGCGAAGCTTTTTGCTCACACGTGTACTGTGAACTACCGTGAGAGCTATGGAATGTTTGCCTGCAGCGGCATCCTCTTCAATCACGAATCCCCCAGGCGCGGCGAGACGTTTGTGACCCGGAAAATCGCCCGAGCGGCGGCGCACATCAAGTTCGGGCTTCAGGAGAAGCTGTACCTGGGAAATCTGGACGCCCGGCGGGACTGGGGTTATGCGCCCGAGTATGTCGAGGCGATGTGGCGGATGCTGCAGCAGGACGAGCCGGACGATTTCGTGGTGGGCACCGGCGAGATGCACACGGTGCGGGAGTTTGTCGAGATTGCCTTCGAGCGCGTTGGGCTTGACTGGAAAGAGTATGTCGAGATCGACCCGCGCTACTACCGTCCTGCGGAAGTGGAAGCGCTCCAGGCGAATCCAACAAAGGCCCGCCAGCGGCTGGGATGGGAGCACCGGACATCTTTCCGCGAACTGGTGCATATCATGGTAGATGCCGAGGTCGCTGAGCTCGAGCGGCGGTCTTCCGGAGTGCTCGGGCAGGTGGTGGCCGGCGGAGCTGGCTAAGACAGATGACGTTAGCAGGCAAGCGAGTATGCGTGACCGGGGGGGCGGGTTTTCTTGGTAGCTGTGTTGCTGAGAGGTTGAGGCAGCGGGGAGCGGAAGTATTCGTGCCGCGGCGCCGCGAATACGATCTCACGACGCCGAGCGGCATTGATCGCATGTTCCGCGACGCAAGGCCGGAAGTGCTGTTTCACCTGGCGGCCGTCGTTGGGGGAATCGGCGCAAACAGGGAAAACCCGGGCAGGTTCTTCTACGAGAATGCGATCATGGGCATTCAGTTGATTGAGGCTGCCCGTCTTGCAAACGTCGAAAAGACGATCGTGGCGGGGACGATCTGCTCTTATCCTAAGTTCGCTCCCGTTCCCTTCAGAGAGGAAACCTTGTGGGACGGCTATCCGGAGGAGACGAACGCCCCTTACGGAATCGCAAAAAAGGCGCTGCTTGTGCAGTGCCAGGCTTACCGGCGCCAGTACGGGATGAACGCGGTTTTCCTGATGCCCGTGAATCTTTACGGGCCGCGCGATAACTTCGACCTCCATTCCTCGCATGTCATCCCGGCGCTGATTCGCAAGTGTGTCGAAGCCCGGCAGAAGGGGCTGCGGGAACTAGTCTGCTGGGGCGATGGATCACCGACGAGGGAGTTTCTGTACGTTGAGGACGCAGCGGAAGCATTTGTCCTTGCGGCGGAACGCTATGATGGAGAGGAGCCGGTTAACATTGGAAGCGGTGAGGAGATCTCGATTCGGGACCTCGTGCAGAAGATAGCCGATCTTACAGGCTTTTCCGGACAAATCGTTTGGGATACCGGGAAGCCGAACGGCCAGCCGCGGCGCAGGCTCGACGTGTCGCGGGCGTGGGAACGGTTCGGCTTCCGGGCGCAAACCAGCCTCGATGAAGGGCTGCGGAAAACCATCCGTTGGTACTGCGAGCATGCAGCAGCGCTAGAGACATCGAGTTTAGGGACATCGAGTTGAGATACTGTCTGTGCCTCGCACCGTAGCTTTCGTCCCAGCCAAGAGCCATAGCTCGCGCATCGAGAACAAGAACATGCGAATTCTCGATGGCGAGTACCTTTTTCACCGGAAGCTCCGGCAGTTGCTGAAGTGCTCTCTGATTGACGAGGTCTGGCTCGACACAGACTCTGACGAGATGGCGCAGCTGGCAGCCGATCTGCCGGTAAAGCGGCTGAAGCGCCCGCGGGAGCTGGCCAGCAATGCAACCGACGGGCATGAGCTGTTTGCCTACGAGTGTTCTCAGGTTGAGGCTGAGATCTACATCCAGGCTCTCTGCACCAGCCCTTTTATCACGGAGGAAACCGTCGAGCGCGCGCTCCGGACGCTGGAGGAGCATCCCGAGGCAGATTCGCTGGTCGCCGTCTCCAGACAGAAGCAGTACCGGTGGGAGGACGGCGCGCCGGCTTACGGCTGGGAACGCATCCCGAACAGCGTCGATCTTCCGGATACGGTGGTTGAGGCGATGGGCCTCTATATCGTTCGCTGCAGAGGGGCTCGGCCAACGAAGCGCTTTGGAAGAAACCCCGTTTTGTTTGAGCTGAAGCCGGAAGAGCTGATTGACGTGAACTGGCCGCAAGATCTCGCGCTCGCGGAGGCGATCTGTGCAGGACACCGCGCGGCGTCAAATCTCGCGCTGGCCCAACGGCTTCCTTATCTGAGCACTTCGGTGCTGGCCGACGTCTGCAAGGACCTTGGGATCCGGGCGGCCTTGCCGCAGAACATCCGGGCGCAGGGGCCTTATAAGATCTTCGGCCGCGCCAAGACGCTCGAACTGGGGCCGGTCCAGCCGGGCGAGAGCTGGCGAGGTATTTACCGTGCCTTAGACTCTTATGAATTCGTGCGTCCGGGGGACGTCATCATCGTCAGCACGTCGCTGCCCGATTATGCGTATTTCGGCGAATTGAATGCGAATCTCGCCATCCGTGCCGGGGCGGTCGGCGCGGTTATTGATGGCTTTACGCGGGATACGGACGCAGTCCGCCTGCTTCGCTTCCCGGTCTTTGCAAGGGGCGCATACTGCGCCGATGTCCGGATGGAGGGCACGGTGCGGGCAATGAACGGGGAGGTCGATATCGGCGGCGTCAAGATCCGCAATCACGATTTCATCTTGGGCGACAGCGACGGGGTTGTTGTGGTCCCGGAGGCCCGCTGGCCGGAAGTAATCGACGAGGCGTGGAAGCGCATTGGCCAGGAGTGGACCATCAAGATGCAGATCGCGCTTGGATTACCGCCCGAACAGATCCTGAAGCAAACCGGCCCATTCTAAACGGCGATGCGAGTCCTCTTTTACCACGATCCGGTGTACGAACTCGGCCAGCCGTTCTTCTGGAAGTACTTTGTTCGCTGGACGTCACAAATGCGGGCAGGCCTCGACGGCGTCCAGTGCCGCTTCCTTCTGGCGGATCATCTTGTCGACCACGCAAGGCAGTCAGGGGTGCCGGAGGACGAGATGGTCCCGGTACGGGAAGACCGCTTCCGGGCATTCGTGGAGCAGCGAACGGGTAATTGGAATTCGTTCTGGTACGAACGGCGCTACTCGGACGACAGTCTGCGCCGTGCTGCTTCGTTCCTTGGCCGCGCTCTAGGCAGTTTTGTTCCGGACGTCATACTGACTCACACTCCCGCCCCCTTCCTGCGTACGCTGTTTCCATCAGCTGTGCTGTTGCACTTCGAAGCCGGGCTGATGAAGTTCCCTCCGTTTCCAATGTCCTTCTATTTCGATCCCTGCGGCTTCTTTCGAGACTCCTGGCCGGTGAAGCATGTCGAAACGCTTCGCGTTCTCGGTCTCACAAGGGAACAGCAGCAGGAAATCGACGGGCTGCGGGCCTTTTTCACCGAGGAGCTGCTGCGGCCATCGTCTCCTTTTCGCCCGGTCATGGATGAGGAGGGCAAGCGCTTCCGGCGCAAAGTCCTCGTGCCGCTCCAGTTCAATCGGTTCTTTGGTTTCGACTCGCAGTGCCCCTTTGCGTCGCAATTCGAGTTCCTGCGTTGGGTTCTCGATCGCACACCCTCGGACATCGGCGTCGTCGTCACCCAGCACGTCTATTTCGAGACCCTGGAGCCCGAAGCATTTGCTTTTCTCAGGAGCCGGCATCCGAATCTCATCTATCATCCGGTGTTCAGCGACTACAACACCGCGTCCCAGTTTCTCTGCGCCGATGTCGACGCCATCGTCACCGGAAGTTCGAGCGTTGGGCTTCAGAGTCTGTGGTGGCGCCTGCCGCTGGTTGCGGTTGGAGAAACCCATTTGAGCGCGATCGCTGATGGGAGCGACCCAGCGCAATTGCATCAGATTATCGACGCGGGATGGCCTTCCTGGAAGGACGCGCTCCTGCACTGGTATCTCACGCGGTACTGCCCGCTGGAATCTTACGTGATGTCCGGACCGTGGCTGAGGAGTTTCCTTGGCAGAATGCACCAGGATCCGGACACGTTTCCGTTGATCGACGAGGAGCCGCAGCTCTTCCGGCGGATTCGGGCAGAAGCGATACGAGACATCGGACGGGCTACGCCTTCGGCAGCGCGTTCCTTTGAGCTCCTCGCATCGGAGCGCCAGCGCGCGCTGGAGGCTCTGCGGGAAGAGCTGGAACAACGGGGTGCTTTAATTGACCGGCTTTCCTCGGAGCTCGAACAGCGGGCCGCTTTGATTGACCGGCTTTCCTCTGAGTTGGAGCAGCGGGCTGCTGTGATTGAAGAACTTCGAATCGAGGCCGAACGCCGGGCCGTGCTCATTGAAGAGCTCACTTTGGCGGTGAGGGAACGCGAAGGGCGATTGGCCCAGTTTGAAGCCTTACGGGAGCGGATGAGATCGTGACAGAGCCGCTGGTGACTGTAGTTACGCCCTCCTTCAATCAGGGGCGCTTCATCCGCGCCACAATCGAGAGCGTCTTAAGCCAGGACTATCCGAACCTGGAGTACATCATTATGGACGGCGGATCGACCGATGAGACGGCGTCCGTCGTCGCCGAGTATAGCAGCCGCCTCAAGTGGATCTCCGAGCCGGACAACGGCCAGAGCCATGCCATCAACAAGGGTTTCCGGATGGCCAAAGGCGAGATCGTCTCCTGGCTGAATTCGGACGACATCTACCTCCCCGGCGCAGTACGGCGGGCGGTTGAGGAGCTCCAGCGGAATACACGGGCGGGCGCGGTCTACGGCGAGGGCTATCTGATTGACCGCGACGGGGCGATCAAGGAGGTTTTCCCGCACACGCAGCCCCTGAATCTGTGGAGGCTGGCGCACCTTTCGGATTACATCCTCCAGCAGACGGTCTTCTTCCGGAAGCGGGTGTTTGAGGAAGTCGGCTACCTCGATGAGGACCTGCACTACACGATGGACTGGGACATCCTGATCCGGATCGGCAAGCGATTTGAAATTGCTTACATCCCGGAGTTCATGGGCTGCCTTCGAGAGTATGCCGAGGCAAAGTCTTTTTCAGGCGGTCTGCGCCGGGTGCGAGAGATTCACCGGATGCTAAGACGCCACACAGGAAAGCTCTTGCCGCTTGGTTCGATCGTCTACGGGCTTGACGCCCTGCATGGTCCCTGGTCGGAGCAGATCGCCCAATGGGCGCCCGGATTTGCCCGCGACCGCGTGCGAGCGCTCTTACGCACGATGTGCGGGATGTGGATCGGGAAGGTCCTGGTGGGATCTCAGGGCTGGTATTCCGATGGATGGGCCAGCACTGTCGTGCATTATCTCCTCCCTTCCGGTCACGAAACGATCCGCATCGCAGGGGAATTGCCGGATACCGGAGGGCTGCTCGACGGCCAGCAGATACGGGTAATCGTGAATGGCAAAACGCTTACCCGCCTCCCGATTCCGCTAGGGGAGTTTGTCCACGTCGTAGACGTGCCCGCTTCGTATGTGACGGAACCTTTGGAGATCCAGTTGAAGGCGTCGCGATTCATGCTCCCTCAGGCTGTGGCGGGAAGCAGCGACTGCCGCCGCCTGTGCTATCGCCTTCACAGCATCGGGCATGGGCCGTCCCGGGGATTGCGTTGCGCAGAGCCGCCTAAGGCTCAAGCAGCTTCGGATGCCGTAGTGCTCGAAACCACGTGCTCGGATTAAGGGCCGTTTACCTGTTCACCCCTCCGCGCGTACTTCCCGTTACCGATATGGCGGACAGAACGGGACCGAACGAATTTGGTGCCATATACGGGATTTGCTGCAGGAGATGCGGGACGGAATGCAGAAATTTGCGGGTTCTTCGAAACGCGGAAGCTTCCGAGGCTTTTCGACCAGACCTGGCGTGGGGGGACGTCATTGTAAGAGAGGGGAGAGCAAGTGTGGGACACAGAAGAAACTCTGGAGGGGGATACACGTTCCTAGTGCCAAAGAGCTAGTACAGAATCCACCTCGGAACCATGGCTGCCAAAAGAAAGGTGGCCTCCGGGTAGGTTATCATGGGGTGGAAATCATCAGGAGGATTGCGTTTGAGCACAGTCACAGTTTCTGTGGCGCAGCCGGAAGCGGTTGCACGACGTCGCGGCATTGCCCTCGTCTTTTGCTGCACTGTTATCGGCGCGGCTGCCCAGATGCTGATCAAGACCGGCGCAAGCTCTCTTTCCCACGGAGACCCGCTTGCGATGCTGACGAATTTGTACCTCCTCGCTGGTTACAGCATGTATGGAATCAGTACTGTGCTGCTGGTTCTCGCGCTTCGCAAGGGGCAGCTTTCGATCCTGTACCCCGTGATCTCGCTCACATATGTCTGGGTGACGATTCTTTCCGTGTTGGTGCTTAAGGAGACAATGAATCCCTGGAAGGCTATGGGCGTAGGCATCATCGTGCTGGGTGTCGCGGTGCTTGGAAGGGACGGGCGCAAGTGAACCCGGCCGTTACCGGTACACCAATCTCCTCGATGCTTTACGTGCTGCTGGGATCCTTTGTCGGATCCTTCGGCGCCGTCTTTTTAAAGGCAGGAGCGGAGAAGCTTCACCGAAATTGGACCAGCCTCTTCTTCAACTACCGCCTCGCCTTGGGAGTCGGTCTCTTTCTTCTGTCCTCCTACTTCTTCGTGCTCGGCGTGCGCAAGGGGGAACTGACCGTTCTGTATCCCCTGGTGTCGGTCGGCTACATCTGGACGCTCTTATGGTCCCGGCTCTTCTTTGGAGAGCCCCTGACGAAGTCCAAGTTCGTGGGGCTCGGGATGATTCTGCTCGGGATCGTCTTTCTTGGTCTCGGCAGCCGCTGATTCTATACCTGGTCCGGCACTACGTATGGCTTCCGGTAGTTGCGGCTCAGCAACGCGTTTGCTTCCCGGTCTTCGCCGAACGTCTCCTTATCGGGATCAAACGTTAAAGCCCGTCCCAGCCGGTAGCTGATATTCGCCATATGGCAGAGCGCGGCGGATAGATGTCCTTCGAGGATGTCGGCATTCAGATCTTCGTGCCGGCGAGAACGTACGGCCTGGAGAAAATTCGCGATGTGCGGGCCCGTATCCCAGATCTTGCCGGTCGGCCGACCCTCCAGAATCTTCTCGCGCTTCTCGCCTCGATAAACCTGAAAGCTGTGAGAGTCGATGGCCATGTAGCCGTCGCTGCCGAAGAAGAGGTTTCCGATCGTATTGGCATCGGTTCGAAGGCTGTCCTCCCCGCCTGTGATGAGCCCGCGGACTTCGAACACCAGTTGCGCGTCGCCATAGTCAAATGTGGCTAATTGCGTGTTCGGGGTCTCCTGGTCGTCGTCGTAGACGAACTTTCCGCCGGAGGAGAATACATGCCGCGGCAGAGTGCTCTTGCCGAGGCCCCAGCGCGCAATATCCATCTCGTGCACGCCCTGATTGCCAATATCGCCGTTGCCGGTATCCCAGTACCAGTGCCAGTTGTAGTGGAAGCGGTTGGCGTTGAACGGGCGCATTGGCGCCGGGCCAAGCCACTGGTCGTAATCGACCCCTGGAGGAACCGGGCCGTCTGCTCCCTTGCCGATCGAAACTCGGCGCTTGAAGCAGAGTCCCTTGGCCATGTAGATCTTGCCGATCACACCTTCGCGCAGCAGTTGGATCGCCCGGATCTTGTGGTCGATAGACCGGCTTTGCATCCCCACTTGCACGATGCGGCGATACTTCCGCGCGGCTTCGACCATCTTCCTGCCCTCCCAAATGTTGTGGCTCGCGGGCTTCTCCACGTAGACGTCTTTCCCTGCCTGGCAAGCCCAGATGGTCCCGAGCGCGTGCCAGTGGTTGCATGTCGCGAGGGAGACGGCATCGATCGTCTTATCTTCAAGCAGTTTGCGGTAGTCGTGATAGACCTTCGGCGTCCCGCCTCCAAGCTTGCTGACAAGCTGAACGGCTCGCTCGGTTTGCGCAGTGTCGATATCGCAAACCGCGGCGACACGCGTGTTGTTTTGCGGGATGTACTCGGCAATGTGGTCCCGTCCGCGTCCGCGAACTCCGACGACCGCCACATTGATCCTGTCGTTAGCGCCCCATGCGGTCCGCGATATCGCGGCTCCGGCAGTCATTACAAATGCTCGGCGAGGAAGCTCTTGCATGGTGGTATTCTACACAGAGCCGGGTGCGGCTGATATATTACCCATTCGAGGGACTTGGGCAGCATGAAAAACGCTACTATATTCGCCTCAATCGCGATTTTGTCGTGCGCCGCTGTCGGTTATGGCGATTGGCTGACGTTCGGGGGCGACCCGCAGCGCAGCGGCTGGGCGAAAAGCGAAGAGACGCTCACGCGTGAAAACGTCAAGGGCTTGAAGCTGGACTGGAAGTTGAAACTCGACAACCAGTCCAAAGAGATGAATTCGCTCACCGTGCCGCTCATTATTGAGAAAGCAATCACTCCCAAGGGCTTCAAGGAGATTGTAATTGTCGCCGGAAGCTCGGACGCCGTCTGGGCGATCGATGCCGATAGCGGGACGATCATGTGGGAGCGGCGTTTCAACACGGAGGGAACGCCGAAGCGTCAACCTCACTGGCTGTGTCCGAACTCGCTGAACGCAACTCCTGTCATTGATCGGTCCACTCGGACTGTCTACCTCATTACGAGCGACGGAAAATTGCACGGGCTCAGCGTGATCAATGGCGAGGACAGGATGGCCCCGGTTCAATTTGTTCCGGAATTCTCCAAGAACTGGAGCTTGAATCTTGTCGATGGGGTCATTTATACGGCCACCTCACAGGGCTGCAACGGCGCCAAGAGTGCTGTCTATTCCATCGATCTCAAGGACCCGAACAAAACCGTGCGTTCGTTCTTCGCCACGACCACGGGCGGCGCCGGGATCTGGGGGCGGGCCGGAGTAGCGATCGGATTCAATGGACGTATCTTCGCAGAAACGGGCGACGGCCCGTACGACACGGCATCCGGAAAGTGGTCCGACACATTCCTGGGTTTGAGCCCAAAGGACCTGAAGCTGGCTGATTACTATACTCCCGCCAACCGGGCCTGGATTACGCGCAAAGACCTCGACATGGGCTGTATCAGCCCCGTGGTGTTCAAGTACAAAAACTGGGAGCTTGTGGCCGGTGGCGGCAAGGAGGGCGTGCTCTACCTGCTTGATGCGAATAAGCTCGGGGGGGACGACCATCGGACTCCGCTCTACCGTAGCCAGCTCATCACCAACGAGGAAGTGGATTTCGCAGGCCGCGGCTTCTGGGGCGCCCTTTCAACCTGGGAGGACCCCGAAGGAACACGGTGGCTGTACGCCCCGGCCTGGGGACCGCCCGCGTCGACCGCGCCCAAATTCCCGCTGAGTTACGGGCCGACTCCCAACGGCAGCATCATGGCCTTCAAGATTGTGGATCGCGACGGCAAGCCGTATCCCGAAGCCGTCTGGAACTCGACGGATATGATGGTGCCTGAGCCTGTGGTGATCGCAAACGGCGTAGTGTTTGCGCTTGCCAACGGCGAGTACGTTCGGCAGGTGGACGACGACGGCAGGATCCTGAGCTCGAAAGCCCGGATCGAGAAGGCGGGGAACGCCATCTTGTACGCCCTCGATGCAAAGACGGGCCAGACGCTCTTCTCCAGCGGCAAGACGATCCCCGGCTGGACTCATTTCAGCGGCCTGGCGGTGGCCGCCGGCCGTGTGTACGTCGTTACGCACGACTCCCATGTCTACGCGTTTGGCTTGGGCAACGAGTAAGCTGCTGGCGCTGGCGGCAGGCGCGGCTGCCACTCTCCTGGCGGCCGATCTCCCGGCCGGCGCCGCCAAAGCGCTCGACCAACGCTATCCAGGATGGCGGCTTGCGGATTCCGCCCCGCAAATCGTCTCCTGGTTTCGCGAGTATCACGTGACGTACGCGCCGAACCTGGCGCGGGCCGACTTTAATAACGACGGCCGCGACGATTATGCTGTCCAGATTCTCCATAAGGGGCGCCAGCGGGTCGTCTCCCTGATCGGCCAATCCAATGGCTTCGCTGTGTTTCCGCTGACAGACGATCCGCCGGACCCGTTCACGTTCCTGATTCTCTTTCCCAAAGGCCAGAAGGACTTTGATTTCGAACGCATGAAGCCGTTCCGCTACAACGCCGATTCGCTGGGAGTTCTCTACTTCTACAAAACGGCCCTGACCTTCCGGTGGAAGGGTGGACGGCTCGAGAAGAGCGATTCTCCGGGCGACGAAGAAGTGGAAGCGGAACGGGAAGAGAACAACGAGTAGGCGTCAGCTCCCCCGCCGTGCCGCCGCTGCCATTGCGGCCTGTTTCGGCTGGGAAGCCGACGTCCGTCTTCCGTCCAGCTTCGCCATGATCAGCTCGTGGATCATCTTCTCTGACTTTGCGCTCTCACGGCCTGAATCGACGGCTCCTTGCCCTGCCTGTTCCCGCCTCATGATGTCCTGAGCCGTCGGGAGGTACTTCTGCAAGTAGTTTCGGATCCGATCCTGTACCAGCCGGACCGGGGAGTGCATGTAAAGATAGAGAATCTCCTCGCCGGTCGCTTTTGAAAGGACGTTATAGACCTCGGAGGGCTTGTGGAGGGCAGGGGAAGCCACCGTTTTCCCCAATTTTGCGGCCCGGGCGTCGAGTTTCTGCCAGAGGTCCTGATCCGCCTTTGACATCTGCAGGGCCTGTGCAATTTGCAGTCTCTCCTTCGGCGTAAGCTTTTCGGCGAGCACCGCCAGCAACAAAGCTGCGTGGTTAACGGGAAAATCGACCTCGAAGGGCACGATCGTCCGAACTTTCTGCAGTTTCTGGAGCGCTGGGATATTCAGCTTGGCGCCTGTGAGCGCGGGAGAGTAAAGGCTGAGAACCTTCTCTTCATCGAAGAGGCGCAAAACTTCCGTCGGATTCTGATCTTCCGCAACGCGCTTCAGTTCCTCGAAGAGCTCTGACGCCGGGATCTGCTTTTCGAGCTCGGCGGCACGGGCATTTTCGTACTGCTGTTGGGTGCGCTGCTCGAGAGTGAAGCCGAAGCGCACGCGGAAGCGCAGCAGCCGCAAGAGCCGGACCGGGCGGTCGTAGAGAGCGTAATTGGAGACGGTTCGCAGCTCCTTCCGTTCCAGGTCGGATAGCCCGTTGGTGGGGTCGAGCAGCAGCCCGCGCGAAGCGCGGTTCAGCGAGAGGGCAATCGCATTAATCGTAAAATCGCGGCGCCGGAGGTCGTCGTGGATTGTTGCTAGAGTCACCTCCGGCTTGCCCCCTGCTTTCGGATACCGCTCCGTTCTTGCTGCGCCGATCTCGGCGGTAATGCCCCCTGGAAAGATGAGCTCCATCGTGCTGCGAACTTCGTCTGTCTGAACAAGAGTTGCCCCCCCTTGCTCCGCGAGGGGCTTCGCCAGCTTGAGCGCGTTGCCCTCGACGACGAAGTCGAGATCACGTACGGGAAATCCACCAAACATGTCGCGCAAGGCGCCGCCGGCGAGGAACAAATTTACATTCGCCTCTGCCGCTGCCTTCTGAACCGCAGCCACCACGCGGCTCTGCTCCGCGCTCAAGTGGCTCTCCAGCATAAACATGTAGTCGCTCATTGCTTCAATCTCCAGAATCTCTGCAGCCGTTTGCCCGTGGTTGCTCCTTCGCACCCATCCGGCTGCAGGTCTGATATCCCTGTCTGCTCGCGCACCCCTTAAATGTGTTAGTCGACCCCTCCCCCGAGCCCTTCAGGCACGAGGATGATGTTCGTCCAGCGTCTTACGCAGCCTTGACCGCACGACGTGGGTGTATACCTGGGTCGTGCTGATGTCGGCGTGCCCCAGCATCATCTGTACACTCCTCAAGTCCGCTCCCCCCTCCAGCAGATGGGTCGCGAAACTATGGCGGATCGCATGCGGACCCATTTTCCGGAAGATGCCCACCTTTCGGCCATGGCTCCCCAGCAGTTTCCATAACGCCTGTCTGGTGAGCGGGCCGCCCCGGGAGGTCACGAACAAATACGGACTCGCCTTGCCTTTCAACAGCTTGTCCCGGCCGGACTGAAGATAACTCGCGACAGCGGAAAGCGCTGCCGCTCCAACCGGAACCAGCCGCTGCTTGCGTCCCTTCCCCGTTACACGCACGACGCCCAAGTCAACATTCAGGTCGGACAGTTGCAGCTTGCAGAGTTCGCTGACGCGTACACCTGTGGCATAGAGCATCTCAAGCATCGCGCGGTCGCGCAGACCCAGCGGAGTTGAGGCTTCAGGCGCGCTCAGAAGCTTCTCGATCTCCTCGGAATTCAGGTACTTGGGAAGTTTCTTCCACTGCTTGGGGAGGGGCAGCAAGGCCGTCGGATCGGTCTTGATCCGCCCCTCCCGGAGCAGAAACTGGTACAGATTCCGGAGCGTCGTCAGATGCCGGGCGATGGTCCGAACGGACAGCCTGGAACGGTAAAGAAATTCGAGATAGCTTCGAACGCCCTCATCCCCCGGGATCGTGTCTCCGCTGGTCGGACGGCAAAAGGACACGTACTTCTGCAGATCACGCGCGTATGAGTCGAGTGTGTTCGGCGCTAAGCCCTTTTCTATCCGGCAAAAATCGAGAAAGGACTGGACGCCAGCCGAAAGCGAGCCCGTCTGCATTGAGCCAATCATACAATAGGCCCAAATTGCAAACCATGGGTTCTATTGAAAACAGGTAGGTTAGCTCTTTGAGATCAAGAAGCGGCTGTGCTGGCAGGGGTGGGAACCCAAATACAATTAACAATTTGCGGTAGTTTGGTACAATTCGGGTCGAACAGACTCACTCTTTGTAAGGGCTCCGCTTGGCCGCCTCGACGAATAAGAAGGTCATCGTGCTGCGATTTGACAGGGAAGCCTTGTGCGGCTTCGTCAACCCGCAGACCTTCCTCCGGTCCGATGGCGTAGAGCTGCTCAGTCCTTCCGGCAGCATCCTGACTATACAGTACGAAGAGATCAAGTATCTTTGCTTCGTGCGGGAGTTCCAGACCGGTAAGCTGGTAATTCGGCAGGCGTTTCACACCCGCCCCAAGGCTGCGGGCTTGTGGGTGCGAATGGAATTTCGGGACGGAGACACGTTGGAAGGCCTGCTGCCGAACAATCTCCTGCTGGTGGAACCGACCGGATTTACGGTGGTGCCACCCGACGCTAGCGGCAACGCCCAGAAGGTGTTTGCGCCTCGAGCCGCGCTGGAAGGCATCCAGGTGCTCGGAGTGGTCGGAAGCCCGCTTCGTGCGGCACGGCGCGCCGACAGAACTGATCAGAAACGGCAGATCGGCCTTTTCGAATAAGCCTTTAACGCAGGATCGGGGCGGGTGTCAGGTGACACTCTGCCAGATCCATCCAGCAGTCCTGAACAGTGTTTTGAACGAAAGTGAGAGTTTCC
>Ga0207874_1003036_pt1 | contig 14643 bp, 12 predicted proteins | sample HigsolmetaAR201D_FD_184833 | JGI IMG/M metagenome (GOLD analysis project Ga0207874, IMG submission 184833) | Ionic liquid and high solid enriched microbial communities from the Joint BioEnergy Institute, USA - AR20-1-D (SPAdes) (version 2) ...
TGATCTGGAGTTTCCGCCGCAGTGGTACTACTACAGCCGGCCGACGTCCAACTGGCAGTGGGTCTTCCCCGGCCGGTACACGGCGCACAGCGATCCCAACAAGGTGCTCGATCCGATCATCCCGGACGGCTACATCGTGCTGCGGTATGAGGATCTGGAGGAGACATCCGATCCGCCGGCTGCGTCGCTCGGCGGGCCGAATACGGATGTAACGGTGAGCAGGCGATACGAGATCCAGCTCAACCAGCCCGGCTGGGCGGGCGAGCGGGATGGGTATCCGTTCGGCGGATTTGCCCGCAATGGCGACATCCTCAAGGTGCCGTTCATCGGCGCGTATCGCGTGCGCGATGCGACCATGCCGGCTGGTCAGTTCTGGGAGCTCAACAGCGTCACGATGGACGCGGCGCTGGCCGACGATCCCGATCGCGATCAGCAGGCCGTGGGGCGGTTCGCGCCGCGTTTCGATCCCGCGATCGAGTATCCCGAGGGCGACAGCTACGCGTGGGCGGAGGATCTGCTGGATTACCTGACGGTGCAGGCGCCGAACAACGACTACCTGCCCGAGGCTGACCCCGCCACGTACACGCCGCGGCCGGCGCCGGTCTTCAGCAGCCCGGCTTCACAGCAGGCCAATGACCGCCGGCATGAGAACCTGGTCGGCGTTCAGGGGCTGATCAACATCAACACCGCGCCCTGGCGCGTGCTGGCCACGCTGCCGTTCGTGCCCAACGACACGCAGGACGCCAACGGCAACGGCGTACCCGACAAGGCGGAAGCCATCGCCAAGGCGATTGTGGCGGACCGCCGCGTCAACGGCCCGTACCGGACGCTGTTCGACCTCATGCGCGTGCCGGAGTTCCGCGAACCGGCGGGTCTGGCAGCCGACGCGACCTGGGGCGACTTCGACGGGGCCAACGACCCAGCCGATGACTTTGAGCGCCGCTACATGATGCTGACGCGCATCAGCAATCTGGTGACGACACGCTCCGACACCTTCACCGTCTACATCCTCGTGCAGGGGTGGCGTGGGACGGGCACGCCCAATCCCGTCCTGACCGCTGAGCGCCGCGCAGCCTTCATCATCGACCGCAACTCGGTGCAGCAGTGGGATCAGTCATTGATCCTGAGGAATGTGCCGCAGGAGTGAGGGGGCGGAAAGCGACGAGGCGAAGCCAGGGGAGACGGAGAGACGGAGAGACGAAGAGACGAAGAGACGAAGTGCGCCCTGACGGCGCGCTTGCGCCGGGTGCGGATCAGCCGAAACCAAGTAACCAGTAACCAGTAACAAGTAACAAGTAACAAACCAGCCAAAAAGAAAGACGCATGGAACTGCGCCAGGGCACGGTTCCATGCGTCTTTTTGTGTTGCCGATTGGATTATCGCTTCGAGAACTGGAAGCGGCGGCGGGCGCCGCGCTGACCGTACTTCTTGCGTTCCTTCATGCGGCTGTCGCGCGTGAGGTAGCCGTTGTTGCGAAGCGCGGCTTCGGTCGAAGGATCATACTTCACGATCGCACGCGCCAGGCCCATGACGATGGCGCCGCTCTGACCGGTGGTGCCGCCGCCGTTGGCATTGACCCAGATGTCGAGCTTGCCGGCGATGTTGGCGGCTTCCAGCGGGCCGAAGATCGCCTTGCGGTCGACCTCGCGGCTGAAGTAATCGTTCAGCTCGCGGTTGTTGATGGTGATCTTGCCCGAGCCGGGGGCGATGCGGACGCGCGCGGTCGAGGTCTTACGGCGGCCGGTGCCCCAGATGTAGGTCTTGGGACCGGAGGAAGCGGCGGGGGCTTCAGCGGGGGTCGAAACGACGTTCTGTTGTGTTTCTGCCATGGCTTGGTGCTGCCTTTACTGTTCGGGTTTGTCGCCGCGCCTGCGGCGTTTTGTTCCGGAACGAGGGGGCGATCCCAAACCGCCCTCAAACTTTTCTCATCGCTCGCGGACAAGCCGCGAGGGGCTTCTCGAATCGGAGATCTGGAATTTCAGATCTCAGATCTTCAGTTCGGTCGGCTGCTGGGCGCTGTGCGGATGCTCGGCGCCGGGGTAGACCTTCAGCTTCTTGAACTGATGGCGGCCGAGGCGGTTCTTGGGGAGCATCCGACGCACGGCCAGACCAACCAGCCGATCGGCGTGCTTGGAGCGCATCTCCTCGAACGAGTAGACCTTGCGCCCACCCGGATAGCGGGTGTAGGTGTCGTACTCGAGCACCGCGGCCTTGTTGCCCGTGACGCGGACCTTCTCGGCGTTGATGATGATGACGAAGTCGCCGGTATCCACGTGGGGCGTGTAGGTGGCCTTGTGCTTGCCCTGGAGGATCACCGCGACCTTGGCAGCCAGGCGGCCAAGCACCTGGTCGGTGGCGTCAACGATGTACCATTTGGCCTCGATCTCTCCGGGCTTGGCGAAGTACGTGCGCGAACTGACGGTAGCGGTGCTCATGATCGTCTTCCTACGCCCAGCCGCTGCCGGGCGTTCTACGGCTTTTGCATGAAGAAAACCACGCGAGCGAGTGCATCTCGCCCGCGTAGGAAGGAGAACATCGTATTAATTGCAGGGTCCGTGTCAAGGGAAGGGTCAAAGCGACGAAAGGGGGCGGAGACGAAGAGACTGAGACACGCAGAGACGAAGTGGGGCGAGGCGTGTAGCCGCCGTGCTTGCACGGCGCGTCTGAGGAGATACGGTTGAGCCCGGCTGCCGCCGCAGACCCTCGCGGTGGGGGCGGGGATGCGGTAGATTAGGGTTTTCGCGGCGGTGGGCGACGTCTGCCGCAACGATATGTAACGCCCGGAGCTGACCAGGAGCCGAAGTTTTCCATGACCAAGCCCTTGACCCATCTTGGCGCCCGCTCGGTGCTGACCGAGCAGCAGATCGCCGAACCCCGTTCGATTCTCGAGGCGTTCGATAACCCCCGACCGGGGCGAAACTACGAGATCGAGCTGGTCTTCCCCGAGTTCACCAGCATGTGCCCGGTGACCGGCCAGCCGGACTTCGCCACGATCACCGTCCGCTACGTCCCCGACGCCCTCTGCGTCGAGATGAAAAGCCTCAAGCTGTACTTCCTGGCTTACCGCAACAAGGGCATCTTCTACGAAGCCGTCGTCAACACGATCCTCGACGACCTGGTGGCTGTCCTCAAGCCCAAGTCGATGACGGTGGTGGGGGAATTTGCCGTCCGCGGCGGCACGGCTGGGAAGGTAACCGCCCGGTATCCGGGTTAATCTGTCTGCGATAATGCTGGGAGGCGAGCGGATTTAGAAGTATACTGACGCCGCGCGCCGCGACCGTATCGACAGTCCGAAGCAAGGGGCTGCCATGTTTCCAGAACCACCTGCCGGGCAGGGCCCGGTCGATCCCCAGGGTGCTTTCTCCCCGCCGCCGCCACCCAGCGCGGGCGGGCCGGGCCGTGGATCGCCCCCGCCGACAGGCCCGTCGACGCCCCCGGGCGGATGGGCGCCTCCTCCGATGCCTCCGAGCATGCCTCCGCCGGGGATGCACCCCCCGATGCAACCAATGATGTACCCGCCTCCGCCCCAGCGTCAGCGCAGCGGCGGGGGGATTGGCGGCGTCGTCAACGTCGTCATGGGCGTGATGCTCACGCTGGTACTGCTGGGTTCGCTGGGGCTGAACGTGGTACTGCTGTTGAGCGCAGCCGCGGATTCGTCCGCTACCGAGCATCGCACGCACGTCATCTACAAGGGCGATCGCAAGCAGAAAATTGCGGTCATCCCGATCAAAGGGATGATCCTGGCCGAGACGGTCGAGCAGTTCGACCGGCTGATCCGGCGCGTCGAGGAGGACAGTGATGTCCAGGCGCTGGTGCTTGAAATCGACACACCCGGCGGCGGTGTGACGGCGTCGGACGAGATCCATCACCGCCTGCAGCAGTTCCGCCAGCAGAAGAATATCCCCGTCGTCGTCAGCATGCAGTCGCTGGCGACCAGCGGTGGATACTACATCGCCTGTGCAGCCGACTACATCTTTGCCCAGCCGTCGACGATGACGGGCAACATCGGCGTGATGATGCCCCGGCTGAACATCGCCGGTCTGGCTGATAAGTGGGGCATCGAGGACAACTCGCTGCATTCCACGGGTGCCGACTACAAGACGGCAGGTTCGATCTGGCGTCCGGAGACGCCCGAAGAGCGAGCCTATCTGCTTGGCCTGATCGACGAAGCGTTCCGGCAGTTCAAGGCTGTGGTGGACCGTGGCCGCCGCAACCCCGACGGCACGACTCGCCTGACCGCCCCGCTGGATCAGATTGCCAACGGCAAGGTGTACATGGCGCGAGAGGCGCTGCAGCTTGGGCTGATCGATCAGATCGGCTATCCCTCAGATGCCTACGCGTATGTGCAGCAGCGGCTGAGCCTGAGCAATCCGCACATCGTGCGATACGAGCACAAGCCCAATCTCATGGATTTGCTGGGAGTGCGCACGGGCCTCGGCGGTGCCGGGGCGTCGGGCGTGAAGGTCGAAGTGCCGCGGAGGGTAATCGAGGAACTGCTGACACCGCGTCTGATGTACCTGTGGCGCGCTCAGTAAGCCGTGCGAGTCCGAGGAACACACGGGGCGGCGGCGTTTGAAGACGCTGAAAGAGGAGCGATGACTGGAAGCTGGATTCAACAAACCGTCCGATGGCTGATGCTGATGGCCTTCGTTTTGGCGCTTGCTCCGGGGGCGGCGCTGGCTCAGCAGCAAAGCGAAGGTCCCGTCGATCCCGAAGCCGTGCGCCAGGCAATTAAAAAGGGCGTGGAGTACATCTACTCCCGGCAGGCGCCGGAGGGCCATTGGGAGGCCGTTCCGCAGCCCGATCCCAAGGCTGCCAGGCACGAGGTCAAGGGCGGTCAGTGGGGCGGACAAACCGCACTGACGACCTATGCCCTGCTGGCCGCGGGTGAAAGCCCGCAGGATCCGCGGATCCGCAAGGCGGTCGAGTGGCTGACTCGAGCCGATATCCAGGGCATTTATGCCCTGGGCATGCGGGCGCAGATCTGGCATTACCTGCCGCGCACGGCGCAGGTGCAGGCGGCGGCCCGTCGCGACTGGACATTGCTGGACAATGCCCTTGCCGCCCGCAAGGACAAGGGAATAGGCACGTACGATTACCTGGTCACCTCGGGCGGGAATCGTGTTGACCTGAGTGTCAGTCAGTACGGCGTACTGGGGGCATGGGCGTTGACCGAAGTCGGCATTGAGGTGCCTGCCTCGTATTGGCAGGTGGTTGACAGGGCATGGCGTGGCTGGCAACAGAAGCAGAATCCGGGTGGCGGCTGGGCGTACAACGGCACGCCCAGCGAAAGCCATCCGATCAATCTTTCGATTACCACAGCCGGCATCGCGACGCTGTTTATCACGCAGGACTTCCTGTACGCCAACCAGGGCGTCCGCTGCAACGGCAACATCTCCAATCCGCACATCGATGCCGGTTTTGCGTGGATGAGCAGCAACATCGAGCACCTGCTCAAGGGCGGCAAGCTGAATCCCAATGTGTACTACACGCTGTACGGCGTGGAGCGCATCGGCGTCGCCAGCGGGATGAAATACTTCGGATCGCTGGACTGGTACCAGGTCGGCGCCAAGTGGCTGCTGGCCAGACAGAACAAGCAAAGTGGCGCTTGGAACACCAGCCAGATGAGCGGTTCGGGCGGCGGGTTCTGCGACAACGCGTTCGCCCTGATCTTCCTGTCGCGCGGCAGCGCGCCGGTGGCGTTCAACAAGCTGCAGTACAACCTGGAGGAGCGCGGCAAGAAGGTTGAGGGCAACTGGAACCAGCGTCCGCGCGACATCGCCAATCTCGTCCGCTGGATGGGGAAGCAGGTGGAGCGCGATCTCAACTGGCAGATCGTCAACCTGAGCGCTCCGGCTACGGAGCTGCTCGATGCACCGATCCTTTACATCGCCGGCAACCAGGCGCTGAACCTGTCGGCCGAGGACAAAGCCAAGCTGCGGGAGTATGTCTACGCCGGCGGGCTGATCGTCGGACATGCCGACTGCGATGACTCGAAGTTCACCTCCAGCTTCCGGCGCCTCGGCCAGGAGCTGTTCGGCAGCGAGTTCCGCGATTTGCCGGAAGATCACCTGATCTACAACATCCAGTTCCCGCGCAAGCAGATGCGGCAGAAGCCGCGCTGGCAGGGGCTCACCAACGGCGCCCGCGAGCTGATGATCCTGATCACGGGCGATCCCGCCAAACACTGGCAGGTTCAGGCGTACGGCGGCAATGAGGCGTCGTACCAGATGATGATGAACCTGTTCCTGTATGCCGTCGACCGCTCGGGCATCCGGGAGAAGGGCAAGATGTTTGTCGTCCTGCCCGATCCGAAGGCGACGGCGCGTTCGACGATCAAGGTCGGCCGCGGACAGTACAAGGGACAGTGGGATCCCGAACCCGGCGGCTGGACGCGTCTCAAGGCCGTCATGCTCAACCAGAACAGCGTCGGTCTGGATGTGCAGCCGGTCGATCTGACCAAAGGGCAGATTCCGACGGACATCAAGGTTCTGCATCTGACGGGTACGGTTCCGTTGGAACTGGATGATGCCGCCAGGCAGGCGATCAAGTCGTATGTCGAAGGCGGCGGGACGCTGGTAATCGACGCCGCTGGCGGCAGCAGCGAGTTCGCAACGTCGGCTGAGGAGCTGCTCCGGTCGCTGTGGCCGGACAAGGCCCAGCAGTTGGTGCAGTCGCTGCCGGCGTCGCATCCGCTGTACCTGGCCGGTGGCGGGGCGCTGCCGGAAGTGCAGTATCGCGGTGCGGCGCGTCGCTCGCTGACGGGCGATTTCCGCCAGCCGCGGCTTCGTGGCCTGGAGTTTGACGGCCGCCTGGGCGTCATCTACAGCCGCGAGGACCTGAGCGTCGGCCTGGTCGGCATGCCGGTGGAAGGCATCATCGGCTACGAGCCGCAGACCGCTACCAACCTGATGCGCTGCATCCTCATGTACGCCTCCAAGTAAGGCCCCCGCGCCGCGGCGCATTATCAGCCCTCGGCCGCGGCGCCATGCGCTTTGACGCTGCCAGTTTGCGTGCGTAACATCGCCCCAGGTGGCGCCGCACGGCGGTACGCCCCAAGCCGTTGGCTTTACGAGGAAGCGCATGCACGAAATGGACCTGAGGAAAGTCGATCCGCGTCTGGTGGCGCGGGCAGCGGAGTACGTGGGCGAGCGCTTTGAGCAGATGGCGCACTCGCCGGTTCCGCCGGGAGTGATCCCCGGCCGCGGACCGGTGTCGATGCCCGTCGCCATGCCTGGGGCGCCTGGCCCGGGGGGATATTCCCGCTATCGCGAGATGACGCTCGAGGAGATGCTCCTCGAGAACCGCGTTGTCTTCCTGGTAGGGGAGATCAACCACGTGTCAGCATCGCGCGTGATCATGCAGATGCTGTATCTGCAGTCGGTCAAGCGCGACCAGGACATCAACTTCTACATCAACAGCCCCGGCGGCGTCGTCGACGACACGCTGGCGATGTACGACATCATGAAGTTCATGAGCTGCGACATCGCCACGTACTGCCTGGGCCGGGCTGAGAGCGGCGGGGCCGTCGTCTTCATGGCCGGCACCAAGGGCAAGCGCTTCATCCTGCCCCATGCCAAGGTGATGATCCATCAGCCGTACGGCGGCGTCTACGGGCAGACCGCCGACATCGAGATCCAGGCTGAGGAAATCCTCAAGACCAAGGACGTGCTGATCAACATCATGGCCAAGTGCACCGGCCAGCCGGCGGATCGCATCCGTGAGGACAGCGAGCGAGACCGGTTCTTCGACGCCCACGAGGCGGTCGCTTACGGCATCTGCGACGAAGTGATCGGCGAGGAGGATTCCCCGGACAAGGCCGATCAGGCCGCCGACGGCAAGAAGCCCAAGTAGTCAGTCGTCCGTGGACGGCTGCCCGTCCTCAACGGGCAGCCGGCGCCACGCAAGGCAAACTGACACGGGACAACTGACATACGGACAATCTCCCATGATCCCAACGAACCAACTCGTTCCCATCGTCATCGAGAAGACCGGCCGCGGCGAGCGGGCGTATGACATCTATTCGCGACTGCTGAAGGATCGGATCATCCTTCTGAACGGTCCGGTGACGGACGATTCAGCCGGCATCATCATCGCGCAGATGCTGTTCCTGTCGAACGATGACCCCGAGTCGGACATCCAGTTCTACATCAACTCGCCCGGCGGCAGCGTGTCGGCTGGCATGGGCATCATCGATACGATGCGGTACCTGCGCTGCGACGTGGCGACGACGTGCATCGGCATGGCCGCGTCCATGGGTGCGGCGCTGCTGACGGCGGGCACCAAGGGCAAGCGCTACGTGCTGCCCAACTCGCAGGTCATGCTGCATCAGCCGCTGATCGGCGGCGTGCTGCAGGGGCCGGCGACAGACCTTGGCATCGAAGCCAAGCACATGCTCCGTCTGCGCGATCGGTTGTACAAGATGCTGTCGGAGTTCACCGGCAAGTCGCTGGAGACGATCCATCGCGACTTCGACCGCAACAAGTGGATGTTCGCGGAAGAAGCCGTGGAGTACGGCTGTGCTGACCAGATCCTGACGACGGCGCCGCAGGCGCCGGTGCGGCCGGCCCGCGAAGGTGAGGATAAGGAGTGATGCGCCCGCTGCGACGGGGGGCCTCGATCATCCGACAGCACGCCCAACGGCGCGGCGCCATGGTGGCGTCGTGCCTTCTGCCGGTGCTGGCGGTCACGGGCTGCGGGAAACCCTCGCAGGCCAACATCGAGCTGCGCAAGCAGAATGCCGCCCTGCGCCAGGAGATCGCCGATCTGCAGCGGACGCAGCGCGAGTTGCGTCTGCAGATCGAGTCGCTCGAATCGCAGCGGCCGACTATGCCGACGCTCCCAGCCGATCGGCTGGAGCAGTTGTTCGTGGTCCACGAACTGCGCCTGGGCCGCCTTACCGGCGGCAGCGACATCGATCCCGATCGTCCGGGCGACGAGGCGCTGCGCGTCGTCGCCGTGCCGGTCGATGGGGATGGCCACACGCTCAAAGCCGCTGGGCGATTCGTGATCGAGGTGTTCGATCTGTCGGACCAGCCGGTGCTGATCGGCCGGTGGGATCTGGGATTCGACCAGACGCGAGACCGCTGGATGGACGGCCCGCTGGTGACAGGCTATGTGCTGGAGCTCCCCTGGCTACAGGCGCCCAGGACGTCTGATCTGACGTTGAAGGTGACGTTCGAGGATGCCCTGACCGGCCGGCAGTTCCGCCAGGAACGGTCGATCAGGGTCCAGCCGCCGCAGGCGCCCGCCGAAGCTTCCGATCAGTAACTCAAGTCCCTTGCGGGGGCAGTGTGATACTGCCGATCATCCCCTGGCTGATCGTTTGACCGTATCGGCTGAGAGACGCACGCCGCATGTTTCGTCTGACAGCCCACAGCCGCCAGCATCATCACACACACGACCATGCACCTGCGCAGCAGCACGCGCCGATGATGCGCTGCCGGTCCAGCCATCCCCTTACTGGATGGGCACTTCGTCATTGAGGATGCGCGTGCCATAGATCTCCTTGATGCCCGCCCGCACGGTTGCGCCGGGCTGGAACTTCACCTTCGGGAAGCGATAGCGGCGGATCGTCGTCTGGCCCGGCGCGAGGTTTGTCACCAGCCGCTCCTGCCTCGCCTCGCCGGGATACATCGCAAAGGCCGAGTAATCGATCGGCTTGTTGCCGTAGTTGCTGATCATCTGCTGGACAATGATGTCCTCGCCGTCGCGCAGCGCCAGCGTTTGCATGCCGACATCGCTGAGGCCGACGTTCAGCACCAGCGGAACCGAGAAGCTCGCGGCGCGGTCCGCCTGGATTTGGAACTCGGCATGGACGGTCTTCGGACCGGCGACGGTGTTGTACGGCAGTTCGATCGTGAGATCACGCTCGAATACCTCGTTGGGGTTCAGCGAGAACATGAATGTCGGCGGGCTGATCGTCCAGCCGGCGGGGGCGCGAAGCTTCAGCGAGCCGCTGATCGCCTGCTTGTACGGATTGGCAAAGCGAATCCTGCGCAGGTGCGGCTTGAAGCTCGACTCGATCAGCGGCCGATCGAAGCCGACGCTTGCGCGCATCTGCGCAAGATTGGCGTCGACATCGATCAGAAAGATCGGCAGGTCGTCGATCGGCAGCGCCACCAGCTCATCCGAGCCCTGCGACCGCGGCCGCAGCAGGGGTGTGGCATTGCCCCACAGGTCCATCCGCACCGGCCGCTGGCCGAGGTTGACCTGCAGCATCGTCTCGGAGGCCTCGTCGCTCTGATTCCACAGCACGAGAATCCCCAGGCCGTTTTTCTCGAAGAGAAAAGCCTCGATGCCTTCGGCGATGGGGACCTTGCCCTTGAACTGGGCTTTGCCCAGCGTCTGCGTGAGCGTGCGGACGATCATCAGCAGCTCGCGCGGCTGCTTCACCAGGTCATCGCCGTTGCGCTGCACATCGAACGGCAGGGGGATGTCGATGCGCTTGGCATCGGCTGCCAGGGCGTAGATGACGCGCTGCGCCAGATCGCGAATCTGCAGCCGCCGGCCATACTGCTGGCCGTCGAGCAGTTGCAGCGTCAGCGAGAGGTTGTGCCCCTCGGCGCGGCGGATGTCCTGCATGTACAGCGGGAGCTGCGACGGCAGGACGTTCGGCGGGATCGCCAGCGCCACCGTCGCCGGCAGGCGGCCTTCCAGTTCGTACCACGCGAGCCACGGCATCGCCAGGTCGGGCTTCTGGACGAGCATCGCGAACTCGTTGTAGAGCATCGCGTAGACCTGTCGCATCTGCGGTTCGGTGACGAAGGCATCCGAGCCGTCGGCATCGAGCTGCCAGTATTCCAGATGCTCGGCATGGCGCGAGATCAGATGCGCAAGCTGCGGCTGCCACCGCTCCTTGGGAGCCTTGAGCAGTCCCTTCCACGTCGGATCGGACATGCCGCGGGCGATCTCGGGCGGCAGTTCGACCAGGCAGGCCGTGGGGGTGATCCCCTTGTCGGCCAGGCGCTCCAGCAGGCGGTCGAAGCCCTTGGGATTGACCTGCTGGATGTTGCCCTCGCTGTTCCAGACAGCCAGCTTCACGCGCCCGGCTGCGAGGTAGGGCAACAGATCGGGCAGCTCATCCCACCCGGCAAACGGCAGATCCGTCGCGATGATGCCGAAGCGATCGTCGGGCTGCTCGACGATCGTCGCATCGGCGAGCTGAACGAGATCGACGACATGATCGCCGACGGCTTCGCCGTGGCTGGTCATCTGCATCGTCGCCCGATACCAGCCGGGGCGGAGCTCGGGCAGGAGAAGCGTCAGCTTGTACGATCCCGGTCCGGTCTGCGTGGCGGTGGTCATGTCCACCGCGCCGCTCCGCTGGTAGACGACCCTGCCTTCAGCATCAGCCAGCACCAGCCGGCCGACCAGATCGTCGGTGAAGCGGTCATTCACATGCACCTGCAGGCGAGGCGTCTCGCCGCGCAGGAAGACATTGCCCGGCCGATCGGTCGTGAGCACGACTTTCGGGACCTGCGAGACCTTCACATCGTCGAACCAGGCATGGCCGTAGATGTCCTGCGTGAACAACGCCCGCTCGCCCAGCGACGTCGGGGCGTAGTGCTCCGGCTGGAGCAGTGACAGCTCCATCACGAGATAGGCGGCGTCCTCCCGCGGCGTCGACAGCTCGACGGACAGGTGCTTCCAGCCTTCATCCTCGGATTTGGCGGCATACAGCTCGCTGTGCGTGACCGTCTCCAGCAGGGGGCGATGGCCGGTATCGGTGAAATAGGCGGTGATGCGGGCACGGGCACGCGGCAGGACCGTCGTGCGGACGTAGCCTTCCACGCGGTAATGCGCGCCCCGCTGGACGGGGATCTGCCCGGAATCGTAGCGGTAGATCAGGCCGCCGCCGTTGAGGTCGAACCGGAAGGAATACCGGCCGCTGCGCGCCTGATCGGTAGCCAGCCGGCCGTTGACGTAATGCGGCAGGCTGTCGCCTTCGACCTTCGTCCAGTGCATGGGCAGGTCTTCGGCGTTGCCGAGCTGGCGTTCCTCGAAGTCGATGGAGCGCAGGATGCGGCTGACCGCCTCCGGCACCGCCCACGCGGGGGCCGCGGCCAGCAGGATCAGGATGAGGGCGTAGCCGTAGCGCATGGTCCGATAATCCTTTATCGGGCGGCGGCGAGCGGCAGCTTGAACAGACTGGTCGGGAACTCCTCGCCCCGGCCGGCAGCCAGCCAGTCGGTCGGGGTGAACTGATCGGTCAGGACCAGCCGCGTCCGCAGGCGTTCATCCCGATGGAACAGCGTGCGGACGAGATTCGGGCAGTTGCACTGGCGGCTGCGGTGCAGCAGCACGACGTGCCGGGGCAGGCGGCCGATCTGCTCATCCTGGTCGAGGATGCGGCGAACGGCGTCGAAACACTGCTCGTTGGACAGGTGTCCGCGGCCGCCCATGATCCGCTGCTGGAGGAACCACGGCCTCCCGCTGGTCCGTTGCATGTGCGGGTCGTAGTTGCTCTCGATCGCCAGCACATCCAGGCCACAGAAGCGCTCGATCAGCTCATCGGGGACATGGCCGAGGTCTGTGGCATAGCCGATCCGGCAGCCGTAGCCCTCGATTACGAAACCGTGCGTGCCGGCTTCGTCATGCGCCAAGGGGATAGCGTCGAAACGCAGTCCATCCAGCGGCGAAAACGGCTGATCGTCAAACCCATGCAGCAGATGAGCGTACTGCGGCGTCCGCTCGCGATGCTGGCGGTCCATCCGCAGCAGCTCGCGCACACAACGCTGATGGCACCACAGGTGAATGCCCCATTTGACGATTGTCTTCAGCCAGGCAGGGCGGAAATGATCGCTGTCCAGATGCGTCAGGCAGATCGCGCGGATCTCAGCGAGCTGAACGCCCGCAATCGCCAGCCGCGACAGGATCGACCGCGGCCCAAGGCCCGCATCGATCAGCATCGTCCCGCCAGGCGTCCGCAACACCGTGCAGTTGCCCGATGATCCGCTGGCGAGGATGCACATCTCCACCTGATCCATGGCGAGAGAATGGAAGATACCGTACAAACCCCCGCCTCGCCAGATGGTCTATACGTATAATTGAGGTCGTCCGGGTGTTAGACTGGACTCGCAGCGAAGGGAGCGCGGCCATGCCATCGGTCAACCAGCGGATCAGCGAGTACATCCTTGAGCAGAAGATTGGTGGCGGCGCCTTCGGCGAGGTGTGGCGCGGGCGGCATCACGTGTGGGCCGATCGGATCGTCGCCCTGAAGTTTCCGACCGATCCACGGTATGTGCGCAATCTCCAGCGCGAGGGGACAGCCATTCATGGCCTGGTGCATCCCAACATCGTGAAGGCAATCGGCTTCGATCCGTTTGCCGATCCGCCGTACCTGGTGATGGAGTATGTGCCGGGATCGAGCCTTCGGCCGCTGATCCGCGATCGCGCGCTGTCGGTCAACCAGGCGATCGCCGTGCTCAAGCAGGTGCTGCGCGGGTTGGCGCATGCGCACGGCGCCGGTGTGATCCATCGCGACATCAAGCCGGAAAACATCCTCATCCATGAGCGGGTGTTCCAGGAAGGATTCGATGTGGAGGGCCTGGTCAAGGTGACGGATTTCGGGTTGGGGCGGGCAGCCAACCAGGCGGCTGCGGGATCGGTGCTGTTCTCGCAGTCGCTGCATGATGGCGGGGGGCAGGCCATTGCCGGCACGCTGGATTACATGTCGCCCGAGCAGCGCGCGGGCCAGCCGGTCGATGCGCGAGCGGATCTGTATGCCTGCGGCGTCGTACTGTACGAGATGCTCACCGGCGAGCGGCCAGCCGGGACCGATCTGCCCAGTGATCTGAACAAGGACGTGCCGAAGCACGTGGATGAGGTCTTCCGCCGGTCGTACGCGCGGCTGGACAGGCGATTCGAATCGGCTGAGCAGTTTCTGGCGGCACTGGATCCGGTGATACCGCCACCCTTGCCCGCGACGAGGGGCGCGCCACAGGCGCGCGCGTGTCCGCAATGTCGTCAGCCGGTGCAGCCGGGCGATCAATTTTGCATGCATTGCGGCATACAATTGGTGGATCGCGTACGGCGCTGCCCCAAGTGCAACGGCTGGCCGGATGTGGAGGATCGCGTCTGTTCGCATTGCGGCCATCCGCTGAAGCCGTTGAGCGTGATCGCGTAGGACGGGATGCATGGAGACACTGCTCACCATCCTCGTGGTGCTGGCTGTGCTGGCCGTGGCGGCGGTGATGTTCGTCGGCTGGACAGTCTGGATGATGCTGCGCGGGATGGTGTGCGCGGTGACGGCAGCCGGGCGGGCATTGGGCGTGGGCGTGCGTGCCGGCAATCGCTGGATCACCTGCCGTAAACGGGATCAGATCCGCTGTGCCAACCCGAAATGCGGGGCGATGAACCCGTCGGTCGCGCGGTTCTGCCGGCGATGCGGGCATTCAATGCGCAAGCCGATCCCGGTCGTGGCGCGCCGTGCGGCCGTGTTTTGATGCCCGGTGGTGTCAAGCAGGGTAAAATATTCTGGAAACGCGGCGCTTCCCTGCTACAATTCGTCGCCCTAGGGATGAGGAGTAGTGTGCATGGGCTTTCAGGTCACGGAGGTGCAGGATACGCCGAATCCGAACGCGGCCAAGTTCGTGCTGGATCGGCAGATCTCTGATCAGCCTGCCAGCTTCTTCAATGCCG
>Ga0207874_1003045_pt1 | contig 14595 bp, 11 predicted proteins | sample HigsolmetaAR201D_FD_184833 | JGI IMG/M metagenome (GOLD analysis project Ga0207874, IMG submission 184833) | Ionic liquid and high solid enriched microbial communities from the Joint BioEnergy Institute, USA - AR20-1-D (SPAdes) (version 2) ...
GCCCGCGTTTCGCGCGGCGCGCGGATGATCGCGTGTGGGGTGGGATCGGGTTGCGGCGGTCGTCGATGCGGGCATCGGGAGCATCTACAGAGTAGCCGATGCAGCGTGATCCCCGCAGCGGCAAAAGCGCGCAGGCGGTTGGGGTGGCGCGCGGGCTTGTGCTATGCTCCGCAGCCTCATGCGAATGCTGACCGTGATGGATGACGAGCAGCGGGCACGCCGCTTTGGCGATTACCTGCTGAGTGTCGATGTGGACAACCATGTCGAGCCTGGCCCCGGTGGCTGGACGATCTGGGTCGTCGATGACGACACGATGGATCGCGCCCGCGACGAGTTGCGGACGTTCGAGCAGAACCCCAACCATCCGCGCTATCAGTTGGCTCATCGGCCCGCCCAGGCAGCGCGGGTCCAGCAGCAACATCGCAAGCAACGCCTGGCTGCCAATTACATCGATGTCCGCACGAGCTGGCAGCGGATGCGCAGCCAGCCTGTGCCTGTGACGATCGCGCTGGTCGCGCTGTCGATCCTGGTGGCGCTGCTGACCAATGCGATGATGAGCGATCAGACGCCGGTTGTTGCGCAATGGCTGAGGTATTCGCCGTCGCCGCAGCGGCTGGGGTTTGATGCGATCTTGTCGGGGCAGGTGTGGCGATTGGTAACGCCGATCTTTGTGCATTTCGGCCTGATCCATCTGTTTTTCAACATGATGTGGCTGGCGGGATTGGGCGCGCAGATCGAGCGATCGCGCGGGAGCTGGCGGCTGGCTGTGCTGGTGCTGGTCTCTGCGGCGGTGTCGAACACGCTGGAGCACCTGTTTGAACTGGGCTTGGACGTGCCGGGGGTGTTCCGGTTCGCCCCGGGTGGGTTTGCCGCAGGCATGTCGGGCGTGGTCTACGCGTTGTTTGGATTCGTGTGGATGCGTGGGCGCTACGCGCCACAGCAACGGATGGGGGTGCAGCGGGAGGTGGTGATGATCCTGCTGATCTGGCTGGTTGTGTGTATGATGGGGTGGATGCCGATCGCCAATGTGGCGCATCTGAGCGGTCTGATCGTGGGAATGCTGGCGGGCTGGCTGCCGGTCAAGCTGGGGGCCTTGCGGCAGCGGGGCCGCTGATGCCGGGAACTTCGCATGGACAATGCCGAACGCAATGATGGCTGGGCGGAAGTGATCGGCGGGGTGGTTACGGCGGTCGTTGTGACGGGCATGGCGGCGGCTGTGGCCTTGATGACGCTGGGCCGTGGGCAAGCGGAGGGGGCCATCGGGGGGATCCTGGAGTTTCCGTCCCCGCGGACGGCTGCGACCATCAGCCCGCAGGCGGAGCTTGCGCCCGTCGCCATGGCGGACTCAGCCGATGCGCCGGTGACAGGCCAGCTTCGGCAGGAACCTTCCGGTCAGGCCACAGCACAGCAGCCTCAGCCGCAGGCCCGGCCGATGCGAACTCCGCCGGCTCAGACTTGGGCGGCCCCAGCCGAGCAGGCTCATCAGCCCGGTCCGCCGACGCCGCCGGAGGTCGATCTGAACGATCCCGGCTACCGGCGGGCCGCCGAGGCGGCCGTTCACTCGCCCCCGACGGCTGCGGTCGTCATCATCGAGGATTTCCGCGCCCAGCATCGCGATCCGCTTTGGGAGCCGCATCTGGATCGCCTGCTGGATACGGCGATGGATCGCCTGTGGTGGCAGCGGGTCAGCGAGCTGATCCGTCAGCGCCAGGAGGTCAGCCGGCAGATCAACGAACTGCGTGTCGAGCAGGCCCGCACCAACGACGCCGCCCAGCGCCGCCGACAGACCGAACGGATCGAGTCCCTGCGGCAGCGGCTGGACCGTGTCGCCACCGAGCTGCGCGACATGAAGTACACGGCGACCGAAGCCCCCGATCGCATGAATGCCCAGCAGCTTGACGCCATCCGTCAACAGCGCGACCCAGCCGCGTTCGCCATCTGGAAGGCACGCGTGCGGACGACGCTCCTGCGGACGCGCGGCGTTCCACCGTGGGAGCTCTAGCAGCCGCGGCAGGGCGTTTACCACCGTCCCGGCGGCGCTATAATGGAAGATTCTGCTGCATGGAGGAGCGCGCTGTTGCCTGAGACGTTTTTCCAACACACCTTCCCCAATGGACTGGTCCTCCTGGCAGAACGCATGGCAGGGGTGCAGTCAGCCGGGATGAACCTGCTGGTTCCGGCAGGGGCGGCGACGGATCCGCTTCATGGGTCAGGTTCTGCTAACGTCTTATCAGATCTGATTTTCCGTGGCGCCGGCGATCGGGATAGCCGGGCCCTGACCGATCATCTGGATTCGCTGGGCCTGCAGCGGAGCAGCACGGTCGGTGTGCATCACACGCGCCTGGCCTGCCGCGGGCTCGGCGAGCGCGTCCTAGAGGGCCTGGCGGCGTATGCGGATATCGTCCGCCGGCCGCAGTTGCCGCGGGCGGGGTTCGAAGCCGCCCGGGATCTGGCCATCCAGGCCGTCGAAGGCATCGAAGACGACCCCCGCCAGAAGCTGTTCATCAAGCTGCATGAATGGCATCTGCCGCCGCCGTACGGCCGTCCGAGCATCGGGCAGATCGACCACCTGCGCCGGATCACGCTGGATATGGCGCGCTGCGATTTTGCGCAGCGCTATCATGCAGCCGAGGCGATCCTGGCTGTGGCCGGCAACATCGAGTGGGAGCGTCTCAAGGATGAGGTCGAGCGGCATTTCGGCGACTGGCAGCGGGGGGAGGATCAGCCGATCGAACTGCAGTCGCCGCCGGGGCGATTTTTCCATCAGCCGCAGCAGTCCGAGCAGACGCACATCGGCATCGCATGGACGACCGTGCCGGAAACGCACCCGGACTACTACGTCATGCGGCTGGCGATCGAAATGCTCAGCGGCGGGATGAGCGGGCGGCTGTTCACCGAGATCCGCGAGAAGCGCGGGCTGGTGTATCACGTGTCCGCCGGCTACTCCAGCCTGAAGAATTACGGCGGCGTGTTCGGCTATGCCGGTACGAGCAACGACCGCGCGCAGGAGACGCTGGATGCGTTCCTGGGCGAGCTGGACCGCTTTACACGCGGGGTCACGGCTGAGGAGCTCGAGCGGGCGAAGGTGGGGCTGAAAAGCGCGATGATCATGCAGGGCGAATCGACGGCCGCCCGCGCAGCCGCGATCGCGCATGACTGGTTCATGCGCGGCCGCATCCGCACGCTTGATGAGATCAAGGCCGCGATCGACAGCATCACGCTCGAGCGGGTCAACGCGTGGCTGGCTGCCAATCCGCCCGGACCGTTCACGATCGTGACGGTCGGCCCGAAGGAACTCAAGCCCGGCATCAACGGCCCGTAGCGCGACGTACCATCAACCATGCCACTGACGTTTCACTATCATCAGCTTGCCAACGGCCTGGACATCGTCGCCGAGCACAATCCCGATGCGCATTCGTTCGCAGCCGGGCTGTATGTGAAGACCGGCTCGCGCGATGAGCGGCCGGAGCTGTGCGGCGTGTCGCACTTCCTTGAACACATGATGTTCAAGGGCCCCGAGTCGATGGGCTGGGAGGCGATGAACCGCATCTTCGATGAGCTGGGGGCGCGCTACAACGCCTTTACGACGCAGGAGATGACGGCGTATTACGCCAATGTCCTGCCGGAGTTTACCGAGCCGATCATGGAGCACCTGGGCCGGTTGCTGCGGCCGGCTGTGCGCGAGGAGGATTTCCGCACGGAAAAGCAGGTGATCCTGGAAGAAATCGCGATGTATCAGGACGAGCCGACCCAGCGGCTGTATGAGAAGATCATGCAGGTGCACTTCGGCGACCACCCGCTGGGGCTGAGCGTGCTGGGGACAGCCGACACGATCGGCCCGATGACGCACGAACAGATGCGGGCGTACTTCGCCGAGCGCTATGGTCCGGGGAACATGGTACTCGCGGTGGCAGGGCAGTTCGATTTCGACCAGATCATCCGGCTGGCCGATCGCTTCTACGGCCAGTGGCCGCGCGTGCACGCAACGCGCCAGCAGACCCAGCCCGTCTACAAGCCGCATGACCTGGTGATCACCGATCCCAAGCTCAACCGTGCGTACGTCATGGGCTTGACGCCCGGCCCGGGCGCGCAGGACGAGCGGCGATTCGCGGCGCGCGTTCTGTCGGATGTGATCGGCGATGCCGAAGGGTCGCGCTTCTACTGGGCGTTGGTGGACAACGCCATCGCCGAGGAAGCCGATTTCGGCTTCTATCCGCATGACGGCTGCGGCAGCTTCTACATTTCGCTGATCTGCGATCCGTCCCGCCGCAGCGAGGCGCTGCAGATTGCGATGGCTGAGCTGCAGCGCGTCAGGCAGGACCTGAGCGACGCCGAGGTCGAGCGCGCCAAGAACAAGATCGCCACGTCGATTGTGCTCAGCGGCGAGATGCCGCTGGGGCGCGTCAACGCACTTGGGTCGCAGTGGCTGTACAACGGCGACTACCGTTCGTTGGAGCAGGACATGCAGGCCCTGATGGCTGTGAAAGCCGACGACCTGCGGCGCCTGATGGCGGAGTTCACGTTCTCGCCGATGACGCTGGTGACGCTGACGCCGGAGGCGTCAGCGGCGGCCACTCCTATTTGAACTGCATCGTGAGATTCGTCCCGCGCCGTCGCCTTCCTGAACGGCCACTCGATTCGCACGGGCGACTGGGAGTGTCCTACCAGCGGTAAAACGGGCTGTTTTCCCCTTCCGTCGCTCCCACCCCATTTTGCCTCTCCGTCTCCCGGTCTCTTAGTCTCTCGCCCCAAACCCTGTATCCCGCCCCTTGCTGACCTATAATTCGCTCCCATGGCCCAGCCTCTGACCAAGCGTTACACTCTGACCGACCTTCGCAAAGCCCGGGAGACCGGCGCGAAGGTTCCGATGTTGACCTGCTATGACTACACCACCGCTCGCCACATGCAGCAGGCGGGCGTGCCCACGCTGTTGGTGGGGGATTCAGCCGCCAATGTGATCCTCGGCCATGACACAACTTTGCCCGTGCCGCTGTCGTTCATGATCCAGATCACGGCAGCCGTGCGGCGGGGGGCGCCGCTGGCGATGGTGGTGGCGGATCTGCCGTTCGGGTCGTACCAGGCCTCCACAGCCCAGGGGATGCGGGCGGCGATGAAAATGGTGCAACAAACCGGCTGCGACTGTGTGAAACTTGAGGTGGCGGAAAGCCACCTGCCGCTGGTGGAACGGCTGGCCGATGCGGGCGTCGCCGTGATGGCGCATGTCGGCCTGCGGCCGCAGGCGGTGCACCTGATGGGCGGATATCGCTACCAGGGCCGCACAGCCGAAGACGCAATGCGTATCGTGCGGCTGTGCATGGAGCTGGAGCTCGCCGGGGCGGCGGCGTTCCTGCTGGAGGCCGTTCCGCCGGAGGTGTCGGCTGCGGTGGTCGAGAAGACCCACGTGCCGGTCATCGGCTGTGGAGCCGGCCCTGCCTGCCATGGGTATGTGGTGGTGACGCAGGACGCCCTGGGCCTGACCCCCATGGCGCCGCGATTCGTCCCACGCGTGGGTGATCTGGCGACACCGCTGACGGCAGCCTTTGCCGCCTATGTCGACCAGGTTCAGCAGGGCAAGTATCCACAGCCCGAGCACAACTATGAAATGCCCGTTGACCAGCGGCAGGCGCTGGAAGCACAGTTGCCTGGGCTGTAGACGCCAGCCGGCGCCGCCATCGTGGGCAAGACGTTTGTGGTTTGAAATACGCTGAGGAGTAGCCATGTTTGACAGACTTCGTTCCCCGTTGACCGCCACATTGCTGACGGTGGCTCTGGTCGCCGGCGGGTATTTCGGCGGCGACTGGCTGCTGCGATCCGCGCAGTTCGCCCGGGCGCAGGAGCAGGTGCAGGCGACACGCGAGCAGTTGGCACAGGTCGAGGACCTGGCCAGCGTGTTCCGGCACGTGGGCAAGGCCATCGAGCCGTCGGTCGTGAACATCCGCGTGATCAAGGAAGTGCCGGGAATGCGGTCACGCATCCCGCTGGACGATGACGTCCTGCGACGTTTCTTCCCCGACCGCGACGGCGACGGCGAGCCGGATCTGCCCGAAGGCTTTGAGCTGCCCGACAGCGAGCCGTTCCGCCAGATGGGCAACGGCTCGGGTGTGATCATGGATGTCGTCAACGGCGAAGCCTACATCCTGACCAACAACCACGTCGCCGGCGGCGCCGAGCAGATGGAAATCACCCTCTATGACGGCCGCACGATCAAAGAGGCCGAGGTTGTCGGCGCCGATCCCAAAACCGACCTGGCTGTCATCAAGATCAAAGCCAGCAACGTGATCCCCGCCCAGTGGGGCAACAGCGATGAGCTGCAGAAGGGCGACTGGATCCTGGCGTTTGGTTCGCCGTTTGGATATGTCGGTTCGATGACGCACGGCATCGTCTCGGCGCTTAACCGTAACAACGTCGGGATCCTGGGCGCCGGCGGCTATGAGGACTTCATCCAGGTGGATGCGCCGATCAACCCGGGCAACTCCGGCGGGCCGCTGGTGAACATTCGCGGAGAGGTCGTGGGGATCAACACGGCCATCGCGTCGCGCACCGGCGGGTTCCAGGGGATCGGCTTCGCGATTCCGTCCAACCAGGCGAAGATGGTCTACACCCAGCTTCGCGAGAAGGGCAAGGTCACCCGCGGCTGGCTGGGCATCAGCATCCGTGATGTGAGCGCCAATATCGAGCTGGCGCGCAGCTTCGGATACGGGCGCGATCGCGGCGTGCTGGTCGACCAGACCTTCCCCAACACGCCGGCGCACAACGTCCTTCAGCCGGGGGATATCATCGTCAGCCTCAATGGCCGTGACCTGTCGGACATGCAGCAGCTTCGCAACGCGGTTGCGGCGACGCTGCCGGGGCAGGAAGTCACGTTGACGATCTATCGTGACGGCCAATTGCAGGATGTGAAGATCACCGTCGGCGAGCAGCCGGAGGATGTAATGGCCTTTGGCCAACGCGGCTCCAGCCAGCGGCCCAGCACGCCCGGCGCGGCGACGGTCGATGAGCTCGGCTTGACGCTGGCGGACATCACGCCGGAGCTCTCGCGGCGCTTCAGCCTGCGGTCAGAGCAGGGCGCGGTGATCACGAATGTCAAGCCTGGATCGCTGGGCGCTGCCCAGGGTCTGCGGCCGGGGCATGTGATCATCAAAGTCGGCGACAAGACCGTCAGCAGCGCCGCCGAGGCGGCTGAGGCGATCAACAGCACCAGCCTGGCTGACGGGCTTCGCCTCTACGTCGAAACCGAGCGCGGCTCGCACTTCATCTTCATCAAGCGCAGCCGGCGGTAATCACGATCGCTGACAGCGCAAAAACCTCGCCCGCGCAGGTCAACATGATCGGCACGGGCGAGGTTCATTTTTGTCCACGAATGGTCATCCTTCGCTTCGCTCAGGATGACCCCTTTGTGGAAGCCATTGACGATGCAGATATAAAGTTGAAGCTGCCGGCACCACGCTTGATCTGCCTGCTTTGCGATCTTTGTAGTCTGTGGGATCTTTGCGCTGATTCCTTCACGCAAACCACACCGCCGTTACGGTCGCCGGTTCGACAGCATCAGCTCACGGGTTTGCACAACGCCAACAGGTCATCGACGTGAGCGGTGGCGAGGCATTCGACCGTGTCGGCTGCGCCGTAGTAAATCTTCACTTCGCCGGTGTCCTCGAGGATCATGCCGCCGGGGAAGATGACGTGGTTGCGGTAGCCGCCGGAGATTTCGTACTCGGTTTCGGGGGCCAGCAGGGGCGTCGGCAGGCGGCCGATAATGCGGCTGGGGTCTTCCAGGTCCGTCAGCATCAAGCCGGCTGAGTAGATCTTGGGCCACTTTTTCTCCCAGCCGTGCTTGCCGCGCGTATCGTCGCGCCAAACGGCGTGGAACGTCGTCAGCCAGCCGCGCTTCGTGCGCACCGGCGGCGCGCCGGGGCCCATCTTGTCATTGGCGAAGGCGACCTCGGCGCTGCTGAGCACGTGTCGCGAATCCCCCCAGTGCCGCAGGTCCGGCGAGAAGCTCATCCACATCATTGCCTGGCTGCCGTGCAGTACGTTGCCGCCCCAGCAGTTGACCGGCCGCTCATAGCGGACATACCGCCCGCCGATCTTCTCAGGGAACAGGACCATGTTGCGGTTATCGGGGACCGACGCGCTCATCAGCTCCCACTTCTCGAAATCGTCGGTCACCGCCACGCCGCCGCGCAGGCCGTGGGCCGTGTCGATCGCGAAGCACATATGCACGCGGCCGTCGATGACCGTCAGACGCGGGTCGTAGAAGCGGTGCAGCTCGGTCTGCGGGTCCTTGTTGGGGATCAGCGGAGCAATCAGCCGGCGGGCGTAGTCCAGATCGATGCACGGCTTGGGCTGAACTTCCCAATGGATGCCGTCGTTGCTGAAGGCCAGGCCGAGATTCGTGCCGCCAAAACCGTGAGCCTGGAACTCTTCCTCGTTGTCAGCCCCATAGTCGTTGCGGAAGACCATGACATACCGCCCCTGGTACTTGCAGACGCCGGCATTGAAGATCAGCGATGCCGGGTAGGGCACATCCTCGCGCGTGAGGATGGGCTCGGGGTGGCGGCGAATGCAGGGAGCGGATTTGAACTCCGGCTGGGGTTTGTCTGTCATGGGCTGGGTGTCTCCTGGCGTTTACGGCGAATGGCCACTACGACCAGGAGCAGGATAAGCGCAATGCACGCCGCCTTCCATACCAGCAGCCACCACGGCTGCCACCAGGCGCCGGTTTGCGTCTCAGCCAGGTCCGAAATGCCGAACAGCACGAAAGTTACAGCCGCAAGCCATCGCTGGCTGCGCGTCCATCGCACCTTCAGCGTCGGCAGCAAACAGAGGATGCCGACAGCCACCCAAACGGCGGCTTCGACGATGTTGGCGATCTGATACTCGCGCGTGACGACCGAGAGCATGGTGCGTTCAGTAGATCATACGAGTGGCGCGTAGGGCAGGCTATTGCCTGCCGTGTCGGTTGTGAGGTCGGTTGCGGCCCGCAATAGCGTGCCCCACGCGCAGGTTCCGTGCGACGTCAGATGAAGAGCCTCGGCAGATACTGCGGCGCGTCGGTGTAGGGTTCTGCTGTGCCGGCGGCGACATCGTACATGCGCTCATGGCTGGCGCGAGCCGCGGCGATGAGCGGCTCATATGGTTGATGGCAGATGTCGTAGAAGCCGATGTTGTAGTTCTCGCCGTCGAACCGGCCGATGCACGACTGGTCGTAGCAGATGAAGTGATGCACGCCGACGCAGTGCGGATCGGCGGCTGCCGTTTCGAGATAGACGCGATACGCCTTGCCGCGGTCCGCTTGCGTGGCGACGGCGCCAATACCGGTGGCCGGCAGGCCGACGTCCATCGCGCCGAAATGCCACTCGCCGATCAGCACAGGTCGGTTCAGCCGCTGGGAGACGGCTGCGACCTGATCGGTGGGGATCCGCTCGCGGTAGCAGTTGAAGCTGAAGACCTCAAAGCTCTCCATACCAGCCAGCGCCCAGTCGGGCGGGATCGTGTGATACCGGGCGCCCAGGTTCAGGTGATCTGGATCGACGCGCCGGCAGGCATCGCTGAGCGTGCCGAAGAATCGCTGCACCATGATCGTGCTGAAGGCGCGGAAATCCTCCTCCGACGGCGTCGTAATGCCGCGCTCGGCCAGCCAGCGGTCGAATGTGCGCCGCGTTGCGCAATCGGGCGCGTTGATCAGCATGCCCTCAGCCGGCGTCATGTGCGCAAATCCCCATGTCGGCTCGTTCATCAGGAAATAGCCGATCAGGGCCGGATCATCGCGTGACTCCGCCAGTTGCTGCGCAAATTCCTCCGCATCTTCGGCGAAGGCTGGATCGAAAACATCCGGAAAATCACGAAAGATCCGAGCCGTTCGCCGCGGGGCAAACTCCAGCGGGCGGACATACGGAAATCCCGCCTCCGACGCGACGCGCCACTGCGACCAGTTGCCGATGGTGTTGAACCCCGTCCGCCGCAGCTCGCCGAGGATGATCGTCTTCCACGCTTCCTGCCAGCCGTCGGATCCAAAGACGCGGGCGAAGTTCCGCTTCATCCACGGATAGCGGATCGGATTCGCATCCGGTTCGATGGCGAACGGCAGGGCGTCTTCCAGGCCCTCGACGTTGGCATCCGCCCCCAGGCCGATGCAGTCCTGTCCGGCTGACCAGAACGCATGGCCATCGGGATCGACCAGCCACCAGCGGCGGCCGTCATGGTGTGTGCGGAAAAAGCCCGTGCCTTCGCCCAGCCGTCTATGCGCATCGCCGCCCCAGCGCGTGAAACGCGCCGGCCAGCGGTGGCGGGGCGCAGCCGCGAGTTGATCGCGCAGCCGCTGGGCCATCTGCTCCAGCGAGCGCGTCTTGCCCGGCCAGTCGCGAATCGCGCACTGGCCCAGTTCATCCACGAGCTGCCCCTGCGGCAACAGCGGATGCTCCAGCCGCGGCGGCTCGGCGTCGCGCACCTCCAGCCGCGACATCCACCACCGCACGGGCGATGACCCATGACGCAACAGCGTCAGCGTGATCCGGTCGAGGCGCGACAGATCAACCGCATCGCCGCTGCACAGCGGCTTCAGCCATGCGCCCTCCCGGCCGATCTGCCAGCGGTTCTGGTCTGTGACCGTCAAAGGCACGCGTACGCGCGCCTGGCAGTTGGCCAGCAGACCAAAGCGAAGCTGAAACCGCCGGCCGCCGTCGCCTTCCTGCATCGCCAGTTCGAAGACCGCCAGCTCCTGGCCATCCAGCAGCATGTCGCACGTCAGCCATCGCGTGCGCGCAAGCGTGCCGGGCGGGAAGAGATAGGCCACGCCATCGCCGACGGCTGTGGCGACGTAGCGGTCCATGCCTGCCAGGGCGGGGGAGTCGATCCGACAGTTGCCGAGCAGTTGCGGTTGCAGAATTGACGCTCCTTCCCGTCATCGACGTATGACAGGCAACAGGGCAGGCAACAAGCCTGCCCTGTCCCTTTTGTCCTCTGACGTTCCGTCGATCTCAGCGGCCCGTGGGGCACGCTATCTGCCTGCCACGTCTGATCCGCGGACGCTTTCGGCATGCAATAGCGTGCCCTGCATGCGCGCCGTCACGCCGTCGCCGGCTGTTTCTTGCGCTTCGGCGGACGCGGGTTGAGGGCGCGATCAAGGTTGCGCATGGCCTGGGCGAGGCGCTGCTCATTCTCGACCAGGGCGATTCGCACGCAGCCTTCGCCGTTCTCGCCAAAGGCGCGGCCGGGGGCCAGCGCGACCTCGGCTTCGTCCATCATGCGGAGACAGAAGTCGATCGAGCCTTCGCCCGGCTTGAAATGGGCGGGGTTGATCTTCGCCCACACGAACATGCTGGCGCGCGGTCGTTCGTAGGTCCAGCCGAGCTTGTCCAGGCCATGGCAGACGACGTCGCGACGCGCCTGGTAGATGGCGGACTGCTCAGCTGGCGTCTGCTGGCACTCGCGCATCGCGATGACGCTGGCGATCTGGATCGGCTGGAACATGCCGTAGTCGTAGTAGCCCTTGATCGTGCCCAGGGCCTTGACCATCTCGGCATTGCCGGCGCAGAAGCCGCAGCGCCAGCCGGCCATGTTGTACGACTTGCTCATCGTCGTGAATTCGACGGCGATGTCCTTGGCGCCCGGCACCTGCAGCACCGACGGCGCCTTGTAGCCGTCGAAGTTGATCTCGCCATAGGCGAAGTCGCTGATGAGCATCACGCCATGCTTGCGGCACAGCGCCACAGCCCGCTCCCAGAACGACACGTCATCGATCGTGACAGCCGTCGGGTTGTGCGGGAAGTTGAGGATCAGCAGCTTGGGCGTCGGATACAGCTCCTCGATGACGCGCTCGATGCGGTCGAGGAATGCCTGGTCGTTGCCCAGCGGGACCTTGATCACGTTGGCGCCGGCCATGGCCACGGCGTACACGTGAATCGGGAAAGCCGGGTCGGGCACGATGGCTGTGTCGCCCGGGCCGAGCATCGCCAGGCACAGATGGCTGAAGCCTTCCTTGCTGCCGATGGTGGCGATGACCTCGGTGTCGGGGTCGAGATCGACGTTGTAGCGCGACTTGTACTTCTTGGCGACCTCACGCCGCAGGCCGGGGATGCCCTTGCCGTCGCTGGTGTAGCGATGGTTGCGCGGATCGCGCGCCGCCTCAGCCAGCTTCTCGACGACGCACTCGGGCGTCGGATCGGTGGGATTGCCCATGCCCAGGTCGATGATGTCGACGCCCGCGACGCGCTTGTCGTACTTCATCTTGTTGATGCGGCCGAAGAGGTACGGCGGCAGGCGGGCGATACGGGGAGAAACGTCGATCTTGATCGGTTTGGATTCCATAACGGGTTCCGGATTATAGCATTTGTCGTCGAAACGGCGGTGCCGGTTCGATTCTGGATTTCGGATTCTGGATTGGCACTGGGCGGAAGGCGGCAGTCCAAATCCGCAATCCGCAGTCCAAGATCCGCAATTCTTTATATACGTTACTTGTTCGGCTCTTCGCCGGTGGGTTGTGTGGTAGCGGCTTGCGCCGCAGGCGCGGTTGCCGGTGCGGGTGCGGTGGCGGGGGCGGGGGCCTCCTGCTGCTGGCGGCGCTGACGCTGGAGCTCCAGGTCACGGAGGACTTCCTCGCGTTCAGCGGCTTCCAGCCGGCTGGCGCGGATGCGCTGCTGGAACTGCTCAGCCAGGGCGGGGTGCTTGATGTCGATCCGCTGCATGGCCTCCTGGGCAAACTGGTTGCGGAGCTGCTTCATGCCCTGGGTGGTCATGGAGTCGGCAAGCTGCTCGTAGACCGCATCGCGGTGATCTTCGAACTCGACAGCCTTCGGGGGGATGCGCTCTTCGAGCTTGATCAGATGGTACGAGCCGTCGGAGAGGACGGCATCGGAGACTTCGCCGGTTTCGAGGGCGAAGGCGGCTTCCTTGAAGGAATCGGGCAGGCCCTGCATCTGCCGGCTGAAGGGGGGCAGCTCGCCGCCGAGGGGGGCGGTGCGGGCGTTACGGCTGAGCTCGCGGGCGACCTGATCGAAGGTCTCGCCGGCAGCCAGGCGACGCTGGGCCTCAGCCACTTCCTGCATGTTGGCTAGCTGGATATGGCGGACTCGGACCGTCTCGCCATAGAGAGCCCCGAAGGCCTGCCGCAGGGACTGTTCGGTGATGCGCTCCTCGACCATCGGGACAACGATGGCTCGCAGGTAGGCGTTGGTCCGCATGACCAGGTTGAACTGCTCTTGGGAGAGGTTCTGCTGGGAAAGGAACTGCTCCAGCAGGCGGCCGTAGTCCTCCTTGGCAGCGTCCTGGAACATGCGGGCGATCGTCCGCTCGGTTTCGGTCTGGACGTCCTGCTCGGTGACGGTCAGGCCGTTGCGCTCTGCCGTCGTGCGGGCCAGCTCGTAGGTGGCGAGCTGGAGGAGGAAATCCAAACCATGAGCGCGGATCAGCGGCTCGAGCAGCTCCTGCCGGGTGATCTTGATGTCGCCGATGGTGGCGACGGCTTCATCGTCCTGATTCACGCGGGCAGCCGGGGCCGTGGCCACGGGCTGAGCCGGCTGAGCAGTGGACTGAGCGGGCGGTGGGGTGATCGTTCGATCGGTGCGCGGAGGCGGCTGGGTGGTGCCGTCACCGTTGCACCCTGCGGCGCCCACACAGACAGCCAGAATCCAAGCCCATTGCTTCACGCCACGCTCCTGCGGTCAGATAAGCCGTTGAGTATCCGGGGGGAGTCGGAGAGTGTCAAGAAAAGGCGGGCACAGGGGCGGGCTGTTGTTCGGCGGTGGGTTTCAAATCCATGCCTGCGCGCAAGTTGTCATCCTGAGCGAAACGAAGGATCTCAGCTGCCCTGACGCGCCAGATCCTTCTCTTCGCTCAGGATGACCGTTTTCTGGACGACTGCTGAATGCGTTGATGCCACGTGTTGGCCCCGGCCGCGGTTCAGGGTTTGGACTTCGGGCCGGTGGCTTTGCTGATGAGCATCCGCTGTTTGGCGTCGGCTGACTGAAACTTGCCAGCCAGCACATCCTCTTCCCGGAAGCGGGCCATCAGAATCTCAGCCTGGCCGTAGCGATTGTTGTCGTAGACGATCGTGATCACGCCGTCGGGATCCTGGAATCCGTCCGGATAGGAGATCATCGACCGCTCGTCGAGCACCAGGCCGCCGGTCCAGGTCTGCCCGTCATCGTCCGACAGGAAAGCCGTCAGGTGCGATCGACGCGGCAACACCTTGTCGATGGGGCCGTGGCGGACCATCAGCAGCCGGCCGGAGGCCAGGCGCCGCACGAAATGGCGGGCACTGACGTGCGGAAAGCGCTTCTGCGGTGGGCTCCATGTCTGCCCACGGTCGGTCGAGTAGCTCTCATACATGCCGTCGGTGGTTCGGGCGAGCATCCAGATGCGGCCATCCCTGAGCTCGATCAGCGTGGGCTCATCGAAGGTTCGATGAGGAAAGACCACACCACCGCTGCTGCGGACCCAGGTCTTGCCCTGGTCCGTGGAGACGTAGACGTGCGCGTTCCGCTGGCTGTCCAGGTCGGTGAACTGCTTGGAGAAACCAGCTGGCACGGTGGCTGGATCGATGGGTGGGGTTATGGCGCTCGGTCGATGCACGGATCGAATTACGAGCCCAAAGGGTAA
>Ga0207874_1003050_pt1 | contig 14578 bp, 11 predicted proteins | sample HigsolmetaAR201D_FD_184833 | JGI IMG/M metagenome (GOLD analysis project Ga0207874, IMG submission 184833) | Ionic liquid and high solid enriched microbial communities from the Joint BioEnergy Institute, USA - AR20-1-D (SPAdes) (version 2) ...
AGTTCGTCTCGGAGGAGCATTTCCCATGAGCAACGGCGCGAGCACAGAACAGCAGGCATTCCGTCTCAAGGGGACCCTCCCCGCCCTCACGATGCTCTGCCTGCAGACGGACGACGTCGACGCGATCGAGCGCCAGCTCGTCGAGCACATCGCGCAGATGCCCCAGTTCTTCCTGCACGCGCCCGTGATGCTCGACCTCGCGGCGCTCGAGGACGCCGACGTGGACCTCGAGCGCATCGGAGCCATGCTGCGCTCCCACAAGCTCGTCCCGGTGGCCGTGCGAAACCCGACGGAGGCCCAGCGGGAGCGAGCGGTCGCCGCGGGTTGGGGCGTGCTCCAGACCGCGCTCGTCCGACCGCCGCGCGAGCCTCGCGCCGAGCCGAAGGTCCCGGGAGCGCCGACGCCGACGCCGCCCCCTGCCACGACGATCGATCGCCAGTCCGGCGGCCTCACCGTGCGCCGCCCGATCCGCAGCGGGCAGATGGTCCGCGCCGTCGGCGGCGACCTCGTGGTCCTCGCGCCCGTCAGCTCCGGCGCCGAGCTCGTCGCCGACGGCAACATCCACGTCTACGCGCCCTTCCGCGGTCGCGCGCTCGCGGGCGTCAACGGCAACGAAGACGCGAGCATCTTCTGCACGCAGCTCGACGCCGAGTTCTTGTCGATCGCCGGTCGCTCCGTCGTCTACGAGGACATCCCCGCGAACATGCGCGGCAAGCCGGCGCGCATCCACCTCGATGGGGATGACGTGATCATCACCCCGCTTTGAGGGCTCGCTCCCGTCAGTCCTCAGTCCTCAGCTCAAAGGCTCCAGGCTCCAGGCAGAGAGAACGCGACGCCTTCGGTCTCCGAGGTCGAGCAGCGAAGAGCTTTGCCCTGTGTGCCACGAGGTGCTGCGCCCGCAGCCGGAGGCGGGCGCGCAGCACCTTCTGCGAACATCCGAGCTCTTCGCTGCTGACTCTGCGCGTCGCTTTCTCTCTTCGCTGGCCAGCCCCTGGAGCCTGGAGCCCGGAGCCTCTTCATGCTGAGGACTGAGGTCTGAGGACTGAGGCCTGTGAGGAGGCCGAAGGCCTCCTCACAGCAGGAACGACACTCCGAACGACAGCGTGGGGTAGCCGAGGCGCAGCGTCAGCGCGACGGTGTCGTTGAAGTGGAAGCGCCCGCCGCCCCAGAAAGCGGGCCTCACGCCCGTGCGCGTCGGCTGCACGCAGCCCGGGAATCCCGGAGCGCAGAAGTCGTCCCAGATGCCGTGGTAGACGTAGAGGCCCGGCTCACCGAAGACGCTGAACTGCGGGGTGAACCAGAAGTTCCACTGCATGGCGACGGGGAACAGGAAGAAGTTCGCGCCGCAGCCGTACCGACGATCGACGTAGTAGTAGTAGCAGTCGCCGTAGCGGAGCCAGTCGAGGCCGAAGGTGATCGCGACGCTGTTGTTGATCGTCGGGATGAAGCCGTTGTCGACGACGACCACGCTCCCACGCACGCCGAGGCCGATGCCGTCGCCGGCGTAGTGGCGTGCCCATCCGAAGACGAGGTGCGGCTCGAGCTCGAACTTGTACGGCGGATGATCGCCCGGGCTCTTGATGATGCTTTGTGCCTCCGCAGGCTTCGGGACCAAGCAGAGAGCGGCAGCCACGGCGCCGGCGAACAGAAGACTCTTCGTGCGCTTCATGAGCTCTGGTCGTTCCTTTCGATACCGCGCGAGTCGGCTTCGACTCGAGCGATCGACCACGAGCTTACGCGCGATGCAAGCACCTCGCGCGGTCAGGGTTTCGACCAGGGCGATGACGCGCGTCCTCTACGTCCTCGCGGACTCGCTCGCGAAGCATCGACACTCGGGCAGGCATCGACGACCGGTGCGTTCGTCACGCTCCGCCGAGGGCTCGGTCCGGCGCGATTTCTGAGGACCATCCTCATCAGCTAAACTGCAACCGTGATCCGTGGGGCGGGTCGAGATCGCCGTCGCATGCTCGGGGCACTGCTCCTCGGCTGCATCGTCACGGCCTGCGCGAGTCTCATGGGCGTGGAGGAAGCCACGCTCCGCGATCCGGAGACCTCCGCCGACGGGGGGCCTTCCGGCGACGACGGTTCGACGCAGGTCGACGGATCGCTCGCGGATGGATGCGTCGGCGCGGGCTGTCCCTGCTCGGGCGACGCGGACTGCAAGGACCCCAAGTACGGAAAGTGCGTCGGCGGCGTCTGCCAGGCCTGCACGACGTCGCCGGACAGCTGCCCGCTCGGGCGCTTCTGCCTCGCGGGGAGCCACGACGCGGGCCCCGGCGCGAACGAGGTGAACGAATGCGCGCCAGGCTGCAGCTCGGACGAGGCGTGCATCGCGGTCGGCCCCTCGGCACCGTACTGCGACCTGGCGCGGCATCAGTGCGTCGCCTGCCGGAGCGATGACGATTGCGGGGAAGAACAGCGGTGCAGCCCCTCGGGCAAGTGCGCCGACAAGTGCACCTCCGACGGCGGAAGCTGCTCCAAGCCCGGCGAAGTCTGTTGCAGCGGCATCTGCATCGATCCCGACACGGAGATCGGCCACTGCGGCACGTGCAACAACGCATGCGCGTCCGGTGAGCAGTGCTGCGGCGGTGCGTGCACGAACCGCCTCACCGACGTCGACAACTGCGGAGAGTGCGGGGTCGCCTGCAGCCGGACGAACGGGACGCCCTTGTGCATCGCGGGCGCGTGCAACTGGAGGTGCGATCCCGGCTACCACCACTGTTTGGACGGCCAGAACACCGGGTGCGAGACGGCCACGTCGAGCAACGTCGCGCAGTGCGGCGGCTGCACGAACGACTGCAACAAGACGGTGGCGAATGCCGGCCCGGTCGCCTGCGTGGAGAGCAAGTGCACGTACGTCCAATGCAAAGCGGGCTTCGCCGACTGCGACGGGAACCGGGCGAACGGCTGCGAGTGCAAGTGCGGACGAGAGGGCGAGGCGTGCTGCGAGGGTCGGAAGTGCGACCGCGATCTCACGTGTGATCCGTCGAACCGGTGCATCCGTTGTGGCCGCATGAACGAGCCTTGCTGCGACGGCTCGAGATGTGCGGGCGCGAACGCCCGCTGCGTGAACGGGGTGTGCACCGAGTGCATCGCCAACGGCAAGAGGTGCGACGCCCCGGGTCCTCCGGGCGCTTCGACCGAGTGCTGCTCCGGGTACTGCAAGGAGGGTCCGGGAGCCTCCGGGAACCACAAGTGCGAACCTCGATGAGCGCCACTCGCGGTCCACGGACCGTCGTCCGCTCGCAGGCCGTCGGCAGTGAGTGCGGAGGCCGGATCTGTGCGACGATACCGTGGCGAACGTGAGCCGTTACTTCTTCGCCGGAGCCATCGTCCTGTCGGTCGCGGGCATCGTCCATTGCGCGACCATCATGGGCGTCGAGGAGGCCACGCTTCGTCCCGAAGCGGGCACCACGCCCTCGCCTGCCGACGGCTCCGTGTCGCCTGGCGAGGACGCCGGCCCGGAGCCGTGCGTCGGCGAGGGCTGTCCCTGCACCGACGCGAACGACTGCAAAGATCGCCGGTTCTCGCGGTGTGTCGCGGGCCGGTGCATGGAGTGCTCGACGGAGCCGGACGGCGGCTGCGACATCCTCCACTACTGCCTCGAGGGCGACCCCGACGCGCCCCCCGACGCGGGCGTCAACCGCTTCAACCAGTGTGTCCCCGGCTGCACGTCCGACGACGCCTGCAAGGCCTTCAGCGACGCGATCCCCTACTGCGTCGTCGCGCGGCACGAGTGCGTCATGTGCCGCCCCGGGTCCCCCTGTCCGAACCTCAACGACGGGTGCAGCTCCGCAGGCGCGTGCGTCAGCAAGTGCGGCGAAGGCAGGCCTTGCCCCGAAGGACGGCTCTGCTGCGACGGCCTCTGCGTCGACCCGAAGAGCGACATCTTCAACTGCAAGGAATGCGGAAAGGTGTGCGAGGGCGACGACGCTGCCTGCTGCGACGGCGAGTGCAAGCGCAAGCTCACGAGCGACGACGCCTGCGGGGCGTGCGCCCATCGCTGCTCCGAGACGGAGCAGTGCGTCGGTGGCAGGTGCACGGCCCGATGAGGCGCGACGAGCGAGACGCCGTCACGCCCCATCGACCGGATGGCGCTCTCGCCCGCGAGGCTACGGCTCGTGGCGCGCGAGCTCGCGCATGGCCTTCTTGATGCCGTCCTTCTGCGGGACGCTCGCCTGCTCGAGGTTGTCGGCGAGGCCGATGCCCGGGACGTTGGCGCCCGCGAGCAGCTTCGGCGGCGCGTACAGCTCGTAGAAGAGGTGCTCGACGATGCGCCGGATGAGGTGCTCGCCGAAGTTGGTCACCTCCGTGTCCTCGTTCACGCAGAGGACGCGGTGCGTCTTCCTCACGCTCTCGACGATCGCGTCCCAGTCGTAGGGGTAGAGCGTGCGGAGGTCGACGATTTCGACCTCGATGCCCTCTTCCCTCGCGAGCTCGTCGGCCGCCGCGATGGACATCGGAACGTTGCGACCGTACGTGAGCACGGTCACGTCGCGCCCCTCGCGTGCGATGCGCGCCTTGCCGATCGGGATGTAGAGCTCCTCGAGGTCGGGCCACTGGGGCTTCCACTTCGAGCGATCGCCGAGCGGCGCGTCGATCATCTTGGAGAGGAGCTTGTCGTCCTTCGGCTCGCCCGGGATCTCCTCGCCCGGCCTCGCCTTCACGCGCAACAGCGCCTTCGGCTCGAGGAACATGACCGGGTTCGGGTCGACGATCGCGCTCAGCAGGAGGCCGTAGGCATCGCGCGGGTTCGACGGCATCACGATCTTCCAGCCCGGCGTGCGGGTCGCCTGCGCGTCGAACGAGTGCGAGTGGTAGATGCTGCCGCGGATGCCCGCGCCCACGGGCGTCCTCAGCACCAGCGGGACGTTCCAGTCCCCGCCGCTCGACCAGTACGTGTTGCCCGCGATCTTGAGCAGGTCGATCGTGTTGAAGGCGTAGTCGCAGAACTGGATCTCCGCGACGGGCCTCCGGCCGGCGAGCGCGAGCCCGATGGCCATGCCCACGATTCCGCGCTCGTCGAGCGGCGTGTTCCAGGCCGTCTTGAGCCCCTGCGTCGCGGTGAAGACGCCGCCCAGCGGCGGGCCGACGTCCTCGCCGAAGATGTCCGTCACTCCGAGCCGCTCCTCACCGACGTGGAGGGCCATGCGGATGGCTTGGACCATCGTTGCCATGTCGCGTCCTCCTCCTCAGGTCTCGTCAGCGACGTAGTTCTTGTCCGCGTACACGTAGTCCCAGATGGACTCCGGCGCGGGCTGCGGCTCCTCGCGGACCCGCTTCGACGCCTCGAGCAGCTCCTGCGTGAACCGTGCACGCATCTCGTCCATCTCGGCGCGCGTGCGGAGCTTGCGCTCCTCCAGCTTCTGCTCCCAGACCGCGAGGCAGTCGACCTCGTCGCGGACGAAGTTCGCGCCCGACGCGCTCGAGTGGCCGTGGAGGCGCGAGACGATCGCCTCGAGGAGGAACGGCTTGCGCTCCGTCCGCACGTACTCGATCGCCTTCTTCAGCGTGAAGTAGCTCTCCTCGACGTCGTTGCCGTTGATCGTCGCCGTCTGCATGCCGAACGCCTTGCCGCGATCGGAGATGCGCTCCTCGCCGTGCTGGCCCTCGTAGGGGGTCGAGATCCCCCACCGGTTGTTCGCGACGATGATGAGGATCGGCAGCTCCTGCCCCTTCCGCGAGCTCCAGACGAGGCAGGTCGCGAAGTCGCCCTCGGCCGTACCGGCGTCGCCGCCCTGGACGATCGTGATGCCCTTCGCGTTCGTCGCGCGTTGCGCCATCGCGGTGCCGGGCGCGATCGAGTACTGGACCTCGATCGGCGACGTGATCGGCACGACGTTCCACTTCCGCGCCGAGTAGTGCCCGGCGAAGTTGCGACCGCGAGAGTACGGATCGGTCGCCGTGTTCTTCATCTGGCGGAGCGCGTCGACCGGATCGGCGCCCATCGCGAGCAGGGTCCCGCTCGAGCGGTAGTGCAGGTGCAAGAAGTCGTAGTCGAGCCCACGCCCTTTCTTGACCAGAAGCCCGAGCGGAACGTTGAAGGCCTCCTCACCGGGGCCGCCGATCCAGAAGTAGCCGTCCCCCTGCCGGTACATCGTGATGAGGCGCTCCTCGAGCACGCGCGCCTTGAGCATCAGCTCGTGGATGCGAAGCGCGAGCTCGGGCGAGAGCTGCTCCTTGGCGTCGCCATGCGTCGCGGCGCCCTGCGAGGTGGTAGCGGAAAGCGCGCTCTCCTGCGCGAGCGACGGGCCCGCCGGCGGGCTCGAAGCACCCGCAGTCGAGGCTCCAGACGAGGGGTGAGGCGTAGTGGACATTGCGCACGCTTTTACCCCGAGATCCGATGGGAAAGCCACCCGGCAAGCAGAAGCGCTGCCCTCGCCGCACCGCGGCACGCGCCTCGGGGCAGGGCCCCAAGGCAGTCCTCAGTCCTCAGTCTTGGTCGTCAGCTCGACGTCCTTTCGGCCCGCACGCGTCAAAGCAGGCCTCGCTGCGGCCCGAGCGCTCAGCAACCTCATCAGCAAGCCACCCGCTCGCTCGTTGCGTTCTTTTCCGCGTCGAGCCTTCCGGCAGGCTCACCGAGCTTGGCCAGGAGCTGATGGGACCGAGCACGGTTGGAACGGCCCAACGCCATGAAGACACGCGAAAGCTGAGGACTGAGGACTGAGGACCGAGGACTCGCGTCGAGCTTCCGGCAGGCTCACCGAGCTTGGCCAGGAGCTGATGGGACCGAGCACGGTTGGAAGGGGCCAACGCCATGAAGACACGCGAAAGCTGAGGACTTAGGACTGAGGACCGAGGACTCGCCCCGAGCCGACCGAGCACGAAAGCCCCGCAATTTTCCCCTACGCCCCCGAAAACCCTTTACGATCCCCGCGTCATGAGCGACGACCTCGTGCTGCCTACGGTCCCCGAACCGAAGCCGGACGATCCGGAGGACGTCTCGTGGGCGCTCTCCACGGCCGAGGCCATGTGGGCGCGCGGAGATCACGCCGAAGGGATCAAATGGGTCCGCCGCGCCGCCGAAGCCGCGTCGGAGGCCGAGAGTGACGAGCGCGCGCTCGAGCTCGCCAAGGCAGCTGCCGATCTCGCCGCTCTCATCGCGAAGCGCGCGAGCCGCGCCTCGATCGACCTCGAAGAGATCGAGCCGATCTCGGAGGCGGAGCCCGCGCCGCCTCCCCCGCCGCCGGCGAAGCCCGCGAACAAGCCCGCGCCGCCGAAGCCCGCGCCCGCCGCCGCACCGAAGCCGGGTCCGACCGGCATGACGAAGCCGAGCCGCCCGCCGGCGCCGCTCCCTTCGAAGACGTCGCAGCCGCCTCCCGCCCGTGCCTCGCAGGCGCCGAAGGCCGCGGCCAAGCCGCTGGGCACGAACACGGGCAAGACCACGACCGCCGCCGGCAAGAGCGGACCGGAGAGCAAGAGAAGGGGACCGCGCAAGTCGCGCGAGAACCTCGATGCGGAGGCGCGCGCGGCGCTGAACGCGACGGAGACGGCGCCTCAGCCCGCGGTCGACGTGAAGACCGCCGAGAAGATCGTCAGCGCGGAGACCGCGGAGACGAAGACCGTGGACGTGCCCGTCATCGAGCGCAAGCGGCAGGAAGAGCCGACGCTGATGGCGCACGTGAACGACATTCGGCCGCCGACGAAGTCGGCCGACGAATGGGACATCGACTCGACGCAGAACCTGACCGGCGACGACTTCCCCGCCTTGCCTTCCGCCGATGGCGATCGAAAAACCGCCCTCTTCCCGGCGGATTTCAAGGCGACGATGCACAGCTTCACGCGCCCGGGGGGCTTGTCGAAGGCCGCCGGAGCGAGCACCACGAAGGGAACGAACCCTCCGGCGACGGTCGCCGGAGCGCTGCTCGCGCAAGCGGGCGCAGCGGCAGGGCGCGCCGCCGCCGATCGTCACGATCCGTCGATCGTGACCACGCAGGCCGTTCGCGTCGTCGTCTGGCGCGACAGTAGCGGCGTGCACGTCGCGCCGTCGGGCACGGTCGTGTCGGCCATCACGGTGGACGCCGTCCTCGTCGCGCTCGAGCCGAACACGGATCTCACCGCCTGGCTCACGGAGCAGAAGGGTCGCTGACCCCTACCCCGGAGCGCTCTCCGACCCCACACAACGGCGCCCATGCTGCCATCTCCACGAGCCTTCTCCGATGCTTCGCCTCATGCGGGCGCCGGCACACGTGGCGGGGCGTTCGAGCCCGATGTGAAGCGAAGCGCCGCCGTCGGCTGGAGCATCGGACGAGAGGGTCGAAGCAGCGAAAGGTCGACGAAGCGCCGCGAAACGCGAGCTGCGAAACACGACAGCACGGCCTACGCGACGGAAAATCCTTCGAGATTTCTGCCCGAGCGTCGGTGGCCGTCGAGGCGCTCACCATGCTAGAAGAGGCGATCGGCATGTTCGACGATTTCGGCATCAACGCAGGGTTCGTCGAGGATCTGCACGCGCAGTACCGGCAGAGCCCTCAATCCGTGGATGAGCACTGGCGCAGCTACTTCGCTTCGCTCGAGCGCGGAGCGGCCACGCCGGCCGAGCCTCACGCGGGAGCCGCCGGCAACGGCGCGAACGGAGCCACGGCGCAGGCGCTCCTCAAGATTCCCCCGGTGCCGCCGTCGGACGTGTACCTGAACGGCGGGCCGCCCATCACCCCCGCCCTCGGTCGTGACGAGCGGCTGCTCGCGGCGGCGGCGCTCTCGGGTCGCGTCTACCAGCTCGTCAACGCGTACCGCGTCCGCGGTCACCTCTTCGCGAAGACGGACCCGCTCGGGACGCCTCCCGAGGCGGCGCCCGAGCTCGAGCTGTCGAACTTCGGCCTCTCGGAGGCCGACTACGACACGGAGTTCCCGACGGTCGGCATCGGCGGGCTCCCGCCCCGCGCGACGCTCCGCAAGATCATCGCGCACCTCTCGGAGACGTACTGCGGATCGATCGGCGTCGAGTTCACGCACATCGAGGAGCCCGAGGCGCGCGAGTGGCTCCAGAACGCGATGGAGTCGACACGCAACCGCGCTCCGCTCGACAACGCGGAGGTGGTGCGCATCCTGAAGCACCTCACCGACGCCGAGACCTTCGAGCAGTTCGTTCACAAGAACTTCGTCGGCGCGAAGCGGTTCTCGTGCGAGGGCGCCGAGAGCATGATCGCGATGCTCGATCTCCTCATCGAGTACGCCGCGCAGCAGGGCATCGAGGAGATCGTCATCGGCATGGCCCACCGCGGGCGCCTCAACGTGCTCGCGAACATCATGAACAAGAACGTCCGCGAGATCTTCGCGGCGTTCCGTGACTCGAACCCCGAGCTCAACCTCGGCCGCGGCGACGTCAAGTACCACCTCGGCGAGTCGACCGATCGCCCGACGACGACGGGCCGCACGGTCCACCTCTCGCTCACGTTCAACCCGAGCCACCTCGAGTGGGTGAACCCGGTCGTCGAAGGCCGCGTGCGCGCCAAGCAGGATCGGCGCAAGCGCCTCGGCGTCATGCCGCTGCTCATCCACGGCGACGCCGCCTTCATGGGTCAGGGCGTCGTCGCCGAGACGCTCAACCTCGCCGGCCTCGAGGGCTACTCGACGGGCGGCACCGTGCACCTCGTCGTGAACAACCAGATCGGCTTCACGACGCTGCCGCAGGACTCGCGCTCGACGCGCTACTGCACGGACATCACGCGCATGATGAAGGTCCCCGTCTTCCACGTGAACGGCGAGGACCCCGAGGCCGTCATCCAGACGGCGCGGCTCGCGACCGAGTTCCGGCAGAAGTTCGGCAAGGACGTCGTCATCGACATGCTCTGCTACCGCCGGTACGGGCACAACGAGGGCGACGAGCCGCGGTTCACACAACCGCTCATGTACAAGCTCATCGACCGCAAGCCGACGGTCCGCGAGGTCTACGTCAAGAAGCTCGTCGAGAGCGGTCAGATCACGCAGGAGCAAGGCGATCGCCTGAAGGCCCACAGCCAGGCTCGCCTCGCCCAGGCCCTCGAAGAAGAGCGGAAGGGCGACTACCTCAAGCCGCCGCGGGCGATGGGCGGCGTCTGGTCGTCGTACGTCGGCGGCCCGGACAAGAACGTCCCCGAGGTGGACACGAGCGTCCCGCGCGAGGTCCTCGTCGATCTCGCGACGCGCCTCGCCGAGCTGCCGCCCGGCTTCACCCCGCACCCGAAGGTGAAGGCGGTCCTCGAGCAGCGTCGCGACCGCGTGGCGAAGGGCGAGCCTTTCGATTGGGGCACGGGCGAGCACCTCGCGTTCGCCTCGCTCGTCAACGAGGGCCGGAAGGTCCGCATCTCGGGTCAGGACGCGCGACGCGGAACGTTCACGCACCGCCACGCGACGATCTACGACTCGGAGACGGGCGCGCGCTACACGCCGCTCGCGAACCTCGGCAAGGGTCGCTTCGAGGTCTACGACAGCCCGCTCTCGGAGGCCGGCGTGCTCGGCTTCGAGTACGGCTACAGCCTCGACAGCCCCGACGCGCTCGTCATCTGGGAGGCGCAGTTCGGCGACTTCGCGAACGGCGCGCAGGTGATCATCGACCAGTTCATCGTGTCGGCCGAGGACAAGTGGCTGCGCCTGTCCGGCCTCGTCCTGCTCCTCCCGCACGGCTACGAGGGCCAAGGCCCCGAGCACTCGAGCGCGCGCGTCGAGCGCTTCCTCCAGATGGCGGCGTCGGACAACATCCAGGTCTGCAACCTGACGACGCCGGCGCAGCTCTTCCACGCGCTCCGGCGCCAGGTCCTCCGCCCCTGGCGCAAGCCGCTCGTCATCTTCAGCCCGAAGAGCCTCCTCCGTCACAAGGAGGCCGTCTCCACCGTCGAGGACCTCGCGAAGGGCCGCTTCCAGCGCGTCATCCCGGACACGACGACGGACCCGGCGAAGGTGAAGAAGATCCTGCTCTGCACCGGCAAGGTCTATTACGACCTGCTCGACGCACGCCGGAAGGCGGGTCGCGACGACATCGCGCTCGTCCGCCTCGAGCAGCTCTATCCGCTCAACGACGAGCTCTCGAAGGTGCTGTCCGTCTACAAGGACGGCACGCCTCTCGTGTGGGTGCAGGAGGAGCCGCGCAACGCGGGCGCGTGGTACTTCCTCAACGCGAACCTCCCGAGCTACATCGGCACCCGCCTCCCCCTCTCGGTCGTGTCGCGCCCCGCCGCCGCGAGCCCCGCGACCGGCAGCAAGGCGAGCCACGATCTCGAGCAGAAGAGGCTGATCGAAGAGGCGCTCGCGCGCTGATCCGTCGGGAACGGCCCCGCACGAACGGTCGAGGTTCGCCGCCGCCTGCGGCGTCCCCTTGACCGTGCGGGCGCATTGATGCCTCATGCCGCGCCAGCATGCGGCACGAGGTTTTCTGGTTGTCCGGAACCTTCGCGGCAATCGTGATCGTCGCCGCGTTGGTGAACAGATTCCGCCCTGCGCACAAGAAGCAGATCCGGCGGCTCGTCGTCCTCTTCGTCCTCCAGATCGTCGCGCTCGGTGTCGCGCACGCTTGCAAGGCGGCAGGCTCCGACGTGTGGGCCTCGCGGACGCTCGTCGTCGCCGAGCTGCTCAAGGCGTTCACCCTCGTGAACCTCGCGGGGACGGCGATCTTCTCCGTGCTCCTGCCGGCGATCGGGGCCGCCTTGCCCATGATCGCGAGCGACCTGCTCGTCGGGCTCGGCTACATGGCGGCGACGCTCGGCGTGCTGTCGACGCACGGGCTCAATCTCACCGGTGCCCTCGCGTCCGCGGCCGTCGTCAGCGCCGTGCTCGCCATCTCGCTCCAGAGCACGCTCGGCAACATCCTCGGCGGCGTCGCGCTCCAGCTCGACGGTTCGATCCGCGAGGGCGACTGGATCCAGCTCGAGAACGGCAAGCAGGGCCGCATCCGCGCGATCCGCTGGCGGCACACGGTCGTCGAGACGCGCGACTGGTCCACGATCATCGTGCCGAACGCGTCGCTCCTCGCGAGCAACATCATGATCCTCGGCAAGCGCGAAGGGCAGGACGTGCCCCAGCGCATGTGGATCTGGTTCAACGTCGATTTCCGCTACTCGCCGACGCGCGTGATCGACGTCGTCACCGAGGCGCTGCGCTCGAGCCCGATCCCGGGCGTCGCGACCAACCCGCCGCCGAACTGCGTTTGCATGGACTTCACGAGGGACCGGCGCGAGAGCTTCGCCACCTATGCGGTCCGCTACTGGCTGACGGATCTCGCGAACGACGACCCCACGAGCTCGCGGGTCCGCGCGCGCATCTACACCGCGCTCCGGCGCGCCGGCATTCCCTTCGCCATCCCGGCCAGCACGATGTGGGTCCAGGTCGACGACGATACGCGAGCCGACAAGAAGCGCTCGCGAGAGAACATGCAGCGGGTGCAGTCGCTCAAGCAGATCCCGCTCTTCCGCTCGCTCACGGACGACGAGCTCCACACCCTCGCCGAGGGCCTGAGCCCCGCGATCTACACGGCGGGCGAGACGATCACGAAGCAAGGCTCCGTCGCCAACTGGCTCTACATCCTCACGTCCGGCACGGTCGAGATCCGCACGAACATCGACCCCGACGGCCCCGACGGACCGGCGTCCGTCCAGTCGAGGCTCGTGACGTCGCTGAAGGCGCCCGACGTGTTCGGCGAGATGAGCCTCATGACGGGCGAGGCCCGCTCGGCAGACGTCGTCGCGACGACCGACGTCGAGTGCTTCCGCCTCGACAAGGAGACGTTCCAGCAGGTGCTCCTCCCCCGCCCCGAGATCGCGAACGAGCTCTCGGAGAAGCTCGCGAAGCGGCGCATCGAGCTCATCGCGGCCCGCGAGGGCCTCGACGAACGTCAGATCAAGGCACGGGAGAGCGCCGAGCGCGATCGCATCCTCCGCTCGATCCGCTCCTTCTTCAGCCTCTGAGCACACCGCCACGGACGGAGACCGACGTGATTGGCTTCGAGCTGGGACACCGAACGGGAGAGGAGCTCATCCGGTTCGTACGCACCCTCGGACAGCACCGCTACGTCGCCGGCCGCTTCCACCTCGTGCACGCCTTCGCGATCGAGGCGGCCGGCGCGAACGAAGAGGTCGCGCAGACGATCCCCGACGCGCTCGCGTGGGCGAAGCGCGCTCTCGACTCGGGCGTCATCGACCTCGCGTCGAAGGACGAGAGGCTCCAGCGGCGCGCGAGCGACGCCGAGCTCGTCGCCGTCCTCTCGGCGTTCTGGGGCCCCGGAAGCGAGCCCGTACACGCGCGCCTGCGCGAGAGGCTCGTCGCGATCGAAGCCCCGCCCGATCCGACGAAGACGCCGTTCGAGGAATCGAACGAGGACGACATGTTCCCGGTCCTCGTCGACGCGGGCTGGGAGCTCTTGCCCCTCGCCCAGCTCGACGGCGAGCGCCACCGCGGCGCGATCCAGGCCTTCGACGACTTCGAGGTGGCGCGCTTCGAAGAGGAGAACCACATCCCGCCGATCGTCACGCTCCACGAGCTCCCGCTCCTCGGCGCGAACGAGCTCCTCCACGCGTTCGACGAGGAGGGAAAGACCCGAGCGCCCTTCGTGCTCTGGCAGGAAGGGAACGAGACGTATCTGGATTACGTGCTGCGAGGCGTCTTGCGCGCCGCCAAGCTCGCCGATTTGGTGGAAGGCTGAGGGAGGCTCCAGGCTCCAGGCTCCGGGCTCCAGGGGGTAGCCGACGTCTCGTCAGACGCCTTCACTCGTCGACGCCCACACCGTGGCGCACTGACCGAACTCCCGCAGTCTGCGCTTTCACGTCTCCCGACGAGCCCGCCCATGCCTCGCAGCTCGATCGACGGCGATCGAGCTTCGCGTCGTTCCTGCTGGTCGTAGGTCGCCCTGACTGGAGCCTGGAGCCTGGAGCCTGGAGCCTGAAGTCAGCTCTTCGACCCCCCTTCCTCCGCTGCGGCACGGCGGCCCTCGGCGAGGGCCATCGGCGTCGCCTTGGCCGTCGAGTCGGCGTCGAGCGTCGTGCCGTCGCGCTTGTCGACCGCAGCGGCCGCCTCGACCGCTTCGTCTCGGGTCGCCTGCGGCTCGGCCGATGCGACGTTCGGCGGAGGTTGGCGTGCCCAGGGCTCCTTCGCCGTCTTCAGGACCGCTGCGACCCACACGACGAGGGCGGCAATGACCACGGCCGTCACGGAGTAGAGCACGGTGGCTTCGGGCATCGCGGACGCATGGTAGTCATGCAAAGATGCGGGCGTGAAGCGCAAAGTGGGAGGCAAGCGCGGAGCGGCGGACGCGCCGAGAGCGCGCCGGAATGGCGCGTCGCCGGGCGTTCCGGGGCTCGCCGAAGCGAGGGCGCGGATCGACGCCCTCGACGACGAGATCCTCGAGCTCTTGGCGCGCCGCGCGGCGATCGCCCAGGAGATCGCGGCCGCGAAGCGAGCGGCGAAGGTCCCGGTGTTCCACGACCCCGAGCGCGAGCGTCGTGTGCTCGAGCGGCTCGTCGAGAAGGGCGGGCAGAGGTTCCCCCCCGACGCGATCCGCGCGGTGTTCCGCGAGGTGATGAGCGCGTGCCTCTCCGTCGAGCAGCCGCTCCGCGTGGCCTATCTCGGGCCCGAGGGGACCTTCACGCAGCTCGCCGCGCGACACCTCTTC
>Ga0207874_1003053_pt1 | contig 14555 bp, 9 predicted proteins | sample HigsolmetaAR201D_FD_184833 | JGI IMG/M metagenome (GOLD analysis project Ga0207874, IMG submission 184833) | Ionic liquid and high solid enriched microbial communities from the Joint BioEnergy Institute, USA - AR20-1-D (SPAdes) (version 2) ...
GAGACCGTCGCGCTCGCCAATATCCCCTGAGCGGGCCTCACGGGCGGGCGGTGAGCGAGGGGTGTCCGGCGCGCCCCGGCGCCGCCCGCCGCTGGTGTCCATTCTTCCCAGAAACTGGGAAAGCTGCCACGACCACCGACCACCGCCGGCCGCTTCACCTTCTCCGGCGGGAAGTGCTCAGCGCTGCACACCCTTCGCGATCTCCTCTCCCGCGGCTTCACCCGTAGTGAAGCTATCGCAAAGCCGCGAAAGCCCAGGCAATGTATAATGGGGCCACTGGCCGCTTGCGCATGAAAAGGAGGCACCGGATGCTGAGCGAATCGATCCTGCAGGCGCTGAACAAGCAGATCACCTACGAGTTCTCGGCCTCCCACACCTATATGGCGATGTCGGCCTACTTCGAGAGCCTCAACCTCCCCGGCTTCGCGCACTGGTTCCGCGTGCAGAGCGAGGAGGAGCGCGGCCACGCCCTGCGCATCTTCGACTACGTGAACGACCGCGGCGGCCGGGTGACCCTCGGGGCGATCCCCGAGCCGCAGAGCGAGTACGGCTCGCCGCTCGACGCCGTGGAGCACGCCCTGGCGCACGAGCGCAACGTCACCGCCTCGATCAACGCCATCTACGCCCAGGCGGTCCAGGAGAACGACTACGCGACGCAGAGCATGCTGCGGTGGTTCGTGGACGAGCAGGTCGAGGAGGAGAAGAGCGCCGACCAGATCATCCAGCACCTCAAGCTGATCGGCGGCGACGGCACCGGCCTGCTCATGCTCGACCGCGAGCTGGCCGGGCGCAAGGCGGGGGAGGAGAACGCGGAGGAAGGTGAGAGCTGAGCGGTGGCGCTGCTCGACGTTCGCGATGTCCACAAGTCCTACGGCGACACGCGGGCGCTGCGCGGCGTAAGCCTCGCGGTCGCCGAGGGCACGGTCGCCGCGCTGCTCGGCCCCTCGGGGTGCGGCAAGAGCACGCTGCTGCGGATCGTCGCCGGCCTGGAGACGCCGGATGCCGGCGAGGTGCGCTTCGCAGGGCGCTCGCTCGCCGGCGTCCCCCCGCACCAGCGCGGCTTCGGCCTGATGTTCCAGGAGTACGCGCTGTTCCCCCACCTGGACGTCGCGGCGAACGTGGCCTTCGGGCTGCGCATGCGCGGCGATCCGCCGCAGGCCGTGGCCGCCCGGGTCGCCGAGATGCTGGAGCTCGTCGGGCTCGCGGGCTACGAGCGCCGGCGCGTCTACGAGCTCTCCGGCGGCGAGCGTCAGCGCGTGGCGCTCGCCCGCAGCCTCGCGCCGAGCCCGCCCCTCCTGATGCTCGACGAGCCGCTCGGCGCGCTGGACCGGGCGCTGCGCGAGCGGCTGCTCGACGACCTGCGCGCCATCCTGCGGCGCGTCGGCGTCACCGCGCTGTACGTCACCCACGACCAGACCGAGGCGTTCGCGATCGCCGACCAGGTGGTGCTGATGCGCGCCGGCCTGATCGAGCAGCAGGGGCCGCCCGAGGAGATCTACCGCCACCCCGCGACGCTCTTCGCCGCCCGCTTCTTCGGCCTGACCAACCTCGTCCCCGCCACGGTGCAGGGGTGCGACGGGGACGATGTCCGGCTCGATACGCCGCTCGGGCCGGTGACGGTGCCGGGCGCGTGCGACGCGCGGCCGGGCGACGGCGTCACGCTGGTCATCAGGCCGGAGGCGGCGCAGGCGCGGCCCACGGATGCGGGCCAGCGGCTCGCGGTCGCCGGCACCGTCGCCGAGCGCTCGTTCCGCGGCAGCCGCACGCGGCTCACGCTGCGCCACGCCTCGGGGCAGGAGCTGGAGTTCGAGCTCGACGAGCCCGACCTCCCCGGCGTCGGGCAGCCGATCACGCTGGCGCTGCGGCCGGAGGGGCTGAGCGTCATCCCCGCAGCCCCGGGCTCTCCTCCTGCCAAGTGAGCACCTCGCCGCCCTGGCCGAACAGCACCGTGCCGGGGAACACGCGCAGCAGCCACGGCTCGAGCCGCAGCACGGCGAACGTGTCCGACGTCGGGCTGCCCCAGCCCGGGACGATCGCCGGGTCGTAGCCGACCGGCGGCGGCCCGGCGCGAAACAGCTCCCAGACCCTGATCCGCGTCGCGTCGTCGAACACCAGCTCGGCGCGGCACTCGGCCACACAGGTGTCGTGCGAGGGCTCCCAGTAGTTCACGGACATGTAGGGGTGCGCCGCGAGGTGGCTGCGCTTGGCGGGCGTCGGGCTCGTGCCGACCCAGCCCACCAGCCGCGCTCCGTCCCACTCCCAGATCGGGTGGAGCACGCGGGAGCGCGGCCGCCCGTGGGCGTCGACCGTCGCCGCAGTGCACCACACGATGCGGTGCGCCATCTCCACGAACGCCGGGGCAACGTCGCTCAGCTTCGGCATCACAGATCTCCTTTCGATAGAACCCAGAGCCGGCTCAGAACTCAGAACCAGCTCAGAACGCAGAACCGGGCGCTCGTGGCAGCTACTGCGCATGGAGCACTCCCGGCGGCCGGTCGTCGGCTACAAATCCTGTTCAGAACCCAGAACCGGCTCAGAACTCAGAACGGCTCAGAACTCAGAACCGGCTCAGAACTCAGAACCGGGCGCTCGTGGCAGCTACTGCGCATGGAGCACTCCCGGCGGCCGGTCGTCGGCTACAAATCCTGTTCAGAACCCAGAACCGGCTCAGAACCCAGAACCGGCTCAGAGCTCAGAACCGGGCGCTCGTGGCAGCTACTGCGCATGGAGCACTCCCGGCGGCCAGTCGTCGGCTACAAATCCTGTTCAGAACCCAGAACCGGCTCAGAACCCAGAACCGGCTCAGAACTCAGAACCGGGCGCTCGTGGCAGCTACTGCGCATGGAGCACTCCCGGCGGCCAGTCGTCGGCTGCAAATCCTGTTCAGAACCCAGAACCGGCTCAGAACCCAGAACCGGCTCAGAGCCCAGAACCGGCTCAGAACCCAGAGCCGCGCGCTGAGCCAGCGTGGGGCCTTCCCTCACTCCTCGCGGTGGCGACGCAGCCACTCCAGCCCGCCCTCCAGCGTGTCGAACGCGCCGTCCACCTGCGCCTGGTAGGCCTTCCGCAGCAGCTCGCCGAGCTCGGGGCCGGGCGCGTGGCCGGCGGCGATCAGATGCTGCCCGCGGACGATCGGCTCGGGGCGCCTCTCCAGCACCCCGAGGCGCGCGGCGAGCTCCGCGAAGGGCGCCCCGGGCCGGCAGGGCGGCAGCGGCGGCCGCCCCGAGCAGTCGGCCTCCACCAGCAGGTCCCACAGCGCGACCGTGGCCGGCTGGAGGCGCACCGCGAGCCGCCGCACGGCGCGCGCGGTCACCTGGGAGCCCAGGTGCGCCATGTGCTCGCGCACCAGCGGCACGACGAGCTGCGCCACCCGGCGGGGAGCGCCGATGCGCTCCAGCAGACGCTCGGTCAGCGGGACACCGGCGCTGGCGTGGCCGGGGCTGTGCGGCTCGCCGTCCGGCCCGGTGGCGGTGGTCTCGGGCTTGCCGAGGTCGTGGCACAGCGCCGCGAACAGGAGCGCGACGCGCTGCTCGTCGGGCAGGGACTCGCGCGTGGCGATCGCCGCGGCGCAGTCGCAGACCAGGCCGGTGTGGGTCCAGACATCGCCCTCCGGGTGGTAGGCGCTGGGCTGCGGGCAGCCGCGCAGCGCCGCGAGCTCGGGGTAGAGCGCCAGCCAGCCGCTCTCCTCGAGCGCGCGCAGCCCGGCGGCGGGGGCCTGGCCCTTGAGCGCCCACTTCTGCCACTCGCCCCACACCCGCTCGGGGGGCAGCCCGGCCGCCTCAGGGAGCAGCGACCGGCACAGCGCGGCGGTCTCCGGCGCCAGGCGCATGTCGAAGCGGGCGGCGAACTGCACGGCGCGCAGCACGCGCAGCGGGTCCTCGCCGAACAGCGGCGTGGCGTGGCGGATGATCCGCCCGGCGAGGTCGCGCTGCCCGCCGTAGGGGTCGAGCAGCTCGCCGGCCGGGGTGATCGCCATCGCGTTCCAGGTGAAGTCGCGGCGCGCGGCGGCCTCCTCGTAGGTCATCGTGGGGTCGGGGGCCGCGATGTGCCCGCGCTCGCCGCTCGGGTTGCGGCTGCGCCGCTGCGGCAGGGCCACGTCCACCGCGCCGCCGGGGAGGAACAGCTTGAGCACGCCGAACGAGCGCCCGACGGCCTCGACGCGCCCGAGCGGCGCCAGCGCCGCCGCCAGCGGCTGCGCCTCGAGCCCGTAGACCTCGACGTCCACGTCGTGCGGGTCGAGGCCGAGCACGGCGTCGCGCACCGCCCCGCCGACGACCAGGGCGCGGCCGCCCGCGCGCTCGACGGCCTCGAGCACCGGCCTGACCCGCGCCAGCAGGCGCCCGACTGCGTTGTTCTCGCCGCTAATCACGCGGGTGTTGTACCACACTTTCAGCCGCTCTGGAGCAGCGAGGACAGGGAGGCGGCCCCGCGCAGCCCGCCCGAGTCGCGCAGACGTGCTATAATTGCGCCGTCGCCCACACGTGCAGGAGAACAGGGATGCCCGAGGAGCTGCTCAGTTCGCTTAACCCAGCGCAGCGCGAGGCGGTGCAGGCCGGCGAGGGGCCGGTGCTGGTGCTCGCCGGGCCGGGCAGCGGCAAGACCCGCGTGCTGACCCACCGCATCGCCTACCTGATCGCCTCGGGCGTCGACCCCTTCAACATCATCGCCGTCACCTTCACCAACAAGGCCGCACGCGAGATGAAGGAGCGCCTGGATCGGCTCCTCGGCGAGGGCGCCGCCGCCGCGCTCACCGTCGGCACCTTCCACAGCATCTGCAGCCGCTTCCTCCGGCGGGACATCCACCACCTCGGGCGCGAGCGGGACTTCGCGATCTACGACTCGGACGACCAGCAGCGGGTGATGAAGCGCGTGCTGCGCGACCTCAACCTGGACGAGAAGAAGCACTCGCCGCGCGCCATCCACGCCACGATCTCGCGCGCCAAGAACGAGCTGGTCGACGCCGAGGAGTTCGCGCGCCACGCCCGCAGCTACTTCGACGAGGTCGTCGCGCGCTGCTTCGCCCGCTACCAGCAGCTGCTGCGCGAGGCCAACGCGCTCGACTTCGACGACCTGCTGGTCGAGACGGTGCGCCTGTTCGAGCTGCACCCCGACGTGCTGGAGCGGTACCAGCGCCGCTACCGCCACATCCTGGCCGACGAGTACCAGGACACCAACCGCGCCCAGTACGTGCTGCTCAAGCAGCTCGCCGCCGCCCACAAGAACATCTTCGTCGTGGGCGACGAGGACCAGTCGATCTACGCGTTCCGCGGGGCGGACATCCGCAACATCCGCTCGTTCGAGAAGGACTACCCGAACGCGCAGGTGATCGAGCTGCGCCAGAACTACCGCAGCACCCAGGCGATCCTGGACGTGGCCCAGGCGGTGATCAACAACAGCCACCAGCGCCACCGCAGCAAGCAGCTCGAGACGATCAACGGCACAGGGCTGAAGGTGCAGCTGCTCGAGGGCTACGACCAGGACGAGGAGGGGCAGCTGGTGGCGAGCGAGATCGCGCGCCTGGTCGCCTCCGGCGAGTACCAGTACGGCGACGTGGCGATCATGTACCGCACCAACGCCCAGTCGCGCGCGATCGAGGAGGCGCTGATCGCCCGCGGGCTGCGCTACCAGATCGTCGGCGGCACCCGCTTCTACGAGCGCAAGGAGGTGAAGGACGCCCTGGCCTACCTGCGCCTGGCGCTCAACCCGTTCGACAGCGTCAGCCTCACGCGGGTGCTCAACTGGCCGGCGCGCGGCATCGGCGAGCGCACCCAGGACGAGCTCGAGCGCCGCGCCTCGGAGCACGCCGTCCCGGTGTATGTGGCCCTGCAGATGATCCAGGAGGCCGTCCAGGAGGGGAGCGAGCGCCCGACGCCGTCCCCCGCGCAGTGGTTCCCGGCCCGCACGCGCGCCGCCCTGCTCGGCTTCCTGTCGATCGTGGACGAGCTGATCGCCGCGCGCGAGACTCACGACCTCGGCGGGATGATGGACCTGCTCTTCGAGCGCGTGGGCTTCCAGGAGGCGCTGCTGCGCGAGTACGGCGAGGAGGAGGGTGCCGACCGCTGGAACAACGTGCTCGAGCTGCGCAACGTCGCCGACAATTACGTCAACCTGCCGCGCGAGAGCCAGCTGGCGATGTTCCTCGAGGAGGTGGCGCTGGTCTCCGACGTCGACGCGATCAAAGAGGAGCGCGACGCGATCACCTGTATCACGCTGCACCAGGCGAAGGGGCTCGAGTACCCGGTGGTGTTCCTGGTGGGGCTGGAGGAAGGGCTGCTGCCGCACGCGCGCTCGCTCGACGACCGCGACGCGCTGGACGAGGAGCGGCGGCTGTTCTACGTCGGCGCGACGCGCGCCAAGGAGCGGCTGTACCTGCTGTACGCCTTCCGGCGCGCAAGCTACGGGCGCACCAGCGTCACGCAGCCGTCGCGCTTCCTGGCGGACATCCCCAAGGATCTGCTCAAGCAGGCCCCCAAGCGCGGCTACGCCCCGGCGCAGCAGACGTCGCTGTTCACTGGGCGCGGCTTCGGCATGGGCGCGGGCGCGGCCCGGCGCGCCCTCCCGGCCTCGCAGGCCTCCACACGGCGCGAGTCGCAGCGGTCGTTCGCGGCCTCCGGCCCGCGCGCCGCGAGCTTCTTCGCCGGCCAGAAGGTGCGCCACGCTATGTTCGGCGAGGGGATCGTCGTCAGCTCCAAGCTGATCGACGACGATGAGGAGGTCACGGTCGCCTTCGCCGGCAAGGGGGTCAAGCGCCTGCTGGCCAGCTTCGCCCACTTGGAGAAGATGGAGTAGCGGCTACTCGTTGCCGTTGGGGGAGTCGAGCGTCCTGAGCACACGGTGGGCCTTGAGCGCCAGCCAGAGCGCCAGCCGGTCCTCCGGGTCCTCGAGGTCCAGCCCGCTGATCTGCTTGACCCGCTCCAGCCGGTAGAGCAGCGTGTTGCGGTGCACGTGGAGCGCGACGGCGGTCTGCGCCAGGTTCCCCAGGTTGTCGAAGAACGCCTCCAGCGTCTTGATCAGCTCCGCCTTCTGGTCGCGGTCGTAGTCCGCGAGCGCGGCGAGCGTCGCGCGGTAGAACTCCCACAGCTCGGGGGACTCGCGCAGCAGGATCAGCAGCCGGTACACCCCCAGGTCGCTGAAGCTGAGCACGCGGCGGTTGTCGAACAGCTGCCGCCCGATCCGCAGCGCCTGCTCGGCCTCGCGCAGCGAGCGCGGCCACGCCGACACCGTCGGCGCCTCGCGGCCGATCGCCAGCACGATGCCCGGTATGTCCGCCGCCAGGCGCGCCCGCAGCTGCTCGGCCACCTCGTGGGCGCGCCGGCCGCGCTCCGCCAGCGGCAGGAAGCAGAGCACCCCGTCGGCCCGGCGCATCGTCGGGGCGCCGACCCCCATGGAGCTGAGGGCGGCGTTGACCACCGCCGCCACCCGCGACGTCTCCTCCTGATCGTTGACGGAGGCCAGCAGCGCGACGTGCGGCTGGCGCAGGTCGTAGCCGAGCTCGCGCCCGCGCTGCAGCAGCGCCTCGCTGTCCGCCGGCGGCCCCGCGAGCACCGTCTGCACGAAGTCGCCGCGCAGCCGCTCCTCGGCGGCCAGCACCGCGTGCTCCTTCGCCAGCTCGAGCGCGATCACCCCGGAGCCCTGCTGCGCCGCCATGCGGTCCCAGTCGTCCAGGGCGTCCCCGCTGAGCGCCAGGTAGCCGTAGCCGCGGCCCAACGCGTCCCCGCCGCCCGCGCCGAGCTGCTGCACCCAGATCTGCTGCCCCAGGTGGTTGATCAGCCCCGTGGCCGAGGGCTGGAGCGTCTGCAGCGCCACCCGCGCCGGGCCGCGCGCCTTCAGCGAGCGCAGCTCCCCGGCGGCGCTGTACACCGCCAGGCCGCGCCCGGTGCGCTCGGCGAGCGTCTCGAGCAGCCCGCTCAGCCCGGCGCCCGAGAGCGAGCGCTGTGTGAGCAGCGCCCCCAGCTGCGCCGCGCGCCGCTCGAGCTGCGCCTCGTAGTCGCCGATCAGGCGCTGGACCTCGCGCTCCACCTCGCGGACGTCCGCGGTCGACGGCAGCTGAAGCAGCGGCGTGCGCGCCCGCTCGGCCGCGGCCCGGTCCGGCTCGCCGATCTCGCCGACAACGACGACGCCGGCGATCGGCACCGGCGCCAGACGCTCCACCAGGTCCGCCAGCGTCATCCGCTCGTCCAGCTGCTGCACCGCCGCCATCGGCACCAGCGCGAGCTCGCCGCCGCGCAGGTTGGAGAACACCGGCGGCGTCGCGCGCGGCGTGACCACCCACGTCACCTGGTGGCTCAGGCCGGCCGCGCCCGCGGCGACCGACGTGCCACTCGGGAGGGCGAGACGCATCACGTCACGGACGGTGATCGGCGGCATACCGATGTGCCCCTAGACTCGATTTCACGGAGTGTGGTTGTGTGTTTGGCTTCGCGTTCGAGGCGCGATCATTCGTACATTATAACCGATCTTCGCATCGCGCGGTTCGGCTATTTCGTCCGTTGATTGGGGCGATTGGGCAGAGCATCCAAGTCCGCGCGCGCGGACGACCGCCGATAGGGGGCGGCGGTTCTGGCCAGCGGCGGCCTCGCGGGGCGCGGGCGCGCCCCGGTCTCACGGCGACTCGGCCCCCTCGCAGGCGCCGAGCACGGGGAACAGCGCGTCCACCAGCCCGAGCTCGGTGTCGTCGCAGTCGAGCCCGCCGTCGGCGCGCAGGTCCGCCGCGGCGCGGTAGCCGAGCAGCAGCTGGGCTAGCGCGTCCAGCGTGAGCCGGCGCAGGCGGACATCGGCGGGGCGCGTGCCGTCCACCACCGACAGGCGCCCGCCGCTGAACATCAGGGTGGCGCGGCCGCTATCGAGCTCGAGACGCAGGCTGCCGCTCCACCCGGCGTAGCGCGAGCCGGCCAGCCGGCGCTCCAGCTCCGGCGCGAGCGCCTCGAGGGCCAGCGGCAGGCTCACGACGCCGGCCAGCGCCACGGGCTCGTCCGGGGCGCGCGGCGCGGCGGCCAGCCGCAGCTCCCCGCCCAGCTGCAGCCCCGCCTGCGCGACGACGTGCCCCGGCGGCGCCAGGAGCACCGCCGCGCCGCGCGCCAGCACCCCCGCCAGCAGCAGACGCGCCGCCCCCGCGTCCGCGGCCGCCGCTTCGACGACCAGGAGCGCGCCATCCGCCCCCGGCTCGATGCGCGCGTAGCCGACGGTCCTGCCGCTCCGGTCGCGGCACGCAAGCGTCTCGCCGCGCTCGGCCAGCAGCCTCCAGTCCGGCGCGGCGCGCGCCTCGGCCAGCGGAACGGCGCCGTAGCTCGCCTCGTACAAAGCTGACAACTCCTCCAGGTCGCCGGCCTCCAGCGCCCGCAGGCCGCCGGGCGGGAGGGCGGCAGCTTCCGCGCTGCCCGTCGTGTCGAGGTACACGCGGGAGCGCAGGAGGTACGGCGCGAAGCCGAAGCGCGCGTACAGCCCCGCCGGGCCGCGCAGCGTCGCCAGCGGGATCGCCTGCTCGTACAGCGCGCCCACGCAGTCGACCACCAGCGCGCTGAGGACGTCCGCGTCGCGCTGCGCCGGGCCGGCGTAGATCCGCTCGATCACGCCGCTCTCGAGCGTCGCCGCGCCCAGGCGCAGCCTGCGGTGCGCCACGAGGGCGTACCCGACGATCTCGCCGCCGCGCTCGGCGAGCCGGGTGAACTCCGGCCGCGCCCGCGGGCGCGCCAGGTGCCGCTCCAGCGCGGCGAGCCCCTCCGCGCCCTCCGCGGCGGCCACGTACTCCCGCAGCCGGGCCACGTCCTCCTGGCCCGCGGCGGGCCGCAGGCGAATATCGTCAGCCATCAGCATCTCCCAGCCTCACACGACCGGTGGGCGAAAGCAAAACGGAGCGAGGAGCTCGCCGAGCGAGAGAGATGCTTCAGCTCGCTCGGCGGCGCCCCGGCTACGCGAAATCGCACAGCGACTCGACGTAGGCCGCGCTCCCGTCGCGCAGCCAGCCGTCGAGCTGTGCCTGCTCCTTGAGCTGCTGCCCGCGCAGGCGCCCGACAGCGACGAAGCCGCAGCGCAGCTCCGGCAGCGCGGTCATATCGCCCCACAGCTTCTCCCACTGCACGACCGGGTAGATGTCCTCCTGGCCGTGCCCCCAGCGCTTCTTCACCTCCTTGAGCGTGATGTAGGTCGGGATGCGCGCCGCCAGCGCCCGCACCGCCGCGCCGACCTTCGCCTCATCGTCCAGGTCGGCGCGGCTCAGGCCGAACGCCGCCAGCAGCAGGTCGATGTTCACCCAGCTGGTGAGCGTGTTGTAGTACGAGAGCCCGAACTCCGCCTCCTCGCGCGGCATGGCCAGGCCCTCCAGCAGCCGCAGCTGGCCGTCCACCCGCGCCAGGCCGCCGCCGCGGTCCTCGATGCGGCGCGGGATGACCTCGAAGGTGAGCGCGTCGCCGCGGCTGATGTGCAGCCCGAGCAGCTCGGGCGCCAGGTCGGCGCCGAGCGTGTCGATGTTGTGGACCATCAGGTACTTGAGCTGCGGGCGCTCGCGCAGCAGGCGCGCCAGCACCCCGTTGCGCAGCATGTTCGGCACCTCGAACCAGTGCCCCACCGGGTGCAGGCACTGGAGCGGCGTGTTGTCGGTGTAGTCGCTCCCCTCGCCCGTCGCCCGCGCCCAGGCGATCAGCGCCTCGTGCAGGCTCTCCTGCACCTTCTGGGCCTGCTCGTCCAGCAGCTGCTGCGGCGTCTCCTCCCAGGCGAAGCGCAGGTCGCGCGCCATCGGCACCAGCCGCAGGCCCACCGCCCGCCCCGGCGACAGATAGAGGCGCCCCGCCGCGGCCTCGCCCTGCTCCGCGACGTACGCGGCGATCGGCGCGTGCGTCAGGTAGCTGGTCGTGAACACGTGCGGCACCCAGGCGCCGTGCAGCTGCCCGGTGCGGCGGCTCTTCGCCAGGTGCACCTCGATGAAGGTGCGGTGCCTGCCGGCCAGCTTGGCGAACGGGTGCAGCGCCTTGACTACCCCGGCCCCCTGCGTCCAGCGGCTGCCCGCGCCCCCGGCCAGCGAGACCACCGCCACCTCGCCGCTGCTCAGGGCCTCCCTGCCCAGCCGCAGCCACTCCTCGGACGTGCCCGCCGCCATGTCGGTCACATCGCCCGGCTCGACGTCGCGGATCTCGGTGGTGACCGGGAGCCGGTTCTGCAGCAGGCCGATCCGCCCGCTGCGCAGGTCGGCGCGGATCTGCTCGTGCTGCAGCCGGTCGAAGCCGTTCTCGTCCAGCAGCGCCTCGAGGCTGCGCTGCCCGCGCTCATCGCGGCTCGCGCGCGGCAGCAGCCGGTCGAACAGCGTCTGCACCATGTCCGCCAGCTCCGGCCGCGTCCGGCAGGCGGCCGCGAAGCGGTCCAGCTCGGCGCGCCGCGTGGCGCCCAGCGAGCGCGGGTCCTGCCGCAGCAGCGCCGGGACGGTCTGCGCGTAGTACCCCGGCGGCAGCAGCGCGCTGTCCCCCTCCAGCAGCGCCGCGCAGGTGCCCAGCTCGTTGATCGCGAAGTCGTACACCACCGGCTCCATCGCGAACGGCAGGGCGTGCTCGAGCCGGCGCTTCGTCGCCTCCATGATCGCCAGCAGCCGGTCCTGCGCCTCGGCCCGGCGCTCCGGCGCGAAGATGAAGCCCATGCCGCCGCCCGCCATACCGCCCAGCATCCAGAAGCCCCAGAAGTCCGCGCCGAACGCCGCCCGGGCCTGGTCGATCAGCGCCTCGGTGTAGCGGTTCGACGCCCAGGGGATGATCGTCTGCAGCGGGCCGAAGAAGTTGTGCGTCGTCAGCTCGCCGATGCGCCGGATGTCGCCGGCGCGCAGGCTAGCCAGGATCTCATCGAGCACCCGGATGGCCTGCTTGCGCCCGGCCCACTCGGCCTCCGAGCGCAGCAGGTACTTCTCGGTCACCATCTCGAGGATCGGGCCGACGTTCTGCGCCATGCCGCCGTGCACCAGCACCAGGCTCTGCTGCAGCGCGGCGCGGGTGGCCGGCGAGACCTCGTCCTCGGTCAGGATGTGGTGGCTGGGGAGCAGGCGCCCGCGGCTGACGCCCCACTCCGGGTCGCCCTCGCGCGCCTCCTCGCCGCAGATCAGCTTCATCCCCGGCCACACGCCGCCCGAGTCCTGCCAGCCGCCGCCGCTCCCGGCCAGCCACTCGCCCAGGATGGCCCGCGCCGCCACCAGCCGCCGCTCGTCCTCGGCCAGCGGGCCGGTGAGCGTGCGCGCCTGGCCCGTCGCCCGCATGCAGACGGCGATCAGCGAGGCCAGCAGGCTGGTGGAAACCGCCAGGCGCGACCCCTTGGGGATGCCGTTGACGGAGCTCACCAGCTCGATGCCGTGGCCCGGCGCCACCAGGCGCGCCAGCAGGTCGGCCAGGCTCTCGCCCGAGCCCTCGATGCCCGGCGGCACGATCCCGCTGGCGATCACCGCCGCCTTGAGCAGCCCCAGGTAGTCGCGGGCGTAGTCGAACACCTCGGCCAGCTCGGTGATGTCGGCGGTGGCGCCGAGGTCCACGCTGGTGAGGCGCAGCACCGGCTCGTCGATCACGCGGAAGTAGGCCTCGACCGGCGGGCGGGGCGCCCTGTCGCGCCCGCGCACGCCGAGGTCGATCGAGACGTTCAGCACCCGCGCGCCCTCGGGGAAGTCCATCCCGAGGAAGAAGATGTCGCTCCAGGCGCTGTGCGAGAGGTCCATGCGCACCGGCGTGGCCTCGCGCAGCACGGGGAAGGGCGCGCCGGCCTCCGCGTCGCGCGCCATCAGCTCCGGGCGCACCCGCAGCGGCTGGTCCGCCGGGTGGCCGACGCGGAACATCCACTGGTTGCCGCGCACCGAGCGCACGCTGCGCCGCACCTGGTCGGCGAGCGTCTGGAACGCGAGCCGGTGGTAGGCGGCCGCCAGCGCGCTGCACAGCGCGTCGGTCGGCCCCGCCGCCTGGGCGGACGCGAAGACCTGGATCGCCTCCTCGAACCGCCGGTTCAGCAGGTGGACGTAGCCCTCAAACGGTATGTGCCCGACCAGCCGCACGCCGGGCTTGCTCGGCAGGTGGAAGCGGTGGATGGCGTACAGGAAGAACAGCGCCCGCACCCGCTCGTACAGGTTGTCGCTCGTCCGGCGCAGCTGCTCGAGCGCGGCGCACTCCGCCAGCAGCTGCTCGAGCGACGCCCCGCGGCAGAAGGCGTCCAGGGAGCGGTCGCGCGTCTCTGGGTCGCGCGCCGTAATGATCTTCGTCAGCTCGGACACGGCGTCTCCCTCTCGTACGATCGCGGATGGCGGGCTGCAGTCTCTCTCGGGCGCCGGCCCGTCTCATCGCGCGCCACCCCGGCCAGCGCCGCCGCGCTTCTGCTGGCGCAAAGCGATGCTGTCTCGGCGGGAGCGCGTTCCCATCTCAGCCGGGCGCCCGTCGTGCGGGGCGCAGCGCAGCACACTACGGCCGCGTCGGCCGCCCGCAGCGCCGCCCCCGCCGACGCCCCGTCACCCGCGGCGCGTCGCCAGCAGCTCGACCAGCATCGTCAGCACCTCGTCGCGGTCCACGCCCCCGAGCGCCAGCGCCAGCTGGGCCGCCAGCAGGCCGTACTTGCCGCCCACATCGTAGCGGCTGCCCAGGTTCGCCAGCGCCAGGTAGCGCTCGCGCTGCGAGAGCTCGTCGAGCGCGTGCGACAGATGGACCCCGCCGCGGTCGCCGGCGTCGCGCACCTGCCGCTCGAGGATCTCCATAATGCCCGGGGTGAGCACGTGCATCCCGAAGAAGCACAGGTAGTGGCCGGCGCGCAGCCCCGGCACCACTAGGCGCTGCTCGGCCTCGGTCGGGGTCGGCTTCTCGCGCACCGTCTCCACCAGGTACAGGTCCTGGCGGCCGGGCAGCCGGCGCCCCCCGACGACTCCGAAGTACGGCAGCAGGCTCTCGCGCGAGGGCTGAACCGCCGACACGGCGCACGACTCGGCCTCGGCCAGCTCCACCAGCTGCCTGGCGCAGCCCTTCTCGCCGCGGCTGATCCACAGGTGGTCGCCCACCAGGTGCAGGAACGGGTCGGAGCCGACGAACTCCCGCGCGCAGTGCAGGGCGTGGCCGTAGCCGAGCGGCCGGTCCTGCACGACGAAGCGCAGCCGCCCGGCGTGCTCATCGGCGGCGGCCGCGTACACCTCGGCGTCGCCGGGCGCCACGACGACGCACACCTCCTCCGCCCCGGCGCGCAGGGCCTCCTCGACGATCACGCGCAGCACCGACTTGGGCGTGCCGTCGCGGTCGACCACGCGCTGGAGCGGCAGCGCCCGCTGGCTGCGGCCGGCGGCAGTGATCACGGCTCTTGTGACTCGCACGGTGTGCTCCTTCCGGTGGGTCTCCGGATGTGGTTCATAAGAGGAGGCGTTGCCTCCCCAAACCCCTCCAGGCGGTACAGGGCTAGGCCATCGCTCAGTCGTGCCAGTATAACGCCACTGGCGGCGGCGTGCGTCAGGGGCTGCTGCCCCTGGCCCCCTCGCTTACCTCATTCTTGCCGCTCCGCGCGGCTCACGCAAAGGGCTGCCGCCCTTGGACCGCACGCTTGCGTCATCACCCCACTCGCCGTGGCTC
>Ga0207874_1003077_pt1 | contig 14454 bp, 10 predicted proteins | sample HigsolmetaAR201D_FD_184833 | JGI IMG/M metagenome (GOLD analysis project Ga0207874, IMG submission 184833) | Ionic liquid and high solid enriched microbial communities from the Joint BioEnergy Institute, USA - AR20-1-D (SPAdes) (version 2) ...
GACAACTCGCCACCTATACGCGCTACAAAGCGGAAGAAGCTGGTAGAAGGTATATCGAGATTGACCCACGCGGAACATCGCAACACTGTAGCCGGTGCGGAGCGGTGGTCAAGAAGTCTTTGAGCATCCGTGTGCATCAGTGTCCTCATTGCGGTCTTGAGATAGACCGCGATCTCAATGCCGCATACAACATTTTGAGACTGGGACTACAGTCTCAGGGGCTACGGCTCCAAGAAGCCCTCAGCCTTTCGGCGGGGGAGTAGTCACTCGCACTTCCAACTTTCACTACCTTTGCAGTTGAATGCACGCACCAAGCGCCGATGACGAGATCTACGAGCGCTTGGTTATCGGTATGCATAGGCATCAACCGTATCGCATTGTTGATGTATCAAGCGTGTCAAGAAAGAAGAACGTCGCGTTGATGTGCGCTCGTCGCACTGCGCTGGATACGCCGCCCAACTGTGGTGCGGGCCACGCAATGCCTGCCGTTGCTGTCCGTCGTGAGGCCAGCCAGAGTGACGCGCGTCACTAGAGAGGTTCGGCTCATGGGCAATGTTCTGCGTCTTCGCATCGTGCGATTCACTGTGCTCCTTGCACTGCTCACATCCCTTCACCTTGTCGGCGCACCACTCACCACCGCGCAACCGCTTCACTCAGCGGCTCGCACCACCGCTCTCCCCATCGAACAACAAGCGCTCGCCCTTGAACCGATCAGTCCGTCGCCTTCGGCTATTCAATCGAGCAGCACCATCACACCAACCGTGAGCGCTGGCGGCTCGCACTCCTGCACGCTGCGCAGCGATGGCCGCGCTATCTGCTGGGGTCTCGATAGCAATGGTCAAGTCTCGCAGACACCCGCACTCATCTTCCAGCAGATTGAAGCCGGAGCAGCGCACTCCTGTGGCCTGCAGACCAACGGCGAACTGCGTTGTTGGGGCCGCAACGATCCCGATGGAAGAGCCACACCGCCGAGTGGCGCCTTCGTGCAGTTTAGCATTGGCGGCGCCCACGGCTGTGCGGTGCGTGCCGATGGCTCGGTCGCTTGTTGGGGCGATAACAGCGCCAACCAAGCGCCTCCCAATGGGCCAAGCGGCTCGTTCAGCAGCGTCAGCGCTGGCGGGTTGCATACCTGCGGCCTGCGCCCGAGTGGGCAGATCAGTTGCTGGGGCACTGGCTTGGCCGTCACGCAAACGCCCGGCGGCACGTTCAAGCAAGTCAGCGCGGGCCTGATGCACACCTGCGCGATCGTCGACCCTAGTGGCGAATTGCAGTGTTGGGGTGATCCAAGCGCGATCGGCACAGTCCTCAGCGGCACGTTCAAGCAGGTCAGTGCGGGCAATATGCACACCTGCGCGCTGCGCTCCGATGACACCTCGCTCTGTTGGGGCTCCAACCTCTACAATCAAGTCTCCCCGCGCCCCGAGGCCACCTTCAGCCAGATCAGCGCGGGTGGTCAGCATAGCTGTGGCGTGGTGCCGAACGGCGTGCTCTGCTGGGGCAACAACGAGCAGGGCCAGGCCGAAGACCGTCTCGCGCCAATCATCACTCTGGCGCCGAGCAGCCAGCGCATCAACGCTAAATCCACGCTCATCTTGGGTGTGCAGGCCAGCGGCTCCCCCGAACCCACCTACGAATGGCGCTACAACAATCAGCCCATCCCAGGCGCCACCAGCGCGACCCTCAAGCTCGAACAGGTCAAGCCGCAGCAGAGCGGCACCTATAGCGTGCAGGTCAGCAATGTGATGGGCAGCGTCTCCGTCAGCGTCGATATCGAAATCGTCAAACTCTCGCAAGTGCTGGGATTTGGCAGCATCGAGACGAAACGCTACGGCGATGAGCCATTTCGCCTGTGGGCCAGCGCATCATCGGGCCTGCCGATCACGTATACTATCCTGGAAGGGAAGGCGAGCATCCAGAATCATTATCTGAGCATTGGCGGAGCGGGGCAGATCACCGTCCAAGTGTCGCAGGATGGCAATGAGTTCTACGAGGCAGCCAAGCCGATCACGCAGACGTTCCTGGTCGAGCGCGCCCCGCTGATGATCGTTGCCGACGATCAGGTGCGCCATATCGATCAGCCGATCCCGCCGTTGACGGCCAGTTACTACGGTTTGGTGAACGGCGACACGCCGGAGAGCCTGGAGCAGCCGCCGACGCTCACGACGCTGGGGATGCTCGGCATGCCAGCCGGGGAGTACCCCATCCTGATCGTGGGGGCCGCCGACCCGAATTACGATATTACGATGGTGAATGGCGTGATGCGCGTGGTGATGACGCGCGTGTTATTGCCGTTTGTGGGCAACGATCTGCCCGCGAGCGAGCTAGAAGAATAGTGTGCAAAAGGAACTCCCGGCGATCCCTGCTCGACATAACCGTATCGGTGGCGCGCTCGTTTATTGGGGGCTGATACGTTGGGGTGTGTGGTCGCACTTCGATCGCGTATGGCTAAAGGTGGTGGGCCAGCCGCCGCAGCCCGTCGATGGGCCGCTGCTGGTCTACCTTAACCATCCCTCGTGGTGGGATGGCTACATGTGCATGCTGTTGAACCGCCTGGTGCTGCGAGATCAGTTCCAGGGCTATCTGATGATGGAGGAGCCGCAACTCCGGCGATACTGCTTCTTCCGGTGGGTCGGCTGCTTCTCGGTCGATCGGCATAACGCACGATCGGCGGCGCGCTCGGTGGCCTACGCGGCGCGCCTGCTGGCCGAGCGCCCCAACCGCAGCGTGTACCTGTTCCCACAGGGCGTGTTGACGCCCAACGAGCGCCGCCCGCTGGAGCTCTACCCTGGCCTTGCGCACATCGTTCGGCGGGCTGGCGGTGCCACGCTGTGGCCTGTGGCGCTGCGCTACGAGTTTCGTGGCGAGCAGCGCCCCGAGGCGTTTCTGCGGGCTGGCCCGGCGCACCGCGTCACAGCGGAGACCGATGTGCAGACCGTGATGGCCGATACCACGCACCGCCTCACCGCCGCCACCGATGCCCTACGCGACGAGGTCGCCGCCGACGCGCTCGACGATTACCGCGTGCTGCTGCGCGGTCGCACTGGCGTCAACCGCCTGTTCGACCGGATACGCGGCCTCGATACGTGAGCAGCGCGCCAAGCAGCACCAGCGCGCCCACTATCCCCGCCAGCGAATACCCATGCGCGAAGTTCACCACGGTGAACATCAGCGTGCTCAACAGGTAGAGCATCAGCGGCAGCAGCGGCGTGACCGTTTGCAGCCACCGAGCGAACGGCGCGCTGGCGACAACGGGATATGCAGGCCGCGCGGAGTGCGCCAGCGCCACGCCGATCACCATCGCCATCACCAAGCCCACCACCCACCACGCCACAAAGTTAGCGGTCGGCACGCCGTAGTACCAGCCCGCGACATGCCACTCCCAGTAGTTGTTGATTAGCGTGGCGACCGTCTCGATCTGCAAGTCCAGCAGCAGCACCAGCGTGGCAGTGAGCAGGTAGCGTCCGAATGTGCTTGCAAGCGTGGGTTGCTCGCTGGGCCAGAGCAGCGCGGCGGCCTGCCAAGCCCCCAATACCGCCATCAGCCAGGCACAGGGGATGGCGAACGGCACATCGCCCGGCAGGATCGGTTGGAGCACTCCGGTGTAGTGATACGGCCCAAACGGGAAGCCGCTGCCCACACCGAGCTGCTCGATGCCCCAGCCCAGGCCGAACACCACCAGCGCAGCTATGGCCCCGCGCCCGCTGTACATCCCCACCAGCCATCCAGCGACCGCCGCCCCCTGCACCAACAGCAACGCGCTGCCCATCCAGATGCCCCAATCTGGCACGCGATCGAGTGCGACGGTCGCCGTGGAACCAGGGAAGACGGCCAGATAGACGAGGAAGCACATCTGCGCAAAAAGGATGCTATTACGATGTATCATCTTACATTATCTCGCTCAAAAATGCTGTAAATGTGGTATAGTGTACGTTATTATCAAATAAACGCTTCTTACCATCTTCTCGAGCCTAACGTTCCAAGGAGTTGTTTATTATCCGTATAAAATTGGTAAATACACGTTTCTTAATCTTTGAATGGTTCGTTTTGTGCCTAACCAGGCATGGTGTATCGACCGTATTCTCAAGCGTATAACAGAATTGTTATTTGCCTATGCACCTGAGCTATGCTACCATAAACATCCTCTCTTTTTTCGTATTGCAAATGATGTTATGTGGTGGCACGATAGGCGGTGACTCCTATGGACAAAGAATTTTATCGCATCCTCATGGTCGAGGACGATGGCACGATTGCGCATCTGATCAAGATCGCGATGCAAACCCTCGAGGTGCCGTATCAGCTTGATCAGGCATTCACCGCTGAGGAAGGCCATGCGTTGTGGATGCAACAACCCTACGATCTGCTCCTTACCGACCATAATCTGCGCGGTATGACGGGTCTTGCGCTCATCGAAACTCTGAAATCGGCTGGTTTCACAACGCCGACAGTACTCTTCACCGCCTACGATGCCGGCCCGATCCGTAAAGAGGCGAAGCGCCTCGGCGTTTCGGCCTTTATCGCCAAGCCTTTCTTCCTCGATGAATTTGTGGAGGTTGTGCGCGGTCTGCTACCGATCAAGGCTAGCCAGTTCGGTAAATAACCAGTTCGGCTTCGCTGCTTGTGAGTGCGCTTTGCATCATGTGCGGCGGAGTCGTTCCTTTTCAAATGGTCCTGCAGTATCGCGAAATTTGCCGCTTACTAGGTGCGAGTGCTATAATCCTCTGTCAGGATCGGACTAGAGCGGAGCATTGCGATGCAGCGTGTGATTTATTTGCGCCGTCCTCGGCCAAGCCGCGATCAGCAGGGTCTCCAGCAGCATCTAGAACGAACATTTCAGCATGGGTTGGTCGCAACAGTACGCGAACTTGAGATTTGGTATCCACCTGCCGATGTCTACGAAACTGCTACAGCTTGGATCATCAAGGTAGAACTTGCAGGTATGCGCAATGCCGAGATCGCCATCACGATCGAGGATCATTGTTTGCGTATCCAAGGCCAACGTCCCGAACAGCGAGATGAGCACGTACGTTACTACCATCAGATGGGTATCAACTATGGTGCGTTTGTTGTCGAGGTCTTTTTGGCACGTCCCGTCAATTATGATCAAGTTACCGCTCGCTATGACGATGGTTTGTTGTTCGTTGAGCTACCAAAACTTGATGTCGAACAGTAAGTGGTAATACGGAAAAAACGACCATCTAAGATGGAGATACAGCGTGAGCGATAGCGAGCATGAGCAGAAGCTCAACGATGCGTTGGGCATGAGCGACCTCAAAATGCAGTCCCCCGAAGTGCCACAAGAGTTGGCGATTCTCCCGTTGTTTAACGTGGTGATCTACCCTCTGACTGTGGTACCGTTGGCGGTCGGCCAGGAGTTGTCAATTAAGCTGATCGACGATGCCATGGTGGGCGATCGCCTGATTGGTTTAATGGCGCTGAAGAATGAAGATGAGCGCCCAGAGCATATCACTCCCGATGATTTCTACCATATCGGCACTGCCGCGCTAGTGCATCGGCTGCTGCGCCTGCCCGATGATACGCTGCGCGTAGCGGTGCAGGGCATCGAGCGCATTGAGATCGAGGAGATCATCCAGACCGAGCCGTACATCCGCGCTCGCGTGCGGGTGCTGCACGACGAAACCGCTTCGGATATCGGCATCGAAGCGCTGATGCGCAATCTCGTCAATCTCGCCTCGCAGATCCTGCAATTGCTGCCCAACCCCAGCGATGAATTGCAGACGCAACTGCTGAACGAAGAGGACCCACGGCGGCTCGCCTATCTGCTTGCGGTCACCATGCTGTTCCGCAGCGATGTCGCTGAGCGCCAGGAGATCCTCGCCTACACCAGTGTGCGCGACAAGCTCGAACGGCTCACCGAGATCCTCACTCGTGAGTTGTCGGTGCTGCAATTGGGTCAGCAGATCCAGTCGCAGGTGCAGAGCGGCATCGATAAGAACCAGCGCGAGTATCTGCTGCGCGAACAGATGCGCGCTATCCGCAAGGAGCTTGGTGAGGACGACGAGAACCAGGTCGAGGTAGAACGGCTGCGCAAGGCCATCGAGGAAGCGGGGATGAGCGCCGAGGCAAAGGAACAGGCCGCGCGCGAGCTCAACCGTCTCGCGCAGATGCCGCCCGCCGCCGCCGAGTACGGCGTGATCCGCTCGTACCTCGAATGGCTGATCAGTATGCCGTGGCAGGTGCGCAGTGAGGATCAACTCGATATTGCGCACGCCCAACAGGTGCTCGATGAGGATCACTACGATCTTGAGAAGATCAAAGCGCGTATCCTCGAGTACTTAGCCGTGCGCGAACTGCGTCAGCAGCGCTTGGGCAAGGATGCCAGCAACCAGAAGGGCGCGATCCTCTGCTTTGTTGGCCCGCCCGGTGTCGGCAAAACGTCGCTGGGCCGCTCGATCGCCCGCGCCATGAACCGCAAGTTCATCCGCATCTCGTTGGGTGGCGTGCGCGACGAGGCCGAGGTGCGCGGCCATCGCCGCACTTACATCGGCGCGATGCCCAGCACGATCATCCAAACAATCAAGCGCGTCGGCGTCAATAACCCCGTCTTTATGCTCGATGAGATCGACAAGATCGGCAGCGACTTCCGGGGCGATCCCTCCTCCGCGCTGCTGGAGGTGCTTGATCCCGAGCAGAACAACGCCTTCCGCGATCACTATCTCGATGTGGCGTGGGATCTGTCGTCGGTGATGTTTATCGCCACCGCCAACAACTTGCAGACCATCCCAGCGCCGCTGCTCGATCGTATGGAGGTGATCCAACTCTCCGGCTACACGCTGCGCGAGAAGTTGGAGATCGCGCGGCGCTACCTGCTGCCCGAGCAGCTCAGCGAGCACGCGCTGACCAACGACGATATCGTGGTGACGGACGAAGCGCTGCAAGTGGCGATCGAGGAGTACACACGCGAGGCGGGTGTGCGCAACCTTGAACGCGAGATCGCCAATATCTGCCGCAAGGTGGCGGTCGAGATCGCGAAGCGACAAAGCGTCACGCTCAAGGATACCGAGCAAACCGACGGTGCCGAGCCGGATGCGTCCGCTGAGGAGGGCGAAGTTGCCGAGCAATCGGCGCCTCCGCCTCAACAGGCTGTACTCCCCGAACCCATCTTGGTTGACGCGGAGCGGGCGCGCGCCTTCCTAGGCAAGCGGCGCTACTACTCCGAAGTATCGGAGCGGATCGATCGTCCTGGCATCATCACTGGCCTGGTGTGGACGCCGGTCGGTGGCGATATTATCTTCATCGAAGCGACGGCCATGCCCGGCAACAAGGGCTTTGTGCTCACGGGCCAACTCGGCGATGTGATGAAGGAATCGGCGCGTGCGGCCCTCTCGTGGGTGCGCGCCGAGGCCGAGCGCCTGCAGATCGATCCAAAGTTCTACGAGGCGCATGACATTCACTTGCATGTGCCAGCGGGGGCCATTCCCAAGGATGGGCCGTCGGCGGGCATTGCGATGACCACCGCATTGGTTTCGCTGCTCACGGGTCGCCCCGTGCGCGAGGGTGTGGCGATGACTGGCGAGATCACGTTACGCGGCAAGGTGCTGCCGATCGGCGGCGTAAAGGAGAAGGTGCTGGCGGCGCACCGCGCTGGCCTACGCACTGTCATTCTCCCCAAGCGCAACGAGGACGATCTCGACGATATCCCCGCTGAGGTGCGCCAAGAACTGACCTTTGTATTCGCCGACCGCATGGAAGAAGTGCTCGACGCAGCCCTGCGTCAGCGCGTCACCGAGCCGCCGATTGCGTCGGGCGCGCAGCCCTACAGCGAGGAGAACGGCGTGACGGTGGCCGATACTGGCATCGATACGCTTGAGTAAGCGAGCGCTGCGAACGAACTTAAGGGATTGGGAGGCATTGCCGCTCAATCCCTTTTTGTATACGCTTCGCCTTGGGAGGCATATGGGAAACGTTTTCACTAATGGAGGGTAGAGCTGGCGAAACCGCGCAGACCCTCGACACCACAAAAAGTTGCGCCTGGTGATACCTCACCAAGCGCAACGGGAGACCTATGCCGATGCCTCGAAAGGGCACGGCGCGAATTAGATGCGGAACGTCACAGCTACGCGGCCAAACTGCAACCGCGAGCCATCCTTGATCGGCACTGGCGTGTTTGGTTCGAGTTTGGTGCCATCGACGCGCGAATAGTTTGTGCTATTCAGGTCGGTCAAGGTCCAATCGCCGTTGTTGTGATTGATCCGAGCGTGCTGGCGGCTCACACCACCACTCTCGCCACCGAACGGCGTCAGATCAACCTCGGGGAAGATCCCACTGATCGGGTCCTCGCGGCCAATCACAAACTCCGTCTTATCCATGGGCAGAGGAATTTCATGCCCACTGTCGTCGAACACTAAGCGCGGTGCCGGAGCGGGTGCCACAGGTGCTGCAGGTGCAACTGGTGCCACCGCTTCCAGCGGCACTGGCGCTGCTGGCGCTTCCTCAGCGGATGCGGCGGGTGCCGCAGCAGCTGCTGGCGCTTCCTCAGCGGGTGCGGCGGGTGCCTCAGGTGCTGCTGCCGGGGCCGCAGGTGCCACCGATGCGCCGCCCGTCAACGCGGCCAACTCGGCCTGCGCCTGAGCCAGCGCATCGCGCGCCTCGGCCAAGCCCTGCGTCACCGCTGGCGGTGTTGCAGCGCCGAACATCGACTGCATCTGCTCGAACTGCGAGATGATCTGCTGCTGCTGCGCGATCACGCCCTCTAGGCGCTGTACCTCTGCTGGGTCAACAGCGGGTGCTGGCGGCTGGAGTGCATCAAGCTCGGCTTGTGCCTTGGCCAACGCATCGCGCGCCTCGGCCAAGCCCTGCGTTACCGCAGGTGGCGTTGCAGCGCCGAACATCGACTGCATCTGCTCGAACTGCGAGATGATCTGCTGTTGCTGCGCGATCACGTCCTCCAAGCGCTGCTTCTCGGCTTGATAGGCCGAGTCGTCGAGGGCGGGTGCCACGGCTGCGGCAGGCTCCTCGGCGGGTGCCACGGCTGCGGCAGGCTCCTTGGCGGGTGCCACGGCTGCGGCAGGCTCCTCGGCTAGTGCCACAGGCGCAGCAGGTTCCTCGGCTGGCGCTACTGGAGTAGCAGGCTCCTCGGTTGGCGCCTCAGGTGTAGCAGGCTCCTCGGCTGGCGCCACTGGTGCTGCAGGCTCCTCGATCGGTGGTGCAACAGGCGCGGCAGGCGTCGCAGGTGCGACTGCGGTCGCATTCACCAACGATGCGCCACAGTTATCGCAGAACCGATCACCGGGCAGATTCTGATGCCCACAGGCTGGGCAGAGCGTGCCGCTGCTGGCGTCGTTTGCGACCGGAGCGCTGCTTGGGATCGGCGGGGCGTAGACTGTCGGTGCGTCGTAGCTCGTAGCATCTGCCGTCGGCGCAAGGCCGCTCAACGATGTGCCACACTCATCGCAGAAAGCCTGGCCCGGCAACACGACAGCGCCACACGAAGGGCATGTCACAGCGGCTGTCGTCGGTTGCGCGGCGCTTACCGCCTGCGCTTGTGGAGCCGCACCACTCGATTCGAGCCGTGCGCCACACTGATCGCAGAAACGATTGCTGGCATCGTTCTCGGTGCCACAGGTAGGACATTTCATTGAGCGATCCTCCTTTATCAACAGTTCCAAGAGCAACCCCACTGTTCTCTTCTCAGCAGCGCCCCTAGAACCTCATACTCATACAAGAAAAAAGTTATTCTTCCAACTTTTGCGTTAGGCGCCGCGTGGCATAACGCAGTTCTTTCTGTGTTTCGGCGGTCATCCCCTGGCCCTGCTCCAGTTGTGCCGCTTGTTCCTCGGTTTTGCGGGCCAACTCAAGCTCGCCGAGATCCAACAAACGGGTCGCAGCGGCGCGCAGCTTCTGCGTCGCGCCCGCCACATTGCCAGCCTCGGCCTCCGAGAGCGCGCGAGTCTGCAACTTGAAGGCAGTGACCTTCTCCACCAAGTTCATCGTGGTTGCATCGTACTTCGCCGCCGATTCATCGGTGGTGAAGTCAAGCAACACATCTTGTTTGATCACCTGCTCGTTGCTGTCGCTCACGAGGGTGTAGTGCAGTTCGGCCTGCGCCACGCGGAAGGACCCCGCCGTGCGCGGCCCAATCAGCAGATCGACGATCACACTGGCGGGTTGGCCCGATTCGAGGTTGCCCAGCCGCACCGCCACTTCGTTTTGGCCGATCGGCTGGTAGCCCAGGTTTGCGATCACGGGCGAGACGCGGTGCACAGCGCGAGGCGTCACATCGCGGGCCAAGCGCAGCAGCAATCGCACATCCTGCGCCACCGTTCCCTGCGCGGTGCGCACTGCCCGCTGGAAGAAGGTAGCGATCTGGGCCGGATCAGCGATATAATCGGAAGTGCCGTTTGTCACCTCGGCCAGGTCGTCGAGCAATTTCTCATTCCATTCGGCCCCCAGGCCCAGTGCTGTGATGCGCACATCGGCCTGAGCCAGTTCGCTTGCTATGGCGCGGCAGGCATCCTCATCGCCCCAGGTCTGCCCATCGGTGAGCAGCAAGAGCGACGAGACGCGGTCGGGCGCTTGGAAGCGGCTGAGTTCGGCTTGACCAGCCCGCAGGCCGCCCGACATCGCCGTGCCACCTGCCTCCTCGATCCGATCGATTTGCGCCTTGATGGCTTCTTTATCGGCGGCCAGCGTTGCGGGCAGCAACACCTCAACTTGGTCGTCGAACAGCACAATGGCGACAGCATCCTGCGGCGTGAGCGTATCGATCACCCGCTTGGTCGCATCCTTCATTGCGGCAAGCTTAGCACCCTGCATCGAGCCAGAGCGATCGAGCACCAGACAAAAGTTTAACGGTACGGTTTCGCTCTTGGCAGCTGCCTGCGCCGCCACAAACAAGTAGCCCACCTGAGGATTGCTGCTTGTAGGCAGAGGCGCGCGGCCCCACGTACAAGTTAATGTGATCGGATCCGACATCTATAAACTCCTCACTACTGTAAGTCTTATCTCTGTGTGCAGGATGCATTCGCTTACGAGCGCATTCACACAATCGGGTAGCTGTGGCACCTTCGATTACGCCGCCTCAAATCGCACAACGATCGACGTGATGTTATCCTCGCCACCCGCCGCATTCGCTGCATCGATCAACTCATTGCAGGCCGCCTGCGGATCGCTGTGCTTGCCGATAATCTCGGCCATATGCGGGTCGCGGGTCATCTCCCACTGACCATCGCTGCAGAGGAACAACGCATCGCCGGGGCGCAGGCGCTCGACAAAGACATCGACCTCTAGATCGGCGCGGTCGCCGAGTGAGCGCAACACCGCATTCCGCTGAGGATGTGTGTAAATGTCGTCCTCGCTGATTTGGCCCAGATCGACCAAGCGCATCACCAGCGAATGATCCTTACTGATACGGCGCAACGCACCATCTCGATAAATATACGTGCGACTGTCGCCAATGTTGCCGATAATGGCCCGATCTCCCACCACCAATGCCATGGTGATGGTCGTGCCCATATCGCTGCCGCGCGCTTGCGCCTCGCGTAACACATACTCGTTGGCTTGGAGGATGGCCTGCACCATAATGTTGCGCAGCCGTTCCTCGTCGTAGGGCGCGTCGGTCTCGACGGTTGGCGCGAGGTAGGCCCGTATCACCACTTCCGCAGCGCCACGGATAGCCAAGCCACTGGCGATCTCGCCAGCATCGTGGCCGCCCATACCATCAGCGACGATAAACAAGCCCCAGGAGCGGCCCAGCGAATCTTGCACCATACGGAGATCGAGTTCCAACAAACTGTCCTCATCGATCTCGCGGATCATGCCTTGGTGTGTGGCGGAGCCAACTCGCATCCGCAGAGGGATGGGTTGTGTGCGCTCGGCGATCAGATGCTCCAGTTGATCGTGCAGTCCTTTCGCATCGGCAAACGCGCCTGTGCGAAGTTCGCTCAGCAGTTCGGGCAGGCCTGGCTCGCCGAGCCGCGAGGTCACCAGGTTCTCATCGAGCCGTTTGGTGAGCCGCTGTGTGCCCGTCAACGTTTCGAGCAGGCTTGCCAATGCTTGCAGATCATCGGCGATCGCCTTGGAATCGCCTGTATCGATGCGCCGTAGGTTCGGCACATCGCGCAGATGCACCGCACCATCAGCCGAAAGCGCCACATTGTCCGGCGAGACTGCTCCAAGTGCGAAGCCGGATTGGTGCAACGCCGTTAACAGCGCCGCCATCCCCTTGCCAACACGGAGCGCCTCAAGTTCATCGATCGGCGGGGTCAATGGAGTGCGTCCATCGTCGGCCAAGAGCGTCAGCGTCTGATCGCCCACCGTTACTTGTTCCCATATGGCTGGCAGCGCCGCAAGCGCTGCGGGGTCCGTCACCTGCGATAACAGCGCCACCCCATGCGGCTCGCCTTGGAGCAGTTGCCCCTGGTAGGTGCGGCCTTCGAGCGCGGCTCCACATTCGGTGCAGAATGCTTCGCCTGCCTCGTTGACTGTTGTGCCACAGGCCCAACAGCGCCGCCAGAATTGCGAGTCGCGCACCTGAACATCCTCACCCTCTTGCGATAGGATCGCGAAGCGATCAGCGAACAAGGCATCTGCTGAGGTCTGATCGGTATTGGGTGGTTGCTGTTCCATGGCTCCTTCTTTCTGTTCCATCACCACTGGCCGCTCCTCTGGCTGGCTTTCAGGTGCGGCAGTGTTTTGAGATATCGCAGGAATAGACGTTGGATGTCGCGTAAGTGTTTCGGAAAGCCAGTCTTGATCTTCACGAGATGGGCGTACTAAGGGCGCTGCACACTCGTTGCAGTAACGCGCACTGGTACGATTTTTTGCTCCACACTTTGGGCATTCTCTATGTATCACGCTCAACTCGCACTATCACAATGCTAATATTGTCGCGACCACCGCGTTGGTTTGCGAGGTTGATCAACTGCTCGCAAGCCAACTCGGGATCGGGTTGTTTTAATACAATGTCGGCGATTTCGTGGTCCTCGACATGGTTCACAAGACCATCCGAGCAGAGCAGGAGCGTATAGCCTGGCTCCAACTGCTCGGCAAAGGTATCGATCTCGACTGATGGATCGGTACCTATCGAACGATAGAGCATATTCTTTTGGGGATGAACACGGGCTTGTTCTGGGGTGATCTGACCAATATCGACGAGGCGTGCTACGAGGCTATGATCGGTAGTGAGTTGGGCGGAGACTGCGCCATCATTGGTGACGCCACTTGCATTGATCAAGTATGCACGTGAATCGCCAACCGAGGCAAGATAGAGCCGATCATCGATGATCAGTGCGATCGTGAGCGTTGTGCCCATCCCTTTATGATCGCTATTGGTGCGTGCGTCGTCGTACACACGTTTGTTCGCTTGGACGGCTGCATCGCTCAACAGGCTCTTCCAAGCTTCATCGCTCGATGGGAGTTGTTGCTTCAGGACTCGGCGTACCTCTGTTTGGCTGACATCGGCTGCGATCCGGCTGGCATGCTCCCCTGCCGCTGCTCCTCCCATGCCATCGGCGACGAGACACAAGTATGCTGTTCGCTTGTTGGGTAGCTGAATCGTGCCGGTGTACACAGCATCTTGATTATTTTGTCGTACTCGTCCTCGATCGGTGCGAGCAGCGACCTTTAAACGCAACGGCATCGGTGCACCTACTCCCTGTCCCCTCTGAAGCGAACCGCTGAGCGCTGATCCACAGACTTGACAAAATTTTGCACCTTCGCGATTGCCATGACCGCAGATGGGGCATCCCACCGGGAAGTTCCGAAGTACTGGCAGTCGCCGAGTGATACGTACAGTCTCGCGCCCAAGCGAGAGTTGTTGGGCGAGGCTGTGTAGGATCTGCGATAAATCTTCGATAGCGGCGGCTGCTTGCGCCCGTGTGGCTGCGCTTCCGTTTGTTAACTGTACCTGCCACCAGCGCATTGCCGATTCTACCACGTTTATCAGCTTGCGCAGGTCCAGCGATTCATCGTTTACGTGGATGCGCTGGTGTACGGGCAAAACCGCCTCGACCGCAGGAGACGTTTCCGTGGTTGCTTCGTCACGTTGCTGTACAGCCTTGAGCGGCTTACCACAAGTGGGGCAGAAACGGGAGCGGGCTTGAACTGGTGCGCCGCAAAACTGACAAACAGCGTTCATAAGCATCAACATCCGGCTCACATCGTCCATTCGGCATACGTTTGATTATAGAGGAGAGCGTACTGGAACGCAAGACATTCAGCATAACCGTTGCCAGCAGATCGGTGATCCCTACCTTCTTGCAATAACGTTTATGCCCTCCAAGAGGTTCCCTTATCCTGCGGAGGTCGTGGAACTGGTTCCGGAGGTCGTGGAACTGGTTCCGGAGGTCGTGGAACTGGTTCCGGAGGTTGTGGAACTGGTTCCGGAGGTTGTGGAACTGGTTCCGGAGGTTGTGGAACTGGTTCCGGAGGTTGTGGAACTGGTTCCGGAGGTTGTGGAACTGGTTCCGGAGGTTGTGGAACTGGTTCCGGAGGTTG
>Ga0207874_1003078_pt1 | contig 14452 bp, 9 predicted proteins | sample HigsolmetaAR201D_FD_184833 | JGI IMG/M metagenome (GOLD analysis project Ga0207874, IMG submission 184833) | Ionic liquid and high solid enriched microbial communities from the Joint BioEnergy Institute, USA - AR20-1-D (SPAdes) (version 2) ...
GCCCGCGGCCCACTCGCGCAGGGCAAGTAGCTGGGTCTCAACCGTCTGGTCCTTGTTGGTGCTCACGCGAGCGTATAGGGCGACTCTCATGGACTGATTCTCATTACTGTATAGACGTACCGTAACTATAGCTGCGAACCATTCCGAAATCGAGCGTTAATGGAATACCGAAAACCGCGGAGACGGGGGCGTGGATTCACTGGCGCTCCGCCGGTGTGGTTTCGGAGACGTTTTCGGAATTGTTGAATCAGGGCGCAGGGCGGCGGCGCGGGGATGAATCAGCCCAAGGGGCGGGAGCCGTTACGGGGTTACGCGTCGTTACGCGGCGGGGCAGCTTCCACGTAACCGCCCCGGACCCCATACGCTTCTGGCTTTCCCGTCTTTCCGTTACGCGGTTACGGGGAGAATAGGGAAAAGACTTCAGGAGGGGAGGAGAACCGGGACCGGCTCCGCTCGCCCCGTGGGCGTAGGGCGTCGCACCGTATAGGCGTATAGGTCTAATAGGAATTTCCACGTTACTCGTAACGCTCACCCCAAAAATACAGCCGGAAGCCCATCCGTTGATGGATTTCCGGCCGTTACGTGGAAAGGGTCCATTTCGGCGTAACTCTGGCCCCTCGCCCATCAGAAGGGGGCGAGGCCCGCCGGGTTTCCGTCCCCGGCCCAGACGTAAATGCGACACACTTCACCGTCGATCCGCACAGGGCCTTCTGGCTTCCACCCCAGCGCCTTCATCGCCTCCTTCACCTTCCGCGGGACTCCGCCATTGCGGTCCTTCTGTGGGATGCCCAGCCGGTCGTAGACCGCCCCTGTCTTGACGATCCACTGGCCCTTCCATTGCTGGATTTCATCCCGCAGGCCTTCGAGGCACTCCATGTAGCCCTCATCGACCACACGACGTTCAGCTTGGGCCTGCTTGGCCCCAGCAGCAGCTTCGCCTTCGAGCGTCAGCACGTAGTTGCCGGAGCGATAGCGGGCCAGCGCCTCCGCGATGAGCTGATCACGGGCAGCACGCAGGCCTGCGAGGTCTACGCGCGACACGGCGATAGGCCAAAAGCGGCGGTTTTCGGTCGGGTCTTGTAGGAACCGCTCTTCATTGGTGGTTCCCGCCAGCACAAAGCGCCGGGGCACCGTGACTGGGCTGCGCGCGTAGGCCGGGCGTCCGGTATCGGCCTGCCGGGCAATCGTCGCCTTGAGGGCTGAAACATCCTTCTTGCTCATGCCGTCCAGCTCGGCGCATTCAAGAATCCACACGCCGGAGGTCACCTCCAAGACTTCGCGGGCGTCCCGCGCCCCAAGGAAGGCGGCGTCAGAGAAGAACTCATCACCTGCGAGGATGCGCAGCGCGGTCGATTTCCCCACGCCTTGGCCTCCCACCAGTACCAGCATGTAATCGAACTTCACGCCCGGCTCAAAGGCGCGAGCGATTGCCGCGGTCAGCCACACGGCCCCGGCGACACGCGTGTATGGGCTATCCTCCGCCCCGCAGAAGTTGTAATGGTTCAATGATTTCGGACACGCGGTTAGGGTTACTACACCAGCCGGACCGAGGGATCAGATGAGCAGACGATATTTTCCGCCTGAGTTCAAAGTCGAGGCCGCGAGCAAGGTGCTCGATGAGGGCATGCGCGTCCCCGAGGCTTGCCAGGCGTTTGGGGTTGGCCCTACGGCGATGCGTCGCTGGGTCAAGCAGCTGGCCGATGAGCGCGGGGGCGAGACGCCGCGAGGCAGTCAACCGATCACGCCCGAGCAGCGCCGGATTCGGGAGCTCGAAGCACAGGTACGCCAGCTCCAGGAGGAGAAGGACATCCTAAAAAAAGCAACCGCCTTCTTCGTTCAGGAACAGACTGGCAAACGGTGGTTCTCGAAATGAAGAAGGCGCACAGCATCAAGCGCTTGTGTGCCGCGTTCGAGGTGGCGCGTAGCACCTACTACGATTGGCTCGCGCGACGCCGTGCACCGGCCAATCCTGGCCATCAGCGCGTGCTGGCAGAAGTGCGCGTCATTCATCGGCAAACTCACGCCAGCTACGGCCGCAGGCGGATGTCAGCGGAGCTGCGTCGTCGTGACTTTGAGGTGGGGCCGTTCCGCGCCCGCAGCCTGATGCGCGAGGCGGGTTTAGCGGTCGAGGTGCCCAAGCCGCCGATCTATCCCAAATCCAAGGGGGCGCCCGATGCCGTGGCGCCCAACCATCTCGACCGGCAGTTCGACGTCACGGTGCCGGGCACCGTCTTCGCCGGCGACATCACCTACATCTGGACGCAGTCCGGCTGGCTGTATCTGGCCGTTGCCATGGACCTGTGCGCGCGGCGCATCGTCGGATGGGCAACGTCCGCTCACGCGGATGCCGATCTTGTCATCCGGGCACTGAGGCTTGCCCTGCCACATCGCCACCCCACCCAAGGGCTGATGTTCCACTCGGATCAGGGTTGTCAGTACACCAGCGCAGCCTTTCGCACGTTCCTGGCGGATAACCGCATCACCCAGAGCATGAGCCGGCGTGGGAACTGCTGGGATAATGCCCCGGTGGAGCGATTCTTCCGCAGCCTCAAGAGCGAGCGGATCCGGACGACGATCTACCGCGACCATGGGCAGGCGCGAGCCGAGGTTAACGATTACATCGCTCGCTTCTACAACACGAGCCGACTGCATTCGGCCGCCGGGGGCAACCCACCGGCCGTACAGCATGCGGCGCTACGCAAAGCCGCCTAACGGAGTGTCCGGAATTACTTGACCACTACATATTGGCGACCGGGGCGATGCCTGAGCGGCCTCCATCGAGGCCGCTCAGGCTCAGAGTGCCTCCCGCAGGAGGTATGGGGAAGGATTCCCGCTCATGCTTTCTCGTTGAACATCGCGATACGGCCGCCGTCGACCACCAGATCATGGCAGTTCACGTAGCCGGCCTCGTCGCTGGCCAGGAAGACCGCCGCATTGGCGATGTCGTCGGCCAGGCCGGCGCGGGGAGTGGGCGTGGCATGGGCGAGATTGCGCTGCAGCTTCTCGAACTTCTGCCGGTTTTCCTCGTCGCTCAGGGTATTGGCACGCGCCGAGCCGCCCCAGAAGATCGGCGTGGCGATGGCGCCAGGGGAGATCGCATTGACGCGGATGCCGTGCGGCCCAAGTTCGGCGCCCGCCAACCGGGTCAGGTGGCTGACGGCCGCCTTGGCGCCGGAGTAGAGATAGCCGCCCTGGTTGATGCGATGGGCGGCGATGCTGGAGTTGTTGATGATGGAGCCGCCGCCCTGCGGCTTCATCACCCGGGCGGCATGCTTCATGCCGAACACCACGCTGCCGACCAGCAGCTGCATGACCTCGGCGAACTGCTCTTCGGTGACCGATTCGACGCTGCTGCGCTCGCCGGCGCCGGCGTTGTTGAACAGGCAGTCGAGGCGGCCGAAGCGCTCTACCGCCTTATCGACCAGCGCCGCGATGTCGGTCTCGCGCATGACGTCGGTGCGCTGGAAGACGGTCTCGCCGCCCAGTTCGCGCGCCAGCGCCTCGCCCTTGTCGACGCTGCGTCCGGCCAGCACCAGCCGGGCGCCCTCGGCGGCAAAGCGCCGTGCCGTGGCTTCGCCTATGCCGCTGGTGGCACCGGTGATGATGACGACTTTGTCCTGAAGCCGGCCTGTCATGGTCTCTCCTCGTTCTGTGGTGATAGCCGATCGTAGCGCGTCGGGACGGCGGTTGCCTGCCGCTGTTCCCGGGCGCGCCCGGCGACCGGCGCCGACGAGCCGATGGCATCCGCGGTAACGGCAGGTTACCTTGTGGTATCTCCGACACGCTGTGGCGCGTACCCGGCTACAGCCGTCATGCGATATGAGGCCCGAATGCACGAATCGCCCCCCATTCCACGTCCCGCTTCCACGCTCATCCTGACGCGCGATACCCCCGAGGGTATCTAGGTGCTGCTGATGCAGCGCACCCACAAGGCGATCTTCATGCCGGGCGTCTACGTCTTCCCGGGCGGCGCGGTGGATGCCGACGATCGCAACGACGAGCTGGCGGCTCTGTGCAGCATGGACGATGCCGCGGCGAGCCGGATGCTGGGCATCGAGCAGGGCGGGCTGGGCTATCTGGTGGCGGCCGCACGGGAGTGCTTCGAAGAGTCGGGGCTGCTGCTGGCGCGCGATCGGCACGGCCGGCCGGTCGAGATCCGCACGCCGGAGGACATCGAGGCCTATGCGGCGCTGCGTGCCCGGCTGAGCGCCGGCGAGATGACGCTCACCGACCTGTGCCGCGACCGTGGGGTGACTCTGGCCCTGGACCAGCTGGCCTTCTTCAGTCACTGGGTGACGCCGGTAGGGCCGCCGCGGCGCTACGACACGCGGTTTTTCGTCGCGGTCGCACCGGCCGGTCAGACGGCCTTGCACGATGGCGAGGAGACCATCGCCCATGTCTGGATCCGGCCGGCGGAGGCTCTGGAGCGCAGCCGCCGCGGCAGCCTCTCGCTCGCCTCGCCGACTATTCGTACCCTCAAGGCGCTGACCTCGTTCCCCACCACGGCGGCGCTGATGGACTACGCGCGCCGGCCGCGCGAGGTGGTGGTCGCCCATCCGCGCTTCGCCCGCGGCAGGGCCGGCATGCGGCTGTTCCACGAGGGCGATCCGCCCTATGCCGAGATCTGCAAGCTGGATCCGCAGGGCAGGGGCACGGCGTCTTACGAGATCCTGCCGGGCGTGGTGACCCGGCTGTCGGAGACCGTGCGGCGGCTGACGGCGCCCAATCCCAGCGTGATGACAGGGCCCGGCACCAATACCTACCTGATCGGCAACGCCGAGATCGCGGTGATCGACCCGGGGCCGCCGATTGCCGAGCACATCGAGCGCATCATTGCCGCTGCCGGCAGCGGCCGCATCCGCTGGATCCTGACTACCCACACCCACATGGACCACTCGCCGGCGGCCCGGCTGCTGAAGGAGCGTACCGGCGCCGAGGTGCTGGGCATGCCGGCGCCGCCGCATGACAGCCAGGACCGCGAGTTCCGGCCGGACCGGGTGCCGGCCCACGGCGACCTGCTGCAGGTGGATGGCGTGACCCTGCGCGCCATCCACACGCCAGGCCATGCCTCCAACCATCTCTGCTATGTGCTCGATGAGGAGCGGCTGCTGTTCTCCGGCGATCACATCATGCAGGGCTCCACGGTGGTCATTAATCCGCCGGATGGCGACATGGGCGCTTATCTGCGTTCCCTGAACCTGCTGGCGGAGGAAGAGCTCGACTACATCGCCCCGGCGCACGGCTTCCTGATGGATAAGCCGCACCAGGTGATCGACCGCCTGATCTCCCACCGGCTGGCGCGCGAGGCCAAGGTGCTGGACGCGCTGCGCCAGCTCGGCCCGGCCAGCGAGGACGAACTGGTGCCGGTGGTCTATCGGGACGTCCCGGACGTCATGCATCCGCTGGCCAAGCGTTCGCTGCTGGCGCACCTGCTGAAGCTGGAAGAAGACGGCGAAGCCGCCCGCGACGGCGAGCGCTGGTGGCTGCTGCCGCCCAAGGCGGCGTAGCGGGCCGGTTGCTGCACTGCGGTGCCATGACTCTCATCCTTCGCGGCCAGGGGCCGCTCCTACGAGGCCATGACAGGCTTCTTCTGTAGGAGCGGCCCCCTGGCCGCGAACCTGCGAAGAATCGCGGCGGGGAACGCCGCTCCTGCTGGCGTGTAAAGGGAAAAGGCAGCTGCTTGGGTTCTACGGCGCTGCTTGCAATACCACCGCGCCATAGGCCGGCAGCCGTAGCGCCGGCCGCCTTGGGTCGAGCGTGAGCGGCCGGTCGCCGAGCAGGTCGAGGAGACGGCCGGAAGGGAGGGCGGCGGTGTTCGTGAGCCGGGCGGTCAGCGGCCGGTCGCTGAAATTCAGCACTACCAGCACATCCTCGGCCGGTGTCGGCCCCGGCCGGAGGAAGCTCAGTACCCGCTCCTCCTGGTCGTTGCCGACCAGCTCCAGCCGCTCGGACCACAGCGCCGGCGTGTCGCGGCGCAGTGCCGCGAGGCGGGCATAGTAGGGCGTGAGGTCGTGTGGGTCCTGCCAGACCAGCGGCGGGCCTTCGTCGTAGGGTTCATACTCGGCGCCGATCTCATCGCCGGTATAGATCACCGGCACGCCGGGCACGGTGAACTGCAGCGCGGCGGCCACCCGGGTCATGCCCAGGCCGTAGCGGCCGATGAAGCGCTCGCCGGTGTCGTTGTTGTTGAGAAAGCGCAAGATCAGCGTGTCGGCCGGATAACCCCGACCACGGTTGGTGAGCGCGGCCCGCAGGCGGTCGAGGTCGGCGCCGCTGGCGTCTGCCCTGAACACATCCTGCCAGGCCCAGCGGCCGAGCTGTTCGGTCCAGTCGTAGGCGGCGTCGAAGCCGCTGCGGACGTAGTAGGGGTCGCGTGCCGAGGCCTCGGCCAGCAGGAACAGGTCCGGGTCGATGCGCTTGAGTTCCTCGCGCCAGCGCTGCCAGAACTCCGGTGCCCGCTGCCGCACGCCCCAGCCGGCATCGACCCGGAAGCCGTCGACGCCGTGCCGCCGCACCCAATAGGCGAAGGCGGCGATGACGTAGTTCTGGACTTCGGGGTTGTCGTAGTCGAGGTTCTTGAGGTTGTCCCAGTCGAAATAGCTGGCGATCTCGCCGTCGGCGCCGCGCTCGAACCAGCCGTAGTAAGGCGAGCGCGACCCACGACGGGCAACGTCCAGGTAGTAGCGGTGCCGGTCGGAAACGTGATTGGGCACGAAGTCCATGATCACCCGCAGCCCAAGCGCCTGGGCGCGCTGCACCAGGGCGTGGAATTCGGCCTCGGTGCCGAACTCCGCGCGCACCCGGAACGGGTCGGCGAGCGCGTAGCCGAAATCGCCTTCCGGCGCGGCGGTCACGGGCGAGAGCCAGATGGCGGTCACACCCAGCGCGGCGATCTGCTCAAGCCGCTCCAGCACGTCGCGAAAACCCGTCGGCCCGAAGAAGAACGGCACCACGCCGTAGACCACGGCACGGTCCACCCAGGCCGGATGCTCGCGCTGCAGGTCGACCTCGGCCGCCTCGCCGGCGGTCACCCGGAACACGCCGGTGCTCTGGTCGACCCGGCCGAGCGCGTCGAAGACGCGCAGGGTCACGTAGTACTCGCCATCGGCCGCCGGAACCCGCAGCTCCAGCTGCTCGCTGACCAGCGGCTGCTGATCGATGGGCTCGCCGCCGGCGACGGGGATCAGGGGCGCCGGGTTGTCGGGCCGGGCGGACCATTCGTAGCGGACGATGGGCGCCGGAATGCCCTCGGCGCGCTCGGTGCGGCCGGCATCCAGGTGGACCGTGCCGTCTTCGACTCGCAACCGGATCCAGGCCTTGGGGGCGTCCTCCAGCTGCACGGCCCAAGCCTGCTCGGCCTGTGCGGCGCGCGTGCCGCGACAGCCGGCCTGTACCCGGTTGACGCCTTCCTGCAGCGGTACCCTGGCTTCGAAGCGGCGGCCATCGCTCCAGGCCGGCACCGTACCGGCCGGCGAGCGCAGCTCGATCTGGTCGCAGTGGCCGGCGTCGATCCGGCCGCCGATCAGCTTGTCGAAGGTCCAGGCCTCGCCGCCGTCGGTGTCGAAGGCAAGATCGGGCGCAAGCAGGCTCTGGCAGCCGCCGAGCAGGGCCGCAAGCAACAGGAGCCGGCTAGAGCGGAGCCATGCCGAAGCAAGGGATCGGCGGGACGGGCGGGCCAACATGATGGGGATCTAGATGACGCCCTGCGCCCTGAGCTTCAAGCAGGCAGGCGTGGATGACAGGCGAGAGGGGGCGCGCACGAGCTTTGTCGGGCGGGGGCCATGGCGGCTGGTGCCGCGGCGGGAGAGAAAGCGGTCGAGGCGGGGCTTGTTGTCGTCGTGCGCGCGCAGTGTTTAAGACTGTTGATTTCTTGCAAAGTTCAATGTTTATAAAGGCTTAAGTGCCGTTTTCCGCCCCGTGAAGAAGCCGGGCGGCGGGCCGTGCCGGGCGCTGGCGGCGCCCGGTGCGGCCGGCGCAGTCGCGTCAGTCCCAGCTCAGCGTGCCGCCGGTCTGGTACTCGGTGACGCGGGTCTCGAAGAAGTTCTTCTCCTTGCGCAGGTTGGCCTGCTCGTCCAGCCAGGGCAGGACGTTCTGCGCGCCCGGGAACGGCTCGCTCACTCCCAGCTGGCGGGCGCGGCGGTTGGCGATGAAGCGGAACTGCTCGACGTGCGCCTCGGCGCTGTAGCCGAGGATGGGCGTTGGCAGCAGGAAGCGGGCGTATTCGCTCTCGGCCGCTTCCGCTTCCTCCCACATTGCTGCCAGGGCCAGCGGATCGAGGCGGACGCTTTCTTCCTCCAGGATCTGCCGCACGACCCGGATGCCGAAGCCGCAGTGGAGGATCTCGTCGCGCAGGATGTACTGCAGCTGCTCGGCGGTGCCCTTCATCAGGCCGCGCCGCTGCAGGGCGAAGATCGGGCTGAAGCCGTTGTAGAACCAGCAGCCTTCGAACACGGCGGCGAAGAACACATAGGCCATCACGAAGGTCTGCAGCGCCTCGCGGTCGCGCAGGTCGATGTCGGGCCGCATGATGGATTCGAGCCGGGTGCTGGCGATGCGGATCTTGGCGTGGATGGCCGGCACGGTCCGGTAGCGGTTGTAGATCTCGCTCTGGTCCAGGCCCAGGGTCTCGATGCAGTGCTGGTAGGTCCAGGTATGCAGCGCCTCCTCGTAGACCTGGCGGGCCTGGTAGATCTGCAGCTCCGGCGCGCTCATCTTCTCCATCACCGCCAGGCCGATGTTGCGCATGGCGAGGATGTCGGAGGTGGTGAGGTAGGCGAGCACGTTCTCGTAGACGTGGCGCTCGGCCGCGGAGAGCCGGTGGTGGTAGTCGTGCACGTCCTGGGCCATGTTGATGTCCAGCGGCGTCCAGTGGTTCCTGTTGGCGTTGAGGAAGTACTTCCAGGCCCACGGATAGCGGAACGGCGCCAACTGGTTGATGTCGGTCTGGCCGTTGATCACGCGCTTGTCTTCCGGCCGCACCGCGGCGGCCGGGCGGATGTCGTTCTGGTTCGGCATGGTTGTTCCTTGTCGGTAACCGGTTCCGGCCTGCCTTACTGGCATGCCTCGCAGTCGGGATCGTCGATGGAGCAGGCGGCGGGGGCGCTGTCGATGGCGGTTTCCGGCGCGCCCTTCTCCATGTGGGTGGCGCCAAGGGTGCGCAGGTAATACGTGGTCTTCAGCCCCCGCACCCAGGCGAGCCGGTAGAGCTCGTCCAGCTTGCGGCCGGAGGGCGCCGCCATGTAGAGGTTCAGCGACTGCGCCTGGTCCAGCCATTTCTGCCGGCGGGCCGCCGCTTCCACCAGCCAGCGCGGGTCGATCTCGAAGGCGGTGGCGTAGAGTCGCTTGAGGTCCGCGGGAACGCGGTCGATGCGGGCGAGGCTGCCGTCGAAGTACTTGAGGTCGTTGACCATGACGGCATCCCACAGGCCGCGCGCCTTGAGGTCGGCGACCAGATAGGGATTCACCACGGTGAACTCGCCGGAGAGATTCGACTTGACGTACAGATTCTGGTACGTCGGCTCGATGCTGGCCGAGACGCCGACGATGTTGGCAATGGTCGCCGTCGGCGCGATCGCCAGACAGTTGGAATTGCGCATGCCGCGCCTGGCCCGCTCGCGCAGCGCGTCCCAGTCCAGGGTGCTGGAGAGATCCACTTCCAGCTCTCCGGCGGCGCGGGCTTCGCGCAGCCGGGCGATGGAATCCAGCGGCAGCACCCCCTGGCTCCAGAGCGAGCCGTCGAAGCTGGGATAGCTGCCGCGCTCCGCCGCCAGTTCCGCCGATGCCTGGATCGCGTAGTAGCTGATCGCTTCCATGGAGCGGTCGGCGAATTCCACCGCTTCCGGCGAGGCATACGGGATGCGCAGTCGGTGCAGCACGTCCTGAAAGCCCATCAGCCCCAGCCCCACCGGCCGGTGACGCAGGTTGGCGCGCTCGGCCTGCGGCACGCTGTAGTAGTTGATGTCGATGACGTTGTCCAGCATGCGCATGGCGGTGCGGACGGTGCGCTCCAGCTTGGCGAGGTCCAGCCGGTCGCCGTCGAGATGGGCGGCGAGGTTCACCGAGCCCAGGTTGCAGACGGCGATCTCCTCGTCCGAGGTGTTGAGAGTGATCTCCGTGCACAGGTTGGAGGAGTGGACCACGCCGACGTGCTGCTGCGGCGAGCGCAGGTTGCAGGGATCCTTGAAGGTCAGCCAGGGATGGCCGGTCTCGAACAGCATGGTCAGCATCCGGCGCCACAGCGAGACGGCGCTGACCCGCTTGAACAGCCTGATCTCGCCGCGCTCGGCCATGGCCTCGTAGTGGCGGTAGCGCTCGGCGAAGGCGGTGCCGTAGAGATCGTGCAGGTCCGGCACGTCGCTGGGCGAGAACAGCGTCCATTCGGCGTCCGCCGCTACCCGCTGCATGAACAGGTCGGGAATCCAGTGCGCCGTGTTCATGTCGTGGGTGCGGCGGCGGTCGTCGCCGGTGTTCTTGCGCAGCTCCAGGAATTCCTCGATGTCGAGATGCCAGGTTTCCAGATAGGCGCACACGGCGCCTTTGCGCTTGCCGCCCTGGTTGACCGCGACCGCGGTGTCGTTGGCGACCTTGAGGAAGGGGACCACGCCCTGGCTCTTGCCATTGGTGCCCTTGATCCGCGCGCCCAGCGCCCGGACCCGGGTCCAGTCGTTGCCGAGGCCGCCGGCGAACTTGGAGAGCAGGGCGTTGTCGCGGATGGCCGAATAGATGCCGGCGAGGTCGTCCGGCACGGTGGTGAGATAGCAGCTGGACAGCTGCGGCCGCAGCGTGCCGGCATTGAACAGCGTCGGCGTGCTGCTCATGAAATCGAAGCTGGAAAGCAGCTGGTAGAACTCGATGGCGCGGCCGTTGCGGTCGTCCTCGTTGAGGGCGAGTCCCATCGCCACCCGCATGAAGAACGCCTGCGGCAGCTCGAAGCGGACATCGTCGTGATGCAGCAGATAGCGGTCGTAGAGGGTCTGCAGGCCGAGGTAGTTGAACTGCAGGTCCCGTTCGGCGAGCAGCGCCTGCCCGAGCCGGGCGTGGTCGAACTCCAGCAGGCGTGGATCGAGCAGCTCCCGTTCGACGCCGCAGCGCAGGTAGCGGCCGAAGTAATCGGCATAGCGTGCCTGCATCTCGGCCGGCGCGGCGGTCTGGCGCTCACCGTAGACGAAGCTCAGTGCTTCCCGCTGCAAGCGGCCGAGCAGCAGCCGGGCGGCGACAAAACCGTAGCCCGGTTCGCGCTCGATCAGCGTGCGGGCGCTCATCACCAGCGCGTGGTCGACGTCGTCCTCGCCGACGCCGTCGTAGAGATTGCGCAGGGCATCGGCGACCACCGCCTCGGCATCGACGTCGGCGATGCCGGCGCAGGTCGCAGCCACCCGCTGTACCAGCTGGCCGCGGTCCAGCGGCACCAGCGTGCCGTCGGCCAGGCTCATGCGCAGCGGTGGCGCTGCCGGGCCGACCGGAGGCTGGGCGGCGGCCCGCAGGCGGGCTCGCTCGGTGCGATAGAGCACGTAGGCGCGAGCCACCTTGTGGTGACCGGCACGCATCAGCGCCAGCTCGACCTGGTCCTGGATATCCTCGATGTGCACCGTGCCGCCATCGGGCTGGCGGCGGCAGAGCGCCTGGACGGCCTGCGCGGTGAGCGCGTCGACGGTATCGCGGATGCGGCGTGAATCGGCGGCGGCAGCGCCTTCCACGGCAAGGAACGCCTTGCTCATGGCGAGCGCGATCTTGCCGCTGTCGAAATCAGTGATGCTGCCGTTGCGGCGGATGACCTTGAGCTGCGGCAGCCCGGTCGCCGGGGGCGCGGCTGCGGCGAGAGCCGTGGATTGCATGGCTTCCTCCGGAGCATGGATACACCGAGGAACCATCGCGGAGGGCCGGGGCAAAGACAGGCTGTGGAACGGGCGCGTCCTTACGCCGGGAACCTTGACGCGAGATTCCGGCTGACGTCTTGCGAGGTATTCGGACTCGTGCGGCTGAACCGCCTTACCGTTGCGCGACAGTCCCGGGTTCTCACCGGGTTCCCCTCGTGCGGCACAATATGTGGTGCCGCGTGCAAGACGAAATACAAGATATAGGCCGTCGCCCGGTTTGGCAAGCTGCCCCGGGCAGCCGGCGCGGCGCTAGGCGGCGAGCGGCTCGATGCCGTCGAGGGTGGCGGCCGTGGTGGCGCGGGCGCAGGCAATGAAGGCCTGCATGTATGGCAGCTCGGCATCCTCCTCGCGGGCGGCGGTGTAGAGCGTGCTCCACAGGCCGTCCGGGCCGAGCGGCAGTGCCGCCAGGCTGCCGCTCTGCAGGAATTCGGCCGCCGCCCAGTTGGGCAGCGCCGCCACCTCCCGGCCGCTCGCCACCAGCTGGACGATCAGCGCAGTCAGTTCGCTGGTGCGCACCGCGGCCGGCTCGATGCCCGCCGGGGTCAGGAAGCGGGAGAAGACGTCCAGCTTGCTGCGGCAGACCGGGTAGGAGATGAGCGTCTCGCCGGCGAGATCGGCCGGCTCGATGAAGGGCCGCTCGGCAAGCCGATGCGCCCGCGGCACCAGCAGCTGCACTTCATAGCGGAACAGCGGGGTGAAGCGCAGGCCGCCGTAATCCTCTTCCGGATCGGCGGTCACGACCAGATCGATGTCGCCGCGGTACAGCGCCGGCAGCGGGTGAAAGCTGAAGCCCAGCGAGAAGTCGAGCTCGACCTGCGGCCATTCGCGCCGGTAGCGCTCCAGGGTCGGCATCAGCCATTGGAAGCAGCTATGGCACTCGATGGCCATGTGCAGCCGCCCGCGGCTGCCGCGGGCGGCCTGCCTGAGAGCTTCCTCGGCGGCGGAAACGGCCGGCAGGATCTCCTCGGCCAGCCGGATCAGGCGCTCGCCGGCCGGCGTCGGCCGCAGCGGCCGCTGATTGCGGAAGAACAGCGGCACGCCGAAATAGTCCTCCAGCCCGCGGATCTGGTGCGACAGCGCCGACTGGGTGAGATGCACCCGCGGCGCGGCGGCGGCGAGGCTGCCGCTGTCGCGGATGGCGAGCAGGCTGCGCAGATGGCGGAGTTCCAGCACCGGAATAGCTTCCTTGAATGAAATTCATAGTAGCAATGACCAGCGCGAGCTGGCCTCATGCTGCTACTCTGCCCAGACTCTCCTGCCAGCACAAGCAACAATGCAGGAGAAGATGGCAATGGCGGTTCTGCACAACCTCGGTTTCCCGCGGATCGGTCTGCAGCGTGAGCTCAAGCGGGCTCTGGAAGCGTACTGGCGCGGCGAGCTGGACCAGTCGCGGCTGGAGCAGGTCGGCCGCGAGCTGCGGGAGCGGCACTGGGCGCTGCAGGCCGAGGCCGGCATCCAGCTGCTGCCGGTAGGCGACTTTTCCTTCTACGACCACGTGCTCGACATGAGCTGCCTGCTTGGGGTGGTGCCCGAGCGCTTCGGCGCCGGCGACGGCGCGGTGGACCTGGATACCTATTTCCGCATGGCGCGCGGCCGCGCCCCGACCGGCGAGGACGCGGTGGCCTGCGAGCTCACCAAATGGTTCGACACCAACTACCACTACCTGGTCCCGGAGCTCGCTCCCGAGCAGCGCTTTAGCCTGCATGCCGACCGTCTGCTGGGCCAGATCGCCGAGGCGCAGGCACTGGGCCACCGGGTGAAGGCGGTACTGCTCGGGCCGCTGACCTTCCTCGCCCTCGCCAAGCCTGCCGTGCCGGGGGTGGACAAGCTGGGCTTCCTGGATGCGCTGCTGCCGGTCTACGGCCAGCTGCTCGAGCGCCTGCGCGATGGCGGCGTGGAGTGGGTACAGCTCGACGAACCGATCCTGGTGACCGAGCTCGACCGGCGCTGGCAGCAGGCTTTCGAGCATGCCTACAACCGCCTGCAGCTCCCCGGCCTCAAGCGGCTGCTGGCGACCTATTTCGACGGCCTGGGCGACAACCTGCACCTGGCCGCCAGCCTGCCGGTGGACGGCCTGCACATCGATGTCGTGCGCGCGCCGGAACAGCTGGAACCGGTGCTGGACCGGCTTCCCGGCTACAAGGTGCTGTCGCTGGGCGTGGTCGACGGCCGCAACGTCTGGCGGGCCGATCTCGGCGCCTTGCTCGACCGGCTGGAGCCGCTGGCGGCGCGTCTCGGCGAGCGGCTGTGGCTGGCGCCGTCGTGCTCCCTGCTGCACGTGCCGGTGGACGCGGCAGCCGAAACGGCGCTGGATCCCGTGCTGCAGGCCGGGCTGGCGTTCGCGGTGCAGAAGCTCGACGAGCTGCGGCTGCTGCGCCGGGGCCTTGCGGAAGGCCGCGAGGCGATTGCCGCCGAGCTGGCCGCCAACCGGGAGGCGCTGAGCGGCCGGCAGCGGCTGCGCACGGGCCGCGAGGATGGCCGGCGGCGGGTCGAGCGGCTCGATGCGAACGCCAGCCGCCGCAGCCTGCCGTATGCGGCCCGCGCGCCGCTGCAGCGGGCGGCGACGGCATTGCCGC
>Ga0207874_1003081_pt1 | contig 14445 bp, 11 predicted proteins | sample HigsolmetaAR201D_FD_184833 | JGI IMG/M metagenome (GOLD analysis project Ga0207874, IMG submission 184833) | Ionic liquid and high solid enriched microbial communities from the Joint BioEnergy Institute, USA - AR20-1-D (SPAdes) (version 2) ...
AATCTGGTTTCCAAGTACTTCCCAAACGTTGGATTGTCGAGCGTTCATTTGGTTGGTTTAATCGCTATCGTCGCCTCAGTAAAGAGTATGAACAGCGTACTGATGTCAGCGAAGCCATGATTCACCTTGCTTCTATCAGAAGAATGCTCCGTTGGCTTGATCATCATCATAATACGCATAATTCTTAAACACGCTCTGAGTTTGTTACAATAGTAGTTTGCTGACCTCCTCGTATCGTAGAGATAAAGTTCCTTATAGCACCGTTACTAGCACTCAATCCTCCCACCTGCTGATGATAAATGGTAGGTTTTACTGCGCCTGGTATTTGGACTCCCACCATATTATGGCCCAGTGGCAGATTAGCCTTGGGATTGGTAACTAAGATCAGTTGAGGAGCTGATGCCTCTGGCACTGATGGCGTGTTTCGTATTAGGCGTGCAGATCCTAGCAGAAATCCAAAGCCAATCAGTCCATGCGCTAGTTGCTTACTATCCGAACAGGTCAATCCTTGATAAATATTCACGAATGGAGTAATGAGACCCTTTGTAACTTCAATACCGGAATTGATAGGGTGTTGAACAATATACTCTAAACCATTGCCTACTGTCTCATGCGCACCTGGCTGATTGGTGACAAAATCGTATGTTGGTTTGACTGCACCAACGAGCGGGTCGATAATCGTTTCACGGAAGTCATCGACATTTCCAATAGGTTTACAATCCTCTTGACCAATCAGAGGCACCCAAGATGACACACATAGGTTTTCAAGGGATGGTATATTCAAATCAAATTGGCAGTCGGTATCAAAGCCTGGAATACATCGCCCACTCGGATCCGTCCACAATACAGGGTTGGAATACGCATACTGATACGGATGCAGGCTATACGGCTGCTGTGGGTAGCCCTCAAATGGATCTTTCGATGTAAAGGTGCCGTTGTTGGCATTATACCATCGCGCCCGCAGGTAAACATTGTCGCCCTGCTGTAGTTCGCCGGTGAAGCCAAAGGTGCCAACGCTGCCACGCTCCGGGCTACCCCAGGGATCGAAGGTTGCGCCGCTGTACGCAGTGCCGTTGTCGTCCAGCGTCAGGCGCACGCTGCCGAGCGCGTCGGTGGCGTACCACTCCCCGGCGTCGCTCATCAGTCGCTCGTGGCCGTAGATGTAGTTGGTGCGGTTTGTGCCATCGCTCACTTGTAGCACTTGGGTTAAGGGCAGCGCCAGATCCTGCGCATACACAGTGCGACCACTCTGCACCAACACCCCATCGCCATTGTACACTTGGGCAGTTGAATCTTGCAGAATCTGCCGATTCAATGCATCGTAAGCGTAGGTACTGGTCCCATCATCAAGCAGATTACCAGCATCATCGTACGTCCAGCCAACCACCTCATTGACGCTATTGTAGGTGTTGGTTTCGGTACGAACCCCGTTCACCCACACGCCCGTGCGGTTGCCTGCCAGATCGTAGCTATAGGCATAGTCATCGCCATCGCTGGCATCGGCGCTAATCAGCCGCAATAAGCCATCGTAGCTATACGAGATTGTGCGGGTCGTGGTCGATGGTAGGGTTGGCAGCGTCGCCGGAGGTGTGCTCGATGGGTTATTGATCACCGTAAATCCATCGATCACCACACGCTCATCGGGCTGCGCATATGTGCTAACCATCACATTGATGGTGTGATAGCCAAGCTCTAGCGGTGGAGAGGTCCACGCCTGCCCACTCTGATAAACGGGGAACCGCTGATCAAGCGTATCCGAAATCTTTCCATCGATTGTAATCAGCGCATCGGTGCGCAGTGGACCACTACGATAGCGCAATTGAACTTGTGTACCGTAGAGCGAGCAGGCATCGACGGCCTTCGGCTTCCCGCGTATGCGAGCCTACATCGACCAACTGGTTGATTTCACGAACGCAGCGCTGAACGGCACGCCGCCGCCCTCCAGCGGTGCCGACGGTCGCGCAGGTGTGGCGGTGGCGCTGGCACTGCTCGAATCATCGCGTACTGGGCAAGTGGTGTATCTGAAGTAGGTCAGGGTATAGTGTAGGGTGGGTATGGCATCGGCCTTCTGTTTAACGCAGAAGGTCGATGTTATGTGAGGGTGAAGCTGTGTAGAGCACCGTTGCCTTCCAGCGTGGGGCGCTGCGCTTCGCAACGTTGCTCGGCCATAGTATGGCGCAGATAGCGCGCGCTGCAATACCCGCAGACTGCCATCGCCGAGCGAGAAGGCGAGCACAAGATGGGAGGTGCGCAGTGTGACAATCCGCCGCTCTTGAGTGATGGTGAAGGTCATGCCATAGCTCCCGCCTGAAGCGCTGCTCCGTCAAGTAGTGAGGTAATCATAAGCCAGGGCATTCCACCATATGCGATTGGTTGGGGAGTGAGGGGTGGGAGGAGGAGAGTAGGAGACTCTTAGCCTAGCACCACGCTGCGTACGTAGCCAAACGGTACCCTTTCATTTACAGACCAAATTTGACTATACACCTCTCTGCCTGCTTAAAACAAGCACTTTTGGAAAATACAAAATAACATTTTAAAGTTTATTTATAATTTTCTCACAAATTATACTGTATGTTTCCAATACACCCACACCACTAGTTGCAATAGCTTCAACGTGACTCCAATTATACAAATTAAACCTTTTATTAAGTTCATCAAAAGAAAGTGCATCCGGAAAATCCTGTTTATTATACTGCATTACAATTGGGAAATTTTCAATACCCTTATTATATAATTTCATAGCTGATTTCATTTCTTTTATTGCAAGTTTATTTTCATTAATTTTACCTCTTCGTGAGTCAATTACTATTACAACCCCATCAGCTTGCTTTATAATAGATTTACGTTCTTTATCATTAATTAAAACCCCTGGATTTGTACTCACATGAAAATATATTTGATATCCACGAACAGTTTCAGGATGCACACAATAGAAATGAATAGTATATGGATGCTTAGCCACATCTATCGAGCTTATTGATTCAATACGAGTATTTTTGTGAATATAAACAAGATTTGTCGTCCTTCCACTCATTGCAGTACCATAATAAACTATATGGCAATGTATAACTTTGTTTTTTACATCTATAAGAGCCATCTTTCCTCCACAAACTATATTGAACTGACCGAAACTTTTGAACCTTGAGGGAGTTCCAGCGTCATGCATGTGGCAGATGGCCAATCCCAAGCACTGGAGAGACCCAAATCGTGAGCCGGATACCGACCCAACTCTCACCCGAAGCGTTTCGGGCGCATGTCGAACCGTATCTGTGTACCGCCAAGCGTGGCTATGTTTGCAAAATACCGCTCTATCGTGTGTTCAACTACACCCTGTATCGGCTCTACACTGTCTGTCAATGGGATGCGCTTCCAATTGCTGCCGATCCGAAGCATCCGAAGCAGAAGGAAATCAGTACAGATGCTGTCGCGTACCATTTCCGCAAGTGGTGTCGAGATGGGAGCCTCAAGCAGGTTTGGCACAACAGTATTGCTGTGATCCGCGAACTGTTGAATGTTGCTGAACTGAATCTCGATGGTTCTCACACCATTGCCAAGAAAGGTGGCGACACGGTTGCTTATCAAGGGCGTAAGAAAGCCAAAACCAGTAACATCCTGCCGCTCATCGACAAAAAGGACTTTATTATCGCCTCCACTACAATCATTGCTGGCAATCACAATGACGCGTTTGAGTTGAAACAAACCTGTCGCAGCTCTTCAAGGATCTCAAAACAGCAACAGATCACTATCAAAGGTGCGTACTTGAATGCCGATAGCGCGTTTGATACCAAAGCTGCACGGAAGGTTTGCTTCAATCATGGCGTTGTTCCAAACATTCCCGAGAACCAACGCAACCGTAAGCTGCTCAAGCGTGGTCGGAAGCGACTGTTCAATCCAGTAATCTGCAAGCATCACTTCAGTACCGAGCGTACGTTTGCTTGGATCGACAAGTTCAAGGCGCTTCTGGTGTGTTTCGAGCGCAAAGGTTCCTATTTCTTCAGTCTGAACTGCCTGGTATTTGCGCTGATCAATCTTCAAGGGATGATCTGCTGAAAATTTTCGGTTAGTTTTATCAAATTCCTAGTAGCGAACAGCAAGCAGTAATTCCGTTGAAGCGCTTGAAATATCTAATCCTATTTGTTAATTACTCACCAAGATTTCGTAAGAAATCATCTAGACTTGTATCTAGAGTTTGTGCACCCGGAATATGTTCTTGACTATAAGGAATTGATGGTCTAGGTGCAGATGATTTTGGTTGTGTTTCTTCTACGACCTTAACAAGCTCTTCAAGAAAGCTCTTATAAAGTTCCTGATTGAAGGTATCAAAATCATTATACTTATCTATCAAATTTGTAAGCCTTGTTTTTGATGGTCCTTCTGGTAATTTATTAACATAGGAACTCATATTTTGTCGAAATAAAGATGTATCAGTCCAGGTACCATTTAAATTTCGCAGTGCCACATGTTGAAAATCACCTCCAAGTAATTCTTCTACAGGATTAATTATCTTAGAAAGCCAAGCAAACTTGACCTTAACCAATTTAGCCGCATCATAGCAAATCTGCTCCACTTGTCCATAAGCAAGTTTGGCTGCACCGCCTTGCGTTTTTGCAGTGGCCATGTTTTTTGACCTAAGAATTGATCTATTGCCGATTAGCATACTAGTAATATCAAAGGCAATACCTCCCCATTCCTTAGCAGTAATGGATCCAAGAGCTTCTTCGGGATAGGTCACTAACAGCATTGCACCTTGTCCTGCAAGGGTAGATCCATTAATAAATGACTGCTTTAAAACTTGTCCTGATTGACCTGGTTGAGTTACCAGTACCCATATCCCCTGCCCCATTAAGGCTCTACCTTCAGATGTGAATGGTTCACCAAGAGCTCGTCCCGCTTCCAAACCCTGACCAACATATCCACTTACAAATTGAACCACTGAAGTTTCGACAAACCATTCTCCTAAAATGGGATTGTGATGACAAGTAGTACCGAATGTTAAATCATGGTTTATTTTGATACAGAATAATCCTAACGGATCGCTCCACGTGGTTGGCACAGAGTAGCCATACTGATACGGATGCAGACTATATGGCTGCTGTGGGTTGCCTTCAAATGGGTCTTTTGATGTAAAGGTGCCATTGTTGGCATTATACCACCGCGCCCGCAGGTATACTTGGTCGCCCTGCTGTAGTTCGCCGGTAAAGCCAAAGGTGCCAACACTGCCCCGCTCTGGGCTACCCCAGGGATCGTAGGTTGCGCCGCTGTACGCAGTGCCGTTGTCGTCCAGCGGTGCCGACGGTCGCGCAGGCGTAGCGGTGGCGCTGGCACTGCTCGAATCATCGCGCACTGGGCAAGTGGTTTATCTGAAGTAGGCTCGGGTATAGTGTAGGGTGGGTATGGCATCGGCCTTCTGTTTAGCGCAGAAGGTCGATGTTGTGTGAGGAGGATGGTGTAATGCAACACCGTTGTCGCCCAATCAAAGGCGTAGCGAGCGGTTGGAGTGGCGCAGATAGTGCACAAAGACGCGCTTCGCCAGCCATTCTCAATCTCCCGCCTGAAGCGCAGCTCCATCGAGTAGTGAGGTGAACACAAGCGAGGGTATTCTATCGTATGCGATTGATTGGGCGCGACGGGTGGGGGGTGAAGTGAGGAATGAGGAGTTCCTTAGCCTAGCGCCACGCTGCGCACCACGCCGATGTCGCTGTTGCGCTGGGGCACACGGTCAGCGAAGCATAGCGCGGTGGTGCAAGCGAAAAAGGGTGAGGTTGAGTGCGTCGGTAACGATAGTGTTGCTCCTATTCAGCGGAAAGACCTCAAATGTCTAGGCGTACCTTGAATGGTGAAAATATGCTCCTCTATACCGCAGTTAGCATCGAGAGCGATTTTTCCTTAATGCCAGAAGCCTGTAAAAAAGAAAAGTGATGTCTTGGAAGCTATTGATACAGTTTCAAACTAAACTGATTCCAGTCATTAATTTCCTCAGCCCACAATGGACAGAAACCATCTAAATGTGACAGCATCGTATTGCACTTCCCTAAGCAATAAATAGATACACCACAACGAATTCGCCGTCCACGAGGAGCACTTGCATTAGTTGTGCCTTTGGAAACGGAAAACAATAGCCTTCCATTACATATGGGACAATGACGCCCCTTTAGAGCCTCAATGTTTCCATTAAAAAAGTCCTGCTCGAGTTTATCTATCGCGTTATTCATGGATTAAGTCCTAATCTATCTGCATATCGTGCCGCATAAGCTTTTGCTCGCGGCTCCACGATTTCCTCCCACAGCTTATTGAGTTGAGCAAGACGTGTATGAGGTGCAATACCCATGAGTTTGGAGTGATGAATTTCTTCGATCAGCGTTTCAACAAAATAACGATCGCCAAAAGCGATGCCTTCCTGATAAATTTTAATGGTATTGGGATCGAGTGGGTGAACCCCACCTGACACGCCCGATCTCTCACCAGCATATACGACATTCTTACCCTTTAAATGTTTAGATAGATCGTACTTTTCAATGAAGGCATCAATCTGGGCTTGCGGATTTCTTTGTGCCCAATAGGATGCAAAACTATCGAACTCATCTCCGGTTAAACTAAACTTCTCAGACCAGCATCGATTTCGTCCACTAAACAGAATTTTTCCAGCAGCAAAAACATCTGCAAATGGCAGATGGCCATCAGCCGCGCCGATCTGATAAGCAGTATAGGCAGCCGCTTGTGCCTGCGCATCGCCCGTCAGGGCAGTATAGGCCAGCGCCGCATCATCAGCAAAATTTGCAGCAACGCCAGCCGTAAGCAGTCTACGAGCGAGCAACGGGCGTGTCGCTAGAGCAGTCTGGCCGCGTACATAGGTATTGGTCGCAAGCTCCCCAGCGGAGCGAACAACGGCACCACCCAACGCCTAGTCGATACCCCTGACTTTGATCGTCTAGCCCCCTCAGAATAGGCTCAACAAAAAGAGGCTTCTCGCTAAAAGTGAGAAGCCTCTTTTATTATAGTTACTTTAATTTTATTATATACACACCACGTCATAGATACTGGTGTGTAACAAAGTTCTGGCCCAACTTCAAGTGAGTGCATTTGTGATACATGATATCCTGTAGTTGTATTCTAACATTGCGTACTGTTGGCAAGTCAAAAAGGATACTATGATATCATACTTCCCACTTATCATCTATATTATAAAACCAAAAAATTTATAGCTTATTAAAATGATTTACATCTATTTTTTAATTTTATCATATCTATGAAGCATTACATCAACACAAATTGATAATAAACACATAATAAAGGTTATCCAGAAAAGCACCTCATCTAAAAATAGTGATTTTAAAACAATGAAAAGTACAACGGCAAAGAAAACACCAGATAACATACTATAAATCAATGCCTCAGTGTCCTGATTGAGGTATCTTTGGTAGAAGTTCGGAAATTTCCATCTTGTTAATAAAATGAATAATTCTCCACCTATTATCCAAAGAAAAAAGAGGATCATATCCCTCCTAAAACAAATAATCCTTATTAATAAAATCCATAACTAAAATCTGGCACAACGCGATTATCTTCAATCAATTCATACTACTTATTGTACTATCTTTACTCGTTCTTCCAGTTATATTAGCAATAGTTTTTTTGTTGTGTGAGATTTGGTGTTATAACACCAAATCTCACATCCCTAGTTTTCATTGCCTATCAATTTACGTATTGAAAGATGAATCTAACATGGAACAGCGTAAGGGTATCTCCTTAAATCCTGCTCTAATGTTTTTAGTTGATCACTGACCGAAATAGTGACTGTAAAGCCTATGAAGATTATTTCCTGCCATTACACAAATAGAATCCGAACTAGACCCCGTACTCAGGCAATGAGCTTCTAGACGGCCTATTCCTACTCCAGCAATATTTAAAGGGGCTGATAGTCCAGAAGCAAACGCATGGACTTCTACGGGATTTATGATGTACAAAAGTGAGCCCGGAATATTTCCTGTTATTACCGAAGCCTGTTGTAATACTTTATTAATACCGCCAAGAGCTCCGAATTCTTGAGTTACATGAGCAAGTTCATGATAAAAATTTCCACTAAGCCTCCAAGCATTACCTGAAAGCGACTGCTCCTGTAATTGAATAACACGTTGCCCAAGAGGGCGATAGGGAATGCCAGTGGTTGTTTCTAAGAGCGCTTGAGCCTCTCTAGAAGCAATACTTTGCAATACTGTTAACCGTTCGGCAGCGCTCAATCCTCGTAATTGCATCGCAGTGTGAAATGATTGTACAGAGCTTTTCACTCCAGAAAGCATGGTGATTCCAAGGACCATATTCAATGCTGCGTCGCCAACCGCATACCCTCGTTGCGACCATGGTGCATTACAGTCCCACATGGTTCCAAGATCTCGATAAATATTTTCATATCCCAAGATATACCCAGGTATCATCAATCCCGGATGGTTTGGTCGATAGGCATTGTAATATGCACTACCCATACTATAGGCAGCTGTCCGTGCTGCGAGACTAGTCGCAACTGCACTTGTTCCCGTACCTATCCCTGCTGCAAGAGATGGGATTGCAGCAGTTGCAGCCACAGTAAATGCGCTTCCTAGAGCGACTCCGATGCCTCCTTCTGACACAATACGTTGTGTATGATTAGTGTCATATATCGCATCATAGACCATAGCTCCTGGTAAGCCCATACCTTGAACGACATCGGCAGAATATTCCTGGAAACCATCAACATCGAGTTGGCCCTGACCAATGCCTGCGCTGAGAGTACAACCATTCTCGCCAATGAGCGGCACCCACTCAGGCACACACCGCCCGCTTGGGTCGGTAAACACTGTGGGCGCGGAGTAGCCGTACTGATACGGATGCAGACTATACGGCTGCTGTGAGTAGCCCTCAAATGGATCTTTCGATGTAAAGGTGCCGTTGTTGGCATTATACCATCGCGCCCGCAGGTAGACATTGTCGCCCTGTTGCAACTCACCGGTAAAGCCAAAGGTGCCAACACTGCCACGCTCTGGGCTACCCCAGGGGTCGTAGGTTGCGCCGCTGTACGCGGTGCCGTTGTCGTCCAGCGTTAGGCGCACCGAGCCGAGCGCGTCGGTGGCGCTAGCACTGCTCGAATCCTCGCGCACTGGGCAAGTCGTTTATCTGAAGTAGATCAGTGGTTTGGATATGGCATCGACCTTCTGTTTAACGCAGAAGGTCGTTGTTATGCGAGGGGAAGCTGCGTACAGCACCGTTGTCATCTAGCGTGGGGCGCTGCGGGTGAGGGGTTCGTGGTAAATGCCGCACCTGGCAGGGCAAAATCAATGATTGTCATTCCGAATGGAGCGCGCAGCGCGAAATGAGAAATCTCGTTGCTGTACGTTGTATTTCGCATTGAGATCTCTCATTTCGTTCGAGATGACAGCGCGTTTCGTAGAATCGTCGTTGAGATCCTTCACTTCGCCTTCGGCTCGTTCAGGATGACTCTGCAGTTCGATGATTCTACGATGAGAACGCTCACTTTGAGATGGCACTGTTTTTCGCTGCTACCTTGCCAATATCCTTCAACCACCCCCAAAAAGATAGCCGTTTGTTACGTCACGCAACCCAAACCAACGTGCTCTCTATCTCAATTGCTCCATGCAACTCACGCTGCGCACAATGGCGATCTAACAAGCACGATCAGCAAGATGCATAAACAAGATAGAACGTTTGCACTTTCTTCAAGGATTATACACTGAGAACATAAAAAGATAAATGTCCAAGCAATGTAATGAATACACCGTATAAAACACCACAAAAACTTGAACATTATCATTCTCCATAAAAAGATACAGATTCACATCCTCCATCATGTATACCGCTGCAATATAAGGTTTGCGCGATACAATGGCATTCTGTGGCGTTGCTGAAGATGCGCGCGCACCCTTGCTGCCGTAGGCAAAAACGCGCTGTTGAGCATGCCTGCAGTCTTGATGAACCTGGCATCAACCCGTCAACGTACCGTCACCTCCCGTTTGTTCCACTGCACGAAATACCACACTCTTGCATGAAAAGAGGGGTCCGGTATATAGTGGCTTTACTCACGGAGTTGATCAGGAGCAACCATATCCATGTTTGATCTTACCTGTACTGCCTGCGCATGGCAGTCGGCGGATGCTGATATCAGCAAGTGCCCCGACTGTGGCGCCACGCTCGACGTTCGCTACGCTTCACCCGACATTCCCGTCCGCAATGAGCAACCGGGGCTGTGGCGTTACGCCGCGCACCTGCCACTCAAAGACCTCAAACACGCCGTTAGTTTGGGCGAGGGTAACACCCCGCTGTTGCCTTCGGTTGCGCTGCAACAAGAATTGGGCTTAGCACACCTGCACTTCAAGATGGAGGGCGCGAACCCAACTGGATCGTACAAGGATCGGATTGCTGCTGTCGGTATTTCGCGATTGCGCGAATTGGGCAAGACGGCCTGGGCCGCGACTTCATCGGGCAACGCAGGCGCTTCGATCGCAGCGTATGGTGTGCGAGCGGGCCTGCAGGGCCACTTGTTCACACTCCAAAACGCCTCGCGAGCCAAGATCGCCCAGATCCAATCGTATGGCCCGCAGGTCTACGCCGTCGAGGGTCTTGGGATCAACGCCGAAGCCGAACGCACCACCTGGCAGAACATCCAGGCTATCTGCGATGCGAACGGCTGGGGCATGCTCGTGACGGCCCGCAAGTTCAGCCCACACGCGATGGAAGGCGTCAAGACGATCGCCTACGAGATCTGCGAGCAGCTCGGTGGCGAAGCGCCCGATGTCGTCTACATCCCGCTGGGTGGCGGCGGTCTGCTCAGCTCAACCTGGAAGGGTTTCGTGGAGTGGCACGCGGCTGGCAAGATCAGCAAGTTGCCCAAGATCGTGGCGGTGCACCCAGTCGGCTGTGGCAGCATCAGCGAAGCCTGGAACGAAGGCCGCGAAGTGCGCCCGATCAGCGTCTGCACCAGCAGTATCTCGGGCTTACAGCTCACCTCGCCGCCCGATGGCGATCTGGTGCTCCAGGCGATGCGCGACTCGGGCGGTTGGCCCGTGGCCATCGAGGACGAGGCGACCTACGCCGCGCAAGCCGAACTGGCCAACCGCGAGGGTCTGTTCGTCGAACCAGCCTCCGCTATCACACTGGCCGCTATCCGCGCCGATGTGGCGGCGGGCCGCTTGACTGGTAGCGAGCGCGTGGTGAGCCTGCTGACCGGCATTGGCTTCAAGGATGCCAACGCAGTGCAGCGCATGGCCGATGCGCGCCCCGTCCGAGCGATCACTGTCGATACGATCCTGACGATTAAGTAAGCGGTTGTCGAACAAACATCGGCGGAGCGCATGCTTCGCCGATGTTGGCGTATCTAACGCGATAAATCTTTGCGAGGCGCATTATGTCACAGCTCAACGTTGTCGAATCATTCGTCGTCTACGATCAAAGCCCCGCGATGTTCCCCGGCCTCACTATCACCAAGAGCGGTGCACTGCTCGTGAGTTTCTCGACCGTGCCCGATGGCCTGCCCGGCGGCGAGGTGCACCTGATCCGCTCGGAAGATCAGGGACGTACATGGAGCAAGCCGACCTTGGTTGCCAACAGCCAACGCCCGGGTGGCGCAGCGATCAACGCGGTTGGCCTGACCTGCACGCGCAATGGCACGCTGCTGCTCGCCTTCAACGATGTGGTCACCACCAACAACTTCCGCGATCGCAATGGTCGCCTCTACATCCTGCACTCCACCGATGAAGGCGCTACTTGGCAAAGCAGCGAACAGGTAACACCTGAAATTCTGGAAGCGGGCACCTACGGCAACTTTATCGAACTGGACGATGGCACCCTGATCGGCACTGTGTGGGGCCGCTGGAAGACCGAGGAACGCTGGCGCTCGACCGCACTCTTCTCGCGCGATGGCGGCGTAACCTGGGGCGAGCCCACCACCATCGCCTACGATCCCAACGCACGGCTGCATAGCGAATACGCCAACTCGGAACAGAGCGGCTTCGGCAAAGACGGCCAGGTCGATCCAGAGATGTTCTCCAAGCCGACCTTCCGGCCACACTCGCCGATCGATGGCTTCAACGAGACCAGCCTGATCAAACTACCCGATGGTCGGCTGTTGGCGGCGCTGCGGCAGCAGGGCGTTGATGGCGACCAGACGCTCTATTTCTTCCGCTCGATCTCGACGGATGGTGGGCGCACTTGGTCGGCGCACGAACGCTCCAACCTGCGCGGTATGTCGCCGAGCCTGCACTACGGGCCAGATGGTCAACTGCTGCTGGCGTATCGGCACTATGCGCCGGATGGCGACCCCGATGCGCAGCCGGGCCTCAGCATTGCCACCAGCGACGACGAGGGCCTAACGTGGCAGCCGATCGTGACGCTGCGCGACCCCAAGGGCACCGTCTACACAGGCGAATATCAGGTCGGCTACCCGGCACTGGCCAATCTGCCCGATGGCAGCATCCTGGTCGTCTTCTACAGCTACGACGAGGCTCTGCCTTGGCGGCGCTACTTGGCAGCCAATATCCTCCGCTAATTCGCACGGTCGGCCCATTCGGCCAATAGCTCACCATAGGAAACGATTATGAGCCAACGACTTCAAGATAAAGTGGTCCTCGTCACGGGTGGTGGCACCGGGATCGGCTTGGGCATCACGAAATGCTGCGCGAAGGAAGGCGCCGCAGTGGTGATCGCGCAGATCAACCCCGAGGTCGCCGAGCCAGAGGCCGCCGCGCTACGGGCCGCCGGGCACCGCGTCATCGTTGCGCCCTGCGACATCCGCTCGCGCGAGCAGGTGAAGGCCGCCATCGCCACCGCCGTCTCCGAGTTCGGCAAGCTCGACGTGCTGGTCAACAACGCTGCGCTCACGGGCGCAGCCGCCGAGGGCCGCGCCTTCCTCAACGAGACCGATGAGCACTGGCAGCGCATGCTCGACGTGAACCTGACGGGCACGTTCATCTGCATGCACGAGGCCGCCAAGCAGATGGTCGCGCAGGGCCACGGCGGCAGCATCATCACCATCTCGTCGGTGGGTCAGTACGCCGCCCAAGAGCACGCCGCCGCCTATTGCGCCAGCAAAGCCGCCCTCGATGGCCTGACCAAGAGCGTGGCGATCGAGCTTGGCATTCACGGCATCCGCGTCAACAACGTCGCGCCCGGCGATATCGATACCAAAGCCAGCCACGATGTGGTCGAGCGGGCTGCGGAGCGTGGTGCGACGGGCAAGTTCTTCCGCTACACGCCGCTGGATCGGCGCGGCAAGCCAGAGGAGATCGGCGCTGTGGTGGCGTTCCTCGCCAGCGACGAGGCGAGCTTCGTCACGGGCGCGACCTGGCTGGTCGATGGCGGGTTCCTGAGCTACTAACGCAAAACATCGGAACTGATCAGGTCGCGACGCTGCGGCCTGATCAGCACAGTCCAAAGGACAGACGCATGAGCTACGACGCAATCATCATTGGTGCGGGCCACAATGGCCTTGTCACAGCATTTTACCTAGGTCGAGCTGGTCTGCGCGTACTCGTGCTGGAGGCTCGCGAGATTGTGGGCGGCTGCTGCGTCACCGAGGAGTTGATCCCTGGTTATCAGTTCTCCACCTGCGCGAATGTGCTGTGGGCGCTGCGCCCGCAGATCGACGCCGATATGCGCCTGAGCGAACGCGGCCTCACAGTCGATACGCGCCAGTTCCTGCGCCTGCTGCCCGACGGTCGCTCGATGTACACAGGGCGGCTCACCACTACCGCACCGGGCGAATCGACCGACGATGTGCAACGCGAGATCGCGAAGTTCTCGCAGGCTGATGCCGCCGCCTTCCCGGCTTGGCAGGCGTTCCAAGATCGGCTGACGCGCATCATCGGGCCGTTTCTGTTGCAGCCCGCGCCTCACCTCCACGACCTGTACGCCAATTGCCGCAATGCCGCCGACCGTGAAACGCTCGACATCGTGCTGACCAACTCCATCGCACAGATCGCCGATCGCTTCTTCGAGTCCGATCTGATGCGCGATGTGGGAGTGGCCGCCGATATCGGCGATGTGCACAACATCGGCACGGGGTTGCTGTTCGCGCTGACCACCGCGATGGGCAGCTATAGCGAAACAGGCCAACCAGTGCTGAACGGCTTTGTGCGGGGCGGCATGGGCCAACTCACCGCGCTGATGGCCGATGCCGCGCGTGAGCAGGGTGTCGAGATTCGCACCAACACGCCGATCAGTCGCATTCTGATCGAAGATGGTGCGGCCCGTGGGGTGGAATTGCAGAACGGCGAGCGCATCGCGGCCACCCGCGTAATCTCGAACGTCGATCCCAAGCGCACCTTCCTCTCACTGATCGAGCCGAACGCGCTCGACGCGGGCTTTGCGACGCGCCTACGTCGCGTGCAGACGCATGTGGCGGCGGGCCTGAAACTGCACTGCGCGCTGAGCGAAACGCCGCAGTATCGCGTCAATGAGAGA
>Ga0207874_1003084_pt1 | contig 14438 bp, 9 predicted proteins | sample HigsolmetaAR201D_FD_184833 | JGI IMG/M metagenome (GOLD analysis project Ga0207874, IMG submission 184833) | Ionic liquid and high solid enriched microbial communities from the Joint BioEnergy Institute, USA - AR20-1-D (SPAdes) (version 2) ...
AAAAACCCTTATTTTTGCTGCCCCGAAAGGGAAGGCGATATTCCTCCTTAGCTCAGCTGGTTAGAGCATCTGACTGTTAATCAGAGGGTCGCTGGTTCAAGTCCAGCAGGGGGAGCGATGATAATCAAAGAGTTATGAAAGTGATTCATAGCTCTTTTTGTTTTTAGAACGACTGATATAACAATTTTCTTGTCCATTCTCACTACAACTTACAACATTCGTAACCACTGCTACCCAATGTCGAAGGGCATTTTCCCTAGAAAAATTTTCAACTTATTATTGGATGAATAGTAGTTTTCTAACTCTTAGTATCGGAGACTGGTTTTATAATAATAGTAACTAGGATATTTTATTGATAGGAATTTTGAATGCTTTTTTATGAAATTGATGTTTTTGTGCAGATATTAATAAATTAGTTTCCTGAGACTGCAAGGGTGGGATAGGATAACAACTCTTAAAAATGAAATCCACCTGTTCTCATAATATCAAAAAGGTATTTGACAAGAACTAAATTACATAAAATACCTAGTTCAGAATCTTTGTATCATGCTAACCTATCCCATCTTCGACCAAAATAATAGTTATAGTATCCCAAACATTCGAAATAACCCAAGGTAAAGTTACGGTGGAATGGTCGCTGAAATATTTGATTCTAACCGTTATATGCCATTGGAAGCTACAAAGGAGAGTTTATTTGGGGAGATAATTCTCAGCGATCACAGCACTTTTTTTGATTTTGATATGAAGTCAATTTTTGTGTTTAATAAATCTGGAAAAAATTGTTTCCAAAATTTCAATATTGCTAATTGAGGGATAAAGTAAAACGGATTATTAACCTACGAGTCAGTTTATTTTAGATAGCGAATCTGAAGATATCTATATCCCTTGCATATAGAAGAATAAGCAAGGAAGTAAATGGGTGATATTTTTATTGAATATTTAAGGAGACTTGAGAGAAAAATATGATATGAGTTTAGTAAGTGAGGAGAATTTTTTAAATAGCAGGTTTGCCATATTAGGCGATAATGAATTTTGTTTAGTAATCTATGTAACAAGCAATCTACGAGGCTGTCATTTTTATAAAATGAAAGAGTTGACAACAATTATAGATAGTATCCTTACCATACCACATGACTATGTATATCTCCATCTAACTGCTAATAGAGGTTATATGGTTTCTGCTGGAAATAGTGACTTATTTATTTGTGTACGAGGTTTGGAACGTTCTTTAGGGATTATTAGTAGAGACAGTCTTAAGAAGTATGAACTCGTTTTTACTCAACAGCTGGTTTTTGGATTCAACAAAGTGTAAGGGTACCACATTTTTTGATGATATGATAAAAAACTAGGTATACTGCGATGCTAATAAGCTGATAAAAGAACTTTCGGAAATTAGTGTTTTGAGAAACTATTGGTTTTTAGCATCAGATCAAGTAGTAATCAGAATCCTTTATTGATACTAAGCCCTCGAATACTATACTTGACCGACGATGTTCCTCAAGCTTTTAGATAATCCTAGCTATCTCTATAGGAAGAATTTTACTCTTTTTCAACGGATAATGATTTAAAAATATTGTTTTTCTGCTTGTAAACAGCTTTATCTACAGGGATATTACAATTAATATTGACAAAATAGTATAAGAATATGAAAAGAAGTTGTAACTAATCTTTGTTTTTGAAAAGTATTTTTGATTAACTGTTAAGCTTGCCACAATAATTTTTATTTTATAGATAGGCAAGGATTATGCGAATTGAACTCAGAGTTTAAGTCATGATGCTTGTTAGTATAAAAAGACCAGTGTTTATCCCAAATTCCGCAATAGAAAAAAATAAGCGATGAAATTCGAGCTATCCTTTACCAATAAAGAGATTACGCCTTGGGGAGGCATGGTGTTTTTAAAGCAAATGTTGGACAAAATCGGCTTTAGAGAGCAAATTGAAAAATGCGAATCTTTACCTGTGTCACTTTCCAATAATTCTTATAAAAAAGAAGTTTTGCTTGAATCTTTTATTACGAGTATTTGGTGTGGCGCCAATCGTTTTTTGCACACAGAAATTACCCGTGCAGATAAGGCTCTTGGGGAAATATTTGACTGGCGAAAGACCCCTGCTCAGGACGCATATAAACGCTATTTTGGCAAGTTTACACAACACATCAACCAGCAAGTTGGGCATCATTTTTTCAGTTGGTTTTTTCAGAATTTGAACCTCAATTATTTTACGTTAGACATTGATTCATCTGTAATTACTCGATACGGAGAGCAAGAGGGAGCAAAAAAAGGCTACAATCCTAAGAAAAAAGGAAGAAACAGCCATCATCCTATCATTGCATTTGTGAACGATGTAAAGATGGTCGCTAATTTTTGGCTCAGGAGCGGCAATACTTCTTCGGCAAATAATTTTGTAGGATTTTTAGAAGAAACACTCTTAAATTTTGGGGATAAGAAAGTAGGATTAGTTCGTTTGGATAGTGGTTTTTTCCAGAAAGACATTATGGATTATCTTGAATTAAAAACACTCCAATACATCATCGCTGCAAAATTTACTCACCCCATTCAACACTTGATAGACCAGCAAGATTTTTGGATAAAAGTTGATGAGGGCATCGAAATTTGCGACAAATATTATCAAGCAAAAAACTGGGAAAAGCCAAGAAGGATAGTCATTGTAAGGCAAAAAATAGCACAACGGCCGAATGCGGCAGGCCGAATATTAAGCCTGTTTCCGGAAGATGAAATCCATAGAAATTATCGCTATTCAGCCTATATTACCAACCAAGAACAATCGGCAACAGATGTTTGGAGAACGTACCGAAACAGAGGCGATGCAGAGAATCGAATCAAGGAATTAAAGGCAGATTTTGGAGCCGAAAGTTTTAACCTTAAAGGCTTTTTCCCTACAGAAGCTGCACTTATATTTTCGATGATTGCTTATAATCTGATGTCAATTTTCAGACTGTTTGTTCTTCAGGAAAAAACGCAGAAAACATTATCTACACTACGATATAGAACCTTTGCTATTGGAGCTTATTTTGAAAAAGTAGGTGACACACTCAAACTGAAGATTGCACTCACCAAAAAACGCAGAAAATGGTTCGTCGGAATTTGGGATTACCCCATAGACTTATCTCAAAAAATTTCAACTGCGTGATTTGGGTTTATGAGAGTAAGTAGCTTATAGGTAGCTATTTAGTAGTTACAAGTCTTTTGAAATAGTGCACTCACATAATGTATCTTATATATAGATAGCTTTTACTATTGTTTGTTGTTTCTTAAAATAAATTGCTTGTCGATGGTACAACTGATAAGGAACTATGGATTTACTTGTATAGTATGTATACTATCGTTGATGTGTTTACATAACTCTGTTTTTGGACAGCCAGTAAGAGACCCGTTAAAAACAATTACTGGTAGAATAACCGACTCAGCCACTGGTGCACCTATTCAAGGAGTTATGGTTACCCTTTTACGAGAACAAAATGTGAAACTTACAGATATAAATGGTTATTACAAAATAGATGCTCGGTCAAGAGATACTCTTATGTTCTCTCATATAAGTTATAATACAGTACTGGTACCAGTGGGCACTCAGAAAGTAATCAATATTTCATTGCAGGAATCAACTAAGCAGTTAGACGATGTTGTGGTGATAGCTTATGGTAAAGTAAGGAAATCTGATCTAACGGGTTCAGTTGGAGTTGTTAATGTAGATGATGTAAGTAAAGCGCCTGTACCGAATTTAGCTGATGCATTAGGGGGGAGAATAGCAGGAATGCAAGTATCTAGCAATGACGGACAACCTGGAAATGAATCAAATATTGTGATTAGGGGAGGAAATTCTATTACCCAAAGTAATGCTCCATTATACGTAGTAGATGGGTTTCCGATGGATGATTTTTCGATGTCGTCTTTAAATCCGGATGACGTTGCTTCCATTAGCATTTTGAAGGATGCTTCCGCTACGGCTATTTATGGTAGTAGAGGTGCTAATGGTGTGATTATTATTGAAACTAAAAAAGGAATAAATGGAAAACCTCAAATTACTTATAACACCTATTTAGCGTTTCAAAAGCCAACAAAAAAGATGGCTCTAATGTCGCCCTATGAATTTGTAAAATATCAACTAGAGTTTAATCCTGTTGATGCTGAAGAGTTATATCTCAACCGAGCCGGCAAAACTTTGGATGATTATAAGGCTGTGAAAGGGATTGATTGGCAATCATTATTACTTCACGTGGCGCCCATGCATAATCATAATATTTCTGTAAGAGGAGGTACTGGAAACACAAAAATTTCATTTTCTGGTAATCTCATTGATCAAAAAGGCGTCATGATAAATTCTGGGTTTAATCGCTACCAAGGAAGACTTAACCTTGAACAAAAAATCAATAAAGATTTAATATTGGATCTTAAGGTTAATTATTCTAACGATAGAAATTATGGTCAAATCAACAGTGAACAAGCTTCAGGAAATAATTCCTATGCTACATACATTATGTATCGGATGTGGGGGTATCGTCCTATATCTACAAGGGGTAATTTAGAAGATTTATTATTTGATGATGATGAAGAAGGGTCTTCTACATTATTAATTATGAATCCATTTATATCTACTAAAAATGAATTCCGTCAGCAAATCAAGACATATTTTACAGCTAATATTGGGTTGGATTATCAATTGCCCTGGGATTTAAAGTTAAACATCAGAGGGGGTTATTCCCCGAGAGTAACAAGGAATGAGTATTTCAATAATTCTAAAACTTACCGTGGATATCCCGGACCTAATAATAGTAAAGGAGTTCATGGAGGTTTTTCTGAGTCAACTCTTGCCTACTGGATGAACGAAAATACACTTACACTCGATAAGAGAATTAATAAATATCATCGTATTAATACTCTTTTAGGTTGGACTGTTCAGGGAAGAAGTACTAATTTATACGCTTTTGAAGCTATTCGGATTCCGGTAGAACATTTGAGGGTCAGAGGATTAGAATTTGGAAATCCTTCGGACGTTACATCATCTGCTTCTTACAGTACAATGCTTTCTTATTTAGGTAGAGTGAATTATAATTTCAAAAGTAAATATTTACTGACCGCATCATTACGAGCTGATGGGTCATCTAGATTTTTAAAAAACAATCGTTGGGGATATTTCCCTTCATTTGCTTTTGCTTGGAACATAAATAAAGAGCCGTTTTTTAAAAGGATACATTTTATTGATGATTCAAAACTCAGATTTTCTTGGGGAACAACTGGCAATAACGGCATTAGCGATTTTGCTGCATACACAATTGCTTCCTTATCGGATAGATATGGTATTGGTACGGGTAGTGCTACACCAGACTACGCTTTAATAATTTCTAATTTTGGTAATAGAGATTTGAAATGGGAAACAACACGTCAATTTGATTTTGGCTTTGAGTTGTCGTTATTCAAGAGGCGAGTCAATATTGAAATGGATTATTATAATAAAGTCACTAAGGATTTGTTACTTAACGCCAACGTTCCATATTCTACAGGTTATACCAAGATTTACAAGAATATCGGCTCCATTCAAAATACAGGATTTGAAATTAGTATTTCAACAACTAATGTTCAAACAAAAAGTTTTCAGTGGAACTCTGCTTTTAATATAAGTTTTAACCAAAATAAAATTTTAAGTCTTACTGACGATGAGAAAATTATGTTTACCAACGTTGCTTTTACTAGCTCATGGAATAGTGCTAATTTATATGTAGCAGAAGTAGGTAAACCAGTTGCATCATTTTATGGTCTTATTTGGGATGGAGTATATCAAATAGAAGATTTTGATTTGCTAGCAAACGGGACTTATCTTTTGAAACCAGGTATTACAACCAATGGATGGGAACGAAATACGATTCAACCCGGAGATATCAAGTATAAAGATATTAATGGTGATTTAGTTATTGACGATAAGGATAAGGTTGTAATAGGAAGAGGATTGCCTAAACATTTTGGTGGCTTTAATAATAATTTTAGTTACAAAAATTTTAGCCTTAACATTTTCATACAATGGAATTATGGCAATCATATAATGAATGCTAATAGAATTATGTTTGAAGGGAATATTACCAATCGACGTGGATTGAACCAATTTGCTTCTTATGAGGATAGGTGGTCTTTTGATAATCAAGACAGTAAAAATTTCAGGACAAGAGGCGGTGGGCCGGTAGGATATTATTCTACTAAAGATTTGGAAGATGGATCGTTTGTGCGCTTAAAAACTGTTCAGATAAGTTATACATTACCCCGAATCATAAAAACTGTTAAAAGTATTGAGTTAAATGTGTCCGCACAAAACTTGTATACTTGGACTAAATATACGGGCATAGATCCTGAAGTATCAACGAAGAATAGTGTCCTAACTCCCGGTTTTGATTATTCTGCTTATCCAAGAAATTTGACACTTGCTTTTGGCCTTAAGATTAATTTATAGAACGGTTAATTAAGCAATACATGAAGAAACGATTAGTTAATTCATTATTAAAATTGATATGAAGATGACATTCAGAATTGATATATTATTTTTTCTCACATTTTCTGCTATAATTTTTTCTTCTTGTGAAAAAATTTTGGATATTGATACTTCTCAGTATAAGATTTTAGCTGAAAATTATTATTCGACAGAAGAAGAGCTCAATTATGCTTTAAATGGCGTTTATTCAAATTTAGCTGACGGAGCCCTTTACGGAAACCATATGCTCGGAAGAATGGGTTTAGAAGCTGATGAAGCTTATGAAGATTATGCTTCTGATGAATATACTGTTGGAGATTATAATGTGGAGTCAACAGATACTAAAATTCTAGCATATTGGCAATCTTGTTATACCGGTATCAATAGAGCTAACCACCTGTTGGCAAATATAGATAACCCTGCAATAAGCATTGATAGTAGTAAACGTCTAGATATTAAAGGACAAGCATACTTTCTACGAGCTTATTACTATTTTCTTTTAGTAACACGATTTAGAGGAGTCCCCTTGATTTTAAAACCTATACAAAATGCGTCTGCAAATGTGATTCAACAAGAGAGAGCAAGCGGAAGAGAGGTATATGCACAAATTGTAAGTGACTTGGAAAAAGCTGAAACAATGGTAAGACCGGCTTCCGAAGTAGGTAATGGTGGAAGAATATCAAAATCGGCTGTTTGGGGATTATTGGCAAGGGTAAACTTATATTTAGCTGGATATCCTTATTATGAGCAAGAGCGGTATAGAGATGTACTTGTGTATGCTGGTAGATTAATTAATGAAGGATTTCATGAGTTAAATCCATCCTACCAACAAATATTCATTAACTATGCCAGAGATTTGTATGATATAAAAGAAAGTATTTTCGAAGTCGAATTCCATAGTGATGGCACAGGTGTTTATCCTACAGCTGGCATGGTTGGCAGGAACAATGGCATTAGAAATACAACTATTGAAGATGTTGTTGGTTATGCCATTGGAATATTACGCAGTACAGATTATTTATACGAATTGTATGATGAGAATGATTTAAGAAGAGATTGGAATATAGCTCCTTATTATTATAACAATGATAATAATACGGCTGTAATTACTTACTGGTCTCCTACGGGATCAAAATATCAGCGTTTTTGTGGTAAGTTTAGAAGAGAATATGAGACAATTACTCCAAAGTTACAATCACAAACCCCACAAAATTTTCCAATTTTAAGATATGCAGATGTTCTTTTAATGTATGCTGAAGCCTACAATGAATATTTTAAAGGGGCTAATGCAGAAGCATTAGAATACTTAAACAAAGTAAAAAGAAGAGGATTAGGCTTAGACCCCAATGTTCCAAGTCCATCCACAGATTTTAGCCAAACGAATTATGAAGCATTTCGAGATGAAGTTAGGAATGAACGTGCACGGGAATTATGTTTTGAAGCATTAAGAAAAAATGATGTTGTGAGATGGGGGGTATTCTATGATAATATAATTGTTCGAGAAGCGCAAACACCACAAACTTTTACTTCATCTTATTACGTACGGGCAAGACGCTACTTTCGAAGCGTTGAACTCCGAGATGAATGGTGGCCTATTCCATCTTATGAAATGGGGGTTAACAAAAAATTAGTTCAAAACCCAGGATGGTAGATATATAAACTCTTTTTGGAGAAAAAGCATAAAAGATACGCTCATGAATAAGTTTATTAATTTATTGCTAATAACACTCTACTTGAGTTCTTGTAAAGACTTGTATGAACTTGATATGCCTCATTTGAATGTTTGGACGGATTCAAATGTATATTCAGTAGGGGATACTGTTGTTTTTCATATTGATGCAAACGCAAACTTTATAAATTTTTATTCGGGTGAATCAGGAAAAAGTTATGAGTATTATAATAAAGACAGGGTTTATGAAATGATTCCTTCTCTTACTTTTCGAGCTGCGAAATATGCAGGAAATAATGAAGATTGTGCAAAGTTATTGTATACTACAGATTTTAATGGAGATTATTCATTTGAAAATGTGAAGAATGCAAACTGGATTGATATTTCAAATCGCTTTACAATTCCTCCTATTGTTGGAACTTCCCCCACTTTTTCTGATGCAGGAAAGGCAGATATTTCTGATTTAGTAGAGAAAGGGAAGCCGCTTTATTTTGCATGGCATTGTAAAACGAATGAAAGTTCTCAGCGTACCCGTTTTCAAGTTACCGATTTTTCAGTAATAGGTGAAGTTCCTCAAAGCCCGGATCTATCAGGTATATTATACTCGCAAGCAGAGCTAGCTTTTACGTGGTCACTTAATGAAGCTGCTGCTACACAAACTTCCAATCTGCCTAACATAACCAATTCGTTGATCTACTGGGATGGCATTTTTAATAATTTGGATGGACCATTAAAAGAGGGTTATGCAGTAAGCGGACCAGTTGTCATTTCGGATTCAATCAATCTTGGAAAAGATTATCCTTTACCAATAAAGAGCGTGCAAACGGAAAATATGACAAAATACTTTTATCGATATGAAAAAGCGGGTACTTATGAAGTTGTGTTTGTAGCGTTTAATGCCAATTTCACAGGATCAAGGGAGGTTGTAAAAAAAATCACCTTAAATATCATAGAGCAATAAAACTTTTTTGAATGAAAGAAATGGTAAAGACAATTCGTCTATCTGTGTTATGTCTTATTTTATTGTCAGCTTGTAATAGAGATATAGAGAACTTGATTTCAAGAGAAGATGAAACAGGAAATCCTATTTCGAAAGAACCTCTAACATTTGATGTAAGTATAGAGGGCGGAGGTGCAACTTTCAAAGTTGGCGATACTGTGCAATTTAACTTAATCGGTACAGCTGATTTAATATGTTTTTACTCCGGTTCTATTGGTAATAGTTATACTTATCATGATAAAGACCGCTTCTATGAAGTTACTCCAACACTTAAATTTCAATCGGCAAAATCTGCGGGTAACAATCCCGATTGTGCACGACTTTATTATTCCACCGAGTTTGATGGAAATTATACATATGAAAATATAAAGTCGACAACCTGGCTGGATATTACAGATAGGTTTCACATAGCTCCATTACCACCTACTACAGGACTAGTTAACACTCCGTCAGGCGAGGTTGAGATCAAAGATATTTTTGAGTCAGGGAAACCTGTTTATTTTGCATGGCATTGCACCACACAAGCTGGTTCACAACGTACACAATTTCGTGTTCAAGAATTTACTATAACTGGATATGTTAAAGATAATCCTACTTTTTCATCTATACTATATAATCAAGCAGGTATGGATTTTCAGTGGTATCAAAATGAAGCATCCGCAACACAGGGCTCTAATTTACCAAGTGTAAGTTCTACCCAGTTGTTATGGAATGGAATTTTTAATAATCTTACAGGTCCTTTTAAGGAAGGATATGCTGTAAGCAAGCCTGTTGTTCTTCCTGAGTTGAATGCAGGTACTGATAAACCTCTTTTAATTATTGCAAAGCAAAGTGAACCTTCCTCTTCAAATAAATATAAATATGTTTACAATCAGGAGGGAGAATATGAGGCGGTTTTCATTGCCTCTCAAGTCAATTCAGCTAATGATGAGATTATAAAGAAGTTGTTTATTAAAATTGAAAATTAGTAATGCAAAATAGTTTCTTTTTGCTATGCATTTGAACTTAAGACAAAACTGATTTGCACAATATATTTTACCATAATTGCTTTTTATGAAAGGGTATACATTCTTTTTGCTACCCATTTTTTTACTAAATATAGTTGTAGCTCAAGAGAACAAGAGTTCACTTATCAGCGGAAAACCGTTAAGTAACGCCGAATCAGGTGGAGAAGGATTTTTTGCACTACCATCTTATAGCGCTTCTATAATGGGAATGGCAGATGTAAATGGAGATGGTGTGGACGATTTGTGGATACAAAGTACTAATGCTTCATATCGTGGTATTTTTCTATACATATTTAAGTATATGTCGTCGAATGGAATACCGGTATTTGCGGATCCAATTAAAATAGAAACACCATTTCCAGATAAGGGAAAAAATAAAGGCAAAATATTTCAAGATAAGGATGGCAAAATTTATTCACTATGGAAATTTGGTTCTACTTTAGAATGTAGTTTATTCGATACTAAGAAAATGCAGTTTCTTTCTTTTGATAAGAATGTGGTGATCACAAAGCTGCCGTCACGAATTACAGATTTTAATCTTATCAAAAATGATGGGAAATATTTGTTTCTTTTTGGTATAAGAACAGAAGGCCTATTTGGGCCTAATACCGAGTGGCCAAAGGTAGTATCTTATACACCAGAAGGTTTTTGGCCATATGAATTACCCCAATCAGGTATTGCTGTATTTGAAACTAATGATTGGAAAAGGGCAATTGTCAAAGAAACCTTGGTGACTTCTTTGGATCAAACATACTACGATTTAGAAGGTTTTTCTCTTTTAAAGCATAACACAAGAAAGTATATAATTGTAGGTACTCGGTTAGGTAATATTTATACCTACGAATTGATGAATAAAGCAAAACTTGGCGATAGAAAATTTATAGTAAATGAGAAAGGTAACATGCATAGAAATGCTACAACACACTGTTTTGTTACCTATTTTAATGCCCCGGATGGTAATAATGGGATAATAGTACAAGGAGAGGGTGGAATTTATTTTTACGCTGATAAAAATATAGTAGATAAAAAGGGAAATTTATTTTTTGCTGATCCGGTTCCTTTGTTACAGGAGAACCCATTACTGTATGGTGGGTCTTTGGTTGTCCCTACACTTGTGGATTGGGATGGTGATAATGTATTAGATATTATTTCAGGAACATCTACAGGGCATATTCTTTTTTTTAAAAACAAAGGAACTAATGAAAAACCATTAATGAGCAATCCAAAGCGATTGTATGCAGGCGGAGAAATTATTCATATTCAGCCGGGATATAGAGAAGATATACAGGGTCCCGGAGAAGCAAGATGGGGCTATACTTGTCCAAACGTTGTAGATTGGAATGGTGATGGATTACCCGATATAGTAATGGGAGATAGTAGAGGGAAATTTACCGTATATATAAATGAGGGTACTAAGGAAGATCCGAGACTCAAAGCCCCGAAGTCTATTTACTATAAAGGCTTGGATATGTTCGGGTCGTGGAGGGTGCGACCAGGCGTTGGAATGATGGGGAAGCGAATGGCTTTTATCAATCAGGACCAAGACGATGAATTGCATTTATATTGGCAAATAGATGAGTATAATGTAGAAGATGGAGGCAAACTTATTTTAACTGATGGTTCTTTTATAAAGGGCGCAAGATTACCAGCCGGTGCCGTAGGCCGTACACGAATTGAAATAGTAGATTGGGATGGTGATGGGATTAAAGATCTGTTGTTAGGTACTTATGCTAAACAATCTATCCCCACACCTACAAAAGGATATCCGTTTCATCTTCCTAAGAGAGGGGCTACAGTGTTGTTTTTAAAGAATGTTGGAACAGAGGATAATCCTTTGTTTGCCTATCCAGTACCTATTCTTTTTCAAGGGAATTATATTTTACATGGAGGTCATGAGTGTGGTGTAACAACCGGTTATTTTGGTCCTGGTGGTACTCTTAATCTTATTGTAGGAGATGAAAATGGAAAATATTTTTTTTATGAAAGAAAATATTTAAGCTGGTGATTAAAATGATGAACCATCTTTTTTCAGCTTGTTGTAATATCTGCTTGTTCATTATAGGTAGCTTATTCATTCCTATTTATCTTCATTCCCAAGCAAGTTGTGAGAATACAGCCAATAATAATTTTTTAGTTAGTGGCTATCCGATTAAAGGAGAATCGCCAGGAGCTTTTGCTCTACCTTCTTTAACTGGTTATGTTATGGGTACTGCGATACTCAATAAAGAAGATCCTCCCGTATTGTTTTTGCAAAGTGATAAAAGAAACATAGGAACATACTTATACTATTTTCTGGGATTTACAAGTACAGGTAATCCAATATATTCTCAACCAATAAAATTGTCGTTGCCGTTTAAAGAAACTATAGATAGACGTGGGATGATTTTTCAGGATAAAAACAATAAGATATGGGGAATTTGGCAGTTTGGACAAAGTCTTGTGATGGCAGAGTTTAACAAGAGCAAGCTGTGTTTTGAGAAGGAGAAAAAAGTGCATATTAAAGGGTTGCCTTCAGGATACAAAGGTTCGGGAATATCACAGTTGCCTAATGGTAAACAACTGATGCTATTCGGTATAGCAAATAAAAAGCCAGAAGATGAAATAAAAATGAAATTTGATAGTCTTTATTATACTCCTGAAGGCTTTTGGCCTGTATCAATACCTCAATCGGGAGTCTATGGTGCTTTGTTTGATGATATTTTGGAAGCAGATCAGATAAATGCTGTGAAATTAACAGATTTAAAGGATATATTTTTTGATTACAGCAGTTTTACATTTTATCATAACAATGATAAGGAAAGCTATGCAATTGCTGGAACAAGAATGGGAAATATATTAACCTATCAGATTAGTACCTCTCCATTCTATCTCGAAAAAAAATATATAGTAGATAGCAACTTTAATTTACTTCGAAGCCTTACTATTCATGCCTATGTAGGGTATGTTAAATATAATATGAAAGAAGAGGGGATTTTAGTGTCAGGTGAAGGGAGTTTAGCCTATTATAAGAATACGGGCAAAAAGGATAGAAAAGGAAATTTAATTTTTAATGGCCCTAAGCCCGTGATGCAAGAGAATCCAGTGTTATATGGAGGGTCATTAGTAGTACCCGAGCTAGTAGATTGGGATGGTGATGGCGTGCTGGATATCATTTCAGGGAATTCTGCAGGTTATATTTTGTTTTTTAGAAATAAAGGTAGCAATATACATCCTGTGTTTGCTTCGCCTGAATATTTAAAGGCAGGAGGAGAAATAATACATATTCAGCCTGGTTATAGGGAGGATATTCAGGGTCCGGGAGAGGCTCGTTGGGGCTATGTTTGTCCAACTGTGATAGATTGGAATAGCGATGGATTACCCGATATATTAACTGGAGATAGTAGAGGGAAATTTATGGTATTCATTAATAAGGGTTCAAAAAGTAACCCGGAATTAGAAGTAGAAAGACCTCTTTATTGCAAAGGTATGAATATATATGGTGGATGGCGCGTGAAACCTGGTGTGGCAAAAATGGGTGATAGTATGGCTTATGTAATCTTAGACCAAGACAACGAATTACATTTATACTGGCAAATTGATGAATATAATTTAGAAGATAAGGGTAAGCTAAAGCTTACTGATGGCACTTACATCAAAGCCAATCGTCGGGGAGGTGGGCAAACTGGCCGCATAAAAATTCATTTGGTAGATTGGGATCAGGATGGTGTGATAGATATTTTAGTGGGGACGGGAAGGGCACAATCTATTCCGAATTCCCAAAATGGTTTGCCTTATAATTGGGGCAAAAAAAACGAAGGGGGTGCTGTGTTGTTTTTGAAGAATGTAGGTACAAACGAAAAGCCTGTTTTTGCATATCCTAAGATGCTAGAGTATAGAGGGAAAGAAATGTTGTTTGGTGTTCATTCTTGTGCTCCAACGACAAGTTATATCGGCGAGTCAGGAACTTTAAATCTGGTCGTAGGGGTAGAAAAAGGATTGTATATGTTTTTCGACAGGAAGGATATAAGTTGGTAAAACACTCTATTACTACTTAATTCGATATTTAAAGCCTTGTTTTAAATTATTTGGAGCTGTAGGATGTATATCCTGTAGCATTTTTTGTTTTTGCTCATAATCGAGAATCCGAAAATGTTTTTACATATCTCCCTGTACTTGATTTATCTTCTTTGTAACTATGATCATCTGCTAAATTTTCGTAAAAAATTACATTAATAAACCCTAAAATTTATCTTTTTTGTACTTTTGACTTTTCAATTAAAAAAGTCAAATAGTAAAAAGTTTAAATGGA
>Ga0207874_1003086_pt1 | contig 14430 bp, 8 predicted proteins | sample HigsolmetaAR201D_FD_184833 | JGI IMG/M metagenome (GOLD analysis project Ga0207874, IMG submission 184833) | Ionic liquid and high solid enriched microbial communities from the Joint BioEnergy Institute, USA - AR20-1-D (SPAdes) (version 2) ...
CCGCGAGGAAGTCGTTGGCCTCCGGCTCGCGGAAGTCGACCAGCCAGATCGTCGGGTTGTGCTCCGCGCCGTGCTCGTCGGTGTAGACCACCGACCGGATGCCCTTGGTCAGGAACTCGTGGATCCGCCGGTTCTCAGCTAAGGCGTCCCGCGACCTGGCGCTGGTGACCTCCATGAGCGCGTCGTCCACAGCAGACGGCGGCAGCTGCGGGTTGATCCGGGCGATCGCCTCACGCAACCGGCCGGGCAGGATCAACTCCGACCAGGACTCCCGCTCGCCTGAGCCCGGGGCGATCGCCTTGCCCTCCACCGGCTTCCAGCCGAGCTCGCCCAGGGTGTCCATCGCCAGGGCCTCCCACTCCGCCTCGGACATGTCGCGGAGCGGAGGGGCGAAGTCGGTCGTCACAGTGCCTCCTCCACCGCCTTTTCCGCGTCGCGTACGCGGAGTTCGCCGGATATCAATTTGGGCAGGAGCGTGTCGCGGAGCTCTGCCAAGGTTCTGGACTCGCGCTGCTTCGCAGCAGCGGACTGGTTCAGTGACTTCAGAGCATCGACTGTGGCGTCTGATGGCGTATCAGGGACGCGGACGAGGAGTTTTTCAATCAGATCCGTTGCCAGGCGACCGGCGCCAATACTGGTCTCGTCAACCAGCTCAAGAATGTCCGCAGTGTGGTGCCGGATGGCGTGAAAGAGCAAGTCGTGATCAATTCCGTCCACTGCTACGAGCGCCTTGCAGTCTTGACCGAATGCCACCTCGCACTGGGCGATGCCGATGCGGAACTCTTCTTTAAGGCTTGATCCACGCACGACAAAGATGATCGTCCCGGGTGGCACGATTCGAGTCCCATTAGCCGCACCGAGAGAAGTGAGCTTCCGAGGGGAGTCGTCAATCCACGGAGACTTCAGGCTGATTGCCGAGATCCAGGGAATGTGGCCGTTCCAGTATGCGGGCTCAGTTGTGCGTGGCGTCCCTCCGGAGTACCACTGGGCTGCATCGGCCAAGGAGACGCTCCTCCAAGTGGGAGCGCTTGAGGCTCGATGAGCGTAGATCGCGGTTCCGAGTTCGAGAGCGGTCTGAGCGATCCGCTCGTTGACCGCGATCTTGTCGTCCAGCGCGCCGAGCAGCTCGCCAATCATTCGCTGCTGCATTAGGGAAGGGAGGGGCGGGAGTTTGAGATTACGGACCTCTCCTACTTTAAGGTGGGGAACGGTAGATCCACTGCTTAGGGCGTGCATGGCCTGTTGCATGTCAGGCCCCATCAGCAGGTAGTGCAGGAAACGGGGGTGAACAATCTCCGCATTCGCTCTGAGAAGCATGGTTCTCTGCCCCAGGCAAATTTTCACCCCTTCGGGAATTATTCCAACTCGACCTACCGGTGCCTCACGTGTGACGATCAAGTCGCCGGCTTGTGGTACAGCGCGTGCGGTCCAAGTGGCGAACGTCTCGCGATTTACTCGTTTGGCGGATTCAAGAACAATTCGTCCGTCACGGATATTTGGCGTGCCAACGGCGAACCCGTAAGCCTCCTCGGCGGGGCACTCCGGAGGAGTCCTATTCTTGCAGTCGACAATAAGTTCGCAGACGTCATCCAGAGTTACGACCTCACCCATCAATCCGCTCCAGCTGCTCGCGCACGGCCTTCTCCAGTCGGGCCGACTCCTCGAAGTGGGCGTACAGCTCTTTGGTGAGCCGGGCGATCTTGTCGGTAATTGGCTCGTCATCCTCGTTCTGGACCTCGGGTGCACCGACGTACCGGCCCGGGGTCAGGACGTGGTCCTGCTCGCGGATCTCCTCAAGCGTGGCGGAGTAGCAGAAGCCCGGCACGTCCTCGTACGTCAGGTTCTTGGCGCGGGCCGAGGCCGTGCCTCGCCAGGCGTGGTAGGTGTCGGCGATGCGGGCGATGTCGTCGTCGGTGAGGATCCGCTCGGTGCGGTCGACCATCGTGCCCATGTTCCGGGCGTCGATGAACAGCACCTCGCCGCGCCGGTCGGCCAACCGCTTGGCGCCCTGCGGGCTCTTGTCCTTGGCGAAGAACCACAGGCAGGCCGGGATCTGGGTGGTGCGGAACAGTTGCGGCGGCAGGGCGACCATGCACGAGACCAGGTCGGCTTCGACGATCGCGGCGCGGATCTCGCCCTCGCCGGACTGCTTGGAGGACATGGACCCGTTGGCGAGCACGACGCCGGCGGTGCCGCGTTCGGCGAGCTTGGAGATGATGTGCTGCAGCCAGGCGAAGTTGGCGTTGTTCGCCGGGGGTGTGCCGTAGCGCCACCTGGGGTCGTCGACGGTGCGTGACCAGTCGGACATGTTGAACGGCGGGTTGGCGAGGATGAAGTCGGCCTTGAGGTCGGGGTGCTTGTCCTCGCGGAAGGTGTCCGCCCAGCGGGGGCCGAGGTTGCCGCTGATGCCGTGGATGGCGAGGTTCATCTTCGCCAGCCGCCAGGTGCGCTCGTTGGATTCCTGGCCGTAGACGGCGATGTCGTCCTTGTGGGCGATGCCGCGGTGGGCGATCACGAACTTCTCGGCCTGCACGAACATGCCGCCCGACCCGCAGCAGGGGTCGTAGACGCGGCCGGAGTACGGCTCCAGCATCTCGACGAGGAGCTTGACCACGCTGGGCGGGGTGTAGAACTCGCCGCCGCGCTGGCCTTCGGCGCGGGCGAACTTCTCCAGGAAGTACTCGTAGACCTCGCCGAGCACGTCCCGGGCGGGCCTGTCGCCGTGGCCGGTGAAGCTGGCGTCGCTGATGAGGTCGACCAGCTCGCCGAGGCGGCGCTGGTCCACGTTGTCCCGGTTGAAGATCTTGGGCAGTACGCCAGCAAGCGACGGGTTGGATTTCATGATGGCGTCCATGGCCCGGTCGATGAGCTCGCCGATGCCGTCGCTCTTGGCGTGCGCAGCCAGGTGCGACCAGCGCGCCTCTTCCGGGACCCAGAAGACGCCGTGGCCGATGCACTCGTCCTTGTCGTCGAGGAACATGTCGAGACGGGACTCGGGGATGCCCTGCGCCAGGATCTCCTCGCGGATGGCCTCGCGACGCTCCTCGAACGCGTCCGAGACGTACTTGAGGAACACCAGGCCCAGGACGAAGTCTTTGTACTGGGCGGCGTCCATGTAGCCGCGCAGCTTGTTCGCGGCCTTCCACAGGGTGTCGTACAGGTCGGCCATGGTGGGCATGCCCGGCAGGGCCGCCTGTTCGGTGGCCTTTTTCTTCCTGGGCGGCATGGTTCTCCTTCTCACTTATGCGTGACCGAATGCGAAGGTGAGGATTCCGTCGCTGAGGCCCGCGGCGGCGATGCGGCACACCTCGTCGAGCAGTTCGTCGAGCCCCCGCCTAAAGGCGGGGGAGGAAGTCAAACCCACGCCGACCGGGCACGCACCGCCATCCGCGGCACCCCGTCCTCCCCGGTCGGCTCCCCCTCGAGGATCAGCGTGTTGGTCCCCGGCCGCAGCATGAACCGCGCCGGGAACAGCTCCAGCCACGAACGCGCCGGCTGCGGCTCAGGCTGCACCTCCTCCGGCGCGTACGCCCACACCAGCCGCGTCCCCAAATCGATCTCGAGCGTGTACCGGTCGTCCGCGGGCAGCACGGCAACTTCCCGGGCGCGGATCACCAGGCCGAGCTCCACATGCCGGATCGTGAAACCCCGGATCGGCCCGAACACGGTGATCACCCCGGGGATCGTCTTGTAATCCCCGGCCAGGTGCAGCGTCACCGTCGCCCGCGGCGTGGCCGACTCCGGGTCCGCCGACCCCTCCGCATAGACCGGGGTGATCGCATACCGGCGCGGGTCCCCCGCAACCAGCGTCAGCGTCCAGTCGAACACCAGCGCACCCCGGTCTTTGACCTCGATCTGGTCCCCCAGCCGCACGTAGGATTGCCGCGCCATGTGCGCCTCCTCGACCCGCAGCAACGCCCGCTCACGCGGCGGGAGCACCGAGGTGAGACGATGCTGTGCCGCCACCATCGCCTCACGGGTCGGGGCGTCCGCCGTACCCTCGAGCGTGATCACCCGCGACCCCAGCCGGCCCGGCCCGACGAAAGCCCCGTCCTGGGCGTCCTGCTCGGCCACCCGCGCGGTCACCGGCGGCGACGACGACCACCCCTCTTCGCGTGTCACCACCCAGTACACGCCGTGCTCGTCCCTTACGTTCGCCGCCCACCGGTCACCGAGCATGTACACCGGCGACGCAACCGGCACCCACGGCGGATCATCCAGCTTGACGGTGAGCGTCGCCGGGTCGCCCCGCTGCTCCTCATCGTCCACGGCACGCACCTGCACCAGGTAGGTGGTGCCGCGGATCAGCTCCTCGATCACGTACGCCAGGCCCGCCGTGGTGCCGATCACCTCGCCGTCGAGCAGCACCTCATACCTGACCACCCGCACGTCATCCACGCTCGGCCCCCAGGCGAGCGAGATGGTGTCCCCCTCCGGCGTCGCGGTCAGGTTCGCCGGGATCGACGGCACGGTGGTCGCCACCGTCGTCACCTCGAGGGACACCTTCTCCGAGCGTTGGCCGATGTTGTCGACCGCGTCCACCTCGATCAGGTAGGTGGTGCCGCGCTCCAGCCCCGTGACCTGCCAGGTCACATCCTGCACGTCGTCGCCCTGCTTGACCCCGTCGAGGTACACCCCGTACCCGACGATCGCGTAATCGTCGCTGGCGGGGTCCCACGCCACCGTCACCGCGGTGCCCTGCACGAGCGTGGCCCGCAGGTTGCTCGGCGGCCCCGGCGGCTGGTCGCTGATCGTGGCCGCCTCCACCGTCACCACCGGTGAGCGGTGCCCGGCCGCGTCCACCGCGTCCAGCCCGATCACATACGTGGTGACCGGCTCCAGCCCATCCACCGTCACCTCATCGCCCGGCGGATGATCCGCCCCCCACTTGACCCCGTTGACGTAGGCGCCGTACCCGGTAACCCCGACGTTGTCGGTCGCCGGCGTGAAACCGATGGTCACCGAGTACGGCGTCACGTGCGTGACCACCAGGTCCGAGGGCGGGCTCGGCGGGGTGCCGTCCGTCGTGACGACCAGCACGCTCCGCTCCGAGCGCAAATTGTTGTGGACCGCGTCCACCTCGATCGTGTAGGTCACACCCGGGGTGAGGCCCGTGAACGTGTAGGTCCGCCCGGTCTGGCTGGACACCACCCGGGTCCCGTTCAGGTACACCCCGTACCGGATCTGGCTCTGCGACACCCCCGGCTTGGTGGAGGCGTCCCACTCGACCGAGATCGACGTGCCCGACACCGACGTGGCACGCAGGTTCGGCGGCGCGGTGGGCGGCGCCTCAGGGGAGCCGTACCCGACGACCGCGAACGGCACCGCATCGACCTCCCAGGCGAAACACCACGCCTGGTAGACCGCGTACTGGTTCGGGATCTCGTTGGAGTAGGCGATGGACACCGCCATCGTGTCGCCGAACTCGCGCTCCCAGTCCGGTGTCAGCGGGTAGAGGTTGTCGCTCCAGTCCACCCCGAAAAACCCCGCGTCGGTCACGGCCACCGCGGCCACGAAACCCGCCGACTCGGCGCGCGGGATCTCCACCGGCACATAGAACAGGCCCTCGGATTCGACCTGGGTCTCAGCGAACAGCACCTGCGGGCAGCCGACCCGCTCATACACCGCGGCCGCGACGTTCCCCGCACCGGACAGGGTGAAGCTGAACGCGCTCTCCGACCCGTCGGCGATCCTGGAGATGACGTAGACGTAGAACCCGCCCGCGGACTGCTGCGCGTCCACCGTGTACCCGGCCGGGCTGCTCGATACCGGCCGGTTCGCGCCGATCACCGCGACGATCCGGTCCCCCGCGGCCGGCGTCGCCGAAAACCCGATGGTGAACGTGGAACCGCTGCTCGCCAGTGTCCCAAGCCGCCTGTTCGGCACGACACTCCCCCCGATCAGTAGGCGTTGTACGCCTCGACGACAAGCCGCGGCGTCCCCGCCGACCCGGGCGCGGGCTCACCCGACAGCGTGATCGTGTTGGTGCCGGGCACCAGCAGAAACCACCCCGGCAGGTGCGCCACCTGCGCACGGCCCGGCCCCGGAACCCCGCCCTGGTAGTAGGTGACCGTCCGCGCCCCCAGGTCGATCGCCAGGCTCGTGTCCGGGTCAGCCGGCAGCCACAGCCCGGACCGCGACCGCAACGCGAGCCCGCTCTCGCGGTGGCTGATGACCCAGTTGCGGATCGGCCCATACAGCCGCAACCGGGCCGGAACCTGCGGATAGGTCCCGGTCATCTCGATCACCGCCGCCGCCTCCCCCGGCAGCGACTCCACCACCGCCACCGCCCGGGTCGGCCGCGCCACATACCGCCGCGGGTCACCCGCCGTCACGCTCAGGGTCCACCGGAACACCAGCGGCCCCCGGTCCTCGACGACCACCTGATCCGACAGCCGCACCCGCGCCCGCAGCGTCCGATCAACACCCTGCACGAGCAGATCCGCCGTGTCCCCCGGATGCACCGCCGCGGTGATCCTCTGCTTGGCGGCGAGCATCGCCGACCGGGTCGGCGCGATCGCCACCCCCGACAGGGTGACCGTGCGCGCACCGAACAAGCCGGCCGACGTGGCGCCGCCGTCTATCGCCTCACCCTCGGCGAGCGCGCTCTTGACCGGCGGGGTCGAGGCCCAACCTTCGGCCTCCTCAACGACCCAGTCGACGCCGTGCTCGTCGGTGACGTTCCCCGCCCACGCCCCCAGCCGGTACACCGGGTAATCGAGCGGGACGAACAGCACCGGCAGCGTCGCCGTCTGCACCGCGGTGGTGGTCGTCTGCCCGATCGTGTCCGTCACCCGCACCGCCACCGTGTACGGCGTGCCGGCGGCCAGGTCGCCGATCACGTGGGTGCGCACCACCGGCCCGTCGATCGTCCACTCGACACCGTCCAGCGGCGGGACGTGCACCACCTCACCGTCAAGCAGGATCTCGTACCGGGTGACCCCGAAATCGTCGCTCGACTCGCTCCACTGGACGGTGAGCGTCGTCTCCCCCGGCTCGACCGTCACCTCGACCGGCTCGGGGTTGGTGTCGTCCAGCGTCGACGCCTCGAGCCGCGCCGGCTCGCCACGCTGCCCGATGTCGTCGACCGCGAACACCTCAACCAGGTAGGTGGTGCCCTCGGTCAGGCCGGTGAACGTGAACTCACGCTCGGTCTGCTCGGCCGACACGAGCACGCCGTCGAGCCGCACGTCATACCCGGCGACCGCCACATCGTCGGCCGCCTCATCCCATTCGACGGTGATGCTGGTGTAGGTCGCGCCGGTCTGCCTCAGCTCGGGTGGCGGCCCCGGCGGATAGTCCGGCACCGTCACAAACGGGATCTCCAGCCGCGGCGAGACCTGCCCGGCCGTGTCGACCGCGGCCACCTCCGCCACATACGCGGTGCCCGCCGCCAGACCCTCGAACGTGAACTCCAGCCCGGCCCACAGCTCCTCGACCTGGGCGCCGTCGAGCCAGATCCGGTACCCGGCCACCCGGTCGTCATCCTCGGCGGCCGCCCACCGGATCGTCGCCCAGACGCGGCCGGCGTCCACCATCCCCCCGGCCGGGGGCGCGCCCGGCGGCGCATCCCCGGTCGTCTCGGCGGCCACCCAGACCACGGCCGACCGGTTCCCGGCCGCGTCGAACGCATCCACCCCCAGCGTGTAGGAGGTGCCCGCGTCCAGCCCCGTGAACGTGTACTCCAGGACCTCGGCGCCGACCTCGTCCACCAGGACACCGCCGAGGTACACCCCGTACCCGAACACCCCCACGTTGTCGCTGGCCGGGTCCCAGGTGAGCGTCAGCCGGTACGGCCCCGCCGCCACGATCCGCGGATTCCCCGGCATGCTCGGCGGGGTCTCATCCAGCGGCAGCGTCGCCACCTCGAGCGTGGCCACGGCCGACCGGTTCCCCGCCGCGTCGAACGCATCCACCCCCAGCGTGTAGGAGGTGCCCGCATCCAGCCCATCGAACGTGTATTCGAGCGTGTCCGGGCCGACCTCATCGACCTGGGCACCGCCGAGGTACACCCCGTACCCGGCCAGCGTGTAATCGTCCTCGGCCGCATCCCACACCACCCGGATCACCGACTGGGTGACCACGGCCACCCGCAGACTCCCCGGGACCGTGGGCGGCGTCAGGTCGGCCGGCGGCCGGGCGACGATCGCACGCGCCGGGTATGCGCGGCCGAGACGAGCCATCCGCTACACCCCCGCCACGCTCACCAGGTCGCCGCGCGGATCGCCGCCGCCGATGGGAACACCACCTGACGCCCCGGCTGGTCAGGCAGATGGCCCGGCTGGTCAGGCAGATGGAACGTCAACTGCGCGATCCACGCACAGTCCGACCCAGACGCCCCCGAGACGTCCTTGCTGTAGGTGAACTTGATCTGCGAGGCAGACCCGAGCGGATACGGCCCGGCCCACCGCCACGACACCTCGCCGGACTCCGACAAAACCTCGCCGCTGCCGATGGTGACGGTGAACATGTCGAACCAATCCTCGGACGACACCCGGTACAGGAACTCGACCTGCGTCGCCCCCGCAGGGACCGTCACCGTCGCCGTGGTCGACTGGTTGTGGCTGATCGACGCCGACCGCAACGCCCACGTCCCCACCGGAGGCGAGGCGTTCGACACCCGCGTCCAGTTCCCCGAGATCGGCGTGACGTAGTTGGCGTCGGCGAAATCCTCAACGAGGGTCGCCATGTCAGCAGCGCTCCACCCACAGCGAGCCCCACGCCGACACCGCCACCGGCGAGTTGACCGCCAACACCCACCCCTGATCCGGGAGCGCGACCGGCTCATCACCGAGCGGCACGTCATAGACCAGCAAACCGCCGTTCGGCGTCAGCGGGATCGTCTCGACCCGGGTGAGCAGCGTCGGCATCGACGTCCAGTTCTGCGCCGCGGTGAACCCCGCCGGGATCGCCGGCCCGGAGATCTGCACCGGCGTCACCGTGGTCGACGCCGTACCCGGCGGGTTCGCCGCGAACGTGCAGGCATACAGCGTCACCTGCGCCGGAGCCCCGGACGTGCCGGTGAACCCGACCCGGATCTTCGCCAGCTTGAGCCCGAACGACGGACCCGACATCACGCCGATGACTGCCTTCTCCTGGTTCGCGGTCAGCGACACCGCCGAACTGGTTGGGCACACGTACTTGCAGCCGGACACCGCAAACCCCCCGAAACGTCACGTACGCGGCAGACCAGGGGGAGGGTGCCGCAAACCCCCGCTAACGTCACCGCAGGTACGCGCCCAGCAGCCGCGAGGTCTTCTGCGCGAGCGCGTGCTCATCCATCCCCGGCGCCGGATGCACATGGATCTCGATCGGCCGCACCTGCGCCGCCGCCACCTGAGGCTGACGCTCCGGCCGGTACGCCGTCGCCAACGCCCGCGAGCTCGCCCACCGCATCGCCGCCACACCCGACACCAGCCCACCGGACGCAAACCCCCGGTACGCCACCGAGGGCACCCGGCCGATCAGCCCGCCCCGGGCACGCCGCTCCGCCCGCTGCTCGGGCTCATCCCGCACGTTCGCGTCGAACCAGGCCAAGATCGTGTCGATCGCGCGCTTCGGGATCGCGCCGAGCAACCGCCCGAGCCCGGTCGACCCCACCCCCGCGTCGATCATGTTCCGCAGCGGGACCAGGACCTTGCGCGCCGCGTACCCGGCGCCCTTCTTCAGCCAGTCACCCAGGGACGCGAACAGGCCGGAGATGCCGCCGCCGGCGGCGAGCCGCGGCAACCGCCCGGAGTTGATCGCCTCCAGCAGCGGCAGCCACCGGCGCGTGGCCGCCGCGTTGACGATGTACTCCCCGTTGGAGGCGAGGATCGGAATCCGGTCCGCGGTGGGTCCGCCCGGCCCGCGCAGCAGACCACCCGAGGCGAACCCCTTGAACACCACCTCGGGCAGCTCAGGAAGGCCGACCTTGCTGGCCAGGGCGTTCCACAACCGGCGAATACCGTTGTTGTAGACGGTGTTGACGACGAACTCAGCCGGTTTTGACGCGACGCTCTTAAGCGTGTCCCAGATTTTCTTGATCGCGTTGACACCGGTCTGGAAACCGTTCGGCAACGTTTTGGTGATGAAATTCCAAAACGCCTCAAGCCCCGGCTTGATTACCTTGCTCCACGCCGTTTCGATCGCCGACCCGATCGCCTTCCACGCCGGCTCGAAGATGTTCTTCCAGAGCCAGTTCAGTTTCGGCGCGAGCGTGTCGTTCCAGAACTTGACCAGGGCATCCAGCGCGGGCTTGATGACGTTGTTCCAAGCCCCCTTGACCAGGTCACCTATCGCCTTGAACGCCGGTTCGAAAACGTTCTTCCAAAGCCAGGTGACCTTCGGCGCGAGGGTGTTGTTCCAGAACGCCACAAGGGCGTCGAAAACCGGCTTGAGGACGTTATTCCAAAGCCACGACGCAATCTGGCCGATGGCGCGGAACGCGCCGTCGACCATGTCGCGGAACCAGTCGACGTTGTTGTACGCGTAGACCAACCCGGCGACCAGAGCCGTGATCAGCGTGACGATCAGCATGATCGGGTTGGCGCGCATCGCGGCATTCAGCAGGTTTTGCGCCGCGGTCCACGCCACCGTCGCGGCCCGCACCACCGCCGTACCGGCCGCCATCGCGAGCTGCCGGGCGTTGGCGAGCGCCGCCTGAGCGGCGACCCGCCCGTACTGGGCGGCGAGCCCGGCGAGTTTGCCCGCCGTCGCCGCCGCCGCCTGACCCGCCTTGGCGATCCCCCCGGCCGCCTTGGAGGCCATCTCCCCGGCCTTCGCCGCCGCGGACTGCACACCACCGGCCGCCTTGCCCGCCGCGGACTGCACACCCCCCGCGGCCTTGCCCGCGGCCCCGGCGAGCCCGGACGCGGCCTTCCCCGCCGCACCGGCGAGCCCGGACGCGCCCTTCGCGACCGCGCCGGCCACGCCCGCGGCCACACCGGCGAGGGCCTTCGCCCCGCCCTTGAACAGGGACGCCGGGTTGAGCTTCTGGATCAGCCCCGAAAGGTTGATCTTCTGCCCGGCCTTGGAGATCAGGTCCGAAGGGTTGAGCTTCTGGACCAGGTCAGACAGCTTCGCCTTGGCCTTGGAGAACAGGCTGGCGGGCTTGATCTTCTCCTTGGAGGTGTCGACCAGGTCGCCCGGTTTGGCCTTCTTCTTCGTGTCGATCAGGTCGGCCGCGTCCGCCGCGGCCTCCGCCGCACCGCCGCCCTTCCCCTTGCCGAACAGCCCGCCGATCAGGTCCTTCGCCGCGGCGAAAGGCTTTTTGATCCCCTCCAGGATCCGCTTGCCGATGTAGGCGCCGAAGACGTCCCATCCCCAGCTCAGAGCCCAGCCCCACAGCCCCTTGCCGAGCAGCCCAAGCCCTTTGCCGAAGACCTTGAACAGCGCGGACATCACCTTGACCGCGCCGCTGAGGCCGACAAACTTCGCCAAAACGGCGAAAAGGATGCCGAACGGGCCGGCGATCGACAGGATCGTCTGCCCGATATCGGACTGGGCGATCCACCGGAACGCCTTGACAATCCAGGTCAGCGCGTCCAGGAACGCCGTGGTGCTGCCCGGGTCAAGCCCGAGCATGAAGTCCTTGAACAGCCCGCTGATCTGTTTCAGCAGCTCACCCAGGCTCCGGAGAACCGGAACCATCTCGTCGAAGAACTCGCGGGCTTTTTTCTGCGTGTCGTCGTCCGCGGCCCACTTGGCGAACCGCTCCGACGCCCGCACCAGGTCGTCCAGCAGCGTGTGACCGGCCGGCGCCGCGGCCTTGCCCAGCGACAACAGGCCGCTGCTCAGGTTCTTGAGCAGCGCCCAGAGCTTGCCCGCGGTCCGCCACCCACGCTCGAGCCAGGCAACGATCTTTTGCTGCCCTTGCTCCGACTGGACGAAGGTGCGGAAACGCTCGGTCATGTCGGCGAACCGCTTGGCCAGCAGAACCGCCCACGGGGCGGCAAGCCGCATGAAGGTGGTGAGCCCGCTGAACGCGGCGATGGAGGCCCGCCCGAACTCCGCGATGATCGCGTTGTTGGCGCCCATGACCTGCGACAGGTCACGGCCGAACGCCTCAGACCCGAGCAGCTCGCCGAACTTGGCGACGAAGTTGCCGATGGTCTGCCCGGTGGCGCGGAACCCGCCCTGAAGGACGTCCAGCATCGGCATAGCCGCCTTGACACCGGAGATCAGCCCCGGCGCAAGCGCCTCCTGCGTGGCCTTGCGGATCTCCGACAGCTCGGGCCGTACCGTGTTGTGCAGGTACAGCACGAACTCGCGCATGGACGGCGTGAGCTCGGCGAGCGCCTGCGCGACCGGGTCCGGCGCACCACCGCCGCCGCCGGCCTTCGGCGGCTTCTTCGCCTCGGCGAGCCGCTGTTTGGCCTCCTTGGCCCGCTCCCGCGCCTCCTTGACCCCCTGCCGGGCCTTCTCGACGTTCTTCTGCGCCCGCTGCTGCGCCTTGATCGCCTCGAGGACGGCCTTCTGCGCCCGCGCAATCGCCTTGGCACCCTGGACCGCGGCCTCATCGGCGGCCTTACGCGCCTGCGCGAGCTCGCGCACGGCGAGCATCTCGTTCCGCTGCGCCTGGATCAGCGCCTCTTTGGCCGCGGTGACCTGATCGGACCCCTCGACACCCTTGCGGTTGAGCTCTTCGGTGTCCTCGACCAGGTCCTGGTTACGGTTGCGGATCTCCTGCAACCGGTGGAGAGCCTGCCGGTATGCGAGGTCCGCCTCACGCCTGTCCAGGTCGGAGGCGCGGGGGTCCCGCATCACCTCCTCAAGCCGCAGCTTGGCCCGCTCGATCGCGAGCTGCGCGGCCTCCTCGTCGAGGGCACCGCCGAGGACGGCCAAGTTCATGTCCCGGATCCGCCTCGTGGCCTCCTTACGGGCCTCGTTCAGCCGCTCGATCGCCCGCTGGACCGCCTTGTGGGCCTGCTCCTCCCGCCACAGCGCGCTTTCGATCCGCCACGCGGCCGACTGCTGGGCCTCCGCGGCCCTCTTGGTGGCCTCGGCGACGTTCTCCCGGGCCTCCTTGACCCGCTCGGCCGCCTCAACCGCGCGCTCCTGGGCCTCCTTGACCCGCTCCTGCGCCGCCTTGACGGCTTCCTCGGCACGCTTGACCTGCTCGGCGGCCGCCTTGATCCGCTGCGCGGCCGCCTCACGAGCCGCGGCCGCGGACGCGCCCGCGGCCGCCGCCTGCTTGTCCCGCTGCGCCAGCGCGCCGAGCGCGGTGCCGACCCCGGTGAAACCGACGATCAGCGCGGTGAGCCCCTGACCGGCCGCGGCCGCCACCCCCGGCAGCGCGCCGATCGCACCCACCGCCTGGCCCGCGGCCGCGGCCAGAGCGAACAACCCCGCGGCCGCCTGACCGGCCATGCCGACCAGCGCGCCCAGGCCGGCGATGATCTCGCCGACCGCCAAAACCTTGAGCGAGATCTCCCAGACCCGGGACGTGGTCCGCTGCCGCGCCTCCTCGACCCGCTGCTCGAGCTCCCGGGTGTCCGCCGTCGCTTTGACCTCGACCGGCGGCTCACCGCGCAGGGCGCGGATCGCGTCCCGGAACCGCGACAGCAGCCCGCCCTTGTCAACGTCCGGCTTGACCGTGGCCTGCCGCGAGGCATCCTCGGCCGCCCGCTTGGCCTCCTGCACGAGCCGGTCCCGATCCAGCTCGACCCGGGCGCGGACCGTCGCGGTCTTCTCGGCGGCCTTGACCGCGGCCTGGGTTTCCGCCTGGAGACGGGCGGCGTCGACCTCGGCGCGGATCTGCGCACGCACCCGGGCGAGCCGCGCATCGATCTCCCGCTGGAGCCGCGCCGGCTCCATCTGCGACAGGTCGGCGACGACCTTGATCTCGACGCTGCCCGCGTCGATCCCCTCTATGTTTTCGGCCACGCCCCGCACCCCCGATCAGACCGGGGAGGCAGGGTGCCGCAATCGCCCGCTAACGTCCCGAACGTGCGTAAACCGGGACGTTAGCGGGCGATTGCGGCACCCTGCCGCGCATGGCCGGGGTGTGGAACTGGGTGATCGAACAAGGCGCCATGTGCCGCGCGGTGCTCCGCTTGCGTGACGAGTCCGGCCAGCCGATGAACCTGGCCGGGTGCACCGCCCGGATGCAGATCCGCCCCCAGCCCCGCTCCTCCGAGCTGCTGCACGAGCTGACCAGCGACAGCGGCGGCGGGATCGAAATCGGCGAGACCGAGGGCACGCTCACCCTCACCGTCGCCCCGGAAACCTCGCTGACGTTCACCTGGCGGAACGCGGTCTACGACCTGCTGCTGATCGACCCGGGCGGTGAGCCGACACGGGTCCTCAAGGGCAGCGTGATGATCGACCCGGCGGTGACGGCATGAGCGACATCAAGGTCATCGAGGTCGTCCCCGAGCGGCAGATCAGCGTGGATGTCGCGGTGCGCGGCATCCAGGGTCCGCCCGGCCCGCCCGGCCCGCCGGGGCC
>Ga0207874_1003088_pt1 | contig 14428 bp, 5 predicted proteins | sample HigsolmetaAR201D_FD_184833 | JGI IMG/M metagenome (GOLD analysis project Ga0207874, IMG submission 184833) | Ionic liquid and high solid enriched microbial communities from the Joint BioEnergy Institute, USA - AR20-1-D (SPAdes) (version 2) ...
GCGGGGGGTCGGCGGGTCCCTTCGGGGGTCAGCGGCCGAGGTCGGCGAGGATCCGCCGGGCCGCGTTGTGCCCGGCGGCGCCGATCACGCTGCCCGCCGGATGGCAGCCGGCGCCGCCCGCGTAGAGCCCGTCCAGCCCGGTCGCGTACGGCATCCGGTCGGTGAACGAGACCGTGTTGTCGACGTGGTGGATGTGGCCGCCGGTGATGCCGAAGTGGGCCTCGATCCCGGGCGGGGTCAGCGGCACCACGTCCGCCACCAACGCCGAGGTGCCGGGGGCGTACCGGTCGCAGATCGCCAGCAGGTGATCGACGTACCCGGACAGGACGTCGTCCCAGGACCCCTCGGCCGGGGTGTGGGGAACGGACTGGACGAACAGCGCGGACGAGTGGTGCCCGGCCGGGTCCCGCAGCGACGGGTCGACGGTGGTGTGCAGGTACCACTCGATGGTCGGCTCGTCCGGCAGCCGTCCGGCCCGGACGTCGGCCCACATGCCGCGCAGTGCCGCCATCGGGGAGTCTCCGCCCGCCCCGGGCAGCAGCGAGGCGGAGCCCGGGAGCAGGTGGATGGTGGCGCCGAACGGGCTCGGCGCGCCGGCGGGCAGGCAGGAGAACGCCGGCAGGTCGGCCAGCGCGAGGTTGACCTTGAGGGTGGTGCCGGTGCGCCGGACCGCCGCCATCCGCGCGGTGAGCGACGCCGGCAGCGCGCCGTCGGGCACCAGGTCCATCAGCCGGTACGGGTCGCCGGCGCCGAGCACCACCGGGGCGGCGACGCCGCGTCCGTCGGCCAGTTCCACGCCGCTGACCGAACCGTCGTCGACGGTGATGGCGGTGACCGGCGTACCGGTGCGGATCCGGGCGCCGGCGGCGCGGGCGGCGTCGGCGAGGACCCGGGAGACGGTGCCCATGCCGCCGGCGACGATCATCCAGGTGCCCCCGGCCCCGGGCAGCCGGCACATGTTGTGGACCAGGAAGTTGTGCCCGGTTCCGGGGTCGTCCGGGCCGGCGTTGAGCCCGGAGAGGCCGTCCGTGACCGCGTACATCGACACCAGGAGTTCGGAGCGGAAGTCGAACCGGGCCAGGTAGTCGGCGACCGAGCCGCGTACCAGGTCGACGAAGGCCTGGCGCAGGGCCGGCCGGACGTACCGCTCGGCGGTCTCCTCCACCGGCCGCGGCTCGGCCAGCCAGGCCGGCGCCAGGTCCTCGCGCAGCGCCGCGAGTTCGGCCTGCATCGCGTCGTCGGCGGCGACGTCGGCGGCGGAGAAGAACCGGGTCATCTGGGCCCGGGTCGCCTCGCGGTCGGCGCCGAAGAGCAGGTACGGCGAGCCGGGGCCGCCCGGGGTGGGCAGGAAGTAGTGCGGGTCGCGGCGCAGGGTGGGAATCTCGACGCCGAGCAGCCGGATCAGCTCCGGCGGCATCACCCCGAGCAGGTAGGCGCCGGTGGAGTGACGCAGTCCCGGCACCCTCGCGAACGGCTGCTCGGTACGGGCGGCACCGCCGACCGTCTCGGTGGCCTCCAACACCAGGACGTCGAGCCCGGCGCGGGCGAGCAGCACGGCGGCGACCAGACCGTTGTGTCCGGCGCCGACGACCACGACGTCGGCCCGGTTCGGCAACTCGGCGTCCATGGTCGGGAAGCCTAGCCGGAGCGGCCCGCCGGAGGGGACGGCCGCAGCACCTCGGCCGGGGGAGTGGGGAACGGGAACCGGTGCCAGAGCTCGACCAGGGGGCGCAGGAACGCCGCGCCGAACCGGGCGCCGGGCGTCGGCGTCCAGGCAGCCGTCCTGGAACGCCTCCATCCCGGGGACCGGGCTGCCGAAGGCGAGCGTAAACTCGGCCGGGTGACAAATCGCCCACTCGCGGAACGCCCGTGCCATCGCGACCAGCTGGTCCAGTGGATCGTCGCCGGCGGTGTCCCGGGCTCGTTCGACGTGCCGTCGTAACTCGTCGTAGAGATCGGCGGCGAGTTCGACGACCAACGCCTCCAGACCGGGGGTACCGGTAGATGGCGGGCGCGGTCATCCCCATGTCCCGGGCGATGGCCGCAGGGAGATCGCCTGCGGCCCGCCGGTCACGAGAAGGTGCCGTGCCCCGTCCTTGATCTCGGCGACGGTCGCGGTACGGAGGCGTTCCCGGCGAGGGGGTGTCGTCATGGCGAGACTCCCCTGACGGGCGAGAAGATCGATTACGAAGTGAACACCGTTTACCTCAATAACCGGCTGTCACGCCTTTGACCTGAGCCGTCGTCGAGGAGGACGGGCGATGTTTGAGTGGTGGGGCCGGGTCGTCGTACGACTCCGGTGGGCGGTGCTGGGCGCCGCACTCGTGCTGGCGGCCCTGGGAGCGGCGTGGGGAACCGGGGTCTTCGGCACCCTCACCGGAGGCGGCTTCGACGACCCGGCCAGCGAGTCGAGCCGGGCCGCGGCCCGGATCACCGCCGAGGTCGGCAACCAGGGCGCCGACCTGATCGTGCTCTACTCCAGCCCGACCAGCACCCTCGACCAACCCGCGTTCCGGGAGCCGGTCACCGCCGCCCTGGAGCGGCTGCGGCAGCACCCCGAGGTCGAGAGTGTGACGAGCTGGTACGACACCCAGGCACCGAACCTGGTCTCCGGCGACCGACACGCGACGTACGCCCTGGTGCGGCTGCGGGCCACCGACCCGGACAAGCTCACCGAGGCGTACGACGACCTGCGCCCGCTGCTCGACGCACCCGGCGTCACCACCCAGGCCGGCGGCAACGTCGCCTTCCTCGCCGAGGCGAACGCACAGACCACCGAGGACCTCACCCGGGCCGAGATGCTCTCCCTGCCGGTCCTGCTGGTGCTGCTCATCCTGATCTTCCGCGGTCTGGTCGCCGCCGCCACCCCCCTGCTGGTCGGTGGCCTCGCCATCCTCGGCGCGTTCATCGTGATCCGGCTGCTCAGCATGGTCACCGACATCTCGATCTTCGCGATCAACGTCATCACGCTGATCGGGCTCGGCATGGCGGTCGACTACGCGCTGTTCATCGTCAGCCGGTTCCGGGAGGAGCTCGCCGCCGGTCACCCGGTCCCGGACGCCATCGCGCGGACCATGAGCACGGCCGGGCGGACCGTGATGGTCTCCGGGCTCACCATCGTGACCGCCCTGGCCAGCCTGCTGATCTTCCCGCAGACGTTCCTGAAGTCGATGGGCCTGGGCGGCATGGCGGCCGTCCTGGTCGCGATGCTCGCCTCGCTGACCGTCCTGCCGGCCCTGCTCGCGGTCCTCGGCCCGCGGGTCAACGCGCTGTCGGTACCACTGCCGCGCCGGCAGCGCACCGGGCGGACCCCCGCGGGCGGGGCGGACCGGGTCGGCACGGCCGCGGCGAACGGCGCCCGACCGGCCGGGGCCGGCGCGCCGCCGGTCGAGTCCGGGGCCTGGGCACGACTGGCCCGCAGCGTGATGCGGCGTCCGGTGCTGTACCTGGTCGGCGTGGTCGCGGTGCTGGCGGTCCTGGCCACGCCGGTCTTCCGGATGGAGGCGGGCGGTTTCGACGAGCGGGTGCTCCCGGCCGACGCCCAGCCCCGGGTGGTGGCCGAGCGGATCGCCGCCGAGTTCCCCGGCGGCAGTGTCGCCCCGATCGGCGTTCTGGTCTCCGGGGTCGACGTCGAACAGGCCCGGCGGTTCGCCGCCGAGGTGTCCCGGCTGCCCGGGGTGACCGGTGTGGAGGTGACGGCCAACCGGGGCGACTCGACCCTGCTGGGCGTCACCTACGAGGGTGAGCCGACCGGCTCGGTCGCCAAGGACGTCGTACGCCGGATCCGCGACCTGCCGGACCCGGCCGGCGCCGAGGTGCTGGTCGGCGGCCGGCCCGCCGCCGACCTCGACATGCTGGCCAGCCTCACCTCCCGGCTGCCGCTGATGGCGGCGATCATGGCCGCCGCCACCCTGGTGCTGCTCTTCCTCGCCTTCGGATCCGTACTACTGCCGATCAAGGCGGTCCTGATGAACCTCGTCTCGATCGGCGCCTCGTTCGGGGTGGTGGTCTGGATCTTCCAGGACGGGCACCTCGCCGACTGGCTGGACTTCACCCCGACCGGATTCATCGAGCCCAGCAACCCGATCCTGATGCTCGCGGTGTTGTTCGGCCTGGCCACCGACTACGAGGTCTTCCTGCTGTCGCGGGTACGCGAGGAGTGGGACCGCACCGGCGACAACAGCCGGTCGGTCGCGGCCGGACTCCAGTACACCGGCCGGATCATCACCGCGGCCGCGCTGTTGTTGGGGGTCGTGGTCGCCGGGTTCGCCACCGGCGGCATCGTCTTCATCAAGCTGATCGGGATCGGCATGCTCGTGGCGATCGCGGTCGACGCCACCCTGGTCCGGGCGTTGCTGGTTCCGGCCACGATGCGGCTGCTCGGCCGGTGGAACTGGTGGGCGCCGGGTCCGCTGGCCCGGGTCTACCGCCGGTACGGCATCCGCGAGTCGGCCGGCGACACCGCCGGGCCGGCGCCGGACCCGGTCGCGCACCGGTCGGCGGAGGCGGCGGCGCTGGGCCGGCCGCATCGCGGGTAGCGGTCGCCCGTCGTCCGGGGCGGCGACGAGTGCCTGCCGTCGCGCAGGGTGCCGGCTGGCGCGCCCGTGACGCCGACGTCGACTCCGATCAGAGCGGTTGCGAAGAGCGTTGGCACCTCAGATCCCGTCACGCGCATCAACCCGGATAGTCGGCCGGAACGGTAACATTCGGCCTCCGAACCGCCACACAGACGAGCTCACCGGATTCCGAGATCCCGAATTCCACGTCGCCCGAGCTCACGAGGTTCGACGCCTGCGGCGCACCGAACTGCAGTGAGACCAAATCATCCTCAGCCGACACGACAGCAGGTGTCCTGAGCCCGGCATCGTCGACCGGTGAGCCAGACACCTGCGACCCAGCGGCTCCGCATGCCCGCCAACCTCTGCCGCCCGGGCGGCGCCGCAATTCGTTCCGCAGGAGAGCGTACGCCACGACACCGTCACCGCCACACGACACCTGGCCCACTTCGAACAGCAAGTGTCTATCGCAAGTCCGCAGACACCACCCAGGAGGGTCGGTACCCGAATGTCATCGGTTTCGCCAATCCCACGACGAGTCCTCCCGGAACCTCTGCAGGACCTCGCCATAAGGAAGGAGCTCGCCGAGGTTTGTGTCAAGAAAAGCGTTCATTCCAACAAGCACTCTCAGCAGAAGCTCACGGATGCATTCCACGTTCTGATACTCGACGAGAACCGCCCTGAATTCTCCAAGTGATGCGGACAGTTCGGCCATCTCGTCCGCATCAAGATCATTCAGCACCTCTCCCGAGAGATCCACCCCGAAACGGCAGGATCCGCAGTCGAGGTGATCGAGGTGTTCGCCCCTGCTGTTGGCTCCCGAACCACGAAGACGCCGCACCACCCCCAGGTGGTCCCGTGCCGCTAGTCAGTAAGATGACCGTTGGACGCAAGGCCAAGTCCTCTCCCTGACGCCTACCGCGGTGACAATCCCCGCCACACCGGGCGTTGGCAACGGGGAGTTGCCGGCCGACTCAGGGTGGTTCACGTCCGTCCGACCCGGGTGGCCGGGGTGCCACCCACTACGATCCGGCGCCATGGCGACGATCTACTCGACCGACCGGCTGGTGATTCGGGACTGGACCCAGGAGCCGGCCGACCTCGACCGTGTCTTCGACATGTACTCGCGAACCGAGGTCGTCCGGTTCCTCAACGCGCCGCTCTTTCCGCTGCGGGATCGGGCCGGTGCCGCCGACACGGTACGCCGTTGGCACGCCCGCAACGCCACCTTTCCCGCCGGCTACGGCATCTGGGCGGTGCAGCGCCGTGACGACGATCTGGTGGTCGGCACGGTGATGCTCAAGCCGCTGCCCGGGGTCGACGAGACGAAGCTGACCGACGACATCGAGGTGGGCTGGCACCTGCACCCCGACTCCTGGGGGCAGGGGTACGCCACCGAGGCGGCCCGAGGTGCGGTCGAGCGCGGCTTCGCCCTTGGAGCCAGCGAGATCTACGCTGTCGTCTCACCCGGCAACGAGGCGTCGATGCGGGTGGCGCGACGGCTCGGCATGACGGCGATCGGCCGGCGCACAAGCTGGTACGGCGGGCAGGAGCTGGAGACGTTCGTCCTCCACCCGCCCCTCGGGAGCGTCCGCGGCGGGCGGGAGGGCTGACGCCCACCGACGGTGCCGGATCTGGCGGTCGACCTGGTCCGCGCCCTGGCGAGGCGCGCCGCCGACGAAGGCGCCACCGCGAAGACCGGGATCCGGGCGTGACGGGAACCCCGGGGCGCTGTCACGGTGCCTCTCGCGGCGTCGCGGTTCGCGGTCGGGCCGGTCCCCCGGCGGTCCGGCTGGCCCGGGCCGCGCCCCGTACGGCGGACAACGGCCCGGAGGCGGACGGCGACGGCGACGTGGACCGGCCGGACCAGGATCAGCCGAATGCCTTGACGCCTCGCCAGTCCTCCTCGATCACGGTCTTCACCGGGGGATTGGTGTTGGTGGTCGACGGGTGGTAGAGGAGGATCGTCCCGTTCCCTCCGGACCGTGCCCAGAGATCCGGCACCCTGTCCCCGTTGACGTCGGGGATGCCGACGACCGCGCTGATGTTCGTCTCCGTCCAGTTGTTCCCGTACTGGACGTCGCCGTTACGGGAGTTGGCGGCGGTCTTGAGCGAGTCGAGGTTCACGCTGCCGGACGTCGGACCCGGCTTTCCGTGCCGGACGTACATGAAGCCGGTGTCCAGGTTGCGCCAGAGCAGGTCGGGTGTGCCGTCGAGGTCGATGTCCGCCACGTTGACGATCTCCTGGCGACCCCACGAGGAGCCCTCCATCAGGATCGCCTCCTGGAAGCTCGCGCCCGTGTAGCCGGTCAGCACCCAGAACGCGGTGCTGGCCCGCAGGACCAGCTCCGGAAGCCCGTCGCCGGTGAGGTCACCGACCGCCTTGATCTGGGTCCAGGTCGACGGGGCCGGCGCATTGGGCGGCAGCATGACCCGCAGCCGCTTCTCGACGTTGAACGTGCCGTACCCGTCCCCGGGGTAGAGCCAGAAGCCGCCGTCCGGGGTGCGGGCGAAGAGGTCGGTCAAACCGTCGCCCGGGTAGGCGTCGGCGTACTTGGTGATGAGGGCGGCCGTGCCGGTCGCCGGGTCGTACCAGTGGCCGGGCGGGTTGAGCGTCCCGTCGCTGGTGTACGAGCCGGCGAGCCAGGAGTGCAGCTCGCCGTCCACGTCGCCGGCGTACGTCCTCAGGTTGCCCTCGGCATCGATGACGAGCAGGTCGGGGATTCCGTCACCGCCCGTGTCGCCGGGGCCGTCGGCGACGTCCCGGGGCGGCACGTAGAAGTGGTAGTCGGTCCGGGCGCTGCGGTTGCCGGCCGCGTCGTAGGCGTACACGTACAACGTGGTGGGGCCGGCGTGTCGCGGCCTGAGGTCGGGCACGGTGGCGGTGCCGTTGGTGGCCGGTACGTCCGTGCTGCCGACGCCTTCGAAGGAGTAGCTGAACCGGACCGCGTCGGCGGCGGTGAAGGTGATGGGGCCGGTGCCGCCGAACCGGACCGTCGACCAGGTCGCGCCGTCGGGGGTGGCGGGCAGGAACACCTCACTGGTGACGTCGGGGGCCGGGGGTGCCGAGGCGTCGATGGTGAGGCGGCAGGGCTCGTCGCCGGGCGGGAAGTACGTCGACGTCTTGTTGCTCTTGTCCTCGGCGCGTACGTCCCAGGAGTAGGTGGCCGTGTCCTCAAGCACGGTGGAGGGGATGACGAGAGACGCCCGTCCGTTGGCATCCGGGGTGACCAGGGTGCCCTGGGGAACCGTCGTGCCGGTCTTCCAGAACCGGAAGCGCAGCCCGTTGAGGTCGTTGAGGCCGTCCGGGTCGCTTCCGATCGCCGACAGGGTGATGTTGGTCTTGGCGACCGTGATCCCGTTGCCGCCGACCGCGCAGGGGCCGCCGGGTGAGGAGGTGCCGTTGGTCGGTTCCGCCGGCGGCCGGTTGTAGGTGACGCTCAGCTCCGACCTGGCCACCTCGAACTTGCGCCAGGTGTGGGTGTCGGACTCGTCGACGGCGCGCATGCCGAGCGTGATGTTCGACCAGCCGTTGGTGATGGCCGACTCGACCGCGTTCTTGACGTTGAAACTGACGTAGTCCTGTTTGCAGTTGTTGTTGTAGCCGTGGGCGAAGGACAACGTCTGCTGGTCGGTCGACCACGTCGGCTGGTTCTTCCACGTCGTGCCCGACGAGATGGCGCCGGTCAGTGAGACCCGGATCTGCCGGGCGTTGCAGCTGTAGGAGTGGTTGTTCAGCACCTTGAAGGTGGCCGTGCTGACCTCCGCCCCGGTGAGGCCGGTGCGGAATCCCATCCGCCAGAAGGAGCGGGTCAGCAGCGGTGTGTCCTTCTCGTAGCCCACCCGGGCGACCGTCGTGCCGTTGTTGAAGTTGGTGCCGTTGTAGGTGTTGGTGTTGGGGTGCTGTTTGTAGACCGTCGCCCAGGCCTGGGTGCCGCTGGTCAGGGTCGGGTCCAGGAACACGGGGAACCGGACGTCCGCCCGGGTGAGCAGCCCGGTGGCGGCGGCGTCCAGGTGCAGGCGGGCGCTCCCCGTGCCGTCGCCGTCCAGTCGGGTGGGCATCGGGGCGTGCCGGGCACCCGGTTCGACGCCGCTGAGGCCGGAGAGCCGCAGCACGTCTGCGGGGGTGGCCACGGAGGTGCGGGGGGCAGCGTCCGGTGTTTCCGGGTCACGGCCGGCGGAGTCCCAGGCGAACGGGGTGGGGATCGAGGCGATCTCGCGGCCGTCGGTCGGGTCGACGACCCGGACGCCGCCGGTGTCCGGGTCGTGCCGGAAGACCGCCGTCTTCGAGCGGAGTCCGTAGCTGACGCGGCTGACCGCCGCGATCGTGGCTGCCGACCGGTTCTTGACGATCAGCAACTGGCCGAAGCCGCCGGCGTCGCGGGCGACCACGAGCAGGTCCACCCCGGGAAGCACCTCGGGGTAGAGGGCTCGGGGGCCGTCGAGCACCGGCTCCGGCAGGGGACCGGGCCAGGTGTACGTGATGGTGTGGCCCTCGACGTCCACCTCGGCCACGGGACTCTCGGTCGCGTCGTCGGCCGTGCCGCCTCGGGAGAAGCGCACAGGGCTGGGCGGGTTGACCGGTCGGATGTCGAGGCCCTCGGCGGTCTTCTCGCCCCGGGTCAGGGTGATGTCGATCGGTACCCACTGCCCGGTGGCGGTCTTCGTCCGCTGGGGTATGGCATGGATCGTGGTGCGCCACTGCCCGTCCGGAAGCGCCCAGGTGAGCGAGGTGGCGCTCGTCGCCGTCTCCACGAGCACCTCCCGGCCCGTCCGGATGGCCTCGGCCCGGGCGGCGGCCTCGTCCCGCGGTGCGGCCGGCGCCGGTGCGACCGGGGCCGCGAGCTTGCGGGGCTCGTCGGCCCGTAGCCACCACGGCAGTGGGGCGGCCACGAGTGCCAACAGGACGCCGAGGCCGAGGGCCAGCCTCGTGCGTGTGCGCGCGAAGCGGCTGAGCAGGCGAGGCGCGGTCACGACAGGTCTACTCCCGTTGGGCCAGGAAGACAGGTGAGACGCGGGCGGCGGTGCTCCGGCAGGCCTTCCGGGCACGGCACGCGGGCCAACGATCGCACAGCACCGGGGCGTCTCGTCCATCCCGCGAACGTTATGTATTCGTGATCATCACTCAGTGGATTGGGAGCGCTACGCCCGAGATTGCTGGTGTGCGAAGATTGTCCGCACTGATGTGTGTGCCGATGATGATCTCCGTCCTGTTTGGATGGTTCGCGCATCTTGTGATCATCCAATCGAAATATCTGGTGATATAGATCACCTGTGTTTCGCCTCGGTTACATCTCGTCACCTTGATCACGAGATCCCGCCTGACGCAGAGTGCTGACGCGCGCGCCAGCTCTGGTGCGCGCCTTGCGGTGCTTCCGCGCCTTCGCTTTGTCCTCGCGCCTGGTGGGAGTCGACGCGTATGCGTGGTACCGGTTTGCTGTCCCGGCGGTGGCCTGGCCGACGGACCCCGACGAGAACGGACCGGATCCGGTGGCGTCGGGCACGCACCGCTCTGGTGCTGTGCCTGTCCACGACCCTGGTCGCGACGAGCCTGCCCGCCGCCGCGTGGGCGGTGCCCGGCCCGGGGATGGGGCGTGAGGAACTCCGGGTCGACCTGCCGGACATCCCGGAGAGCGCGCGGGTCGGGCAGAACGAGAGCGCCGAGACGAACCTGACCACCGCCGACCCGGTACCGGTGGTCCCGTACGAGCCGCAGGCCGTCACCCCGTGGCAGCAGGACAGCGGCGTCGTGGACCTGACCGGTGTCCAGCCGGGCACCACCGTGCCGGTCGACGACCTCCCGGTGGCGCTCGGCGTACCGGAGGGGGCCGACCCGGCCGACCTCGCCGGGATCTGGGCCGTCGACCTCGCCGCACCCGAGGCGTCCCAGGAAGCCGGCGTGGCCGGTCTGATCATGAAGATCACGCCGCCGGAGACCGCCGACCCGGACGCCGAGGTCGCGATCAGCGTCGACTACACGCCGTTCGCCGACCTGTACGGCCCACAGGCCGCCGACCGGTTCGGCGTCATGCTGCTGCCCGACTGCGTCTACGACGACCCGAACGGCGGCGACTGTGCCACCGACGACGGTGCGGGCACGTCGTCCACCACGCCCGGCACGGCCACCCCGCAGGCGGTGCCGAGCGAGGTGCGACTGGTGCCGGCCACAGAGGCGGCGGCCCGCGGCACGGCCGACGGGGACGAGCCGACCCGGCGGGTGGTCACCGGACGGGTGCCGGTCGGCCCGCTGCTCGGCGTTCCCGCCGGATCCGCCTCGAAGACCGCCGGGCGCGGCACGAACGCTGCCGACGCGCCGACGGCGAGCGTGGTCGGTGTGCTGGACACCGGAGCCTCGGCGGGCGGCGACTTCACCGCCACCCCGCTGCTCTCCTCGGGCTCGTGGGCCGCGGGCTCCTCGTCCGGCGCGTTCACCTACTCGTACCAGATCCAGGTGCCCGAGACGGCCGGCGGCCTGATGCCCAAGGTCGCCCTGTCGTACTCCTCGCAGTCGGTGGACGGCCGCACCTCCGCCACCAACAACCAGGCCTCCTGGATCGGCGACGGCTGGGAGTACAACGCCGGGGCGATCACCCGCAGCTACGCCAACTGCCGGCAGGACGCGAGCAAACCCGGCGCGAACAACGCCAACCACAAGACGGCCGACCTGTGCTGGGGCTCCAACAACGCCACCCTGACCCTCGGCGGGATGACGACCGAGCTGGTCTGGGACGGAGACCAGGGCGCCTGGTTCACCGCCAACGGCGACGGCTCCAAGGTCGAACTGCGCAAGGACACCAGCCTGGCCAACGGTGACGCGGACGGCGAGTACTGGATCGTCACCACCCGGGACGGCACCCGCTACCACTTCGGCCGCAACCGCCTGCCCGGCTGGTCCGACAACGGCAGCGCGGCGGACGACCCGGTCACCAACTCCGTGCTGACCGTGCCGGTGTACGGCAACCACCCGGGCGAGCCCTGCTACCAGGCGGGCAACTGGGCCGGCTCGGTCTGCATGCAGGCCTGGCGGTGGGGCCTCGACTACGTCGAGGACGTCCACGGCAACGCCATGTCCCTGTGGTGGGAGAAGGAGACCAACTACTACGCCCGGAACTTCAACTTCACGAATCCGGTGCCGTACGACCGGGCCGGCTACCTGACCCGGATCGACTACGGGCAGCGGCGGGACACCATCTTCTCGGCCCCACCGCTGGCCCGGATCACCTTCACCGTCGCGGAACGCTGCTTCGCCGAGGGCTCCGTCACCTGTACCGAGGAGAACTTCACCAGCAAGGATCCGAGCAGGTACCGGATCTGGTACGACACCCCGGCCGACCTGCGGTGCGCCGCCAACGCGAAGTGCTGGAACGCCGCGCCGACCTTCTTCTCCCGCAAGCGTCTGGACAAGATCACCACGTTCGCGCAGCGGCGTCCCGACACCACCGCCCTGCAGGTCGTGGACGAGTACCAGCTCAAGCAGTCGTTCCCGATCCTGCGGACCGGTCCCAACACCGCGCTCTGGCTGGAGTCGATCACCCGGACCGGGTACGGCCGCAGCGGCGCCACCGACGACCGGATCACCCTCAACCCGGTGCGGTTCGAGGCCAACGCCGAGGACATGCCGAACCGCGTCATGCGGGACGACCGCCCCGGCTTCTCCCGCCTTCGCATCGCCCGGGTCATCAACGAGTACGGCGGCGAGACGATCGTCACCTACAAGCAGCCCGAGGGTGACTGCGCCACCGGCACCGGCCTTCCCGGCAAGAACGACACGGACGCGCTGAAGGCCAACAACCGACTCTGCTACCCGGCCTTCTGGCACCCGGACCCGTCCGCCGAGGAAATCGACTGGTTCCACAAGTACGTCGTCGAGAGCGTCGAGGAACTCCCCAACGTCGACGGTGCCTTCGCCACCGTCACCCGGTACGAGTACGCCAACCCGAGGTGGCGTCTGGCCGAGCAGGAGTTCACCAAGAAGTCCACCCGCACGTACTCCCAGTTCGCCGGCTTCGCCCAGGTCACGGTGCTGACCGGTGCGGACAACCCCGAGATCGGCGCCCGGCGCACCAAGTCCGTCACCCGCTACTTCCAGGGCCTGGGCGACGACGTGTCGGTCCGGGACATCACCGGTGCCGAGATCGCCAAGGACCGGGAGCCGTTCGCCGGCCGGATCGCCGAGGAGCTGACGTACGCCAGCGCCGACGACGCCGACACCGAGTGGCTGACCCGTGCCGTCACGTACCCCGAGGCCCGGCAGCTCGCCAGCCGGACCCGCGACGACGGCCTCAGCCCGCTGCGCGCCTGGCGGGTCACCGAGACGCGGCAGGTCGCCTACGCCCGCTCCTCCGGGACCGGCGACGACAGCCGCACCCAGCGGGTCGTCGAGACGAGGACGACGTACGAGACCACGCACGGCCTGCCGACCCACATCGAGTCCCTCGGCGACACCGGCCGCAGCGGCGACGAGACCTGCACGTTCGTCGAGTACCACCACCAGCTCGACAAGAACCTCATCGGCCTGACCAAGCAGATCCGCACCAGCCCGACGACCTGCGACGACGCCACCTTCGACGACCTGACGACGCTGATCTCCGCCGAGCGGGTCGCCTACGACGGTCAGGCGTACGGCGTCGGCCTCGGCAGCACGGCCCGTGGGCTCGCCACCCAGACCTGGTCGCTGAAGGGTGACGGCTCCGGATTCCAGTCCGACGGCACCACCGCCTTCGACGCCGTCGGCCGCGTCGTCTCCCGCACCGACCCCGACGGCAAGACCTCCCGGATCACCTACACCCCGGAGGTCGGCCAGGCGTTCAGCGTGACCGAGGAGAACTCGCTCGGGCACCGGCAGGTCCAGGAGCTGGACCCCGGCCGGGCCGTCACGGTCAGGGTCACCGACCCCAACGGGCACGTCAGCGAGGCCAGGTACGACCCGCTGGGCCGGCTGGTCGAGGCATGGGGACCGGGCCGCACCCCGTCTCCTGCGGCCGTCCCGGACTTCCGGGCCGAGTACGCGGTCCCGGCCGGCAAGCCTCCGTACGTCACCACCTTCACCCGCGGGCACGACGACCGCATCCAGACCTCGGTCACGATCTACGACGGCCTGGGCCGGACGCGGCAGACCCAGGAGGAGGCGGTCGGCGGCGGCCGGCTGATCACCGACACGCTCTACAACACCTCCGGTGAGGTGTGGCAGAGCAACAACGCCTACCTCGCGGACGGCTCGCCCGTCGGCACGCTGTTCACCCCGTCGGCGGACACGACCGTACCCAACGCCACCCGCTACACCTACGACGGCCTCGGCCGCGTGGTCGAGGAGATGCCCGTCCTCAACGGCGTCGACGCGCCGGAACGGGCCACCCGGTACGAGTACGGTGCCGACTACTCCACCGTGATCAACCCGTCCGGCTCGGCCTCGTACCGGGTGTTCAGCGACGCGCTGGGCCGGACCGTTCGGGTGGACACCTTCACCAACGCCGCCCGCACCGAGTACACCTCGATGCGCTACGAGTACGACGCGCGCGGCCAGCTCGTGAAGGCCACCCACTCCGCCGACCCGGCCCACCCGTGGACCTGGTCGTACGACCAGCGCGGCCGGCTGGTGACGGCCACCGACCCGGACACCGGCACCTCGCGGTTCACCTACGACCACCGGGACCGGCAGCTCACCGCCACCAACGCCCGCAACGTCACCGTCTGGAACGGCTACGACGAGCTGTCCCGGCCGACGCAGCAGCGGCTGGGTGACAGCAGCGGCACCCTGCTGGCCGAGTACACCTACGACACCGCGCCGGGCGGCAAGGGCATGCCGGCCACCGCGACCCGCTACACCGACGGTCTGCCGTACACGCAGACGATCGGTGGCTACACCAGTGACT
>Ga0207874_1003096_pt1 | contig 14394 bp, 10 predicted proteins | sample HigsolmetaAR201D_FD_184833 | JGI IMG/M metagenome (GOLD analysis project Ga0207874, IMG submission 184833) | Ionic liquid and high solid enriched microbial communities from the Joint BioEnergy Institute, USA - AR20-1-D (SPAdes) (version 2) ...
GGGGGAACCTATTGCTCGGAAAGTCGCTCGGCTGCAGGTCGCGCGCTGAGTGCGCGGTGCAGAGTGGCTGGTGACCGTTGGAGGACACACCATGACGCGGACGGGAGCCCCGACTCGCCCCTCGTCGGCACGGCCGGTGATTCCGATTCCGATCGGACACCTGGTGCCGAACCCATACCAGCCTCGCTTCAACATTGATGAGGAGGACTTGATCCCGCTGGTCGAGTCAATCCGCCGCTACGGCTTCCTCGGCCACATTGAGGTGCGGCGCGATCCTGTCCGCCCAGACGGCCCGTACCAGATCGTCTTTGGCCATCGCCGTGTCGAGGCCGCCAAGCGCGCGGGACTGGCGACGGTGCCGGCGGTCGTCGCCGATCGCACCGACGAGCAGATGCGGCGGATCACGTTTATCGAGAACGTGGCGCGCAAGGGGCTGAGCTACTGGGAAGAGGCCGTCTACCTCGGCGCGATGAAGCGCGAATTGGGGCTGTCGGTTCGCCAGTTGGCAGAGGCGCTTGGGGTCAGTCGCACCTACGTGCAGGAGCGGCTTGATCTCCTGAAGCTGCCGCCCGGCCCGTTGCGCGAAGCCGCGGAGAACGACGAGATCAGCTTCTCGGTCGCGTGGTTTTTGCTCCAGATGCCGCCGGAGGAGCAGGACCAGCTACTGGCGCAGGTGCGAGCGGGCGCGATCAACGTCAGCGATTTGCGGATGCTGCGCCGGGCGCGCGCGCGGCGTCAGGCGGAACTGGCTGCGCGGGCGGAGGAGGATCCCGCTCCGGTGCCGGATGTGACGCCGCCGACCGTGCGGTTGAGCTGGGTGGAGCCGCCCAGCCCGTTGGCAGACGCGGCGATGCAGGCACAAGCCGCGCGGGCGACGGTGCCGGTGGCCGAGGCGCCATCGCCTGCGCCGGAGCCGACACCAAAGACGCGGGAAACGCGGGTGGTGATCGAGCGCACCCTGCTGCCGCGGCTGTCGCCCCGCGAGTATGCGGTGGAGGTGATCAAGCAGCTCGAGGCAAACGCTTACCATCTCCGCCTCAAGCTTGAGAAGGCGGCGTTCGAGGAGCTGACTGAAGAGGAGCGCCTCCGGCTGGAGCAAGCCAAGGCGGAGATGCTCGAGGTGCTGGACCTCCTGCCGTAGGCTGGTCTGTCCGGATTCCGGACAACAGCGAACTGTGCCGCCTGGTCGTGGCGCGTCCGGAATCCGGCGACTGCTCACCTACGACGGTGGCAGCCTGGTGCTCGAGTGTGGCTTCGGCTCGTGCCCTAAACGGCCGTCGAGCGTCTCCAGCATGAGCGTTGCGTGGAGCACAATGGCCTCGATGGCCGCCAATTCCTCGATGAGCTTGGCCCGGTCGAAGTCTTGTTGAGCTGTGTCGCGCCGGATGGCCCGGAGCCGCCCTGTTGCCACCGCGAGCTCTGCACGGACATGGTGCAGGGCAACAGCCAACTCTTCGCCGTCAAGAGATGAAGTGGCCACCGGACCAATAAGATCGACGGACTCGATTGGATCGAACTCGAAGGTAGCCATTACCCCCCGCCTTGCCGTGCTGCCCTCGAATTACCGAACGACCGCCCCACCTCCTCTGCCAAGCTCGAGTTGTTGTGGGCAGGCATCGTTTACCACTTGCGGAATTTTGCTGTCAACGCTTCCTCGCAGATTTGCCGAAGGATTGCGAGGTTTTCTAGGCAAAGTTTGGTAATGGCAAGGCTCTCGACCCGCGAGCCGACATTGCCGCTCACAAATTTCGCTTGGCTGATCCTCCCGTCACCCACCCTTGACCCTCCGTGGCAGACTCGTCAAGATTTTCCGCGAGCCACTGGATAACCCGCGAGAAGCGGGTCCGGGCCGACCCCTCTAATTCGAATGTTCCAAGATGCGTGGGAAGCGGAGCATGAGCCGTTCGGAACGGGCGGAGGAGTCATGCAGCGAACGAGTCTCGCCATCATCGGATTCGCGGTAATCATGGCGATCGCCGTTGGGGGCGTTACCGGACGGATGGCGGGCGGGAGCAACGAGCCGGAACGAGCGTTGGATTTCGATGCGCCAACGGTGACGGCGACAGCCGAATCCATCATCATGACGCCGATCTCCACGCCTAATCAGGACTCCACGCCCGCGGCGACGTCCAATCGGCTGAGCGGTTCAGCCGGCAGCGAGGTTTCGCCCTCGGGCTCGCTAACGACGAAGCAAGTCCGGGAAGTGCCCTTGGGGACGGCGATTAGCCCTTAACTCATGGGTCGTTAGTACGCCCTGTGTGGCGGGCGAGGACGGATCTCGCATCGAGTTTCTGTGCGCGACCGCCTCGCCCGGTTCGACCAGCGCGCTTGTGAAAATCCGGCGGACTCGAGCGATCCCGCTCAGATCTCCAGCACGTCGATCTCGCGCAGCCAGCCAACCTCACCCGTCTCTGCCTCGACCTGGAACCAGATTTCGCCCGCTTCGTCCGTCGCTTCTCCGAGGATGACGACTGGTGTTCCGGGCGGCAGCGACGCGACAATCGCGGCTGTCGCACTCGGCTCCTCCCGCAAATCGACGGCGAATTCCGGATCGGTCACGTACGTCGCACCGGAGTCCGATTGTTCGGCGGTGGCTGCCGGCACGGGAGCTGGCTCCAGCTGGCTAGCGTCGAGTGGGATTTCCCGCGATTCCGGGCAAGATCCGGCGGCAAGGCAGTCTACCTGCACGGCGGCCAATTCCTCGACCGCGCTGAGCGGCGCCTCGGGCAAGGCGTCGAGCCGAATCGTGGCGACTTGCGCATCAACTCGGGCGACGATTAGGTAACCGCGGGCGGCGACGCCGTCCAGCGGATACTCGTAGGAGAAGGTGAGTGACTCGTCGCCGATTGTGGTTCCGGACATGGCCGTGATGGCAGCCAGCGGGCCTGGATCGGCGGCGAGCCGGTCAGGGGTCTCCTGTAGCCACGCCCCGGCGGACTCGGCATCGGCGAAGCGCGCGAGCGTTGCGGAATAGGCGTAGCTGCCGTCGTCAGACTCGGCCTCGAGCCGATAGATGTCGGTTATGCCAGCCGCCGCATGTCGCTCGTCCCGCTCCTCTGCCTCCTCTTCCGACTCGCTGAAGAGCGGAACCGCCTCGCCATGGACGCGCTCGTAGTACTCGGCGGTGTAACCGAACGCGGATCCCGAAGCGGGCGCGGGCCGTAGCACCGCATCGCTCAGCCCGGGCTCCGCGTCTTGAGAACCTGCCTCGATCCGCTCGAGCAAAATCTCCGCGAGCGCCTCGATTTCGGCGATGGTTGGCTCCTCGCCGTTGAAGTCGACGATCGACACTCCGGCGATGAGGCGTCCATGCCGGAACACGAGATCGAGCGCCGCGTACTCCTCGCCGGTGTCCGGGTCACTGTCCGACACCCGGCTGATCCGAGATATATCAGCGAAGGTGCGGGTGCCGGGCACATCGGTGTGACCCGCTTCCACGCTTGCGTTCTGAAGAAGGATGAAGTCTATGGCCGCCCCGTCGGAGTCCGCGTACTCGGTGATGAAGGAAGTGATCGAGCGCCGGAACCGGTCCGAGCCTTCCGATCTGGGCTGGGCGAGGAGTGCCTGGTAATGCCGTCGCCAACCGATCGTTTCCAGGAAGGGGATGAGCTCGTCGATTTCTTCATCAGTTCCCCGGAGATCCGCGATCGCGGCGGCGTCCTCCGCGAGTGTGGCCGACGAGGGATCGAACGTTGCCATCTGCCCGTCGACAAGTCGATAGCCATCTTCCTGGATGTCGGCGGGCACCAGTGTCAGCGCCGGCAGATCAACGGGAGTCTCGGCCTCCGGCGACGGGACAGGAGTCGCGGAATCGCTCTGCATTGCCGCCGCGGAACGCCAATCGGCGGCGGGCAGCGCCGTGCAGAGCGCAACCAAGATGGCAAGGATCGCGACAGGGAACGAGATGCTCGATCGGCGGTTCCGGGAATTCGCGAGTCGTGCGGCCATGGCTGCTCCATTCCGAGTAACGGTCGAATTACACCGCGGCCCGCCCGCGGCGACGGGAGTGCCAGGTCACTGCCGGCTGCTGAGGAATCGTACCACCGTGTTCGTTCGGCGCGGTTCGCCCCGCTCACGATCCGAGGCCACAGCGATTCAATGCCGTGGATAACGCTTGATCGCCGCGCGCGAGGTCGGTGTTGGCGCCCTCAAGAAGTCTCGTCGCGTCGGCCATGCCTGCTTCGTCTCGCGCTACCAGGGCATCGGCCGCGGCATTGAGAGCGGAGCCATAGGCAGCGAACGCATCGGCGAGGAGGCGATTCGCGCGCTCAGCCGCGCTTGGGGATGCCGATGCGCGTTGCTCATCCGCGAGCAGGGCGAATCTGGCCGACCAGACGCGCAACTGACCCGCTGTCTCCGCGGCGTTAGGATCGAGGTTTTCCAGCGCGGAGAGGATGTCAGTCGCCTCAGTAACGCGGTCGGCCGTCGCGGTTGCCCAGTCGACGAAGCCGGCGCAGGGATCGTCGGGAGCGGCGACGGGTGTCGAGGCCGCATCGTTGGCGGTGGCAGAGCCGAGCGCGATCATGATGAACGACACCGAATCGGTCGTGGGCAAGACGAAGTTCAACCGGCATTGTCCGTCCGTGGAAAGGACCGCGGCGAGAGCTTCACTGCGGCAAGCGACCAACGCATTGCCGGGAGCGTCACCTGGTGTGACCTCCTCCAATTCGGCGTCGGCCGGGAGAACGTCCTTGGCGCGTTCGAGTGCTTCGTCTAGATTCCAGTCAGCGGGGTCGGGGGTGAGGGCTGGCGCTTCCTCGGGGCGCGGCGAACGGAGTGTGATGAGAACGGCGCGGTCGTTGCCGTTGGGCTCCTCGCCTGGCTGGAATTGAATCGCGAAGAGGCCGTAGCCGTCGACGGCGTAGAGGACGCCGATTCCCGGAAGCGTCTCGGTTGGCTCCCCGTATGTATCCGTGAAGCTGCGGCGCGTGCCGCCGAGGCGGGCCGCAAGCAGCTCGTCAGCGTCGTCCGCCGAGGGCGTGGACGTTTGCAAGCTGGCTCGCGTCGTCGCTCGAGCCGCACCGACGGGCGCGACAACGATGGCGAGCAGCGTCGCGATGAGGATGGTGAACGCGATTACGCGATGCGTTGGCATATGGCAACAGTCATCTGGTAAATCCGAATGGAGTTTTCGGTTACGTGGATTACCGGCAGGTGTCCGTAGGTCGGTGTCTCAGGTATGCTACGAGAGATCGGCCGTGAGTTCCAGACCATGAATGGGCACGTCGAGGGAAGACCAATGTCGAAAACTTGCCCACGTTGTGGGGAGGCAGTGGCTCCAAGCGATACGTATTGCGTCGGCTGTGGAGCCACGCTCGAAACATCGTCGGCACTCACCGTCACGCCGAGCGGAGGAGAGATGGTCGTCACAACCCCGACGCGGCGCCGACTGGGGGGCACGCCGTGGGTGCCCGCGTTAGGAGCGACAGGCGCCGGCGGGGTGCCGGTGGTAGGCGAGCAGGAGTCGCTTCCCAAACCCATGCCTGTGCGGAGAAAGCGAGTCCGGAGGCGTCGAAGGCGGCGGCCATGGTTCCGACGGCCGCTGGTCGTCGCGCCGCTAATTCTCCTGCTCGTCGTGGTAAGCGTCGGGAGCTGGTACGGATACGCGCTCCAGCAGACATTCTCAGGAATGCGACAAATTGGCCGCCCGGAAGGGAACATCTCCGGCGACGCGTTAGGCGGGGATGCGAGCGTCGAAATCGATACGGGGCCGGCGCTCTCCTATGTGGACTCGAGGATGCCTGACTCGTCTGGCGGAGGCGGCCTCCTTGACGGATTCCGAGCCGCCGCTGCCGGCGCCAAGGACCTGGCGAATGGCGCTGCCGCGGCCGCCGGTCTCAGCGATCCGCCAGATGACGCGATGACAGTCCTCTTGATGGGTGTCGATGCGCGTCCGGGAGAGCCGATCGACATCTCCGTCCGGGCGGATGCGTTGATGGTGCTCCGCCTGGATCCGAACGGCGGAACCTGTCGCATCCTCTCGATTCCGCGAGACACGCGAGCCGAATTGCCGGGCTATGGCATGTCGAAAATCAATCACGCCCTCGCGGTCGGCGGCATCCACTACCAGAAGTTCGTCGTCTCCGATCTGCTCGGCATCGAGCTCGATCACTACGCGCTGATCGACTTCTATGGGTTCAAATCCCTGGTGGATGCGGTCGGAGGGGTGACCGTCACGATACCGGAGGAATTCACCGCCGGAGGAATCGACTTCAAGGCCGGGCCGCAGAAGCTCGACGGCGACGCCGCGCTCGCCTTCGCGCGTTACCGGGGTGGACCGGATCGCGATCTCGGGCGGATTCGGAACCAGCATCAGCTGATCGGCGCCCTGCTCCGTGCGTCGGCGGGTCGCGACATCGTCCGCGACGTGAACGAGATCCTTCCGGCTCTAAAAGCGCACATTCGGACGGACCTTCGGCCCGCGGAGCTCATCGACCTGGCGCGGCAGTACCGATCGACATGCACGGCCGAATCCATCAGGCTCTTCTCGTTGAGCGGTACGGTCTCCAAATTCGACGATCCGCTGCTGCGGCGACCGTTGGACTACTTCGTCGTCACCGACGCGGAAATCCGGCAGAAGGTCGCCGAGCTGAGCGCGACGTAGCGGCTGTCGCGGCAGGTCGTGTCTAGTCAGCGTTGGCACGACTCTTGTAGAGTTAGGACGCGGCCACGATGCATCACGTGTTGTGGCGTCGTTCCTTCGGTAGATCGCGCAACCACATGATGCCTCCTAGGACAGGTGGTGTATTGCGTTCAGAGCGCGATCGTAGTAGAACGTCGGTTGAGTCACGTGGAAGTCGCCGTGCCCGGGGCGCGCCGAGTGTTCGGTATTGCGCGTCAGGCTAGGGGAGGGGACTAACGTGTCCAGAGAGGAACTGGTCCAGGCGTACGCAAGTGGTCGCATCAGCCGTAGGGCTCTCCTGCGGGGATTGGCCGCCGCCGGTGTGTCGGCAAGCGCCCTTGCTGCCCATGCGGCGGTGCTGAGTGAGCCGGCGACCGCCGATCACTTCGCCGATTTCTATCCGCGGCTGCCGCGGCTCGATTGCTCGAGCCTGCCCAACATTCCACGTGTCCAGGAGCGGTGCGTCGAGATCAACGAGCGGCTCGCGGAGCGTGAGCGGGAGCTTGCTGAGCGCTTCCGCCGCATTGGCCATCCACGACCGCGTCTGCGCGTCAGCCGCTAACGCACACCGGTCACTTGCTTATTCATACGACCCATAGCGCGCTGCCGAATTCGGCGGCGTACAGTGGGTCGTATTGTCCTGCCCAACGGCCCTAGACGGAACCGCGACTGAGCCGTGCCTACGTATCGCACGTAATTCGTGCGTGCCGACGGCTCAGTCGCTGGCCATGGGGCATGCTCTGGTGGAGCGACGCGAGCGAGCGCGCATCGAAGCCGCCGGCCAAGTAGGCGATGCGCTCCTGGGCGACCATCGGCGGAGATGCTGGTCTGCTCCCTGAGGCGCTCGACCAGAATATCGGCTGTCTTGAGCCGTAATGCGTTCCACGCGAGGGTCGCGCGAATCCCTCCGGCCGTGTTTGGTTCGAGCGCTGCGCCAGCGTCGCGCCAGGCGGCGCGAAGTTCACGCAACGTGCTAGGCGCTTGAGTCACCGCGCGCAAGAGCGACCGAGGCCGCGAAGCAGGTCGCGGCGTTTTCAGCTGCCCCGCGGATCGGATTGGAGCCGCGCCAGCCTCGTCCAGCCATGGGAACGCGCGGTTACCTGGGGTGATGAGGGCGACGGCATCGACCGCCAGCCCCAGCCCCGCCAGCCACCGCCGCACCGCCGCCGCGAGCGGCGCGGAGGCGCTGGCCTCGGGGACGTCCGGGAGCAGCCCCGGGGGCAACCGCAGCACCCGGCCGCGTCGCGTCACCGCATCCACCCGCACCACCAGCACCGCCGGGCTCCCCGCGGCCTCCCGCACCACCGCCAGCGTCAACACCGGCCGTCCCAGCAGGATCAGCCCCTGCCCCGGTCGCCGGCGCAGCAGCTCCGCCCACGTCCCCGCCCAATACGCCACCGCCCCCGCCACCACCAGCGGCACCGCCCGCCAATACTCCCCTTTGAGGTCGGCGCCCCACGCCTGCACGGCGCGATGCGTCCGCCACAGCCGGCTCGGCACCGCCCGTCCCAGCAGCCACCAGCCCGTCGGACTCAGCAGCAACCGCCCCCGCCGCCGGTGTCGGCCCAACAAGATCCGGCCCAACCCCTGTCCGCGCACGAAGTGATGCCGCAGCAGCACGCGCGGCGTGCGACACGGGCTGTGATGGATCAGCTGCACCTCCTGTGCCCGGTACGCCCGATACCCCAGCGCCGCCAACCGCTCGTTGACGACCGTGTCCTCCCCGGCCCGCAGCCCGGGCGGAAAGCCCCCCACGCGCCGCAACGCCTCCCGGGTGTAGGAGCAATGCGCCGGCGCTCCCGCCAGCTCCGCCGATGGTCGCCCCGGCAAGACCTCCGCTTGATCGAGGAAGTAGGACGCCCAGCCGGCCCAGGTGCGGGTGCCATTGAGCGTGGTGCCGGTGACCATCGCGTAGCCGCGGTCATGGGCCCGGATGCGGGCGGCCAGGCTGCCTTGCGGCAACTCGACATGCGAGCCGGGGAAGCTGACGTACTCCCCCCGCGCGACCCGCAGCCCGGCATTGCGCGCTTCCCCCGGCAGGGCGGGCTGCGGCAGCTCGATCACCGTCACCTGGGGGAAGTGGTCCCGCACCAGCGCCGCGGTGCGGTCGGTGCCGCTGGTGACGACGATGACCTCGAACGGCCACGGACACTCCTGCTCGACCACCGAGCGCACGGTGCGCAGGATCGTCGCCTCGTCGTTGCGGGCGATGACGATCGCGGACAGCACCGGGGTGGCCTCGTCCAGCACCGCCCGGGGCTCGGGGATGGCATCGCCCAGCACTGAGCCGTCATCGGCGATGGGCGCCAGCACCGGCAGCTCGGGGGGACGCGGCTCCCAGGGATGGAGCGGCCCGCGCGGGACGGCGAGCAGGTCGCGGTAGGAGTGCTGGAAGGCGCGGTCGGGATCGGCTTGGCGGTACTTCTCGTAGCGGGCGCGGCGCCGCTCGGCGGTCAAGCCGGCCAGGTGCTGGATGCGGATCGTGGTCCGCAGCCACAGCGCCGGGGGGATGGTGGTGGGGATGGGGACGAAGTGCAGGCGCTGGTCGGGGAAGCGCTGGCCGGGGCGGTAGGCGAAGAGGCGATAGACCCACAGGCCCGCCCGCTCGTACTGCTCCAGCGACTCCCACATGCGAAAGACGCGAAAGCCGTAGGCGAAGCCGGGGATCGCCTCGGTCTCCAGGAAGCGGCGCAAGGCGGCGGCATCATCGGGGGGGATGCGCTCATCGGCATCGAGGGAGAGGATCCAGTGGGGGGCGAGCTCGGCGGCGGCGGCCAACAGCCGATTGCGATTGGCGGCGTCGTCCCAGCCGGCATACGAGTCGCGGGGCGGGTTGGTGAGCAGGATGCGAACGAGGGGATGGGACGCCAGGATCGCGCGGGTCTCATCGGTGCTGCCGTCGTCGAGGGCGATGACGGCATCGGCAAAGCGTTCCACCGAGGCGAACCAGCCCGGCAGATCCGCCGCCGCGTTCCGCGCCGGCAACAGGCAGACTAGGAGTGGACGATCGGTGCTCATTGGTACTCCTCGTGCGTAACGGAACTGGCGTCTCGTCGGATTCAGGTCCGGCGACGAACGCGCCGGGAGTCGGCATTCGCGATAGGCTGCGGATGAAGTATAGGCAGGTCCTTATCCAGTAACTCACCAAACCTGCCCCCTAGCTCGATAGGAAATGCTGACTATGCAAAAGAACTCTGTCCGATTGACCGGCACCAAGTGGACCTCTACAATCGTGCCGCGAATAGTGCTCCGCCGAGCAGGCGAGGGCATTTTGGGTCCACGCACGCGATCCCGAAACGGAGGCTGTCCGGATTCCGGACTGCTGTGCGTTTGACCCTTGTCGGCTCGTTGCTGCCGTGCCGTCGGCCAGCGAGCCTCACCCCTGCATAACGGCAGACACGGAGGGAAGGGTGGCGGTATCAGGGCGCGTTGAGTTCCCCGTTGGAGACTCGGCGGCCAGCGATCGACTTCGTCCCATCCTGGTTCGGCTTGCTGCCATCGCTGCCGTCGGCATTGTCTGCGGACTCGTGACGGGAGCGGTGCTCCGGCCATCGCCTAGATGGGCGTGGCTGGTGGCGATGCTCGCCGGCATGGTGCTGGCGCTGCTCGGGATGGCCGTTGTCCGCGTCGCGCGGGGGGCGCGCTCTCAGCCCGGCACGGTCATTCTGGTTGGGGATGGCACCGAGGCGGCCATTTTCGCTGGCATCCTCCACGCCGCGGGCCCCGCCTCGGGTCACGGGCGTACGCGCGTACTACGTGAGCCGACCTTTGCCGACGCTGTCGCGCGGTGCCGAGAAAGCGAATGCCGTGAAATCGTCGTGACAGGCGATCGCGCGATTGACGCGACGTCGGTCCGCGATGAGCGCGGGCGACGGGTTCCGGTCGTGACGGGCGCAGAACTTGCGAGCCGACTCCTCGGGCGCCTCCCCGTCGACGTGGCGGCGACGGACACTTGGCTGGCCACCGTGGGGCCAGAGCGGCGGTTGAGCCGCGGGTATGCGGCGACGAAGCGCCTCGTTGACGTTGTCCTCGCTACGGCATTGGGCCTGGTCCTGGCCCCAGTGGCCGCATTGGTGGCGCTCGCGATTTGGCTCGAGGACCGGGGACCGATCCTGGTCCGCGAGGCGCGGGTCGGACTCGGCGGCCGGCCGTTCGAGATGTTGCTCTTCCGTATTGAGCGCCAGCCCCAATGGAGAACCACACCGGAGACCCAGGGGCAGGCCGCTCGCGCGCTGACGCGAATCGGACGCGCTGCCCACCGGTTGCACCTCGACCTGCTGCCCGCGCTGTGGAACGTGGTGCGGGGCGACCTCTCGATGATCGGGCCGCGGCCGGAGCGTCCGGCGGATGTGGCCGCCCGGGAGCGCGACGTGCCGCTCTACGGGAAACGGCACCTCGTCAAGCCGGGGTTGGCAAGCTGGGCGCAGGTGCGGTTCCGCTACGCTGACACGCCGCGGGATACGCGCCTGGCGCTCGAGTACGACCTCTACTACGCCAAACACGCGTCGCTCACGCTCGACAGCAAGATCCTCTGGCGCGCAAGCTGGCTCCTGGCGAGCGACGTCGTTTCCGTCCTTTTTGTCGCCGCCCGCATCGCGATGCGGGAAGGGGTGCGCCGGGTGTCGGGTATCGTCCCGCGCCGCGCACTCAACGGGGCGAGTCTGGCGTTGCCCCGGGACGTCGACGCCGCGCAAGCCGCTCAACTCCAGGCGACACTCGTCGTCGGCGCCGGGGAGGGCGGTCGCCTCTTGGTGAACGAGCTGCGCCGCAACCTTGTCTGGGGCTACTGGCCGGTCGCCTTCGTGGACGATGATCTCGACAAGCTCGGCACCCGTGTTCACGGACTGCCCGTCCTTGGAACTACCGCCGACTTGCCGGCGATCGTCCGGCGCGAGCACATCGATGCCGTCGTGATCGCCATCCCATCGGCGCCGGAGGTCACGATCCAGCGGATCGCCAATCTGGCGCGACAGACGTCGGCGCGCGTGCTGGCAATGCCGCACCTCGGCGCATTGCTGCGCGGCGAGGCGAGGCCGTCCACCTTGCGCAGCGTCGAAGTGACCGACGTCCTCGGCCGCCCGATCGTCGAGCCGGACGTCGATCGCTGCCGCGCATTCATCGCTGGCCGGCGCGTGCTCGTGACCGGCGCGGCGGGCTCGATTGGCCGGGAGGTTGCGCGCCAGGTCGCGCAGCTCGGACCGGCGGTGCTCCTCGGACTTGACATCAACGAGAGCGACCTGTTCGACTTGCAGCAGGAGCTCGGCCGGATGCCGTCTCCGGTGGATTTCCGGCCAGTCGTCGCCTCGGTGACCAACCGGCAGCGCCTCGAGGCCGTCTTCGCGAAGGAACGGCCGGAGATCGTCTTCCACGCCGCGGCGTACAAGCATGTCCCGATGATGGAGGCGTATCCGCAAGAAGCGGTCAGCGTCAACGTCATCGGGACCTACGAAACGGCGCGGATTGCGGCGGCTAACGGTGTGGAGCGCTTCGTCCTCGTCTCGACCGACAAAGCGGTGCGGCCGAGCAGCGTCATGGGGGCGACGAAGCGGTTGGCCGAACTCGCGGTGCGCGCGGTGGCGGCGGAGACCGGCCTTAGCGCCTGCGCGGTGCGGTTCGGCAACGTGCTCGGCAGCCGCGGCAGCGTCATCCCGCTCTTCGAGCAGCAGATCGCCGCGGGCGGCCCCGTGACGGTGACCCATCCGGAAGTCCGTCGCTATTTCATGACGATTCCCGAAGCGGCCGGATTGATCATCCAAGCCGGAGCGTTCGGGGATCGGGACGTGATCTACATGCTGGAGATGGGCGAGGAGGTCCTGATCCGCGAGCTGGCCGAGCGGCTGATTCGCCTGCGTGGCTTGCGGGTTGGGGAGGACATTCAGATCGTCTACACGGGCCTGCGTCCGGGTGAAAAGCTGCGCGAGGATCTAGCACTCGATTTCGAGCAGGCCCACCCGACGCCACACCCGAAGATCCGCATCTTGGCCGAGACGCCGCAGGCGCGGGGACGCTGCCCATCCTTTGGGCCGGTGATCGCGCGATTGGCTGAAGCGATTGCCGAAGGCGATGCCCGCGACGTCCGTCGTGCGGTCATGCGCGAGGTGGCGGCGATTGACGGCGCCATCTACGAGATGGAGCCTCCTCCGCCCCTGCCCACCTCGTTCGAGGAGGTTCGCTATGTGGGGTAGCGAGGCGCCACCTGCCGAAGTCATCAGTGCGCCGCTGGCGCCGCCGGCAGAGCAGCGCGAGCGGGGAGCGCGCATTCTCCTCTCGCCGCCGCACCTGACCGGCGAGGAGTTGCGCTACGTGCGCGAAGCGTTCGCTACGAACTGGGTGGCGCCCCTGGGCCCGCACGTGGACGCCTTCGAGCAGGAGTTCCGCGCGATGGTCGGCGCCGAGCATGCCATCGCGGTCAGCTCCGGCACGGCAGCGCTCCACTTGGCCCTGATCCTGGCCGGCGTTGGTCATGGGGACGAGGTGCTAGTCTCGACGTTCACCTTCGCGGCCAGTGCCAACCCGATCACGTATCTCGGCGCTCGGCCGGTGTTCATTGACAGCGAGCGGACCTCGTGGAACATGGACCCGGGGTTGCTGGAAGACACCCTGGCAGCGCGGGCACGAATCGGTCGGCTGCCGAAAGCGGTGGTGGTCGCGCACATCTACGGGCAGAGCGCCGATCTCGACCCGATCGTGGCGGCGTGCGCCCGGTATAGTGTGCCGTTGATCGAGGATGCGGCGGAGGCGCTCGGCGCGACCTACAAGGGCCGCTCGCCGGGGACGGTGGGGCTGATCGGCTGCTACTCCTTCAACGGTAACAAGATCATCACCACGTCCGGCGGTGGGATGCTGGTGACGAATGACGCGACGCTGGCGGCGCGAGCGCGCAAGCTGGCGACGCAAGCGCGGGAGCCGGTCGCCCATTACGAGCACACGGAGATTGGGTACAACTACCGGCTGAGCAACGTGCTGGCGGGGATCGGGCGAGCGCAATTGGCGGCGCTGGAGAAGCGGGTCGCGGCGCGCCGGGCGAACTTCGCGCGCTACCAGGTGGCGCTGGGCGACCTGCCGGGAATCGGCTTCCAGCCAGAGGCACCATGGGGCCGGCATACCCGGTGGCTGACGTGCATTACCATCGATCCCGATGAGTTTGGGGCTGATCGGGAGGCGGTGCGCCTGGCGCTGGAGGCGGCGAACATCGAGTCGCGCCCGCTCTGGAAACCGTTGCATCAGCAGCCGGTTTTCGCTGGGTGCGAGGTGGTTGGTGGCGCGGTGGCGGAGGACCTGTTCGCGCGTGGTCTCTGCCTGCCGTCCGGCTCGGACCTCGCTCCTGCTGACATTGAGCGCGTTATCGGCGTAATCTATGGCCTCTGTCCGGCCGCGAGGCTATCGGCCTAGGCCCAAGAGGGACACGTGACCCGCCTCGCACCGCTCATCCAACGAAAACGATGACTTTCTGATCTCGCAACGATCGAAGGGGAAAGCAGTACATGCTGTTGGTAACTGGTGGAGCAGGCTTTATTGGGTCGCACATCGTTGAGCGCCTCGTCGAAATGGGCGAACCGGTTCGCATCCTCGATAACTTCTCCACCGGTAAGCGCGAAAACCTGGCAGGTGTGCTGGACCGAATCGAGATCGTGGAGGGCGATCTCCGCGATCCAGAGGCCGTGCGTCGCGCGGTGACTGGAGTACGGACCGTGTTCCACCAGGCAGCGGTGCCCTCCGTGCCGCGGTCGATCGCTGATCCAGAGACGACGATGGATGTCGACGTCATGGGC
>Ga0207874_1003098_pt1 | contig 14387 bp, 10 predicted proteins | sample HigsolmetaAR201D_FD_184833 | JGI IMG/M metagenome (GOLD analysis project Ga0207874, IMG submission 184833) | Ionic liquid and high solid enriched microbial communities from the Joint BioEnergy Institute, USA - AR20-1-D (SPAdes) (version 2) ...
CAGCAGAATGAAGAGAGATTCGGGCGTCGTGACAAGAATGTGGGGAGGCTGCTTCCCCATCTGGCGCCGCTCCCAGGCAGGGGTATCGCCCGTGCGGACTGCTGTGCGGATCTGCGGGAGGTCGATGCCCTTTTCTGCCGCAAGGGCGGAGATTTCAGCGAGAGGAACTTCCAGATTGCGCCGGATGTCGTTGCTTAGCGCTTTAAGCGGTGAGACGTATACAACTTGCGTCTGATCCGTCAACAAATTGCTGCGTGCAGCGCGGATCAGGGAGTCCAGGCAGATAAGAAACGCTGCCAGCGTCTTGCCTGATCCAGTGGGAGCAGCGATGAGAACGTCGTGTCCTGCGGCAATCTCCCTCCATCCCCCGATTTGAGGATCCGTAGCCGTCTCGAAGCGGCGCAGGAACCACTCCTGCACAAGGGGATCAAAGCTCGAAAGCATCGCTTTCTACCATTAGATCCCAGAATGGGGCGGCGGGAGAAGCACCGAGGACACCGGGCGCTATTGAGCCCGGCGCGGCGAGGGTTTTCTTACAAGCTGCGGAGGAAATTCCGCCGCTTTTGGCCCGTCCGGGTTGCGCAGATTCGACTGACCGCCTTTGTCCGGATAAAGCGGGATGAACATACCGCCCGTTTTCGCCAATTCCTCGAACAACTGAGCGTTCATCCGCTTCACGACATCCTGATACTTCTCTTCGAAGATCAGGTTGTTGCTTTCGAGCGGATCTTCCTGGAGGTCGTAGAGCTCGTCGATATCCCAGATGCCGTGATAGTGGATGTACTTGAAGCGATCTCCACGGAGCGCGTGGATTGTGGGAGTGTGCGGGAAGTTCCGCTCCCAATAGTATTCGTAGAGGAGCGCGGTCCGCCACGGCACGCGCTTGCCTTCAAGGAGCGGCAGGAAACTGCTTCCCGCCAAGCCTGACGGGATCGGCACATTTGCCGCCTCAAGACACGTCGGCATGATGTCGATGTTGGCGACCACCTCAGTCAGCGTCCGGCCTCCCCGGAAGAGCTCCGGGCAGCGTACCAGCAGGGGTACGCGCATCGATTCCTCATAGGCGGTCCGCTTATCAATGAGGCCGTGTTCGCCGAAAGCGAACCCGTTATCCCCCATGTAGATGACGAGCGTAGAGTCTAGCTCGCCCCGCTGCCGCAGGGTGTCCAAAATGCGTCCGACAGAGTCGTCCACGGCGCAAAGCGTCTCCGCGTACCGCTTGTAGTACTCCTCCAAAGACAGCGTGCTGTGGTAGGGATAGTCCACCCCGTGCCAGCTGTTTCGCTGATTGCGAACCCACATGGGCCGGTTCCGCGCCATGTCGCCTTCCGCTGCCATTGTGGGCGGCGGGACAAACTTCGCGTTCTTGTACTTTCCCTTGTGGCGCTCGGCGGGCACAAACTCTGCGTGGACAGCCTTGTGTGAGAGGTAAAGGAAGTACGGCTTGTTCTTGGGTTGCTTCGAAAGCCAGTCGACGGCATAGTCCGTCAACTCGTCCGTGATGTAGCCCTTTTGAGGAACGCGCTTGCCGTTGACGTTGAGGCCGTTCGGGTTGGGCAGATATGTTCCCTGGCCGCGAAAGCTGACCCAGTGGTCGAAGCCGGGTTGAGGATCGTCGCCTTCGTGCCCCATATGCCACTTGCCGATGAACGCCGTGGAATAACCAGCCTTCTGCAAGAGCTGCGGGAAAAAAGTCGTGCCTGGAGGAATCGGCGTGTTGTTGTCGACGATCCGGTGCTGGTGGGCGTACTTCCCAGTGAGGATGGAAGCCCGGCTCGGAGAACAGAGCGCCGTAGTGACAAAGGCGTTCTTGCAATGGACCCCGTCGCGTGCCAGTGAATCCAGGTGCGGCGTCTCCAGGAAGGGCTGCCCTTTAAGAAAGCCGAGTGCGTCGTACCGGTGGTCATCCGACAGGATGAAGACGATATTACGCGGCTTCCTGCCCGTAGATTGGGCGCCAAGATGACGGGTTGCCATCGCTGCGCCAAGAGTTCCCAGAATCGCGGATCGTCGGTCCATAAGTACTTTATTATGGCGTGAATCGATCCCTGGATACAGCTTAGAAGTGCGCCCCTCCGCTGACGATTAGCACTTCGCCGCTTACGTAATCGGAAAGCGGCGAGCAGAAGAAGAGCACCGCTCCAGCCGCCTCTTTCGGCGATCCGAATCTTCCAAGCGGGCACATTGCTTTCACCGCGTCGAGCGTCTTTTGCTGGACGCCTACGGGAATTTTGCGGCCCTTCACTTCGATGGTGGCTGGCTGATCCGTAATCGGCTGGATGAGTCTGGTCTCAATCAAACCGAAACCGACCGCGTTCACATTGACGTTGTAGCGGCCCCATTCTTTGGCCAGGGTCTTGGTAAGGCCGATGACACCGGCTTTGGCGGAAGCATACGCCGCCTGCCCAGCGTTTCCGTCCGTTCCGGAGATCGACGTGATATTCACCACCTTGCGCATCGTCCGCCGGCCCTCGGCAATCTCTCGCTTTGCTGTCTCCCGAATCCAGCCCGAGGCCGCGCGCAGGATTCGAAACGGCGCCACCAGGTGAATGTCGAGCATCGCCTGAAACTGCTCATCCGACATCTTCTGGATGACGTTGTCCCAGGTGTAGCCAGCATTGTTGACGATGATGTCAATGGAACCGAAGGCTTCGATCGTAGCGTCAACCAGCGCCTGAGGAAAGGCAGGATCGGTGAGATCGCCGGGCACCGCTTTCGCTTTGCCGCCTGCTGCGGTAAGAAGGCTCTGGGTCTCCGCGACAACGTCGGCATCGAGATCGTTAACCACAACGGCCGCCCCCGCCGCCACCAACTGCGAGGCAATTTCGCGTCCGATCCCCCGGCCCGCACCTGTAACGAGGGCCGTCTTCCCATCGAGCGTGAAAGGCATAGCAGTATTGTAAATGCCGGACTAGAGAGAGGCGCGAATAGCGGTCATGATCTCCAAGGCGCGCTGGCAGTCCTCTCGACTGACGTCGTAGTGCGTGACCATCCTCATCTCGCGGGCGTTGACCGCATTGGCGAGAACACCGGCCGACTTCAGGCGGGCGCTCCATTCGGCAGGACTGAGCCCGGTGCCGCTGACATCGAAGATCACAATGTTGGTCTGGACCTTTTGCAGATCGACGCGAATGCCACGAGTCTGCGCGAGTCCTTCTGCCAGGAGCCGCGCGTTTGCATGATCCTCCGCGAGTCGCTTCGGCATCTCCTCCAGTGCAATGAGCCCTGCCGCTGCAAGAACACCAGCCTGCCTCATGCCGCCTCCGAGGCGCTTCCGGTAGAGGCGTGCGCGGTCGATCATTTCGCGGCTTCCTACAATCATCGAACCCACCGGAGCCCCGAGACCTTTCGACAGGCAGAACATCACCGTGTCGACCTTGCGGACGATGGTGCTGACCGGACATCCGGTCGCCACCGATGCGTTGAAGATCCGCGCTCCGTCCATGTGTACTTTCAAGCCGAGCGCGTGCGCCTCATCGCAGATTTCGTCAATGACGGACTGCGGGTACACCGTCCCGCCTGCCATGTTGTGGGTATTCTCCAGCTCGATGCAGCCGGTCGGCGCCCAGTGGGGTGATGCGCCCCGGATTTCGTCGCGAATCTGATCCCACCGAAGAATTCCGTCTTCCGAGGCGATTGGGCGGATGAGGCAGCCCGAAAACCAAGCGATCGTGGATAGCTCGTAGTTGAGCAGATGTCCCCGCGCCTCGGCGATTACCTCCTGCCCGTGCTCGGTTAGCAGTTTGATAGCTATGGTATTTCCCATCGTGCCGGTGGGCACGAAGAGAGCTGCTTCCTTGCCAAAGATTTCGGCCGCCCGCTGCTCCAGGCGGTTGACCGTCGGATCCTCGCCGTAAACGTCATCTCCAACTTCCGCTTCGGCCATTGCCCGCCGCATTTCGGGTGTCGGGCGAGTTACCGTATCGCTCCGCAGGTCGATCATACCGTCACAAACTCCTGAAACACTTCGTTCGACAACAGGACGCCGCGCGAGGTCAGCCTCAAGACTCCATCTTCTTCCTCGAGCAGACCCTCGTCGAGAAAGCGCTGGATCGGAACGTCAAAGCGAAGCCGCTCCTCCGGCTTCGGCCGGATTCCCGCCATCAGCCGCAGGCCAACAAAAAAGCGCTCCTCGGTTTCGTCGGCCGTCGATGCTTCCTCCCGCACCGGCTCGCCGCGCCGCCAGCGCCCGACGTACTCCTTCACCGTTTCCACATTCTGCCAGCGAAGGCCCCCGTCAAACGAGTGCGCGTCCGCGCCGAAACCGACGTACGGCTCCAACCGCCAGTACTTCAAATTGTGACGGGATTCAAAGCCGGGGACTGCGAAGTTGGATATCTCATACCGTTCGATCCCGATGCGGTGCAGGCGCTCCACCGCCGTCTCATAGAACTCGGCGGTTCGCTCGTCGGAGGGGACATCCGGGGCGCCATACCGCTCCCCGTTCAGCAGAATTTCCTGCCCCAAACGGCTGTCTTCGTCGATTTCCAGCATGTAGACCGAGACGTGGGCCGGCCTCAATCGCTCGATCCACCGCAGCGACTCGTCCCAGCTTTCGGGCGTCTGTCCAGAGAGCCCCGCGATCAGGTCGATGTTGACGTTGCGGATGCCGGCGGACGCAAGCAGATCCAGCTCCACGGCGACCTGTTCCGCGGAATGCTTCCGTCCGGTCCGCGCGATCTCTGCCCGGACGAAGCTTTGTACCCCGAGGCTCACCCGTGTGATGCCAAAATCGGACCACGCCCTTGCGAGCTCCGCAGTGATGGTCCCCGGAGCCGCTTCGATGGTCGCTTCTTTCCAGGGCCGTCCCGGAATCTTTCCAAGAATCCGCTCGAGCGCCTCCAGCTTCATCCGGCTTGGCGTGCCGCCGCCGATGTAGACCGTCTCCGGGGTCCACGCCCAGTTCCAGGACAAGATCTCCTGTTCCAGGGCCTCCAGATAGTCCTCTTCGAGGGCTCGCGGGAACACACCGGAGGCGAAGTTACAGTAGGTGCACTTTTGTGCGCAGAAAGGATAGGAAATGTAAACGCCGCTCAAAAGCTACAGCACCACATTTTCGTTGAGCTGCTTGCTCAACGCCCACTCCATCAGCTCTTTGAGAGTCTGGCCGTTCTCGGAAAGCGTAAATGCTTCCTTCTCCGAGCTCCAATCAAGCTTAAAGCTTTTGGTGTGGGCCGAGACCCAAATCTGCCGTACGGGAGTGTTCGGGCTGACAACAAATTTCGCCGGGGGATCGTCGAATTCAATGGCCAGCGCTCCGTTATTGAAGTCCGCCTCGAATCCCTCGTATTGCGCCGATGCCTCGTTCAAGGCATCAAAGAGATCTTTCAAGGCTGCATCCGCACGGGTCTTGAACTCTTGCTCGTCCATTCGGTATCTCTGCCTCGGCGATTGCTCGACGACGGATACTTTGAAGGTAGCAAACTCTCGCGACTTCCCGCTGCCTTCGATCATCTGCTACCCTTTAGGCGTTGCCTAGGCGCTCTTTTCTGGTCCCGAAAGCGAATGGAAATCTCTTGCATCCGACACACTGACCTCCCCCACGCCAGCCGGCTGTTCACGGATTTCCTGTATCACTACGATCGCGTGGCAACCTTTTATGAGCACAGGCCCCTTTCGCCGTCCTCATACCGGGCTGCCATTGAAAAGATGGACTATCCCGACGAAAGGCGGGCGGCGCTTGTACGGGCCCTTCGGCGATCGAAGCAGGATTCGCCCTCGCTCGAGCTGCTGGCGCAGCCGGACACCGTGGCGGTCGTGACAGGGCAGCAGGTAGGCCTTTTCTCCGGTCCCGCCTACACGATCTACAAAGCTTTGACGGCGGCGCGAATTGCTCATCAGCTGACCGAACAAGGGATACGGGCGGTTCCGGTGTTCTGGCTGGCAACCGAAGACCACGACTTTGAAGAGGTCAACCATTGCCGCGTTTTCGACGATCAGCACCGGCCGGTATTGCTCCAGGTTCCGAACGGCGCTGGAAACCAGACGCCCGTAGGCACGATTCCGCTGCGCGATGTGCCGGTTGCAGCATTGCAAAAGGCGCTCTCGGGGCTTCCCTTCGGCGATTCCGTAGCAGCGGCCGTTGAAGAGGCTTACGTTCCCGGCCAGACCCTCGGCGCCGCTTTCGCCAATCTGCTGAAGCGCCTGCTTGCGCGGTACGGATTCCTGTTCCTCGACCCGATGACGCCGGAGATCCGCGAGCTGACTGCTCCCGTTCTAAGAAAGGCGCTCGACGCAGCTCCGGAGCTGACAGCCGGATTGCTTGCCCGCAACCGGGAACTGGAGCAGCGGGGCTATCACGCCCAAGTACATGTTGAGCCGGAGACTTCTCTTTTCTTTCTCCTGGAGAGCGGCAAGCGTTTGACCCTCCGCCGGTCGAACAATCACTACACGGCGCGCGACCGCCGTTTCACGACGGAGGAGCTGAAGGACCTCGCCGATCACCTTTCGCCAAACGCCCTGCTTCGGCCCGTAGTCCAGGACTACATTCTGCCCACAGTGGCTTATACAGCCGGGCCGGCCGAGCTTGCCTACTTCGCGCAGTCCGAGGTGGTATACCGAACTCTCCTTGGGCGGATGCCGGTGTCAGTCCCGCGTAGCGGGTTTACGCTGATCGATGACCGCACTCTCAAACTGATGAGACGTTATCAATTGTCTTTCCAGGACGCGCTCCGCGGAGAGACAGCCCTGCGCGATCAGATTGCGCGGACTCTGGTGCCGCCCGCGTTGAAGCAGCGCTTCGGCGAAACAGTACAGAGCGTCGCGCGCGATCTGGACAGGCTGCGGGACGATTTGAAAGCCTTTGACGTCACGCTGGCCGCCGCGCTCGAAAAGAGCCGCGCGAAAATCCTCTATCAGCTCTCAAAGAATGAAAGAAAAGCGGCGAACGAAGCACTCCGCCGCGACGAACGGGCTGCAAACGATGCTGCGTGGATCTCCGGATTGATCTATCCTCAGAAGCACCTTCAGGAACGCTACTACAGCATCCTGCCGTTCCTTGCCAGACATGGGCTTGATTTGATCGACCGGCTTTACGAGAATGTTCACCTGGAGTGCCCGGATCACCTCGTTGTCCACGTCTGAGCGTTCCCTAAGCAATTATGCGTATTAATACCGTCAAACAAGCCCTCAGGGCAGGCAGAGTCCAGTATGGGACCGCTTTTGCTCATTTCCGGTCGCCGGACGTCGCCCGGATTCTCGTCGCTGCCGGATTTCATTGGGCATTTGTCGATACAGAACACGGAGGCTTCGGCATCGAGACGGTTCAGGACATCTGCCGTGTTGCCGCCTATTGCGGGCTTGCTCCGATCGTCCGGGTCCCGGATTTGCAATACCATCTGGTAGCAAGGGCGCTCGACTGCGGCGGGCAGGGAGTCATCTTCCCGCGCGTGGAGGACCCGAAGCTGCTCGAGAAGGCCGTGAGCTGGACAAAGTTTCCTCCCGTTGGCGTTCGCGGCTTCGGTCTTGCACCAATTAACGTGGACCACGAGCCCGTGACCATTTCGGAAATTGCCGAGCACATGAACGAGCATCTGCTGGTGGTTCTGCAGATCGAGACGCTCCGCGCAGTCGAGATGCGCGACGAACTCCTATCCGTGCCCGGCATTGATGCCGTGATGGTGGGACCCGTCGATCTCTCGATCTCTCTTGGCGTGCCGGGCGACTTCCAGCACCCGAAAATGATCGATGCAATGGAGAAGATCCGCGACTCCTGCATTGCTCACGGCGTCGCTCCGGGCACGCAGACCCGCTCGCTGCCTCTGGCCAAGTTCTGGAAGGAACGGGGAATGCTGTTTCTCGGCTGTTCGAGCGAAACAGGCATGCTTTTTGAGAAGGCGAAGGAAATTGTCACTAGCTTGAACGCCGTCAGCGCCTCTGCTTAGAACCTGCTCGCCTCCAAGCAGAGGGACAACTTTTCGAAGCCTGGAAGTCAATGATCTGATTGCTGCTTTTTGTTACCATTGGGAAGAGAGCAGCTGGAGTGGCGGAACTGGCAGACGCACGGGACTCAAAATCCCGCGCCCTTCACTGGGCATGTGGGTTCGACCCCCACCTCCAGCACCAATCCCCTTCCAAATAACAAAGACGGCATCGCGGCGCAGTTTTCCCACGCACTGCTCGCTAAGATGTTCCACTGATTTTTTGTTTGAGAAGCAGTATCAAGTTTGTCAACTGTTGACCGTATTCTAGTCTTCGTGTCACAATACGCCTGTTTCTCTTTGGGAAAGATCCGGTCCTAGCCTCTCTGTAGCGAGGCGGTTACTCCCACCGGTCGGTTGATCGCTGTTTTTCTTAACTTGTTGCAGTTGTGAGAACTTGAGGAGGGAGAATGGAAACCTACCAATCCCGCGAAGCGAGCCGCGGCCCCGTCCGGCAAGCCATCCGAAGCGTGATCCTATGCGCCATCATGATCTTCGCCTGGGTCATGAAACCGTTCCGGTTTTTGCATGGTTTCTTACCTTATAAGTTGCGGGAACTGTGCAGGTCCTGGGACTCGAAGATGATTTGGGTCTTTGTGCTCAGTGGAGGCAAGCGGGTCTTCATGGACCAAAACTGCACGATGAAGCTGCCCAAGTCATACAAGCCGCTGATTAAAACGAGGCCGGAGTGGCAGTTTTCGGAGGAAGAAATCAAGAGCTTCTATGAGAACGGCTTCATCGGCCCTATCACGCTTTGGACTCCCGAAGAGATGGAGGAGATTCGGGAGAAAGTTACCAGAGTCCTGAATCGTCCCTCAAAGGTGTATCCGAATGCGGAGAACCAACTGCGGGACCGGTATATTGATTGCCCCGAGTTTTGGGAGGTAATTTCCGCTCCGCAACTGAAAGAACGCCTCGCCCAACTGCTCGGGCCCGATCTTCTCGTCTGGCGCTCTCAGATCTTCAATAAGATGCCAGGCGGCCCGGAAATTACCTGGCACCAGGCGAGCACTTATATGGCCGAGCAAAAGATCAAGGCGACGCTCGAGCCGAGAGATCGCAACGAACTGTTCCAGTTGACCACATGGATTGCGATTGACGACGCCTTCTTCGAAAACGGCTGCATGCACTTCCTCAAGGGCACGCATCGCAAGATGTGGACGATGGTAAAGGGCGGCAACGGCTATATCGGCAACCCTCCTGAGGTGGCCAAGATTATCGGCGGCTACGGGCGGTTCGCCAAATCTTCAGGTCTCACGCTCGAGGTGCCGATTACGGAGGATATGATTGTTCCGATGCCGCTCAAGGCGGGACAATGCGTCATCTTCACGGAGCGCTGCATCCATGGCTCGCCTCCCAACGTATCGGATAAGCGGCGCTTTGGATTCGTCTTCCGAACCATCCGAACCGACGTCAAGGTCTACCGCGACGAGACCGAGCATTCGGTGACTTATCTGAACGAATCCTTCGATCTCCAGAACTGGGGCTGCGCCTTGCTCCGGGGAGAGGATAAGTACCATCTCAACAAGATGATCCAGCCGCCGCGCTATGACCACGAGATGACTGCGGCCTAACGCGGTCTGTTATTGCAATCCCTCAGCATCAGAAGCGCTTGCCGCACGGCGAGCGCTTTTTCCGCCTACCATAGTCTTACGGGAGGAACCAGTCGCAGTTGCAAGACACTTTGACATGGAAATTGGACTGGGGCATTGCGATTCGCTACGCAGTGATGGTAGCGATTCCTTTGCTTGGCATGGCTGTCACTGTTCATGTCGGAAAGGACTTGATCGCTCCTCCTGTTCTCGAAGGCAGATGGACGATCGAGCGCGAGCCTGGGCGTCCTCCTTCCGTGTGTGAAGAGCAGCTCGCATGGCTCGAGAGTGGAGCATTTGTCTTGACCCAGCAGGGGCAATTTCTTACCGCCGTGCCGGAAGGACGTCCGGATCTGGCGCTCAAAGGAAAGGTAACAGGATCTGAGCTTCGCTTCTCCAGCCCGCTGCCTTCGTCAGGTCTCTCTATCCGCGGAAGCCTGAGCGAGATCGATGGCGTTGCCCGGCTTGACGCGAAAATTGAGCACGCAGGCGAAGCCTCTTGCACCGAGCTCTCCTTTCGAGCGCGCCACAATCCCGATCTTGAAGGAAGCGACAGGCGCGGGAGCTCATGATGCCGGATTTGCAGCTGCTCCTCATTCAGGTTGCCTTCATCGTCATCGTCACTAAGACGGCTGGGCTGCTTGTACGGGCAATCGGGCAGCCTCCAGTAGTCGGGGAGCTGACTGCTGGCATTCTGCTCGGGCCGTCCGTGTTCGGCACGCTGGCGCCGCAACTCTCATCCACCCTGTTTCCGCCTGACAGTCTCGCCTTCCTCCAGACCTTGAGCCAAGTCGGCCTGCTCTTATTCATGTTCATGGTCGGCCTCGAATTTCAGCCTCGACGGATCCGCCGGTACGGACATGTTCTATTCCTCGCAAGCCACTTCAGCCTGGCTCTTGTTTTCTTTCTGTGCAGCGCTGTCTCCCTCTTCCTTTATCCGAAACTTTCCGACAACCGGGTGACCTACGTAGAGTTTTCGCTGTTCCTCGGGGTTGCTCTCGGCGTTTCCGCCTTTCCGGTGCTTGCAAGAATTGTTCGTGAGCGAGGGCTGGGCAAGTCCGAGCTAGGCGCGCTCTCGATCGGCTGCGCCGCGGTCGACGACGTCAGTGCGTGGTTCCTCCTGGCTTCTATTCTCAGTCTGGTGCGATCCATGCACTCCTCTGTACCCATCTGGTGGACGCTGGCCGGACTCGCGCTGTTCGTTATCGTCGTACTGCTCATCATTCGCCCCCTGCTCGCTTTCATACTGACCGAGAAGCGTTGGAAGGGGACGTATTCGGAGCTCTTCATCTCCCTCGTGTTTGTGCTGCTCTTGTGCTGTGCCGGTATCACCGAGTGGCTTGGGATTCACCTTGTATTCGGCGCATTCCTATTTGGCGTAGCGGTCCCGAGGAAGCATGGGATCTCCGAGGATCTCGAAGCGAAGCTGCGTCCGGTCACGGAAGTCCTGCTGCTGCCAATCCTCTACGCGGTCATCGGCCTTCGCACCAGTTTCGGGCTGCTTCAAAGTTCAGAGATGTGGCTGCACTGCGCGCTCCTTTTCGCTGTTGCAGTCGTGGGGAAGACGGCTGGAGTGACGATCGCCGCGCGTCTCTCCGGCGTGCCGTGGCGGGAATCGGCTGGCTTCGGTATTTTGATGAACACCCGCGGGCTGATGGAGCTCGTAATCGCAAAGATCGGCCTCGACCTCGGCATCATCAATGCGGCGGTCTTCTCCATGCTGGTGCTGGTGGCTCTCGTCACCACTGGCCTCGCCTCGCCGCTTCTCATGCTGGTCTACCCGCGCCGTCAATTGGCGGATGAAGCAGCGGAGGAACGAGAACAGGTTTCGACTATCGCAGCCAACGTCTGATCCGCCGCTCACCGGTCTTTCCGCCGTACCAATGGGAACAGGAAGTGTGATAGGATCGTCCCCGCTCAATTTCTGCCGGGACGTCCTGGATGCCAGATTTGCTACAGCAATCTGATCGGGAAGTAGTTGAGAGATTCCTCAGCGAAACTTGTGAAGATTCATTCCGCTGCCTTTTCGATGCCTTCGCTCCACGGTTGCGCTGTTACTTCCGTCTGCGCGGCTGCGATTCCGGCTTGTCCGAAGAGTTGACGCAGGATGTCATGATGTCGGTCTACCGGCATCGCAGATCTCTCAGAAAGGCATCCTGCTTCCCGACGTGGCTTTTCAAAATCGCCCGCAACACGCTGCTGGCGCACTTACGCTCCTCAGCCAGGAAGGTGGCTACCGTCAACCTGGAAGCCCTTACAGCATCCGCTCTGCGGCATGATCCCGACCTGCTGTCGAAGCAGCGCTTCCGAGAGTGGATGAGATTGTTGAGCCCCGCAGAGCAGCGGGTCATGCTGCTGCGTTTTGTGGATGACCTGGAATATCACGAAATCGCTTCACTGCTAAAGGCTCCGGTCGGGACGATCCAGTGGCGCGTGTTCCGGGCCAAACGCAAACTGGCGGCCCGGTTCAACGGGAGCAGTCAGTTATCTCCCGTTAAAATTATTTGATCCTCGCCAACAAATCCCCATCGTTCAGCCATCTCTACCTCCAACAACCATCTTGTTTACACGGGGTTGGAAGGGGATTCTATGAACCTTTATCGCAATGTACCTTACACTCGGTGCGGGCTCTGGGCGCTGATGTCGCTCTGCTTCATCCTGTGCGCTGGGAACCTGCACGGGCAAGTGCTTTACGGTGCATTAACGGGCAGTGTGTCAGATTCAAGCGGAGCAGTGGTGCCAGGAGCCGTTGTTGAGGCTGTAAACGTCGAGACCGGCGTCGCGCGCCAGACGAAGTCGGATGAGCGGGGCAATTTCCTCTTTGCGGATCTGCAGCCGGGGAAATACAAGGTCACTATCTCCGCCCCCTCGTTTGCAACCGTCATCCAAGAGGGAGTAACGATTGAACTGAACACGGTCCGGCGTTTGGATGCCAGGCTTCAGGTGGCCCAGGTAAGCGAGAGCATCACGATTGCCGCATCGGCTGTCACATTGCAGACGGACCGTGCGGACGTCAACCATCAGATTTCCAGGTCGCAGGTTCAAAATCTGCCGTTTGCAGGGAATCAGGGCCGTAATTTTCAGAACCTTTATAAGATCATTCCCGGATTCAGCCCGCCAGGAGAGCTGCATTCTGATGCAGGCAATCCGCAGCGCGCGTTAGGAAGCAACGTCAACGGCGTCTCCTATTCGAACAACAACACGCGTCTTGACGGAGCCACCGTAAGCTATCCTTGGCTGCCGCACATTATTGCTTATGTCCCTCCCGCGGATGCGGTCGAGACGGTGAACATCGTCAGCAACAGCTTCGACGCCGAGCAGGGGATGGCGGGCGGATCCGCGGTGAACGTCTCCATCAAGTCCGGAACCAATGAATTCCACGGCAGCGGCCACTGGTATCACACAAACAGCGCAGTGCAAGCCCGCAACTTTTTCTTTGTGGGCGACGAGCTGCCCAAGAACCTCCTGAACCAGTTCGGGGGGACACTCGGTGGTCCTATCAAGAAGAACAAGCTTTTCTTCTTTACCGACTGGGAACGCACGACGCGCAGGCAGTATGCTTCCGCCTTCCGCACGGTCCCGACCGCGGCGCTTCGTGAGGGCGATTTCAGCGGAACCGGCGCCCAGATTTACGATCCGCTCACAGGCAACCCGAACGGAACGGGCCGACAGTTGTTTCCCAACGGACGGATTCCGGCGAGCCGCATCGATCCGGCCGCCGCGCACATGACGTCGTTGATCCCTGAACCGAATCTGAGCCTCTTCCCGAGCAATTACTTCGCTACCGGAAACTATCAGTTCAACCGGGATAACTTCGACGTCAAGATCAACTACAACCCCACCGACAAGACGTCCATGTTTGCACGCTACAGCATCTCGCCGAGTGATATCTTCGATCCTCCCTCCTTGGGACCGGCGGGAGGCGATGCTCTTGCCGGCGGCCAGCCAGGCAATGCTCCCGGACGCGTGCAGAGCGCGTCGGTGGGAGGCACGTATACGGTGAGCCCTACCATTCTGATCGACGGAAACATCGGCTTCACCCGCCAGCGGCTTGGAGCACAGAACGTTGACATCGACCGCAACTACGGGCTCGAAGACCTGAAGATCCCAGGGACCAACGGACCGGATCGTTTGCAAGGCGGGTATCCGCGCTTCACGATCAGCGGGTTTTCCTCCCTCGGCAATCCCAACGTCTCGAATCCGTTCCTGTTCCGCGATAACCAGTACGTTGTGGTGGGGAACTTGAGCTGGGTGAAAGGAGCCCATTCCCTCCGCTTTGGAGGCGAGTATACCTATTACACGATCAACCACTTCCAACCGCAGGCATCGAATGGGCCACGCGGCGGCTTCAACTTCACTGGAGGGCTGACAGCGCTTAACGGCGGTCCCTCTCCGAATCTTTACAACAGTTGGGCGGACTGGCTGCTCGGACTGCCGTTCTCTCTCGGAAAAGATGTGCAGTACATTAATCCAGCCGCCGTCCGCATGCCCGGCTATGGCTTCTACGCCCGCGATCAATGGCAGGTAACCCGCAAACTGACCCTCAACTTCGGCGCGCGCTTTGAGCGCTATCCGTTCGCAACCCGCGACCATCGCGGTGGTGAGCGGTATGACCCGGCCACAGACAAAGTGCTTGTCGGCGGCTTGGGAGGCGTGCCGGAGGACACCGGCGTCAGAGTGCCCGTTCTGCAGGTCGCTCCCCGCCTCGGCATCGCGTATCGTGCCACGGAAAGGACCGTCGTCCGCGCGGGTTACGGCATCAGCATCGACCCTGACTCGTTCCGCTACATGAGGGATTCATATCCGGCCACAATCTCCTCGCAGTTTTCCGGTGCGAACAGCTATCAGGCAGCCTGTTCCTTGCGTACGGGGATTC
>Ga0207874_1003101_pt1 | contig 14370 bp, 17 predicted proteins | sample HigsolmetaAR201D_FD_184833 | JGI IMG/M metagenome (GOLD analysis project Ga0207874, IMG submission 184833) | Ionic liquid and high solid enriched microbial communities from the Joint BioEnergy Institute, USA - AR20-1-D (SPAdes) (version 2) ...
ACTCCGAGTTCGTGCAGGTCAGCGGTTTCGCGGAGGCAGAGCTCCTCGGCAAGGCGCACAACATCGTGCGCCATCCCGACATGCCGGAAGAGGCATTCGCGGACCTGTGGCGCACGCTGCAGGCCGGGAGGCTGTGGCGGTGAGGGCCCTACTGGACACTTGGTTGCAGTCGATCGTGTTTCTCAGGCTGCGCGTTGCTCAGTGGCCGCGTAGTGCTCCCGCCGCCGCTGGGCCGGTGAGAGGTAGCCGTGTCGCTGGATCATCCAGCGCTCGTTGTACAGCTCGGCCCACTCCAGCAGCGCACACCGCAGCTCCCCGACCGTGTCGAACGTCCTCACCCAGAGCAGTTGTTCCTTGAGTGTGCGGATGGCGCGCTCCACGCAGCCATTGCCCTCCGGCGCTCGCACGGGCGCCGGGCTGGATTTGATCCCGAGGAACCCGATCTCCTGCTGGAAGTGCAGGCTCATGTACTGCGAGCCGTGATCGTGGCGCAGCTCAAGACCTGCGGCGACGTGCTTGCGGATCGCTCCAAAGCAACGCCGCACGGCCTGGCGGAGCGGCTCCGGCGCCTCCCAGCGCGAAGCGCGTTTGGCCGCGTGGATGCCGAGGATCCTGCGCCGTGCGATGGTCCACGGTGAGCATCCCGCTGACGTGGCCATCCTTCGCCGTCCACGTTCCCGTCAGATCCCTCCCCCAGCGCACATCCGGCGCCGGCGGGATGATCGTGCCGTCGTGGCACTTCGGGCCTTTCGGTGCGCCGAGATTCATCGGCGCTCGAAGGTTATGTTCCCGCATCAGCCGCATCACGCGGCCGGGGCTGGTGCGAACGCCGCCAAAGCGCCGCTTCGCCCAGACCTTGCGATACCCTTCGCCCAGAAAAGGCGATTCGGCCAGTACCCGGCGGATGTGAACGACGAGCTCGGCGTCACCGAGCCAGCCGTTGCCACTGCGACGCGTACGCGTCGCAGTGGCAAGCTTGCAAACCTCTGCCCGGCGAGCGCAGTACACGCTCGAGCGCGCGACGCCCAGCAGTGCGCACACCCGGCTCAGCGGCACCACGCGATTGAGGGAAACCGGCACGCCGCGCCTCACTTCGTCGACTGCCCGGATGCCAAAGGGCCGTGCTTCCTTGCATAGACCCGGTTGATCTCCCTCGAGATCTCCAGGTTCAACGCGGTTTCGGCCAGCGCCTTCTGCAGCTGATTGATCTTCTCCTCCCGGGCATCAGTCTCGCGGCTCTTGAGGCCCGTAAGACCATTCGCCGGGAACACCTCTCGCCAGGAGGACAGCGTCGCCGCGTTCACCTTGAGCTCGCGCGAGAGCGTGTCCAGAACTTCGCCTTCAGCAGACGCAGCACCGCGTCCATCTTCTTCTTCGAGGACCAACGGCCTCGTTCGTCAGTGTTCGTCCCGTTCTTCCTTCGCATGGGGACACCCCTTCGGCCCACAATCTGGCTCAAATGTGTGTCCAGTGGAAGCGTAGACCGGGGGAGTCCACATGCCCTTCGAGTTTGCCCTCATCAATGTGCAGCGCGCCAAGGCCCGCCGGTGTATCGTTCCCCATGGTGGTGGCCTCCCTTATGGTCTGGTTCGTTGGTCCTGGCAGTTCCAGTGAACCGGATCGAGGCCACCGCCTCACGATGTGCGAGAACTACGTTACGTCATCGCGCAATGCGGTCAGCGGGACGGGCCCGCTCTTTCAAGCATCGCCAGGACGCGTCGCATCATCAGGGCTGGTTTGCGCCTTCTTTGCGGCGAACGGATAAGCACCGCGAATACCCGGCTTCGGAGGCACGATCAGAGACAGCACCATCGCCGTCGCAAGCACCGCTGCTGTCAGCAGCAGCGACCACAGCACCGGAACCTTGTAAACGTCCACGAGCAGCATCTTGATGCCGATCAGGATGAGCACGACGGACAGCCCATATGACAGCAAGTGAAACCGTTCGTGCATGCCGGCCAGCAGAAAGTACATCGCACGCAGCCCCAGGATGGCGAACACATTCGAGGTGAGCACGATGAACGGATCGGTCGTGATGGCAAATATGGCAGGAATGGAATCGACTGCGAAGATGACATCGACGATGCCGATGAGAAGGACGACTATTGAGATTCACCGAAATGGGTGACACTTTTCCAATTCCTACTTGTCAAAGCGGTTGGTACAGTCACCAGCGCGGAGACCAAGATGGGAACCCGACGAGACCTCAAGGCCCTGGAGCAAAGGCGGCTGCGTGGCGCGCGCTTGCTCAAGCGCGGATATACGCAAGCCGAGGTGGCACGCATGTGCGAGGTGTCACGCCAAGCGGTCAGCGAGTGGGCGCAGGCATTGGAGGCCGGAGGCAAAGCGGCACTGCGCAACAAGCGGCTTGGACGGCCCCCATCATTGGAGACGGACCAACGTGCAGAGCTGGTACAGCTGCTCAAGGCAGGCGCGCTCGCGCAAGGTTTTGCCACCGAGCTGTGGACGCTGAAGCGAGTGGGCGAGTTGATCGCACGGCGCTTTGGTGTGCGATACAGCCATACACAGGTGTGGCGACTGCTCGGCAAACTGGGGTTCAGCGTACAGCGACCGAGCAACAAGGCGCTGGAGCGCGACGAAGCGGCCATTGCCGCTTGGAAGAAGAAGCGCTGGCCGACTTTAAAAAAAACGCCGCAAAAAACGGCCGCGTAATCGTCTTTGTGGACGAGTCGGGGCTCTCCGAGCGTCCAACCCGAGTCCGTACCTGGGCGCCGAAAGGCCAAACACCCGTCCTTCAATACCACTTCAATTGGCATCAGCTCTCGGCGATCGCTGGGGTCACCTTCTATCGTTTCTACTTTCGGCTCTTCCCCGGCACGATCAAAAGCCCGCAGATCATCGAGTTCTTGCGGGCGTTGCACCAAACCGTTGGCAAGAAGCTGCTCATCATCTGGGATGGACTCCAAGCTCATCGCAGCCGTCTGGTGCGGGAGTTTGTCGAGACAACGCGCGGAGCGATCCAGCTCGAGCGGTTGCCCGCCTACGCACCCGAACTGAATCCGGTGGAGTACGTCTGGGGCTACTTGAAACACCATGCGCTGGCGAACTTCTGCGCCCATGACTTCGCTCAACTCAGCGATGTTGCCCGGCGCAAACTGCGCGGCATGCAGCGACGCCCCACGCTGGTAACGGCGTTTTGGAAACAGGCGGAATTGGCGTGGTAACCCGTCAACCATTTACGTGAAACTCAATAGTGCAAGAGGGGTTGCGATTCTCGCGCCGTCTCGCACTGTGAACAGCTTTTCTCCGTCATAGTACGGCACGAATTTGATCCGACGCCTGAGCCAACGTAACGCACGATTGGCTTCGAGGTCTGGCTCCTGGCCGGCTGCCCACCACATTTTGATGCCCGTAAACACAAGGAAGGCGCCAAATACATACAACATCCAGTGGAAGCGGCTGATGGCCCAGGCCCCAATCAGAATCATGATCGCACGCAGGATGAGCGCACCCACGATGCCGATCATCAGCACGCGTTTCTGAAACTCCGCAGGCACAGCGAAGTACGTGAAGATCATGAGAAAAACGAACACGTTGTCGACGGCGAGTGCCTTTTCGACTAAGTACCCCGTGATGTACTCCAGGGCCTTGGCCGTCGCGGCAGCCTCGAGAACCGGCTCGTTGCTGAGGCCGCCCAGATACCACCACATCCAGCCAACGAACACGAAGCTGACCGCGACCCAGATGAGAGACCAGATGGTCGCCTCGCGCATTGAGACCTTGTGGGCACCCTGGCGATTCATCGCGAAGAAATCGACAAACAGACAACCGACGACGAACGCCGCGAAGAGCGTCCACATCAATGGCGTGCCAACGGATAGCATGTAGGGGTCCTCTCTCGTGCCGGCAGCGCGACGGCGGGCCTTGCGACCGCTGAAGGCGGCTCTAGATGCCTATCCCGGTCTTGCCATTCGCGCGCAGCGCGAACTGCGATGCCGGGACCCCGGTCAGGCGCTGCTGACCATGAGTCCGTGATGACGACGCTGCAGGAGCAGAATGCTCCGGCTACTCCCCTTGAGAGGCGGCGCGATTGTAAATTGTGTGTCTGTCACCGGTCAAAGCTCGCAGCGCGAGCTCTATACGCTCGGAGATCGCCGGGCGAGATCCGCAAGTGCTGCTGGTTCGATTTGGCGAATCTAGCCTCGACTTCCAGCCGGTGGTGTGGCTTCCGAGGCCGTGAAAAAACTGCCGCCGTGGCGACGGCCTATCTCTGGGCGATCCACGACGCCCTAACGGCGGCGGCCATCGAAATTCCATTCCCACAGCGCGATGCGCAAGTACGCTCGCTGCCGCTGTGTCCAAGGGACGCGTGAAAGACTGAACGGCGGCCGGTCAGCGGGATGGCCTGGGAATCCAGTGTGCATGTCGCGAGCTACGCCTGGTGAAGCGCATCGATGAGCGGACAGCGCGCACGGCCGCGTGCGGTCGAGCACCGTGCGACCAGGTCTGCCAGTACGTCTTCGATGCGCCTAAGATCGGCGATCCGGGTGCGGACGTCGGCGAGTTTCTTGTGCCCGAGCTCGCGGGCCTGCGAGCACTGTGTGCCGTCTTCGAGTTTGAGCAGATCGGCCACTTCGTCCAGGCTGAAGCCCAATCGCTGGGCCGACTTGATGAAACGCACGCGCCCGAGATCCCGCGCGCCGTAGCGGCGGATGCTGCCGCGGGGACGATCCGGCTCGGGCATCAGCCCCTTGCGCTGGTAGAAGCGGATGGTTTCCACATGCACGCCGGCCGCGCGCGCCAGGGTGCCGATCGTCATCGTCGTCTCGCCAGCAGGCATGCCGTTTCCGGCCTTGATCCCGTACTTGAGTACGGAAATAAGCTTACGCCATGAAACCCGATTCCCCAACCGCGCAAGCCGACACCGCCAGTGGTCGCCTGGCGCTGGCCGCCGGGTTCGTCGCCGCCACCCTGGCCTCGACCTGTTGCGTCGGACCGCTGGTGCTGATCATGCTGGGCTTCTCGGGGGCATGGATCAGCAATCTGACGGTCCTCGAACCCTACCGCCCGATCTTCATCGGCGCGGCCCTCGTCGCATTGTTCCTCGCCGGGCGGAGCATCTGGACGAAAGCCCCGGCGTGCGCGCCTGGTCAGGTGTGCGCGGTGCCGGAGGTTCGGCGCCGCTACAAGCTGCTGTTCGGGAGCGTGGTCGCCCTCGTCCTCGTGGCGCTCGGCTTTCCGCTGGTTGCGCCCTGGCTCCACTAGAGAACGGAGGTCGTCATGAAGAAACTACTCGCATGGTTCTGCCTCGCGCTCGCATCGAGCGGGCCGGCGACGGCGGCCCCCAGGACCGTCACGCTTTCACTGCCGGGCATGAACTGCGCCGCCTGCCCCATCACGGTCAAGAAAGCTTTGAGCAAGGTGCCCGGCGTGGCGAAGGCAGAGGTGAATCTCGACAAGCGCGAAGTGACGGTGACCTTCGACGACGCACGGACCCACGTCGAGGCTTTGATGCGAGCCACCCGGGACGCGGGCTATCCCTCGACGGTGGCCGGGAGCGCGAAGTGAGCGCCGTCGTTCTGGAGTCGACGCTGCGCTGCCCGGTGTGCGGGCACTCCAAGACCGAGGTCATGCCCACCGACGCCTGCCAATGGTTCTACGAATGCGGGGCCTGCCACACCGTGCTCAAGCCAAAGCCCGGCGATTGCTGCGTCTATTGCTCCTACGGCACCGTGCCCTGCCCGTCCGTTCAGCAACGGGGCCAGACCGCCGGTTGCGCCGACTGACGAGGTGCTTCCCGCTGTCCATTGTCCTGTGACGGCGTCAATCGAAATCGAAGAGTTCACCCAGAAATCCCTTTCGCTTGTGCTTGTAGTAATAGGGATCGTTGCGAAAACGATCGTCATGATCCCGATCCCGTGGGCGATAAGGCGGCGGCTCTGTCCGGCCGTCGCGTTGCGGCGCGGCTTCGCGTGCCGACCGATCGATGATCTTATCGAGCTCACCGCGATCGAGCCACACGCCGCGGCAGGTCGGGCAGTAGTCGATCTCGATGCCTTCACGATTCGACATGACCAACGTGGAGTCCGGACAGACTGGGCACCGCATCGATTGCTTCCTCCTCGACGAACGTGGATTGATCATACACGGGTGCCGGCACCAGCTCGGCTCCCGCACTCGTGACCGGTTCCCACTGGCGCTCTCCGCGATAGCGCCAAACCACGCGACGTTCGCTGTCGAGCACAAGAAGGTGAAGCCACTTATGATCGAACAGGGCGCGTACCTCCGCGTGGCGCTCGAGGATCGCGCTGATGGGTTCCCGTGGGGCTTCGATCACGACGGTCAGTCGCAACGGTTCGTGCATGAACCGTTGCCCGTCATGCACTGACTGCCAAGGCAGCCCTGCGCGTAGGGGGCCCCCATTGCCCTCGACGACGCCAATCCCGCCGACGACATTGTGAAGCAGTTTGTTCCCCGCCCCGAAAACGTCGGGTGCGACCGTAGAGCCGTAATACTGCAAGCTGATCCAGCTCGCGACCACGACCGGTGCCGTCAGGATCAGCTCCAGCACCTCGAACCGCTCGTCCCGTTGCCACTCGTAATCGTGCAGAAAGATGCGGCCCTGAAGGTCCAGACCCGCGGTCCGCCGCCTGGGCGCGGCGACGAATGCTTGACAGCCTGCAAGCCCCCATTCCGGGCGCACTTCGGCCCAATCGCGCGCGCGCCGGGCAACGTCTTGCGCACCGCCAGCACGGGGCAGCCGCCGCGCACGTTCGGTACGCGCCAGTGCACCGGCGGTGTCCAGCCAGAATTTCGCTTGCTTCACATCTTCGCTGTGCACAGGGGAGATGTGATCGTGCTCGTAGATCGTGACCACATCCGTAGTGGTGTCGTGAAGCGCCCCGAGGAACAGCGTGTCCGGTGGGATGAGGATGCCACGCGCGCACAGACCTTCGCGCACCTTAAGGTCATTGAGCAGTCCAGCAAGCAAGCGCGCGTTGACTTCGCCGGAGTACCCGCCGCAGGCACCGCAGTGCAGTGCGCTGGCGTGCGGATTGTTGACGACGTTCGCGCCGTGACCGATCAGCAGCACGAGCCGGGCAAATCCTTCCGTCAGCGACATCGCCTTGAGTGCACCCTCCGCTACGCTGATGCGTGTCTGCAGGTCAGGCGCAGGATCGACGAAACATGGCATCGAATCGTGCGCACTCCGGTTGTCTGCCATCCCAAATGTGTCGCGCAGGAGTTTGCCGATGTATAGCGGCCCGGTTGCCTCGACGAAAGCGAAGGATGAGATGGCGGCCAGCTTGAACCGAGCCCAGGCGCGTGTGGCCCGCGCACAAATCCGGGCGGCCTGCTCGATCTCCTCCGCTTCGGCTGTCGCGCTCCTCGCACGGGTTTCGAAACGAGGTGTGAGCAGCGCCGGCAGGCGCATTTCAACCACATCCGACGCGAAGGGCCGATGTGCGATGGCCACCCCGAAGAAGCCGGCAACCCCAAGCGTCTGAATGCCGGGGTCGCAGCTTTCCAGCGCCCGACGGAACACCTCCGAGCGCACATCGATGCAGAACGCCGCCTGCACCGCTGGACGTTGTACCGCCACCTTCGTTCTGGGCGTGGTCAACAACGTGCAAAGACGCCGCTGCATTGCACGTTCGGTAGCTTCCTGGAGGATGGCGTCGATGCCATCCTCCAGGGTCGGCCCGATTGGCTGGCCATAGTTCGCGACCGCATTGCGCCACCGAGGCTCGATGAGCGGCCGGTATTGCGTGAGCAAAGCCGCTTCCCAAATGAGACGGACAGCGAGGAGTTCTCTGACAACGGGATCGGTTCTTCCGTCGAACTCGGCCTGCCAGAGGCGATACCTTCCCAGCTGCGCCCAGCCACCGAGACTCATCAGCAGCCGGTGGAAATAGCTCTCGAGCCCATCGGCACCGATGCCCAGAGATCGCACCGTCGTGACGATGGCCTCCTCGGCTGTCTCAGGCATGTCGGCCACAGTTGCGGCAAAGCCCCTCAGCCCTGCAATTTCCGGCGTCAGGTCATGCATTGCGAATACCCGCCAGGCCGCATAAGCACCTCGTCCTCTGGGGACAACCCAAAGCGCTTGCCCCTGGTCGAAATAGCTCGCCGCCCAGTGGCCCACTCGGTCGCTGAGGAATACCGGCCAATCGGTTCCCGAGACCTCAGCCGCCAGTTCCGTGACCGTGGGCAGGGGCCGTGCCGCAGGCACGCGTGACTGGGCGGCGTGCTTCAAAGCGCGCAGAGTCTCGGGTCGTAGTTGCGTCGGTGCCGCCTGAAGTGCGCCCAGCAGGTCCTCATCCGTGACTTCCCCGGTGCGAATCCGCTCGCAGTACCAGGCACGCGGCATGGTCAACGCCACGCCCGCCACACGCTTGAGCCGCGCCGACGCCCAAGCGAGCGACTCACCGGCCTGTCCAAGAAAGGGGTTGACGGCAATGCTGGAATCGAGCGGCCAGAGCGGCGGAATGCCGCGCGCGGCGCGATCAGCCGCTTCGAGGATCTCCCTGGCGGTGGGCGTTTCCGACGGACATGTGACCGTCTGCTGTCGCAACGCGGTTTCTGGGGTCGGCGCACGCGACCAACTGCCGAATACGCGATCGAAGGCGGCGTTGACGTACAGGCCGTTCGACAGATGCACGCGCAAGCCAGCGGCAGCAGGATGTGTGGCCCAGAGCGGAAACAACGCCTGTGCGATTGCCACCAGACCGAAGCTCAGCACCGCCAGTGCCATGAGCGTCCATTCCAGACGTCCGGGCGAGGGTGTGGCTGGCAGCGTACCGGCCGTCAGCCATTCGGCCACGGTGTGAAGGGCGAAATACCCGATCGCCGTCGCAGCCGAGTACAGCGCAGTCCTGCGTGTCAGGCGGCGCGGGGCAGCATCGGCCAAACCCTGCGCCACGAGGTACGCGACGCCGAAGATCAGGATCGTGCCTAACGCGAACGACTGAGGTGACTTGTGTTCGAAGCCGAACAACGCTCCGAATACGCCACCCAGTGCAGCGTAGAGCGCGAGCGCTGCCAGGAACGCTCGCGCAACTGCCGCACCGTTCGGTACCGCGACCGGTCCGGGTCGTCGGACCGCAAGCACCTGTTCGACTGCGCCGCCCGACGCGAGGAACGCGTGTGACTTGTAGAGGGAGTGCGCGAAGACATGAAGCAGCGCCAGCGGGAACAGTGCCAGTCCGCACTGCAAAGTCATGAAACCCATCTGTGCGACCGTCGACCAGGCGAGCGAGGTCTTGACCGCAGGCTGCGTCAGCATGACGAGTGCGCCGAACAATGCGGTGAAGCCGCCGATCATCGCCAGCACAGCCAGAATGCCGGGGGCTTCCACCATCACGTCGGCGAAACGGATCAACAGGAAACCACCCGCATTGATCACACCCGCATGAAGCAGTGCCGACACCGGTGTCGGCGCCTCCATGACCTCGGTCAGCCAGCCATGCGTCGGGAACTGGGCGGACTTGAACAGCGCGGCGATGGCCAGCAGCGCCGCCGCAACCGGCGCCAGTCCGCTCGCGCCGTCAGTGTGCGCAGAGGCATTGATCGCCGCGATTTCGGTAGTGCCGTGCAGAGCGAAGAGAAGAGCCATCGCGACCAGGAGGGCGGCAGCGCCAATGCCCGAGACCAAAGCATGCTTGCGCGCCGCGCGCCGTGCGGCGACACGGTTTGGATAGAAGAGCAAGAGCTGACGCAGGCACAAGTCGGTGGCTATCCAGGCACCGGCCAACTGCGCGAGATTGCCGGCCTGTACGAGCAGCAGCACGGCGGCGATCGTGGCGCACAGCCAACCCGTAAAGGCGCCTTGGCGGGCCTCGCCATCGAGATACGTGCGCGCGTAGCGGACCACGATCCAGCCGACAAAGGAAACGAGCACGAGCATGGCCACGCTCACGGCGTCGAGCCGCGCCGAAAAACCGATTCCGCCCACGCCGATGAGCGGACTGGTACCCGGACCGCGAATCAGGAGCAGCCCGAGCGCCCCCAACGCGACGACCACCGTTGCCAGTGCTGCCCCCTCGGCCAGAGCGGAAACGAGGCGCGAGCGTTGACCGGAGCGTACGAATGCCACGGCGGCCGCAACGAACAATGACAGCGGCGCGGTAAGCGGCAACAGATCGAGCGGCATAAACGTTTTCGACACGGGCTAGTGAATATGCGCCCGCGACATTAACGCCCGCGCATCGAAGAATAAAATGCATGGTAATGTACTAATCCTTCAATAAAATAGAATGTCGATGACCGTCCTCAATTACCATCACCTTCGCTATTTCTGGGCCGTCGCACATGACGGCAACCTCACGCGCACTGCGAAGCGACTGAATCTCTCCCAGTCCGCACTCTCGGTGCAGATTCGCAAGCTCGAGGCCCGTCTGGGTCACCAGCTGTTCGAGCGCCGCGGCCGTCATCTGCATCTCACAGAGGCCGGCCGTATTGCTCTCGATCATGCCGACGCGATCTTCGCAACGGGCGACGAGCTCCTTGCGACGCTGCGCGATGTAGGGACGAAGCGGCAGGCGTTGCGGGTCGGTGCGTTGGCCACGCTTTCGCGGAACTTTCAGCTGGCGTTCCTGCGTCCAATCCTCGGCCGCACCGATGTCGAGCTCATCCTGCGCTCGGGAAGTGCTCCTGAGTTGCTGCGCTCGCTCGAAGCGCACACTCTCGATGTCGCACTGATAAACCAGGTGCCGCCGCGCGATGCGCTGACGCCGTTCGTGGCGCACCGCATCGCCGAGCAGCCCGTTAGTCTCGTCGGCACGCCAAAGCGTTTGGGTCGGAAGAAGAGCAGCCTTTCCGATTGTCTTCGCACTCATCCCATCATCCTGCCGACGCCAGACAGCGGCATCAGAGTCGGTTTCGACGTGCTGGTCGAGCGACTGGGTATCCGCCCGCAAATTGCCGCCGAAGTCGAGGACATGGCGATGATGCGGCTTCTTGCGCGCAACGATGTCGGACTTGCCGTACTGCCGCGGATTGTCGGCCTGGACGAAATTCAGGAAGGTATGCTGGTGGAAGCCCACCAACTGCCGGGGATTTCCGAGACCTTTTATGCGGTCACGATGAAGAGACGCTTTCCGAATCCGCTGGTGCGGGCGCTCCTGCATCCCGAGATGGGATCGAACATAGAACAGAAATAGACGGAGCCCATGAATGACGGAGCGCACTCACGCACTCAAACTCGGCATTCGTTAGCCCGCGTCGCACGAGCGAGAGCCATTGTCAATTCTGATGTGCGAACTCTGATCAGGCAGCACTGCTGGTCCTTCTTGGCCAGGATCGATTCCCGCGCCAGGAACCGCCGCACCGCCTCATCGAGGTCCTGCAGGCGCCCCTTGTCCGCGGCGAGAAATACCAGCGTGTTGAGGTACAGGCGCGGGCTGTTGCCGCGCGACTTGAGGATCTCGCGCTGCCGTCTCGGGTGCGCCGCCAGCTCTGCCAGATTTCGTCGCGGCGCTGTAGCGAGAATCGTGTGGCCCGCTTGATGCGTGAGCATGGGATCCGAGCCAAGCGGACCAGGAAGTTCCGAGTGACTACTGAGAGCGGACACGGCTTGGCGATGGACCCCGACCGTTTGGATCGGCACTTTGAAGTCAGCGCACCGAACCAGGAGCGGGTCAGCGACATCACGTATCTGTCGACTGACGAAGGTTGGCTGTATCTGGCCGTCATCATGGACCTGCACTCGCGAGCGATCGTGGACTGGTTGATCCAGCCGACGTTGAGTGCGCAGCTGACGCTTGAGGGGTTAAGGATGGCATTGGGGCGCCGAGATCCCGGCCAAGGCTTGCTGCATTACTCCGATTGAACCGCCCCGGGTTTTCCGGAGACCGTTTGGGTTGAGTCAGGCGGCGATCGCCTGAGTATCGTTGAGTCGATGATACGCCTGCTCGAACTCGGCAGGTGGCACGTGCCCGATCGGCTCGAGGAGCCTGCGGTTGTTGTACCCATCCACCCACTCGAGCGTGGCGTATTCGACCGCTTCCAGCGAGCGCCACGGCCCGCGTGCGTAGATCACCTCCGTTTTGTAGAGGCCAATGATGGTTTCCGCAAGGGCGTTGTCATATGAGTCTCCAACGCTGCCAACGGAGGCCTCGATCCCTGCCTCGGTGAGCCGCTCACTGTAGCGAATGGACAGATATTGACAGCCCCTATCCGAGTGATGAATCAACCCCTTGGCCGCTTGCCGAGCGTGCAGCGCCTGCTCGAGCGCATCGAGGACAAGATCGGTGTGCATCGATCGGGTAGCGCGCCAGCCGACGATCCGACGGGCATAGACATCGATGACAAAGGCGACGTACACAAAACCTTGCCAGGTGGCAACGAACGTGAAGTCGGCCACCCACAGCTGATCGGGTCGGCTGGCGGTGAACTGCCGCTGTACTCGATCGAGCGGTCGCTCGGTCGCCGTTGCCGGGATCGTGGTCCGGCGGCGCCTGCCACGCACCACGCCGGCCAGGCCCAGCTGCCTCATGAGCCGCTCCACCGTGCAGCGGGCCACCGGCAGGCCTTCGCGCCGCAGCTGCCGCCAGACCTTGCGAGCACCGTAGAGGCTGAAGTTCTCGGCATGCACACGGCGGATCTTGGCAGCAACCTCAGCATCGCGCCGAGCACGCGCTGCAAGCCGCGCCGGATCGCGCTCGCAGGCCTTGCGCTCGTAGTAGGTGGACGGGGCGATCTTGAGCTCTCTACAGATCGGCTCGACCCCGTACAGCCCGCGCTGCGCGTCGATGAATGCCACCATCACTTTGGTTTGCGGTCGAGCTCCGCCTGGGCGAAAAAAGCTGATGCCTTGCGCAGGATCTCGTTGGCACGCTTGAGCTCGGCGTTCTCGCGCTCGAGAGCCTGCAGCCGCTCGCGCTCACTCGTGGTGAGCCCTGCGCGCGCGCCGGTATCGCGCTCGGCCTGCCGAACCCATTTACGCAGCGTCTCGGCCGTACAGCCGATCTTCGCGGCAATCGAGCTGATCGCGGCCCACTGGGAGTCGTGCTCGCCCTGGTGCTCGAACACCAGGCGCACGGCACGCTCACGGACTTCGGGAGAGTACTTCTTTGCAGAATCCATAGACTCCATCCTCTCAAGGTTTGGAGTCTCCGGGAATCTCGGGGCGGTTCACACAGGCCGACAGCAATGAGCTGCGCATTTCACAGTGAGCACTCTGCCTGCGACATCGCGCTGCGGGCGCAGCAGCCGATCTTCGATTCCGACATGCGCGTCGTGGGCTACGAGCTGCTCTACCGGAGCGCGACCGGCGACGAGCGCGCGAAAGTCGACGATCCGCGGCAGGCGACGCTGCAGGTGATCGCGGGCGCATCGCTCGAGATAGGTCTCGACGTGCTCGTCGGCGCAGTGCCCGCGTTCGTCAACTTTCCGCAGGATCTGCTGATGATCGATGCGCCGTTGCCGTCGCGCAGGATCTTCATCGAGGTCCTGGAGTGCGTGCGCGCGGAGCCGGAGGCGATCCGGTGCCTCAACGCCCTGCGCGATCGCGGATATCGCGTGGTGCTCGACGACTTCCGCTTCGCCGACAGCGACGCGAGACCGCTCGACGTCGCAGACGCGGGGAAGATCGACATGGCGACGCTCTGCGACGACGATCTAGAACGTGCGGTGGCCGCTCTGCGCATGCTCGCGGCGCTGCAGAACCCGGAGCTCAACATCGCCGACCTCGAGCTCCTCATCTCCCGCGACCTCGGTATCAGCTACCGGCTGCTCCGGTGCATCAACCCCGGCTTCTACAATCTTCCGCGCGCCGTGCGGACGCTGCATCAGGCACTCGTGCTGCTCGCGCTCGACAATCTGCGCAGGCTCTGCACGCTCGTGACGCTGTCGGGCTTCGACGATCGTCCGGCGCAGCTCCTCGTCGATTCCATGGTAAGCGCACGGATGCGCGAGCTCCTGGCGCAGACTGCAGGCGTCAGAGAAGCCGGTCCCTGCTTCGTGACGGGAATGTTCTCGCTCCTCGATGCCCTTCTCGGACGTCCTCTGCCCGAAGCGCTCGATCTGCTGCCGCTTGCACCGCCGATCCGTCGTGCGCTTTTCGAGCGCGAAGGTGAGCTGGGCGCGGCCCTGCGGTGCGTGCTGAGCTGCGAACTCGGCGACTGGGAGGCGGCGGAATTCCGGGGTCTCGCACCGGCTCAGATCCGATCCGCGTATCTCCGCGCTGTGCGCTGGGCGGAAGAGAGCGCGGCGATGCTCGGCATCGTCTTACACAGGCACCCGAGCGCCTCACGCAGGCACTCCTGCAGGGAACCGAACGACCGCGCCGGAGCGCCGCTGTGCGGCGTCCGACGCGGAGCCCGCGAGGCATTCAGCCGACCTTGTCGTGTCCCGCGCGGCTTCGATGAAGCGCGGTCAGCGTCGCGCGGTCGACCTTTTCGACGGCCT